>Ga0196977_1001119_pt1 | contig 10775 bp, 8 predicted proteins | sample S3v_1013CmetaG_FD_148634 | JGI IMG/M metagenome (GOLD analysis project Ga0196977, IMG submission 148634) | Soil microbial communities from Anza Borrego desert, Southern California, United States - S3+v_10-13C | ecosystem: Environmental > Terrestrial > Soil > Desert | place: USA: California...
TACCTCTCTTTGGCTTCCCTTATCTTCGCGGAGAACGGCGGCACCTCCAGCACGACGCTGGATAGCGAAGCGGAGATGGGAAAAGTTACTCTGCCCCCAGCGCCTGCGCTGGCACGGCGCGAATCCGCGGTCGGCGGCCTGTCGACCCGCGTCACCCCACTCCCGCCCGCTCCGGCGATCCCCGACCGTTTCGCCGGCTACACGCCCGTCACCGAGGCCGAGCTGGCGAACCCGTCGCCCGAGGACTGGCCGGCGTGGCGGCGCAGCCACCTCGGGCTGGGGTATTCCCCGCTGAGCCAGATCGACACCGGCAACGTCGCCGATCTGCGGATCGCCTGGGCGCAAGCGCTGCCGCCGGGCGTCAACATGAACGAGCCGCTGGTGCGCGACGGGGTGCTTTACGTGTTCGGCTTCGGCGACAACGTGTTTGCCTTCGACGCGGCGACCGGTCGGCAGCTCTGGCGCTACCAGCGCAGGCTGCCGCAGGGCGTACAGCTCAACTCGCGCAAGACGATCGCGCTCTATGGCGACAAGCTCTACGCGGCGACGTCCGACAACCACATGGTCGCGCTCGACGCGCGCACCGGCCGGCCGGTGTGGGACGTCCCGCTGACCGATCGTCCGGGCATGCGCATTCCGGGGGGACCCCTCGCCGCCGACGGCGTGGTCATGCAGGGGTTCGCCAACAACACCAATGGCGGCGGCCTGATCGTCGCGGTGGACGCCGAGACCGGCGCCAAGCTGTGGGAGTTCGAGACCGTGGCCAAGCCGGGCCAGCTCGGCGGCGACACCTGGAACGGGCAGCCCAGCGACACCCGCAAGGGCGGCTCGGTGTGGACTTCGGGCAGCTACGACCCGGTCAACCGCCTGGCGCTGTGGGGCGTCGGCAACACGTACGACACCGCGCCGCTGCGCGACCTCAAGCCGGGCGAGAACAACGACGCGCTGTTCACCGAGAGCACGCTGGCGTTCGAGCCGCGCACCGGCAAGTTGGTGTGGTACTACCAGCACAATCGCAACGACCAGTACGACCTCGACTGGGTGTTCGACCGGGTGGTCGGCACGCTGGAGGTCGGCGGCCGGCAGCGGCGGGTGGTGATCACCGGCGGCAAGAGCGGGATCTTCGACGCGATCGACGCGGCGACCGGGGACTATGTCAAGTCGGTCGACATGGGCCTGCAGGACTACATCGACCGCATCGATCCGGTGACCGGCGACAAGCACGTCAAGGAAAGCATGGCCCGGGTCGGCCGCGATGTCGGGCCGGTGTTCATGTGCCCGCACGGCGGCGGCGGGCGCAACTGGAGCCCGACCTCGTACGTCGAGGCGACCCAGACGCTCTACGTCAACGCCCGCGACGTGTGCACCGACCTGACCCCGTCGACCACCGGCGGGCTGCTCACCACCGGGGTCAACGCGGTCTACGCCGCGCCGCCCGACAGCGACGGCAACTTCGGCGTGCTGCAGGCGATCGACATGCGCAGCGGCAGGGTGCTGTGGGAGACCCGCCACCGCCAGACGCCGGACATGGGCATCCTCACGACCGCCGGCGGCGTGTTGTTCACCGGCTGGATGGATCGCCAGTTCGTCGCCTACGACTTGCGCACCGGCCGCGAGCTGTGGCGAACCGGAGTGACCGGCGTGCCCAACGCTTCGGCGATCACCTATTCGGTCGACGGCAAGCAGTACGTCGCGATGGTCACCGGCGCCGGCAACCCGCTGTCGTCGGGCATTCCCGACGTGATCCCGGAGACCCAGCTGCCGAGCGTCAACAGCTCGTCGGTCTACGTCTTCGCGCTGCCGGACTGACGGCTCACTCTCACCCTTCGCGCCTCCGGCGCCGGTCCCTCTCCCGCCGGGAGAGGGTGGGAGGGTGAGCGCCTAGTAGAAGATGCCGAGCGTGAAGCCGATCGCGCGGCCGAAGAACACCACCAGCAGCCAGAAGATCAGCGACAGCCAGCCGGCGACCTTGGCCCCGCCCGGGACCGACGGGTCGAGGTCCCAGTGCTCGACGGTGCGGTAGGTGAAGAAGTGGAAATACATCATGTTGACGCCGGCGAGCGCGAGCATGACCATCTTCCACAGGAAGTACGGGTTGATCACGTAGCTGGTCGCCTTGCTGACGAACAGCAGCGCCCCGGTGATGGCCGCGAGCACGAAGGCGCCCCACACCCACGGCAGCGTGTCCTTCGACAGCTTGGTCACCGCCAGCGTGCGCGAGCCGACGCCGATCAGCCGCAAGTCGACGATGGCGATCATGCCGAGCACCGTCACCAGCGCGATGACGTGCAAGGTCTCGATCGTCGGGAACATCCACGTCGATTCGGCGATGGTGATGCCGAGCGAGGAATACTCGATCGATTCCCAGAGGTTGGTAGGTTCAGGATACAACGACATGCAAGATTCCCCTCATACCGGAGCGTAGGCGATCCAGCGCCCGCACAGCATGATCACGCACCACAGGACGACGAGGAACACCGCCGTCGCCTTGTCGGTCGCGACGATGTCCCGGCCGGCGGCGACGTGCTTCAGCACCCCCTTGTGGAACCAGATCGTGACGAGGACGCCGAACACGACCAGGCCCATCTTGATCCAGAAGATCGGGTTGATCAGCTCGCGCACCGGCTCGCCGACGATCATGCCGATCCCGGTGATCACCAGCACGACCAGCGCCCACCACAGCACGCGGATGTAGCGCCGCGAGGTCTCCGCCATCGAGCTGCTCCCGGCGATGTTGAACATGCGCGCGTTGATCATCAGGATCGAGGCGAACGATGCCGCGATCGCCAGGATGTGGAACACCTGGATGATCGGGATCGCCCAGAAATGGGTGACGATCCACAGGCTCAGGCCGGTATCCGAGATCCACAGCGCCAGCTCGACCAGCTGCGTCGTCCGCAGCCACTCGGTGAATGCAAATAACAAGTCGCCCATCAGAGAACTCTCTTCCCCTGTTGCCCGCTTCCGGCCGCACCATCGGCGCCGCGCTCGTCGGCGGCACCCGCATGCGGCGCGGAAGCGCTCTTGCCGAGTAAATTACGGTAACCGCCACGGTTACGCCCGGTTACACGGCCCGCGCTGCGCACTTTGACGCAACGCAAATCCGCTAGACCCCGGAACCGTTCCCGCCAAGCCCCCCGGCGCATTTTTGTTGACTCCGTCCGAGCGTGACGGGAATCGCCCGTGTTCGTTGCGGCCGTGCCCGGGCTTGCGGAGATTGCGCGGCGACCCACGCGGGCTTTCACAAACTTGCTGTTGCGCGTCGCCTCGTCTCGGCTTCATTTTCGGCGAGACAGGCCATTGTCAAACTCGCGGACGCGCCGTAGGACAGAATCAACAAACGGCGTTCCGGGCTGCGTTGGCAGGCACCGGAACGGACACTTTGCGGGAGGATCGATGATGCGAGTCGCTGGGGGCCTCAGGCTCGCGACAACCTTGCTGCTCGCGGCCGGCACGGCCGCGATCGCGCAGGACACCGTGCCCGACGGCGACTGGCGGACGATCAACCGCGACGCGGCGGCGACGCGCTACTCCCCGCTCGCCGACATCAACCGCGGCAACGTCGCCCAGCTGACCGAAGCGTGGAGCTACGCGCTGCGCGGCTTCAACACCGCGGTGCCGCTGGTGGTCGACGGCACGATGTACTTCCCCGCCGGCAACCGCGTGGTCGCGCTCGATGCCGACACCGGGCAGGAGAAGTGGGTCTACACCATCCCCGACGGCCCGCCGGCGCGCGGCACATCGGCCGGGGCCGCCGGGCAGCCGCGCAACGCCTCGACCCGCGGGGTCAGCTACTGGCCGGGCGACGCCACGACACCGGCGCGCATCCTGGTGATGGCGGGCTCGTCGATGTTCGCGCTCGACGCCGCGAACGGCCAGCCCTCCGCCGGCTTCGGCCAGGGCGGCACGATCGACGTGGGCCTCGCTTATGGCGGCACGCCGACGATCGCCGACGACGTCGCCATCATTGGCGCGGCGACGCTCGAGAACCAGCCCGGCGATGCGGGCAACACCCGCGCGTTCGACGTCCGCACGGGCCGCAAGCTGTGGGAATTCAGCTCGGTCGCCCAGCCCGGCCAGCCGGGCAACGAGACCTGGGGCAATGGCTGGAAGGGCCGCTCGGGCACCAACATGTGGGCGTTCTCCGCCCCGGTCGACCTGGCGCGCGGCACCGTCATCATCCCGCTCGGCTCGCCGGCGCCCAACTACTGGGGCGGCGAGCGCCCGGGCGCCAACCTGTACGGCAACTCGATCGTCGGGCTCGACTTCCGCACCGGTGCGTACAAGTGGCACTTCCAGACCGTCCACCACGACCTGTGGGACATCGACCAGGCGACCGCGGGGGCGCTCCTCGAGGTCAACGGCCGGCCGGTCATCGCCTCGGTCAACAAGAGCAGCCTGTTCTTCGTCATCGACCGCGAGACGGGCGAGCCGCACCTGCCGGTCGAAGAGCGCGCGGTGCCCGCCGGCGACGTGCCCGGCGAGTATTATCACCCGACCCAGCCATTTCCGGTCAACACCCCGCCGCTCAGCCGGGTGAGCCTGACGTTCGACGACGTCGTCGACGCGGAGGACACCACGCCCGAGCACGCCGCGGCCTGCCGGGCGATGTGGGACAAGGCCGGCGGGTTCCTCAACTACGGCCCGTACACGCCGTTCTTCTTCCATCAGGCGGGAACGCCGCCGCGCTCGACGATCCAGCTTCCCGGCGGCACCGGCGGGGTCAACTGGGGCGGCCCGGCGGCCGATCCAACGACCGGCCTGGTCTACGTCAACGCGCAGGACACCTCGCTGGTCGGCTGGGTCGAGCGCAAGGAAAGCACCGAGAGCTACAGCTTCGACGCCAACAGCTCCGACCAGCCGTACGACCGCGCGAGCGTCGACGGGAAAGGCCCGTTCTTCTCCTTCGCCGCGCCGCTGTCCGGGCAGTACGACGCCAACGGCCGCGGCGTCGGCCCGAGCGCGCCATGCTACAAGCCGCCGTGGGGCGAGCTGGTCGCGGTCGACGCCGCAACCGGCGAGATCAAGTGGTCGGTGCCGCTCGGCGTGATCGACGAGTTGCCCGAGGGCAAGCGCCTGGTCGGCAACTCGGGCAGCGCCGGCCCGTCGGTCACCGCCGGAGGGCTTGTCTTCGTCGGTGCAACGAACGATAGGCGCTTCCGCGCCTTCGATGCGGCGACCGGCCAGCAGTTGTGGGAAGCCGCGCTCCGCGGCAACGCCAACGCCAACCCGATGACCTATCGCGGGCGCAGCGGCAAACAGTATGTCGCCATCAATGCCGGTGGCACTATCGTGACCTATTCGCTATCCCGCTGAGGGATACCAACAAGAGAGGTAGTTGGGGGATGAAAAGACTTTCGATTCTGGCGGCCACCGCGGCGGCGTTCGTGATGGCCGGCACCGGCCCGGCCCTCGCGCAGGGCTCGCAGCAGCAGGCCCAGGCGCCGGCGCGCATCGACGGCAAGCCGAATCTCAACGGCATCTGGCAGGTGATGAACACCGCCAACTGGAACCTCGAGCCCCATTCGGCCGGCCCGAACCCGGTCGCCGACCGGCTGATCGGCGCGATCGGCGCGATTCCCGCCGGCCTCGGCGTGGTCGAAGGCGGCGAGATCCCCTACAAGCCGGAAGCCCGCGCGCAGCTCGAGAAGAACAAGGCCAACCTCGTCGGTCACGACCCGGAGGCGGCGTGCTATCTCCCCGGCATTCCGCGCGCCACCTACCTGCCCTACCCGTTCCAGATCGTGCAGGGCGGCGACGACGACATCCTGGTGGTCTACGAATACGCCAACGCCAACCGCGTGATCGAGATGCGCGACGTCGAGGTTCCGCCGATCGACACCTGGATGGGCACCTCGTACGGCCGCTGGGACGGCGACACGCTCGAAGTCGTCACGCTGGCGCAGAGCCCGGGCGAGTACAAGGCGCCGCGCGGCGAGATGTTCCAGGGCGTCACCTGGCTCGATCGCGCCGGCAACTACCTGAGCAACACCACCACCGTCACCGAGCGCTTCACCAAGGTCGGCGACAACCACATCAACTACAGCGCGACGATCGAGGACCCGGAACTTTACACCCGGCCGTGGACTATCTCGATGCCGCTCTACCGGCACGTCGAGCCCAACGCGCAGCTGCTCGAGTTCCGTTGCGTACCGTTCAGCGAGCAATTGCTATATGGCGACCTGCTTGAAGGGAACAGCACCACGCCCGCACCCGCAGCCGAAACCGGCGAGCGCGGATAAGAAGTGACCCGCATAAAGAGACGTTGAGGAGTAAAGTGCCATGCAGATGAAGAAGTGGACGGTCGGAGCGGTCGGCGCCGTGCTGGCGCTGAGCGCGGCCGGTGCAGCCGTCGCCCACCACTCGTTCGCCACCGAGTTCGATCGCAACAAGCCGATCCGCCTCGAAGGCAAGGTGGTGAAGTTCGAGTGGGTCAACCCGCACTCGTGGATTCACATCGATGCCCAGGTGAACGGGCGGACCCAGCGCTGGCGGGTCGAAGGCGGCGCGCCGAGCGCGCTGCTGCGTCGCGGCTGGAACAGGAACTCGCTGCCGGCCGGCACCGAGATCATCGTCGACGCGTTTCGCGCGCGCGACGGGGACACGCGCGCCTCGGCCGCGGAAATCCGCTTCCCGAACGGTCGCGAGCTGTCGCTCGGCAACCCGACGACCGAAGCGGTCGCCGCTGCCGCGAACCGCGCCCGCAACTGAGCCGTTCGGCCGCAGCCACGGCCACCTGAATCGGGGCCCGCGATCAGCCGATCGCGGGCCCTTTTCATTTGCCCGCCGCGGCTTACGATAGGCCCGGAATCCGGGAGGAGCATTGCCTTGAAGAGGATCGCCACGCTCACAGCGCTGGGCCTGTGCCTGGCCGCGAGTGCCACCGCTGCACGCGCCGAATGGGTCGCCAGCTGGACCGCCTCGCCGCACGCGCCGCTCGGCACCCAGGGGCCGTTCGCCGCGGCCAGCTACGAGAACGTCACGCTGAGCCAGATCCTCCGCGTCAGCGAAGGTGGCGGCAGCCTGCGCGTGCGCTTCTCCAACCGCTACGGTCCCGGCCCCTTGGCCATCGGCGCGGCGCGGGTGGTGCGGATCGACGATGCCGGCAACGAGATCGCCGGAACCTCGCGCATGCTGACCTTCGGCGGCGAGCCCGGCGCGGTGATCCCGCGCGGCGCGCCGTTCGTCAGCGACGCGGTCGCGCTCGAGCTGCCCGACCTCGCGCGGCTCAAGGTCGAGCTGTTCCTGCCCGAGGCGACCGGGCCGTGCACTTGCCACCTCACCGGGGTCGACGAGCTGGCGGTGTCGCCGCCGGGCAACTTCGTCGGCAAGCCGTTCCAAGCCGTGTCGAAGGCGCAGTTCCGTGCCTTCCTCAGCGCGGTCGAGGTCGACTCGCCGGACGCGCGCGGGACCATCGTCGCCTATGGCGATTCGATCACCGACGGCGTCGGCGCGACCGCCGGGGCCAACCGCCGCTGGCCCGACGTGCTGGCCGACCGCCTGCAGGCGGCGGGCCAGGAATGGGCCGTGGCCAACGCCGCGATCAGCGGCAACCGCGTGCTCAGCCCGGGCATGGGCGAGAGCGCGCTGTCGCGCTTCGACGAGGACGTGCTGAGCCTGCCCAACGTCAAGTACCTCATCGTGTTCGAGGGAGTGAACGATCTCGGTAACCGGTTTGGGCCGCCACGCGATGGTGGGCCCCCGGTGCCGAGCTCCGATCAGCCGCCAATCACCGTCGAGCAGATGATCGCCGGCTACAAGCAGCTGATCGCCCGCGCCCATGCCCAGGGGATCAAGGTCATCGGCAGCCCGATCGGCCCTTACAAGGGCGCCTCGTACTGGTCGGAGGAAGGCGAGGCGGCGCGCCAGCGGATCAACGACTGGATCGTCAACGGCGGCGCGTTCGACGGCATCGTGCGCCTCGACACGGCGTTCGCCGATCCGGCCGATCCGCGCCAGATGCGCGAAGGCTATCACATGGGCGACCACCTGCACGGCAGCGACGCCGGGCTCAGGGCCGTCGGCGAATCAATCGACCTGGCGTTGTTCGAGTAGGCGCCCGTGCGCGGCTTCAGCCGCGCCCGCCGGCCACCGCGGTGCCCAGCACGCCCACCAGCGCGTCCAGCGTGAACGGCTTGCGCAGAACCGGGAAGCCTTCCTTGGCGGCCGAGCCGGCGGCCTCGCTGTAGCCGGTCATCAGCACGATCGGCAGCTCCTCGCGGCGCTCGCGCAAGCGGCGCGCCAGGTCGAGCCCGTCCATCTCGCCCGGCATGACCATGTCCGACACCACCGCGTCGACCGTGGCGCCCTCGAGCAGGCGGCCGCCCTCGTCGGCCGACTTCGCCCGCAGCACGTCGGCGCCGAGTTCCTCGAGCATCTGGCCGACGAGCTCATTGAGGTCCGGGTCGTCCTCGACCAGCAGTATGCGCAAGCCGCCGAAATCGCGCGCAACCGCGGACGCTCCCCCCGCGTCGGCTCGCTCGCTCGCCACCGCGGGGCCACGCGGCAGCAACAGGGTGACGGTCGTGCCCGCGCCCGGTTCGCTGGCGATCGCCACCGTGCCCCCGGCCGAGCGGGCGAAGCCATAGACCTGGCTGAGCCCGAGCCCGGTGCCGCGGCCTACGTCCTTGGTGGTGAAGAACGGCTCGAACGCCCGCTCGACCGCCTCGCGCGCCATGCCGAGGCCTTCGTCCTGGATGGCGATCTCGACCGCGTCCTCGCCGTCGAGCGCGTCCGCCCGGTTGCGCGCGGTAATGCAGATCTGCCCGCCCCTCGGCATCGCGTCGCGCGCGTTGACCGCGATGTTGAGGATCGCCACGTCGAACTGCGACACGTCGACCTCGACCGGCCACAAGTCGGCCGGGATGTCGAACCGGACGGAGACGGTTTCGCCCAGCGCGTGGTCGAGCAGGTCGACCAGCTTGTCGATATGCGCCGCCACCGCGATCGGCCGGCTGTGCACCGGTGAGCGCCGCGAGAAGGCCAGCAGCTGCTCGGTCAGCCGCGCGCCGCGGTCGAGCGCGTCGCGGACGCCGGCGGTCAGCTGCTCGCGGCGCTCGTCGGTCTTGGCCCGCCCCATCAGCTCAAGGCCGCTCGAGGCGGCCATCAGCAGGTTGTTGAAGTCGTGGGCCACGCCGCCGGTCAGCTGGCCGAGCGCTTCCATCTTCTGCGAGTGGCGGAGGGCCGTCTCGGCCTGCTCGCGCGCCACGATCTCGGACTGGAGGCGCCGGTTGGCCGCCGCCGAGGCCGCGTTCGACGCGCCGAGGATGGCGATCAGCAACGCCGCCATGAGGATCACGACGCCGATGGCGAGGTAGCGCGACAACCGCTCGGCGAAGGGCTCGATCGAGGTTCGCAGGTAAATGCTGCCGAGCATCAGGTTGCCCTCGCGGACCGGCACGACCACGCTCAGCTGGCGCCCGACAATCTCGGGCTCGTGCGGCTGCACGGTGCGCGGCAGCGGGTCGCCGCGCTTGGCGAATCCTGCCACGAAAGTCCCGTCGGCGCCGTAGACCCCGGCGGCCTGGATGTCGGGGTCGAGCTTGAGCGCGTCGAGCTGTTCGCGCGTCGTGACCAGATCGTCGAAGGCGAGCGCGCCGGCCAGGCTGCCCGCGAGCAGCTCGGCTTGCGAACCGGCGCCGCGCGCTTCCTCGCCGATCGCCGCGCGCTCGCGCTGCCAGCCGAGCACGAGGCTGCTGGTGAGCAGCAGCAGCGCGAGCACGCCGGTGATCCAGCGGCGCTCCAGCAGGCCGCGGCCCATCCGCTGGAACACCGTCAGCCTCATGGCTCCACCGCCAGCGCCACGTCGAGCAGCTTGGAGCTGAGCTCCAGCTGGCGCGATTCGGCCTCGCTGCGGTCGATCGTGAAGCGCACCCTGCCGTCGCGGATGACGAACTCGACCGCGCCGCCGCGCGTCCCGTTGTCGCCGTCGGTGACCGTCAACACCGGAGCACCGCGCGACGCGTCAAGCAACGAGCGGGCCGGCTCCCCGCCGCTGCCGAGGAACAGGATCTGGCAGGTGCGCGCCTGCTGCGGATTGCCGGCGCCCAGTTGGACCAACGCGACGCGCCTGCCCTCGACCCGCTGCTCGCCGACAGCCCGCCCGAGCACGCGGGCGATGTCCGCGCGGCCTGAAACGCAAATTCGAAAGGTGTCGCCGCCCGCGTCGGCCGGCCAGCGCACGAACGAGGCGAGCTTGATCAGGTAGGCCGCCTTGATCGAGCCTTCTCCGGCGCTCTGCGCGGCGAGCGGCGGGTGCACGCCGGCCAGCAGCAGGACCGCCACCGCGAAGGCTGCCCGCAGGCGCGGCGCGGGCCTCCGGCTCAAAAAGCGAGCTCCGCCCCGGCCATGACCCGGCGCTGTATTCGATCTGCCCGGGGATACTCCAGGTGACTGTCATGGAGGAGGTTGGTGCCGGAAAGGGACAGCACGATGCCGGGGGCCGCTTCGTACGCCAGGCGGCCGCCCAGCTCCCGGTAGGCGGGGATGGCCGCGTCACGCAAGGCGCCGTAGGCGCGCAAGTGGAGGTCGAGAGTGACGTCAGTGCCCAGGTTCATCGAGGAATTCAACTTGCCGATGTAAGGCGGGTCGGTGCCGATCTGCGCCACGCCGAACAGGCCGCTGGCGCCCTGGCCGAATTGGAAATGGCGCTCGAGGACCGTCAGCCCGGCCGCCAGAGTCCACCAGCTGGTCACCCGCCAGTCGGCCCAGGCCTCCAGCCCGTAGCTCTCGCCTCCGAGAACGTTGCCCCAACCGAGGGCGATTATCGCCGGGCC
>Ga0196977_1001120_pt1 | contig 10775 bp, 6 predicted proteins | sample S3v_1013CmetaG_FD_148634 | JGI IMG/M metagenome (GOLD analysis project Ga0196977, IMG submission 148634) | Soil microbial communities from Anza Borrego desert, Southern California, United States - S3+v_10-13C | ecosystem: Environmental > Terrestrial > Soil > Desert | place: USA: California...
AACCGTCGCGTCGAGGTTGGACTCTATCTTCATCGTCAAGCTCCCGCCGAGGTAATCGTCCAAATCAGCCGTCAATCTAACCTCCGCCGTAGCGGCTAGGGCGATGGTTGCTCGCTTCGCCGCCCACATTGAGGTTGAGTAGCTGGAGACAACGTCGAACGCCGGCCCGAACAGTCGTCTCACAACAAATCCCAAGGCGTAAGAAGGGGACTCAGCGGTATGAGGTCCGCTCACGGGTTGCAAACCCGGCCGAGAAGCGGAATCAACCGAAACGTTCGATTCGGATTCCGTAAGGTCCTCAACGAACTCTGAGCAAGGGACGCAGTAATCGATGTGGCTGACTACCCGTTCGTCCGCGGCAGGGGGTAGCCGCCCGGCCACGTGCGCGTCGAGGACGTTATCGGACGGATGATCGCCATAATGAGTCTCGCGATTGACGCGATCCACCAGAAGAAGAAGTCGTTTGAGTTCAGCTTTTGAGCTAAGCATAATGTATGAGTTATCTGTCTGACCGTAGGGAGTCGTTACGGTCAACTGGCGCGTCCGAGCAATTTTGTGGCAATCCGTAACCTTTGCGTTTCAAACACTTTCGCACCTCTTCGGCGGTCCGTGTGAACTGCTTTCGGACTGTAAATTCTGGTAGTTCCAACAATGTAGCGATCTCTTTGTGCTTATGTCCCTGAAGACGAAGCCAAAAGACGCGTTGCATGTCCACCGGGACTCGCCTGCAACAGATTTGGGCGTGACGAATAAGGTCATTTAACATCGCATTCGCCTCCGGGGAATCGTCTCCGTCGAAGAGGCTGTCAGCCAGAGTCAATCCGTTCTCGCCCGCTTCGTCTTCGATGGAAACGAAAGATACTTGTCGATCGATTTGATCGTTGATTTTGTTGATGAGGCACCGGAGAAGAAATACCCTTTTGAAGTGCCGGTCCACTTCATTCCATGCCAGATCCGGAGGCGGAACATATTTGAAATCTCGTTCCAAAAGGCTCGCTCGGAGCTTGTCGACGATCTCCTCCGGGTTTTCGTCCATGTAGTATCCCTTTAGGCGCTTTCGCGTGACCGCTAAGTAGTAATTGCGATGCGGACTGCCTATCCCTAAGAAATGGTCAACCAATTGGCAACGATCGGGGTAGCTTCGCATAAAACTTCCCGTCGAAAGGATCGAACAGATTTTCTCTACATCGGTCATAGGTTGCTCAAAAGCTGGCGAAAATCTAGCCTCCCGGTGGCGGTCGCCCCCAAATCTCGGCTGATCATCGGGGTCGGGCACGGAAGCTCCTAGATAGGGGAAAGGACAAATAGCAAAAATGTGACAAAATTTTCTTATTATATTCGCACCATTTAAATCAAAACCGTTTCAATAAAAAAAGAGTCACCTATTTAGGTGACTCTGCGGCTAACACATTCGCCGATCTTGGCGCTTCCATTACGCGATCATCCACGCTGTCGGCCATCCGACGTATGGGTTTGCCGTACCGACTCCCGGCTTTTCTATCCAAAAGCGATCCGGACCCACCATAAGAACTTCGGCCACCGCACGACCGAGATTATCATTTCTAATCTCGTGCCCCGTGCATCCGAATCCGATCTCCCGATCAATGCCTTCAAGAGCTTCAGGGTGTGTGAGCAATGCTATGGCGAGCTCACACAATCCCAATCCGAATTCAGAGGTTGTGAAGGTCTCGACCGCCCGTTGTGCACTTTTTCCGGCATGCCGGGAACCTAGCTGAGCGGTTAACAACAGAACGGGACGAGCTTGCCGGCCCAAGATCCTGTGCAAACACCCATCAGTTCTCAGGCCATGTGGCCGCACTTCACGTATCTGGAAGTGGGGAACCGGGCGCCGATCCAACACTTCGGCAAGTTTTGACATGACACTCTCAACCGCCTCCGCATAAGTGTCACCGAATACCATCCAGGTCGGGATGGCGAAGCACCCGTTCGCGCCGAAAGGATTACGTTCCGGAGATTCCGAAGGATCCGGGAGGTTATAACCCGGGAAATGTCCACGGAGAATTTCAACCTGCTTTACCGGATCCTTCGCTCGGATCTCTATTCCATACATTTGCGGTGTCACTTGGTCCACGAATGAGTTGCGGGAGGCTAGGCGTTCCGTGAGTTCTATCAAGCCCCTCCGGAATTGAGCGCTATTGCCGCACAGCCGTTCAAACATTGAATGATCCAGATCCATTTGCGGCTCGACGTCGGCAATCGCACGTTCAGCGAATTCCCTAAATAGCCGAGCGTTCTCGCTATTGAAGAGGTATTCTTGATCCTCCCTGAGGTCAGCGGATTGATGCATAATTTTCCTCCATATAATTTGTCGCTGAATGGCCTAACGTTTCCATTCCGCGCAACCTCCGCTCGCGAAATACAAACTGGGCATGGGGAAAACCTACGGTAGGGGATAAAGGTCCCATCAATATATCACGGTTTCTAATATTTGTCAAGGACGTATATTCACCAGGGTTATATTTGGAGGGTCGAGATCTCGTCAAATAACTGCTCGAAATCCTTGCCTTACTTACGGTTCTGTTCGGCTGCGTCTTTTTGAAGTATATGCCAGCGGTACATTTGGGCTGCTCACCCAGACTTCGAACGAGGACGGTCGAATTTGCTATCATAGCGGCTATCATCATCTCTCGACACTTTTCTGCGAATCTCAGGGAAGGTCTTGTATTATCCATGCCAAGAATAGGAAAAAAGTCCCTCACGTTGTTCCTTCGGAATGGTTGCCAACGCCAACTCGTCTTGTCGCTTTACAACGACAAGGAGCTCACCAAGCACGGAATGCCGAAAAGGCAAGAAGTGAGGGCGGGCCTAGGACTGGTCGCTGAAAGCGGCTATGAATGGCAGGAGAAGAAGGTCGGCGAACTAGATAAGATCTTCGGGACCGGAAACGTCCACATCAGCCGGAAGCACGCGACGGCGCGTCACGCCCGGATCAACCTCGGTGGGAAGATCGGAGATCTCGCACCATTCCAGTTCCTTGTCGAAGGCTACTATGAAGCGGACACCCCAACATTCCGCTCAGCGTTTCAGGTCGGGTCGATCACGGACATCTATGGGGAAACCGTTGAGATTGGGACGAGTGCACCGGATCTCATACAAGTATTGCCTTCTGTAAAAGATGCCCCTGGCATAGGGGCAGCTGTGTCAGGGCGCCCGTACTGGCGAGAAGTTCAGCCGAGTGGGAATCTCATCGAACTTGTGGACGACGACGATCGGATGCGGCTGCGTGTCATCGACATCAAGCTAAGCTCGGAGCCCGGCTCGCACTACTTTGCGGAAGTCATTTATTACTCGATCACTCTGGCATCATGGCTGGTGGAGAATGGTCTGCAGGACCGCTTCGTGGTGGTTGCCGCTCCTGCGGTCTGGCCGGGCAGCCACGACGCTTCAAACCTTGCGGTTCAGACGGGCGAGTGGCGTACCCAAGGGCATATTCCTTCGTCGTCGGAACTGTGCGAGGCGTTGGAAGGTGACCTCGAGATCCCCCCATTCGAAGTGTACGTCCCGAGGCTTCGACGCCTGATCGGCGTTCAGCTCCCGCAAATGTTAAGCCAGCCTTGGGACTCGCTGCCATGGCACGTTGATTACAAGTGTAAGGGCTGTGAGTTTCTCGGTTACCCTTGGAGGAACTCGGCAGGACAGGAAACCAGCGTTCCGGCCCATTGCCTGCCCACGGCGGAGGGGATAAACCACCTCTCACGCGTGAACGGGTTATCAAGAGGTGCCAGTCAGCACCTCACCAACCAGAGCGTCGGGAATGTTGCGGACCTGGCGGTCGAGCATCCGGAATCCACGGTCTTTCAGAACCATCAAGGGCTCCGGGCTAAAAGGACCGTATACCCTTCCCGAGCCGTTTCCCTTGAATCGAATCTTCCGTCGGTGATTCCAAATTCGGGCGGCGACGCATTAATGCCTCGGTTTCCCGACCTGCATATCTACGTTTTCCTGGATTACGACCTGAGCAGTGCAATTACCGCAGCCATCGGGCTGCGTGCCGCGTGGAAGGAGCCGCTACCGTTTGTAACATCTCACAATCCGAAAACGCAGGAAGATTGGAGTTTTAAGCACGACAAGACTGATGTCTTCCTGGTCGATCAACGAGATATCAACAGAGAGCGAGACGAGTTCCTTAATTTCCTCAGGCGGCTAAAACAGATTATGACGGAAGTCGATTCGATCGATTCCGTCGACGTGGCGTCCGGTCGACGCAGCGGCAAGTCGGCCCATAGCACTTACCAAATCTATTTGTGGGATGAATCGCAACGGCGACATCTGATCCGGTTGGTGGGACGCCATTTGACTCATATCCTTGCTGACCCGAAACTCAGGGGCCTTGCGTGGCTTTTCCCCCCGCCTGAGTTGTTGCAGCGTGCAGAACTGGCGACGCGAAGTTCCCCGGTTACGATCGTCGCAGACGTAGTTAATAACACTGTTGCCTTGCCCGTGGCTCACCATTACACGCTTTTAGATGTCGTGGCCAATTTCATGCCTGCAGGGCTCACAGCACCTACCGTCCACCCTCTTTACCAAGAGCCGATGAGCGACCTGATCCCGGCGGAACGCATCCATACGTGGTGGATCCGGAACCCGAATTGGAACGACGTTCAGGATTTGATTAAGGAATCTGTCGGAAAGAAAATCAGTGCGTTACGCTTGGTTACTAGCCGTCTCGAATCTGAGTTGCGAACAGTCCTGTCACAACTCTCAGCTCCCAACCTAACGGTTTCACCACCCTCCGTGACGCGACTTTCAGTATTTGGACGAGTCTGGTTCGAATATTCGCGGCTCAACGCCGCCCTCTCGAATCTAGAAAGCGACACAATCCGCTCGATGCCCGCTCACGAAAGAGAAGCGAAGACCAAATCGGCAAGGCTGACTAGGCTACTTCGCGGAGCAGAAGAGGCTGCCGCTCTAGGTTATCTAAGTGCGTCTCTGGGAAGTCCTCTTACCGCGGGCCCGCGAATGTTAGTCTACGAACTCGGTAAAGGCTCCCTGGAGATAAATGTTCGGCCAGGCGAAATGGGCTACGCCTTATCCCCGGAGGCCCAACCCGGATTCCTTGACGATCACCCATTCAAGTATGTGGATGGAACTTCTTTCGATCATTGGAAAATGAGAAGGGGTCCCTTTAGCACACTCGGGTACACGGAGGTTTCGATCGTCGCCATCGATCGCAATAATGGATTCATTGCCTTAAAGGCGAAGCATGACTTGCTCCAATTCGCGGCGGAATCGAATATTCCTATCTCATTTTCTAAGGACGTGATGCTGGACAAGGTCCATACCGACTTTATAACAAGAAAGCTTAAGCTGACTCTTCAAGGCATCGGCAACCCGCCGACTGCAATCCCGCCCGCGAGTTTGGCCAAGGCGTTAGGAATTGCTGTGAACTCGAGAACTGTCCCGGAATCCCCGGCTTCTGAGGTTTTGTGGCAAGCACAAGGACTTCATTCGCGGACTTCTGACGCTGACCTTTCGCAAGTCAAATCCGATCTGCATGAGTACTTAAAGAATCAGGGGGCGGATCTGGACAGTTCGCAGTGGGCAGCTTGGCAATCGGCTCTCATAAGAACTTTCTCGTTGATATGGGGCCCCCCAGGCACCGGGAAAAGCCGAACGATACGGGCCGTACTCATGGGGTGCCTCATCCGTGCGAGGCTCCAGAAAGATCCCATTCGGATTCTTATCACTGCCTTCACCAATACGGCTCTCGACAATGTTCTGCTCGAATTGGAGACGGAAATCGGCAAGCTTTTTACGGCGAATATGCCGGCGATCTACCGCACCCACGGGACACATTCACAACCGAATATCGCGGAACTCACCGCGAGCCATCCAGCCTTAAGGTTGTTGACCATTGATCGCAAGGCCCCCTCGCCTCAGCTGATGGCACTCCGTAATGAGCTTGATTCCCCGTCAGGAAGCGTAATTGTCGGTTGCTTGCCGCAACAGCTTCACAATCTCGCGACGGCTGGTATTAGCAGTCCCAGTTCGAAGGATACACAGAAGGATTGGTTCGACGTGATCGTCCTGGACGAAGCTTCACAAATGGATATTGCTCAGAGCACGCTTGTATTTTCGAAGCGGGCGACCAATGGGGCATGCATCCTCGCTGGGGACAATTTGCAGCTCTCCCCGATCCAGCAAGCGGAACCGCCGATCGACCTCGAACATCTCGTCGGATCGGCCTTCGATTATTTCCGGTTCTTTCAAGGGGTCCCTGTAGACGCTTTGAATGTGAATTATCGATCAAATTCCCAAATTGTAGAACTGACTCGGGCGGCGGGGTACAGCGAGAATCTGATCAGCAACTCACCGGACCTGAAGCTGGAATATGTGAATTCGCTTCCCACAAGCCGCCCAGCGGATTTTCCGGCCGATTTGTTGTGGACCGACGAGTTTTCAGCGATACTCGACCCTGACTTGCCGGTGTGCTGCTACATCTACGAGGACGAGATAAGCAGTCAAATAAACGACTTTGAGTGCGATTCGATTGCGGCCCTATTATGGCTTCTACGCGGAAGAGTTGGAAACCAGCTTCTTAATGAACGGGGAGTGAATGGGTCGAAAAAAAAATCGAAAGTACCAGCTCCGTATACTTCCGACGAGTTTTGGACCAAGGCGGTCGGAATCGTAACTCCACATCGAGCTCAAATGGCGAAAATCGTTGGGCGGCTGCAGGGACTCTTCCCCCCCGATGGGATGGATCTTATTCGAGACGCGGTGGATACGGTCGAACGGTTTCAAGGCCAGCAGCGAGACGTGATTTTCGCGTCGTTCGGGGTCGGGGATCCGGATATAGTTTCTTCCGAAGCGGAATTTTTGTTCAACCTTAACCGCTTCAACGTACTTTCGTCGAGGTCGCGTGCGAAGTTGATTGTTTTTGTTACTCAATCTCTTATCGAGCATCTTTCGGACGACGCAGAGGTTATGAAAAACTCACGGTTCCTCAAATATTTTGCAGAAGGTTTTTGTAGAAATGAGACCCCGATGGAGCTTGGCTATTTATCAGGCTCGAGCAAGATAACGGTGAAGGGTGCTCTGAGCTATCGCTAGTCGCAGAAGAACGATTTCATATTGCCGTAGATTCTAATATCGCTCCCGATCGCGGACAGGCCGAGCCGGTTCGCGACATTCAAAGTAGTGCCCGAACCTACGAAAGGGTCGAGAACCACACCAGGCTGCCGGCCCTTTCCGCATGAGCATCGCCGCCAACCGATAGTTCTTTTCTTCGCAAAAGTAAACTCTCGAAAGTATCCGCCCAGAATATCTTTAGCCTCGCGAGCCAACTTGATGACGTGCTGTCCGTTCTTACCAGAGCCGGTTTGCTGTTTTATAGCTTTTCCTGCATCAGAAATTCCGACCGCTCGAATTGCGGCTATATGTTCCTTCGAGAGGTTGTGCTTTCGAGCGAGCTCCATCGCCTTCTTCGCTTGAGGCCGGGAATCGTCCAGTTCTGCAGTATGTTCGAGGATTCTCGTTTCTGGAACCTGGCACTCCGAACACACGAATTTTGGACAAGCTAGGGTCAGCACCCGTTCAACCAGACTTTCGGGAAAAGGTGCCGGATGATCACCTTTGTGCTGAGCCGGGCTCAATCGCCAAATATTTGAGATTGAGTCGAACTTTTCTTTGTAACCTTCCAAGTCGGAATAAAAATTGCGGGATACCGAGAAGTGAAGTATGTATTCTTCACGGGCCGCCAGTCGCCGTCGAGCCGAGTGAGGAGTTCCGTTCGGCTTCTCCCAAATAATTCGCTGTCTAAGGAACCACCCACGTTCGACCGCCCCTAGAGCGATCATGCTCGGGATTTCTAATAGCTTCGTATTGTCGAAGGAATCGCCAACGTTTAGGAACGCGGAACCGTGTTTTCTCAGGAACGGTTTCCATATGTCCATCAAATCTAGGATCGATTCAACGTAGGCCTCCGCGGTCCGCTCGTTACCCAATTGTTTTTTGTGGGAGTAGTTCCGCTTCAGCCAATAAGGAGGAGACGTCAATATAAGGTCGACAGACCGATTGGCTAAATCCAGTTCGCTTGCGTCTGATCTGATAAAGCTTGCAAAGGGCTGTAAGTTTTCGGTTTCTTTTCGCTTAGGCATCCTCGACGAGGATAGGTTACAAAATAGCTTTCGATTCGTCGAGACCTCAAGAGCACTTTCGGACAGGTAAGACCTCTTTCCGGTTCGACGATGGACCAATATAGTTCGGGAGTGATCATGGTGTTCGGCTGACCACTGGGGCCGAAGAGCCTTCTAGCCTGAGCGGCGATACGTGAGGATACGCTATTGGTGACGGCGCCTAATGAACATTGCTGACATGATTGTTAATGGTTTAGTCCCATTTAAGGTGCTTAATAGGCAACCAACGTACTAAGTGACGTTTCCCGATTCGAATTCGCTCCGACTCGGGCTTCGGACAAAAACGGCGCCACCTGTAAGTATTGGTAGATACGAGGAACGTAAACGTTCAACCGTCCGCCACGTCCGAAATGATCTCTAAATAATCAAGAATGGCGGATGGTCCTCGGTTAGCATACTTGCAGCCAAAAAACTCCCGTTCCGGTTCGACAAACCGCAATCCGCCGAACGTAAAATCGCCGGGACCCAACATAAAATCAAGGTATTTCTTCTCCGGGAATGTCTCACGCAATGCGCAGTAGTACGCCACCTCGGGGAGCTCCTGTTCGACAAAATAGTCAGGCAAGCCGTACGAGGAGGTCCGGTCGAAATGCTCATCATACAGAATGCAGAGACCGCTCAGACCTGTGCGCGAGTAACTCTTTCCGCGCTGACCCATCTCGATCACCGATTGTTTTGAGAGCTTTCCGCCGAATTCGCGGATCAAGGGAAACAACAATTGCGAAATCGTCAGCCCTTCGCCGGTTCCCCAAATCCGTTCGCCAAGGTAGACGGCCTCGCTCACAAGGATGTCAAGAGAGGAATCCGCTACCGTGGGTGCGACGTCGCGCAGCAAATCGACGAAGTGTGAAATCAGTTTTTCGTCATAGGACGCGGTCGCTGCCTTCAGCGTATCTATCAGCGAAAGAACGAGCTGCGTTTCGGTGCGCCACCTCGCGATGTTCTTCCAGTCCTCATCCAGCCCCCGATCAAGTGTCGCCGACTCCGGGATCCATCGCGAATAGCTGTCCTGACTTTGCAGTCGTTCACCTTTCGCTCGTTCCTCGAGAATCCACTTTTGCAGCCAGAGATACCAAGCCTCCCGGGCCGTTAGGTCGGCGGCTATGAGAATCACGGGATACCGGCAAGACTTTGCATAATCGATGTATTTTCGATCGATGGTGATGCGTATCTCGTTTGGCGTTCTTTTTACCACCTCGGTTGATTTGAACTGCAGCTTGATGATATGCCCGAGCACTCCGCCTTCGGTCAGTTCGGCCTCCGCGTCGACTCCGAAATCTTCATCTTGAGAGCGGGCGAGCCAATCATCGTGATCCTCGATTTTGGACATGAGCCACCTGTGGCCCTTGGAGCCGATCTTCTGAGAAGGAGAACGTGAGGTCATAGAAGACAGTCGATGGTTCACGCTTTATAGATGTTTTCGAGCAGCCGGTCCGACAACATGTGATCGACGCTGATCACGTACATATCTATGCGTGGAACCGAATACTCTATCGCGACCTCCGCCACGGCGTTCCCGACGCCGTATTTTCCCCGTCGCTCAGAAAACGGGAATTGGTCGAGCGTCATAAAGGTTTGTTTCCCTCTTGGACGCGCCATGGGTTTGGTGCACCCGGAATTGATCGCCGTCAGCCGGACCTGTGCCTCGTGATCCTTGAGAAGCCGACCCGCATCCAGCGTCAGGACGGTATGCTTTTGCGATTTGTACGTCTTGGCGTTGAGCATCGTTGAAAGCCTCTTTCGCGTCGGCCAAAAGAACACGTGACGGTTCAGCACCTGATACCAATCCGACGGCTGCAGACCGATCAGGCACCGCTTCAGATCCGCGTCCGACATTGGTTTTTGATCCCGAATCACGGCCTTTCCGTAACGTCGGTGGGATATCTCGACCGAGTCGGGCCTGTGCTCCTTTTCGATCGTCGTTCGTTGCTCACCATTCACCTGGAACAGATCCAAAAGCGCCGAAGTACTTCTCAACCCGTGTTTCTTTATGCTCTCCCAGGTGTCCGCCTCCGCCATGTGGTAGAGCACCGGGTATCGATTACTGATCTCTTCAATGGAAACCCCTTTTTTCGTCACCATAATCTACGATCAATGATACTGCGGGAATTAAATCCGGTCGAAATCAGGGACACCCTGGCCGACGTGACCCTCTCGATCTCCTGGATGAATTGGAGCGTCTCTTCCTGTAACTGCTCGAACCGGTGTGCTTTCAAGTTTTCCGCCGATAAGTAATCCGTGAACGTAAGAGCGATGTCGGTCGGGTTATTGAGCGAGGTGGCCCTGTGGAGGAGGGTCCAATCGAACTCGCCCACACGCCGGTCGCGCTTCGTGGTTGACGTTTTTTCCGCCGCGATCAGTTTTTCAGCGGGAAGCTTCGCCCGCGTTGCGATTTCGCTCCAATCGATCTCCTTGGAAAAACTCCCCGAAGTCTTGCCCACACCCGTGGGATCAGCAACCCTTATCGGGTACGTGCGGCAGACCATTATCACCTTCCGAACGCGGAGGGGTGAGATACCGGCCTCGGCGAGACAGCCGGCTACCGTCGTGTCGCGCGAAGTGACGTAGGGGTACTCGCCGTGATAAAGGCTCAACCCCGTGCCCTGCGTGCCTTCG
>Ga0196977_1001121_pt1 | contig 10766 bp, 5 predicted proteins | sample S3v_1013CmetaG_FD_148634 | JGI IMG/M metagenome (GOLD analysis project Ga0196977, IMG submission 148634) | Soil microbial communities from Anza Borrego desert, Southern California, United States - S3+v_10-13C | ecosystem: Environmental > Terrestrial > Soil > Desert | place: USA: California...
ACCGTGCCGTTCCCGCAGGACTTCCGCACCACGGCCGACGCCGACATCGAGATCAGCGGCCGGGCCGACGGGCAGATCGTCCGCGGGACGGTCGAGGTGCGCCGCGCCGAGTACACCGAGGACATCGACCTCGCCGACATCATCGACCGGCGCACGGAGCAGGCGTTGACGGCCGAGGCGGGCGCGGGCGGCGTCGGCGAGGGGCTGCTGGCCGGGCGCACCACGCTCGACCTCTCGATTCAGGGGCGCGACGCGCTCGTCGTGCGCAACAACCTCGCCGACATCGTCGGCTCGATCAACGTGCGCGCGGCCGGCCCCATCGACGACCCGGTCATCTCGGGGCGCGTGACCTCGACGCGCGGCACGCTCGCCTTCCGCAACGACCGCTTCGAGATTCAGCGCGCCATCATCGACCTGCCGCCGCGCCGCGACGCCGACCCGGTCCTGAACATTCTGGCCGAGGCCGAGATCGCCGGCTACCGCATCACCCCGGCCATCACGGGGCCGCTCTCGCAGCCCGTCGTCAACCTGCGCTCCGACCCGGCGCTGCCGCAGGCCGACATCGTCTCGCTGATCACCACGGGGAGCCTCGCCACCGGCGAGCAGAGCTTCTCGACCATCGCGCAGACGGGCCTCGGGACGGCGACGAGCCTGCTCACCGAGAGCCTGATTAACGCGCCCGTGCGCCGGGCCACGGACAAGCTGTTCGGCCTCAACCGCTTCGAGTTCGACCCCGTCATCGCGGGCCGCGGCGGGGCCAGCCCGACGGCGCGCCTGACCGTCGGCCGCCAGATCAACCGCGACCTCGCCGTCACCTTCTCGACGAACGTGACGGGCGAGCCGAATCAGGTGCTCGCCGTCGTCTACCGCGTCAGCGACCGCCTCTCCTTCGTCGCCCAGTACCAGCAGGGCGCGACCGACGCGCTGCGCACGCGCAGCAACAACTTCAACTTCGAGCTGCGGTTCAGGAAGCGGTACTGAAAAAGTTTCGAGTCTCGGGTTCGGAGTCCCGGGCTCGCGGGCCGGCCCCGGGCCCCGCCGCCCGCCCCGAACGGACGGCCTCCGGACTTGAGACTTCGAGCCTGAAACTTACATGAGGGTCTTGTTCGCCATCGTCGCGCTGTCGCTCCTGCCGCTCGCCGCTCGGGCCGAGGTGCGGCTCGCGCTCGACCTGACGCGGTTCGAGGGGCGCGTCGTCGAGTCGGTCGAGCTGGAGGTCGAGGGCGCCTCGGTGCCCGAGGCGGCTCTGGGCGAGCTGCGCTCGCGCATCCGCCTCGCGCCCGGCAACGCCTTCACCGCCGTCCTCGCCCGCGAGTCCCTGCAATCCCTCTTCGACTCGAACCGCGTCGCCGACGCGCGCATCGAGGCCTCGGACTCGCCGCGCGCCGGGCCGGACGGGAGGCCGCGCGTGCGCCTGCGCTTCCTCATCCGCCCGCAGGTCGTCGTCGACGATGTCGAGTTCAAGGTCGGCGTCACCGAGGGCACGGGGATCACGGAGGAGGAGCTGCGCGCCCGCCTCAACCTGCTTGAGCCGGGCCGCCGCCTGACCGAGCAGGCCCTGCGGCAGAACGCCGACGCCGTGCAGGTCTACCTGCGCGACCGCGGCTTCTACCGCGCCACCGTCGATTACGAGCAGCGGCTCGACGAGACGCGCACGCGCGCCACGGTCGTCTACCGCGTCGAGCCGGGGCCGCCCACCACGCTCGACGCCTTCAACGTCAAGATCGACGGGTTCGGCCAAGCCGACCTAAGCGCGGCCGCCGCCGCGCTGCCCATGCAGCCCGGCGAGGCCTTCACGCAGGCGGGCCTCGGCGAGAACCTCGCGGCCGTCCGCCGCGCCGTCATGGACAAGGGCTTCCTCGCCCCGCGCATAGACGAGCCGGAGGTCGTCTTCGACCCGGCCGCGAACCGCATCACCGTCACGCTCGCGGGGAGCGTCGGGCCGAAGGTCGCCGTCAACGTCACCGGCCACGACCTGAGCGACGAGCGCAAGCGCGAACTCCTCCCCGTGCTGCGCGAGGGCACGATCGAGTATTCGGCCGTCGTCGAGGGCCAGCGCCGGCTGCGCAACCGGCTTCAGGAGGAGGGCTACTTCTTCCCCGAGGTCACGGCCTCCTGCGCGGTCGTCCCGCCGCTCGCGCCCGCCCCCGCCCCCGCGCCGCTCGCCCTGCCCGGCGCCGGCGACGGCGAGCCCTCGACCTGCGAGCTGATCAACCCGGACGAGCTGGCCGGGCGCGCCGTGACCATCAACTACGAGATCGACCGCGGCCGCCGCTTCGAGCTGACCGACATCCGCATCGAGGGCACGGACGCGCTCGCCGTCGAGGAGATCGAGGCCGACCTGCGCAGTCAGGAGGCCAACGTCTTCGGCATCATCCCGTTCCTCGGCTACGGCCGCGGCTTCACCAGCGACGACGCGCTGGAGCGCGACCGCCAGACCATCCGCACGCGCCTGCGCAACGAGCTCGGCTACCGGCAGGCCGAGGTCAACGTCCGCCGCGGCGTCTCGCTCGACAGCGACGATCTCATCATCACCTTCGACGTGACCGAGGGGCCGCTCACGCGCGTCGAGGGCGTCGAGGTGCGCGGCAACCAGATTTTCACCGCCCGGCAGCTCGACGGCGCGCGCTGCCCCGACGACCCCCTGCCCGACGAGACCTGCGTCATCCGCGGCGCGCCCTTCTCGCGCGTGGACGCGCGCTCGGACGCCGACCGCCTACGCGGCTACTACGTCCGCAACGGCTACGTCGAGGCCGACGTCGAGCTGTCGGTCGTCAGCCTGCCGCGCCAGCCCGGCGCGGCCGACGACCGCGTCCGCCTGCTCTACACCGTCACCGAGTCCGACAAGGTCTTCATCAACCGCATCATCATCAACGGGCTGGTGATGACCCGGCGCGAGGCCGTCGTCCGCGCCATCCCGCTGCGCGAGGGGCAGGTCTTGCGCGGCGACGACCTCGCCGAGAGCGAGCGCATCCTGCTCAACACCTCGGACGCCTTCCGGCAGGTCATCATCCGCACCGAGCCGGCCGGCGAGACCGCGGGCGGCTTCAAGCGCCGCGACGTTTACATCGACGTCGAGGAGCGCGAGCGCATCACGACCGACTACATCGTCGGCTTCTCGACCGACAACGGGCCGCTCGGCGGCTTCGAAGTCCGCAACGTCAACCTCTTCGGCCAGCTCCGGCAGGGGGCCTTCCGCTCGCGCTTCAGCCGCCTCCAGCAGCTCGTCCGCCTCGAATACTTCGACCCGCGCTTCCGCAGCTACGGCGAGCGCGAGTTCGCCCCGCTCACCGTCTCCCTCCAGTACCAGCGCGACACCTCCGTGACGCGCTTCTTCCGCACCACCATCGACCGCGGCGCCAACGGCGTCGTCCAGCGCTTCGACCCCGAGGGCAACCTCCTCGACGAGTTCGGCCAGAGCGTCAAGGGGCCTTCGATCAACCGCTTCAGCTTCAACCTTGAGACGCAGCGCGACCTCGAACTCGAACTCTCGCCGGCCGGCGCCGTGCGCAAGCGCTCGACCCTCTTCCTGCGCTACAACTACGAGGACGTGCGCCTCTTCAACATCGGGAGCCTGCTGATCGCGCCGATCCTGCGGCCCGATCAGGCCGTGCGCCTGTCGCGCCTCGCCGCCTCCTTCGCGCGCGACACGCGCGACCGGCAGTTCGACCCGACGCGCGGCGACTTCCTCACGCTCGACTACTCGCTCGCGCTCAAGCAGCTCGGCGGCAACATCTCGTTCAACAAGTTCCTCGCCACCTACCGCCGCTACCGCACCGTCAAGCTCCTGCGCGACACGACGCTGGCCGGCAGCGTCCAGCTCGGCCTCGCCAACATCCTCCGGCCGTCCGACCGCGACGACGACGGCCTCATCACGGACGTTGACCGCCGCCTCCCCATCAGCGAGCGCTTCTTCTCGGGCGGCTCGAACACCCTGCGCGGCTTCAGCTTCGAGGAGGCCGGCCCGCGCGTGGCCGCGCCCTTCTGCGCCTTCGGCCCGCAGCCGTCGCCGCTCCCGCCCTGCGGCACGTTCCGCAACGAGAAGGGCGAGCCCATCGAGCTGAACCCGTTCACCGTGCCCGTCGGCGGCAACGCCCTCGCGGTCGTCAACCTCGAAGCGCGCGTCGGCGTGACGCGCGACGTGCAGCTCGTGCCCTTCTACGACGGCGGCAACGTCTTCGAGCGCGTCGGCGACCTCTTCGGCCGCGACGACCCGCCGGGCCGCGACCCGAACCTGCGCGCGCGCTGGACGCACACCGTCGGCCTCGGCGCGCGGCTGCGGACGCCCTTCGGCTCGCTCGCCGTGGACTACGGCTACCTGCTCAACCCGCCCGAGTTCCTGATCCCGCAGTTCGGCGGCGGCACGGCCATACACCGCCTGCGCAACACGCAGATTCACTTCCGCTTCGGGCAGACGTTCTAAAGTGAAGGCAGAAGGCGAAAGAGCGAGTCGCGCGTCGGGCGCCGGTGGCCGGGGAAGTGATGCGCCTCCGACCCGACGCGCCACTCCCGACTCCCGACTCCCCCTCCGGCCGCTCGCCTTCGGCCTTCTGATTTTCTTCGTCGCCTTCGGCGTCCGCCTGCTGATGATGCAGGACGCGCGCCTCGAAGCCGGGCGGGTGCAGATCGCGGTCACCGAAAACTACAAGCGCATGGCGCGGCTGCTCTCCGAAGGCGGCGCCGCGGGGTTCTTCAGCCCGGACTCGCCGGCGGCCGACCCCGACACGCTCGGCCACCCGCCGGGCTACCCCTTCGTCATCGCGCTCGTGCGCGGCGCGGGCGGCGAGACGGACGCGGCGCTCCGACTCGCGCAGGCCGCGGCCGACGCTCTGGCGGCCGTCCTCGTCTTCCTCGTCGCCGCCGAACTGCTCTCGGCCTGTGCCGGACTGGTCGCCGGGCTGCTCGTCGCGCTCGCGCCGCAGTTCGCGTGGAACTCCGTCCTCCTCCTGCCCGACACGCTGGCCGTGCTGCCCGTCGTCGCGGCCGTCTACCTCGTCGCGCGCGGCCTGCGGGGCCGGAGCCTCTTCGCGTTCGCCGCCGCGGGCGCGCTCGTCGGCCTCTCGTGCTGGCTGCGGGCCAACGCGCTGCTGCTCGCGCCCTTCCTCGCGGCCGCGGCGTTCGCGCTGATGGAAAAGAGGGTGAGGACTCGTTACGCGCTGGCGGTCTTGGGGGGGGCGCTCGTCGCCGTCGCGCCGCTGACGCTGAGGAACGCCGTCGTCTTCGGCGCGTTCATCCCCGTCTCGCTCGGCGCGGGGCAGACCATGCTCGAAGGCATCGCCGACTACGACCCCGGCGGCCGCTTCGGCATTCCGGCCACAGACCTCGGCATCCAGCGGCAGGAGGCCGCCGAGTTCGCGCGGCCCGACTACGCCGAGACGCTCTTCGGCCCCGACGCGGTCGCGCGCGAGCGCCGTCGCCTCGCCCGCGCGCGCGCCGTCATCCTCCGCCACCCGCTCTGGTTCGCCTCGGTCATGGCGCGCCGCGCCGCCTCGATGTTGCGGCTTGAGCGGGCGCGCGCCGTCAGCCCGCGCCCGCAGGTGGCGCACGACCTCGACGCGCCCCTCGCGACGCGCCCCGTCTGGGCCGCGTCGCCCGCGGAGCTGCTGGCCGGCGGCCGCGCGCTTTCGCCGGCCTCGTCGGCCACGCTCGCGGGCGGCGGCACGGCCTTACTCGTGACGGGCGACGACTCGAAGGACGCGCCGCAGTTCGCCGCCGCGCCTGCGCCCGTCGAGGCCGGCACGGATTACCTGTTCGACGTGGCGGTCGCCGCCGAGCGCGGGCGCATGACGCTCGGCGTCGCCGACGGCGCGGCGCGCGAGACTCTCGCCTCGACGACGGTCGAAACTCAGGAGGGCGCGCGGCCGCCCGCGCCGGGGGCCGCTGAGGCGGGCGGCGGGGGGCCACCTCCGGCTTCCGTCAGAATCCCTTTCGTGAGTTCGGAGTCGGGCGCGGTCAGGCTGGTCTTCGTTAACGCCCCGTCGGAGCCGCCGCGGCCCGCCGTGCGCGTCGGCGGCGCGCGCCTCCACGCGCTCGGCCCGGCGTCGCACGCGTGGACGCGCCTGCCGCGCGTCGCCGTCGCCGCCGCGCAGAAGGTTTTCATCACGGCCGTGATGCTGCCGCTCGCGCTGGCCGGGCTGTTTCTCATGGCGCGGGGAAAAAAGTGGCGCGCGCTCGTCGTCCTGCTCACCGTTCCGGTTTATTATCTCTGCGTGCAGTCGGCGCTCCACACCGAGTACCGCTATGTTCTCGCCGCGCATTACTTTCTCTTCGCGGCGGCGGCGCACGCCCTCTGCCGCGCGGGGCAGAAGGCGGTTTCGAGCTTTAGGTTTCGAGTTTCGGGCTCGCGGGTTTGCGCTTGAGCGTCGGCCGGGGGGCGGCCGTCTTTAACCCGAAACCCGAAACTTTTGTGAGGAGTTTTATGAAGGCATCGGCGCTTGCGCTCCTGCTCGCGTTGGCCGCCGGCGGCGCGCGGGGGCAGACGCCCGCGCCGGCGGCGCGCGCGGGCGAGGTGGTCGACCGGATGGTGGCCGTCATCAACGGCCGCGAGCTGATCACCTACACGGACCTTTTGTGGCAGCTCGCGCTCCAGCCCGACGCGCCGCTCGACGAGCCGCGGCGCGAGGACTTGCGGCGCGCGCTCGCGCTCCTCATAGACCAGCGGCTCATCTCGCAGGAGGCCGAGAAGCTGCCCTCGGTGGCCCCGACGGCCGAGGAGATCAGCGGCGAGCTGGCGCGCCTCATCGGCTTCTTCCCCTCGCAGTCGGACTTCTACGCGCGGCTCGGCCGCGTCGGGCTGGGTGAGGACTCGACGCAGTTGCGCGAGATCGTCGAAGACCGCGTCCGCATCCGCAAGTACCTCGACTTCCGCTTCCGCTCCTTCACCGTGGTCGCGCCGCGCGAGGTCGAGGAGTACTACCGCGACGTGTACGTGCCGCGCCGCCGCCGCCAGTCGCCCGGCGTCATCGTCCCCAAAGTCGAAGAGGTCTACAAGGAACTGGAGGCCGAGCTGATCGAGTCCAAGATGGACTCCGACACCGACGAGTTTCTCGAAGAGGCCCGCAACGCGGCCGAGATCACCCTCCTCGACCGGAGCTTCGAAGGCGGGGGCAGATGAGGGGGAGTAGACAGTAGTCAGTAGTCAGTAGTCAGTAGCGCCCCGCGTGATTGCTGCTGACGCTGACACGCGAACGACTCGCTGCCGAACGGCTTTCTACTGACTACTGACTACTGTCTACTGACTACTGCTCTTATGTGGCGAAGAGTCGGCGAGCGAGAAACGAGGCCGCGGCTGGGGCTGGCGCTGTCGGGCGGGGCGGCGCGCGGGGTGGCGCACGTCGGCGTGCTGAAGGCGTTCGAGGCGGAGGGCCTGCGCGTCGATTGCGTGGCGGGCACGAGCGCGGGCGCGCTCGTCGGCGGGGCGTACGCCGCGGGGATGAGCGTGGCGGAGCTGGAGGAGGTCGGGCGCAACCTGCGCTGGCGCGACCTCGGGCGCGTGACGCTCTCGCGCCTCGGCGTGCAGTCGAGCGCGCGGATGGAGGAGTACATCCGCGCGCGCTTCCCGCGGACGCGCTTCGAGGAGTTGAAGATACCTTTCGCCGCCGTCGCCACAGACCTCCAGACGGGCGCGGCCGTCGTCATGCGCGACGAGGGCGACGTGGCCTTCTCGATCCGCGCCAGTTGCGCGCTGCCCGGCTGGTACGTGCCGGTGGTGGACGCCGAGGGGCGACAGCTCATCGACGGCGGGCTGGTGGCGAACCTGCCGACGGGGGCGGCGCGCGCGCTCGGGGCCGAGGTGGTCGTCGCCGTCGACGTTAACTACGAGGGCGCGAAGTTCATGGGCGCGCCGACCTCGGTCATCGGCGTGCTGCTCCAGTCCATCATCGTCGTGCAGCGGACGGCCGTCGTCCACCAGCGCCAGTCGGCCGACGTGGTCATCAGCCCCGAGGTCGGCCACATCCGCTGGGACGAGATGACGCGCGCCGACGAGTTGATGGCCGCCGGCGAAGCGGCCGCGCGCGCCGCCCTGCCTGCCATCCGCGAACTGCTCGAACCCCAGCCGCCCGAGGCGCCCGCGTGGCTCCCCTTCCGCCGCCGCGACAAGAACGCGACCAAATAAGTTTCGAGTTAAGAACAGGGACGGGGCCGCGGGCGGAAGCGAGCGGGTTGACGTTGGCGACGCTCAACCCGCTCGCTTCCGCCCGCGGCCCCGTTCCTGTCTTTAACTCAAAACTCGAAACTCGAAACTCAAACCGTCTGGCTTGTTTCGATGCGCGGGGCGCGCGGGCGCGGCGGCGGAGCTTGTACGAAAAGCGGGCGAGGCGGGGCGGCGGACTTCAGCGCCGGCGCGCGCGCGTTCGTCGTCGTCGTCGCGTAAGGGTTTGGCGACTTAACATTTAGGACGTTCGTCGTCGCCGTCGGGGCGGGGCGGCATGGCCGTTGCTAAGTCTCGGCTGAAGGCTTCATCACGGCAGGGGGGACGAGGACGATGAAAGCGGTCGTGAACAATTTTATGCAGTTGCTCGCCATCATCATGGTGATGATTACGCTGGCCGTCTCGCTGGCCGCGGCCTCGATGGCCTTCGGCTGAAGCGGCGTCGGCGCGAAGACTCGCCCCGGCGGGCGGGTGAGGCGGGGCGAGAATACGCCGGCGATTAGACATTTATTCCCGACACACGAAAGGCCACGGGTCAACCCCGCTGAAGGGGGACGCACGCCTGCGTCCGCCGCGGGAGGGGTGCGCCCGCAGGGCACGACAACATGGGAACAGAGGCCACGAGGATTCACGCCACCCGCCGCCCGCGGCCGACGCCCGCGCGGCCCCGCGCACGTCTCTTCCGTTTGAGCGAGGCCGAGCGCCGCTGGCCCCGCCTCACGCTCGCGCTCCGCGCCGCCGGCTTCAGCGTCGTCGTCCTCACCATCGGCGTCGCCTCGGCCTACGCATACTTCTACTGGCACTACTCGAACGTCGTCGACGAGCGTCTGGCCTCGGGCTACCTGACGAGCCGCGCCGGCATCTACGCCGCGCCGCGCGTCCTGCGGACGGGGCAGAAGCTCTCGGCCGAGCGGCTCGCGGCCATCCTGCGCCGCGCCGGCTACGTGGACGCCGCCGAACCGGGGCGCGTCTGGAGCGGGCGCTTCCGCGTCGAGGCGGGCGGCGTCGAGATCGAGCCGAGCGAGACGAGTCAGGTCGGGTCGTCGCAAGGCTTCTCGCGCGTCCGCGTCGAGTTCGACCGCCGCGGCCACGTCAGGACGATTAACGCCGACGGCGTGCTGCTCTCGGCCTACACGCTCGAACCCGAGACGCTGACGAACGACGCGGGCGTGAAGACGGCCGGGCGCGACGCCTTGACTTACGCGGACATCCCGCCCGTGCTCGCGCGCGCCATCCTCTCCATCGAAGACCGGCGCTTCTTCGAGCACGCCGGCGTAGACCTCTGGGGCGTGGCGCGCGCCGCCGCGAGCTGGGGCAGCCGCGACGACGAGGACGCGAAGCAGGGCGGCTCGACCATCACGCAGCAGCTCGTCAAGAACACCTACCTGACGCCCGAGCGCACGCTCAGGCGTAAGCTGCGCGAGGCCGTGCTCGCCAGCGTCGTCGAGCGCCGAGTCTCGAAGGAGGAGATCTTCGCGCTCTACTGCAACGAGATTTACCTCGGGCAGCGCGGCTCGGTCGCCGTGCGCGGCGTGCAGCAGGCGGCGCGCATCTACTTCGGCAAGGAGCTGAAAGAGCTCTCGCTGGCCGAGGCCGCGACCATCGCCGGCATGATCCAGAGCCCCGGCCGCTACGCGCCCGACCGCCACGCCGAGGCCGCGCGCGCGCGCCGCAACTCGGTCGTCGCCGCCATGCTGCGCGACGGCCACGTCACCCCGGAGGAGGCGCGCGCCGCGTCGGGCGAGCCGGTCAAAGTCGTCGCCTCCGCGACGGCCGGGGCGGACGCCGTCGCGCCGCACTTCATAGACTACGTCAACCGCGCCGTCGAGGCGCGCCACGCGGGCCTGCCCGAAGGCGGCGACCTGCGCGTCTACACGACGCTCGACCTTGAGCTTCAGAGGCTCGCCGAAGAGGCGGTCGGCGATCAACTGGCGCGGCTCGACAAGCTCTTCAAGGGGGGGAAGCGGCCGCAGGCGGCGCTCGTCGCGCTCGACCCGAAGACGGGCCACGTGCTCGCGATGGTGGGCGGCACCGACTACGCCGCCTCGCAGCTCAACCGCGCCACCGACGCGCGCCGCCAGCCCGGCTCGGTCTTCAAGCCCGTGGTCTTCGCGGCCGCGCTCGAAGGCGGCGTCTCGCCTCTCACGCTCTCCTTGGACGCGCCGCGCGAGTTCGCCTACGACCGGCGCGCGCGCTACCGCCCGGCCAACTACGGCGGCGGCTACTCGATGCGCGAGGTCACGCTGCGCGCGGCGCTCGTCCGCTCGTTCAACGTCGTGACGGTCGAGACGGCGATGCGCGCGGGCCTGTCGCGCGTGGCGACGCTCGCCGAAAAGCTCGGGCTGCCGCGGCCCGAAGCCTACCCGTCGCTCGCGCTCGGCACGACCGAGGCGACGCCGCTCGAAGTGGCCTCGGCCTACACGGCCTTCGCCGCGGGCGGGCGCGTCGCCCGGCCCACGCCGCTCGCGCGCGTCGGCGGCGGGGCGGAGGAGTTCGGCTTGGGCGACGCGCCCAAAGGCGAGCAGGTGTTGAAGCCCTCGACCAGTTTCATGCTCACCGACATGCTCGGCGCCGTCATCGAGAAGGGCACGGCGCGGGCGGCGCGCGGCGCTCT
>Ga0196977_1001122_pt1 | contig 10764 bp, 10 predicted proteins | sample S3v_1013CmetaG_FD_148634 | JGI IMG/M metagenome (GOLD analysis project Ga0196977, IMG submission 148634) | Soil microbial communities from Anza Borrego desert, Southern California, United States - S3+v_10-13C | ecosystem: Environmental > Terrestrial > Soil > Desert | place: USA: California...
CCGACGAACGGCATGACGAACATCGCGCTCAACCTCATCGAAAACTCAGCAGTGAGCATCCTGGTGTACGATCTCGCCGGCAAGCGGATGGTGGAAGAGAACATCGACATGCAGAGCGGCGAGAACCGTTACAGCTTCGATGCTTCGCAGTTCTCCAATGGTTTGTATTTCGTGCGCATCACGACGGCAGGCGGCGCGCAAACGCTGAAGCTGATGGTGAGCAACAAATAAATTTCTTTCCTGTTCCCCCGGGATAACTCCAACTTATTTGGAAAAAAAGGCCCGCGCTCGAAAGAGGCGGGCCTTTTTAGCCGGTAAAAAAAATTCGCCGCGGAGGTGCAGAGGTCACGGGAGTGTGATGTAATTCTCCGTTTTCCCCCGTGTGCTCCGTGGTTTTTGTTCCCGCGATCTTCACGTTTCCTCTTTTATTAACCCGTCCTTAACCACCGGGTAATACACCGGGCCTAGTTTCGCACTTGCTTCCTCAATGACAAACGAGCCCAAAGAACGCTACCGCATCCTGCTGGTCGACGACGACGAGCACATCCTTCTTTCGCTGAAAGGCATCTTCGAGAGCGCCGGCTACGAAGTGGCCTGCAGCAATTCCGGCCGCGAGGCCATCGACACCGCGCGCAGCTACCAGCCGCACCTCGTACTGCTCGACGTGATCATGCCCGGCATGGACGGCATCGAAGTGTGCCACGAGCTGCGCCTGGTGCCCGCGCTGCAGAGAACGCTCGTCGCTTTTTACACCGCGCGCACGGAAGATTACTCGCAGATCGCCGGCTTCTCCGCCGGCGCCGACGATTACATCGCCAAGCCCATGAAGCCCGGCGTCCTGCTCTCGCGCATCCGCGCGCTGTTCAAGCGCTTCAAAAGCAAAGAGCTCTCCCGCAACACGCAGGCCGGCCCCATCCGCATCGACCGCGAACGTTACCTCGTATTCAAGAACAACAGCGAGATCATTCTCCCGCGCAAGGAATTCGAGCTGCTGGCCCTGCTGCTGTCCATGCCGAGAAAAGTGTTTACGCGTGAAGAGATTTACCAGGAGATCTGGGGCGGCATCTTCGTGGAAAAGAACCGCACCATCGACGTGCACGTGCGCAAGCTGCGCGAGAAGATCGGCGATGAGTACATCAAAACGGTGAAGGGGATCGGCTACAGCTTCGAAGCGGCATGATCTCTTCCCGCAAATTTCCCCGCACATTCAAAATTCGAATTCAAAATGCGTTCATTCGCGCGGCCTGCCGTACAGTAAAAGTGCGCAGCGGGATCGAGCGAATGCCAAAATTTTGAATAGTGGATTTTGAATCGGGAGCGACTTTTCCCGCTTTGCGTATTTTTACATCATGCCTGAACTCTATCAACGCCTCCTCGAAGGCAATCGCCAATGGGTAGCCGCCCGCCTGAAAGAAGATCCTGAATTTTTTGAGAAGCTCGCGCGCGGCCAGTCCCCGCCGCTGCTCTGGATCGGCTGCGCCGACAGCCGCGTGCCGGCCAACCAGATCACGAACACGCAGCCCGGCGAAGTGTTCGTGCACCGCAACATCGCCAACATGGTCGTGCACACCGACATGAACATGCTCAGCGTGCTCGACTACGCCGTGAAAGTGCTCGAGGTGAAGCACGTGATCGTTTGCGGCCACTACGGCTGCGGCGGCGTGCTGGCGGCCATGGGGCATGCGCATTACGGGTTGATCGACAACTGGCTGCGCAACATCAAGGACGTGTACCGCCTGCACCAGCAGGAGCTCGACGCGATCGAAGATGAGAATGCGCGCGCCCGGCGCTTCGTGGAGCTGAACGTGACCGAGCAGGTGTACAACCTCTGCAAAACCTCCACGGTGCAGAACGCCTGGGAGGAAAAGCGCAAGCTGCACGTGCACGGCTGGGTGTACGACGTGGGCAACGGCCTGATCAAAGACCTGCAGCTGAACTTCAACGGGGGCGAGGACGTGCCGCGGCTGTATCGCTACGATTTCTAAGAAGCCGCTTAAAAAAGCGCGCGCTGTTGCGAACCGGTTAGCAGCGGCAGCAGCAGGCAGTTTGCATAGTGGCTGCCGACTGCCAAACCAGTAAGTTCTATCCGTCCCACGCCTCATTTTTCAGCAAATGCGCTTGCGGATCCCAGGTGCCCGATGTTCATATCCGGTTGAGAACTACTCCGCGCTGCGCCGATCTTTTTCAGGAGCCGCGCGTAAAACAAGCCGCTGCTCTTTTTACTTTTAACGTGCAGCGCTTATGAAAGGCAAAGCCGATTCCGATTTTTTCTACATGGTATACGAGGTCGTGCGCCTGGTGCCTTACGGCCGCGTGACCACGTACGGCGCCATCGCCAAATACCTGGGCACGGGCGGCTCCTCGCGCATGGTGGGCTGGGCGATGAACAGCTCGCACACGCACCATTCCCCCGTCCCCGCGCACCGCGTCGTCAACCGCGAAGGCATGCTCACCGGCAAGCACCACTTTTCCTCGCCCACGCTCATGCAGGAATTGCTCGAGAACGAAGGCGTGACGGTAAAGAACGACAAGGTGATGAATTTCAAAAATCTTTTCTGGGACCCGATGCAGGAGCTGAAGCTCTGAGGATCATGATCAGCACGGAAGATTTTACGCAAGCGTTCGAAAAGCTGCGCCCGCAGCTGCGCTCCTTCCTGCTGCGCATGACGGCCCGCGTGGAGGATGCGGACGATATCGTGCAGGATACGTACCTGAAAGCGCATCAGCATTTGTCTTCTTTCCGCGGCGGATCTTCGCTGAAGACCTGGGTGTTCACCATCGCCTCCAACCTGTGCCGCGACCTGTTGCGTGCGCAGAAGCGCTGGCCGGAGAACGTGACGGACATTTGCCGCGAAGCGGCGCTGAGCTCGCCTGAGTTTTTAGGACAGATGATGCAGATCAGGCACACTTCGCCGCAGGGCGATTTCGAGATCAGGGAGCACATCACGTTCTGCTTTACCTGCATCGGGAAATCGCTGCCCATCGAGCAGCAACTGGTTTTGCTGCTGAAAGAAGTGTACGAGTTCAAAGCGCAGGAGATCGCGGAAATTCTCGGCAGGACCGAAAACCAGGTGAAGCATTTCCTGCACGATGCGCGGCAGAAGATGATCGATATTTTCGAGCGCCGCTGCGCGCTGGTCAGCAAAACGGGCGCCTGCCACCAGTGCAGCGAGCTGAACGGCATCTTCAACCCGAAGCACGAGCTGCAGAAAGAGCTGATGAAGATCGAGATGGCCCGCGAGGCGGGAACGAAAAGCAAAGAAGAACTATTCGACCTGCGTTTGAAGATCGTGCAAAGCCTCGACCCGTTCACTTCCGCCGCCGCCGAGCTGCAACTGCGCCACCTGGCGCACAATAAGTCGGTGATGGACAAGCACCTGGAAAAATAATTCCAAATTTCCCGATCGTTTTTCCGACGTCGGTCGTCTAAAGACGATCAACCATCACTGATATGTCAAACGGAAAAGCAAGCAGCAGCAAAAGCGCCTTCCGCATGGAGTGCGCGGTCGGCATCCACATCCAGGCATCACCCGAAAAAGTGTGGAAGCTCCTGGCCGAAGCGGAACAGTTCACGCAATGGAATTCCACCGTCGCCGGCCTGGAAGGACGCATCGCGCTCAATGAAAAAATAAAATTGCGATCGACGCTCGATGCGAAGCGCACGTTCAAATTAAAGGTGAGCGTTTTCGTTCCGCCTTCGAAAATGGTTTGGGAGGACGGCTTCGCGCCGCTATTCAAAGGCGTGCGCACGTACACGCTGAAAAAGCGCGCGGACGGCAGCACGGATTTTTCCATGCAGGAAGTTTTCAGCGGGCTGATGCTGCCGATGATCGCCGGCTCGCTGCCGGATTTTAAGCCCAACTTCGAGCAGTTCGCCGCCGACCTGAAAAAAGCAGCGGAGAAAAATTAACAGGAAACCAAAATCAACATGGCAAAAGGAAAAGGCACCAAACAAGATCCCTGGCAGCTGAAAACGCCCCCGGGCACTTCGGATTACCTGATGTACAAAGACGAATCGCTCGATCCGCCCGCGCTGGTCTGCATCGTCGGCAAAACCGAATTGCGCTACGACCTGCGCTGCATCGGCGACCTGCACGCGATGCTGAAAAAGCACGGCGACTGGATGGAGCTCGGCAGCGCCGACGAGCAGAAGCCCGCGAAAGAAGGAACAGTAGAAGCCTGGGGCCGCTCGCCGAAAAATCCCGTGAAAGGCTGGTACGGATTAAAGAAAGGCTTGCGCGGACGATTCGGCATGTACGTCCCGCCGCTGCTGGAAGCGCTGGGATTGGCGGAGCTGGAGCACAATCCGCGGAATAACCGGATGCGCGCGAAGTAGAAAATTATTTCCTGTAAACATCTAACCGGAAGCTTGCGGAGAATTGCTTCGGCACGCCCCATTCGCAGCTGTATTCTTCACGCGCGGCTTTCTTATTCCCGGTTTTCTCGAGATCGGCAGGCGCTTTCAACAGATCGTAGCGCGGGACGGGGCCGTAGCTTTGGATCTTTGTCCACCTGCCGTTCTCTTTTTTGAAGAACGTGTACGTGATGTCGTAGCGTACTTTTTTGCTCACGAGGTAACGTCCCACCTTGATCTGCATCGCCACCGGCACGCCGCCGGGTTTCCCGACTTCGAGCGTATCGCTCGCGCCGGAAGTGCTGAGCACGAAATGTTTTCCCTTCGGGAATTTGACGGAATCGCTGCCGAGGGAAATTTTATCGACCGTGAGATGGAAAAGATAATTCTGCGCGAAGGCCGGGGCGCTGAGGACGAGAAGCAGCAGAAAAAGGATTCGGCGCATGGCTGACAAGATACGCCCTCCCGCGCAAAAGCCGTGCCCGCCTTTAAAAACCGTACCTTTACAGCTCAAATTCATCCCATGTCCATTACCGAAAATCAAGTCGTCGACGCCCTCCGGAACGTCGACGATCCCGACCTGAAAAAAGACCTCGTCACCCTCGGCATGGTGCGCGACATCGCCATCGAGGGAAAAAAAATTTCGTTCACCGTGGTGCTCACCACGCCCGCCTGCCCGATGAAAGACATGATCCAGCGCGCCTGCGTGAATGCGATCAAATATTATGTCGACAAAGAAGCCGAAGTGGAAGTGACGATGACCGCGAACGTCACCTCACGCCGCCAGGGCCCCGTTTTGCCGGGCGTGAAGAACGTGGTGGCCGTGGCCTCCGGGAAAGGCGGGGTGGGGAAGAGCACGATCGCATCGAACCTCGCTGTGGCGCTGGCGAAGCAGGGCGCGCGCGTGGGACTGATCGACGCCGACATTTACGGGCCTTCCGCACCGATCATGTTCGACGTGGTGAACGAGCGTCCGCAAATAAAAAATATCAACGGCCGCAACATGCTCATCCCCGTGGAAAGCTACGGCGTGAAGATCATGTCCATCGGCTTCTTTATCGAGAACCAGGCGCAGGCCGTGGTGTGGCGCGGGCCCATGGCCGTGAAAGCGCTCACGCAATTGTTCAGCGACGCCGACTGGGGCGAGCTCGATTACATGATCGTGGATCTTCCGCCGGGAACAGGCGATATCCATCTTTCGCTCGTGGGACAAGTTCCGCTCACCGGCGTCGTCATCGTCAGCACCCCGCAAGCCGTCGCGCTGGCCGACGCGCAGAAAGGCGTAAGCATGTTCCGCCTCGAAAGCGTGAACGTGCCCGTGCTCGGCATCGTGGAAAACATGGCCTGGTTCACGCCCGCCGAACTGCCCGAAAACAAATATTACCTCTTCGGCCGCGACGGCGCGAAAGAATTGGCTGCGCGCTTAGGCGTTCCGCTGCTCGCGCAAATTCCCCTCGTGCAAAGCATCTGCGAAGCCGGTGACGCCGGCCGCCCCGCCGTGCTGCAGGGCGATACGCCGCAAGCGAAAGCGTTCGAAGAATTGGCGAAGGCCGTTGCGCAGCAAGTGGCGATCGTAAATGCGACGGCGCGGGAGACGGTGGGGCAGTAGCGGAGTCGTGAAGGCCTACTTAACCGAGCGTAGCCGGGCTGAACCCGTGCAAGAACCGCACAAGAATATGAAGCGCGCCGCTTTCTTTTTTTGTCTTCTTCTCGCAGGCCTCAGTTGCAAAACTTCCGGCAAGCTCGCCGATCCTTCCCAATCCGCTTCTGAAGGTTCAGGTATTTCTTCCATTGATCTTGACCCGCAAAAAATCGATGATCTCACGGTGCTGGGAAAAGTGTGGGGATTTCTCAAGTATTATCATCCTGCTGTTGCCGATGGGAAATACGATTGGGATCGCGAGCTCTTCAAAATTCTTCCTGCTGTTCTCGAATGCAAAACGACGGAGAAACGGAATAAAATTCTTTCCGCCTGGATCGATCAACTGGGAAAAGTGAAAGCAGGCTCGCCGGAGAAAATCGACAGCGCCACCGTCAAAACGTATCCTGATCTTGCCTGGATCGATGATGCATCGTTGGGTGCGGAGCTTTCTGCGAAGCTGCATGAGGTTCGGCGGGCGCGGCGAACGGGAGAGAATGTTTACGCGAGTCCCGGCGTGCGTGCAGCCAATCCGCAATTTCATGAAGAAGCTTACGCGAAGCCGGCATACCCCGATGCGGGTCTGCGTTTGCTTGCCGTGTACCGTTATTGGAACATTATTCAATATCACTTCCCATACAAGTATCTCATCGGCGAAGATTGGAATGCCGTGCTGCCTGAATTCATTTTGAAAAGCGTCAAAGCTGGCAGCGCGCTGGAATACCAGCTGATGATGCGCTTGATGATCGTGCGTATTCACGATTCGCACGCGGGATTCGATAGCGGCGACACGCTTATGGCGCATTATTACGGAAGGCGCATTGTTCCGCTCCAGGTCAAATTCATCGAAGGACAAGCGACGGTCACAGGCTACTTCAGCTCGGAAGCGGGCCGCAGATCGGGATTGAAAAGCGGCGACGTGATCCGGGCCATTAACGGCAAACCCGTCAGCTCGATCGTCGCGCAGCGAAAGGCCTTCACCTGGGCTTCCAATAATGCAGCCGAGTTGAGAAACATCGCATACGATCTGCTGCGCACGAACGACTCGATTCTTCAGCTGCGCTGCCTGCGCGGCGATTCGGCGTTCGAGATTCGTGTAAAAAGCTACCGGCCGCAACAGCTCCGCTCGAGCGTCCCGCCCGAGCCCGATTCTGCGTACAAGCTGCTTTCACCGGAGATCGGCTATATTCACATCGGCACGGCTAAGCGTAAAACGATCAGCGAGGTGATGAGCAGCTTTCGAAATACGAAAGGGCTGATCATCGACGTACGCTGCTATCCTTCGGAAAGCGTTCTTTACCTGCTGAGCGCGCACCTGCTGCCCGAGCCGAAAACATTCGTCGCGATCACCTACTGCGATTACAAGCAGCCAGGCCTGTTCTGCTTCAGCAAAACGATCAAGGCCGGAGGGAAAAATCCGGACTACTATAAAGGCAAGGTGATCATTCTCGTTAACGAACGCACACAAAGCGCGGCGGAATTTCTGAGCATGGCCCTCCGCACCGCTCCGCGCGCGACTGTGATCGGCAGCACGACTTCCGGCGCCGACGGGAACGTCTCAAAATTCACATTGCCCGGCGGTATTTCCACAGGTATAAGTGGCATCGGAATCTATTATCCCAATGGTGGCGAAACCCAACGGGTCGGCATTGTACCCGACATCGAAGTAAAGCCGACAATCAAAGGCATCCGCGAAGGAAGAGATGAAGTGCTGGAAAAAGCGATCGCGCTGATCAAAGTGGACGAGTAAAGCTCATCTCCCGGCTCCGCTCGAATGGACTTTGCTTCATGCGCCTATTGTAAAGTCCATTCGAGCGGAGCCGTGAAGACATTTACTCAACCGAACGGAGCCGAGAAGGACGGCAATGCTCACTTCAAATACGGGTTATACTTCTTCTCCTCCTCGATCGTCGTCTCCGGCCCATGCCCGGGATACACGACCGTCTCTCCCGGCAGCACCAGGAATTTTTCCTTGATCGACCTCAGCAGCGTGTTCAGATCACCTCCCGGCAGGTCCGGCCGCCCGATGCTGCCTTGAAACAGCACGTCGCCGCCGATCACGAATTTATCCGCCGCGCTGTAAAAGCAAATGCTGCCCGGCGAATGTCCCGGCGTGAAGAAAATTTCCAGCATGGAATTTCCGAACGTGACCGTGTCGCCTTCATCTAAAAATTTCGCGGGGGCGGGCTGCGGGTCGGCGCCTGCGACGCCGTACATCAGGCAGGTGCGCTCGTACGATTCTAAAACGGGCAGATCTTTTTCGTTCATCTCCAGCTCCAGTCCCCAGGTGCGCACGACGAAATCATTTCCCAGCACGTGATCGATATGGCAGTGCGTGTTCAAGAGGCGCACCGGCTTCAGGTTGTTTTTTTCAATGAGATCTTTTAATTCTTCCTGCTCCCGCCGCCCGAAGCAGCCGGGGTCGATGATGAGGCATTCGTTCGTCTCGTCGCTGAGCACGTAGCAGTTCTCGGCGAAAGGATTGAAGGTGAGGGAGCGGACGGTGATCATGGAGGCAAAACTAGGGTTTCGCGCGGAGTTTGGAATCCCGGGCTGCCGCAGCGCAAAAAAATCCCCGGAAAGTCCTGAAATCCTTGAAAAAAGTCGCTGAAAAGCAAGGCCGTACCACGGAAGTTTTTCCGTAACTTAGCTGGACACAAGAAAATAGGCCGTTCCGGCGTTGTATTACGTTATTTATTCGAAGCGCATGTCCAGACTTTTTCCCCGGCATATCCTCCCCGTACTGCTTTTCCTCCTCCCGCTCGGCCTCCGCGCGCAGTTCTACAGCGGCTCGCACCTGGTCTTCGGCAAGAACCGCGTGCAGTACCAGGAATTCAAGTGGAGCTATTACAAGTTCGACAAGTACGAAACGTACTTCAACACGGGAGGCAAGGAGCTCGCCATCTATACCGCCCGCGCGGCCAAGCGCCACATCGCGGAGATCGAGAAGATGTTCGACTACACGCTGGAAGACCGCATCCAGTTTATCATCTACAACAAGCAGGAGGATTTCAAGCAGAGCAACATCGGCCTGTTCTCCGAAGAGCAGTACAACGTGGGCGGCGTGACGCGCATCGTGGGCCGCAAAGTGTTCATCTACTACGAAGGTGATCACCGCAAGCTCGACGAGCAGATCCGCGCCGGCATCGCCGAAGTGCTCATCAACCAGATGATGTACGGCGGCAACGTGAAGGACATGCTCAAGAATTCCACCCTGCTCGTGCTGCCCGAATGGTATACGCGGGGCCTCGTCTCCTACGTGGCCAAAGGCTGGAACCCGGAGATCGACGACCGCGTGCGCGACGGCATCCTCACCGGCAAGTATCAAAAGTTCAATCACCTCACGGGCGAAGACGCGGTATACGCCGGCCATTCCATCTGGTACTACATCTCGGAGAAATACGGGCCCTCGGTCATTTCGAACCTGCTGTACATGACCAAAGTGAGCCGCAACGTGGAAAGCTCTTTCATGTTCGTCATCGGCCTCAGCGTAAAAAATCTCAGCTTCGAGTGGCAGGATTATTACCTGAAGCGCTATTCCGCCGACGACACCACGCGCACGCTGCCCACGCAGAAGCCCGTGCTCGCCAGGCCGAAGTCCACACGCATCTACAGCCAGCTCAAGGTCAGCCCCAACGGGCAGGAAGTGGTGTACGCCACCAACGAGATGGGGCAGTACAAGCTCTGGCTGTACAACGTGTCCACCGGCAAAAGCAAGCGCCTGCTCAAATCCGGGCAGAAGCTCGACCGCATCAACGATTACTCGTACCCGATCATGGCCTGGCACCCTTCGGGAAAAATTTTCGCGTACATCTATGAGAAAAAAGGCGAGACTTTCCTCGTGATCTACACGCCGGAAACGGGCGAGAAGATCGTGCGCCCGGTGTACAACTTCATCAAAATTCTCGATTTCGCATACTCCGACGACGGCAAGCTGCTGGTCATGTCGGCGGTGCAGAACGGGCAGACGGACATCTTCGTTTACAACATCGCAGGCGGCTCCGCGGAGCCGATCACCAAGGATATTTACGATGATTTGCACCCGCGCTTCGTCGACGGCGGCAGGAACATCATCTTCAGCTCTAACCGCGAGCAGGATACGATGAAGGCCGTGAACCCCGACATCCGCCTGCCGCAGACGTACGACCTCTGGCTGTACAATTACAAGAAGAAATCGAACGTGCTGCGCCGCCTCACCAACACGCCCGGCGTGAACGAGGTGCAGCCCGGCGCCTGGGATTCCACGCACTACGTGTTCGTCAGCGATCACAACGGCATCCGCAACCGCTACGTCGCGTACTTCGACAGCACGATCGATTACATCGACACGGCGGCGCACTACCGTTATTTCGCGCGCAGCATCCCCGTGACGAATTACGCGCGCAACATCCTCGAACAGGACGTGAACGTGCACGCGAACAAATACGGCGAAATTATTTTCCACGACGGGTTGTACCGGATGTACATCAGCGAGATGCAGCCTTTCACCGCGCTCACGCCCGTCAAGCTGAAGAACACGCCTTACCGCGACCTGACCATCGAGCACATGCGCATCGACGCGGAGCTGGATTCGCTGGAGCAGATCAAGCAGGAGCAGAAGAAGAAAGATGCGCAGCGCATGCAGACGGTGAAAACGCCGGAGACACCGAAGGACACGTCGAAAAATAAGGTCAACATCAACAACTACGAGTTCGGCAACCCGAAAGCGCCCGTGGTGGACAACAAGCCCGTTCAGCCCGACACCGCGCCGCCCGCGCCCGACACGCTGGCC
>Ga0196977_1001124_pt1 | contig 10755 bp, 11 predicted proteins | sample S3v_1013CmetaG_FD_148634 | JGI IMG/M metagenome (GOLD analysis project Ga0196977, IMG submission 148634) | Soil microbial communities from Anza Borrego desert, Southern California, United States - S3+v_10-13C | ecosystem: Environmental > Terrestrial > Soil > Desert | place: USA: California...
GTGAAGTGCTCGCTAAACAAGCTGTTGATAAGTTTTTAGAGACTAATGGGACGTGGTTTCACAGCGATCCTCATTTGCGGGAGTTTGCTATTAATCATGACGCAATGATTAAGCGCGCGTTTCCAGAGATGTCAAGTGCGGAGCGGTTACGGAAAGTTGAGCAGGATGTGAAAACATTTTTTGCACATAAATTTGTACCAGAAACTAAGCCTATAGCTGCGGTTGAAGCTAGTACACCCCGTGTCACAAAGACAAGAGAGTATACGATTTCGGAATTACCTAAAGCTGATCAAACGTTGGCTAGGTACTTAAAGGCGACTTTGTCAACCTTTAACGAGCAAGAATACGTTAAAGACTATTTTGATTCTATGAAGGGAGTTCGGTAATGCCTAAGACGGAGAAGGGTGCACAGGAAGAGGATGTATTAGTAGAGAAGCCAAAGCGGGTGAAGCGGTCATTGACTGAGCGAGATGGTTTACTTGTTTGTAAACCTTTAGATGGATACCACTTGAGATGGGTTTCTATTAATGATCCGCATCAGCCTATGAATTACGACTGGGCGATTAGAGGTGGTTACGAGCCAGTGACCAATAAAGAGCAAGGTCTGGTTAATCGAAGTGGTGATCCTGCTTTTGATGGGGCTGATGTGCGCCGTACCGGTAAAGATGGCATTACGTTGTTGCTCATGAAGCAACCGCAAGAATTTTATGAAGAAGAGTTAGCGGATTTTAAAGCCCATAACGATGGGTTAGTTGAGGAAAAGCTGAAGCAATTTAATACGCTTCGGCCGACATTTACCATTACGTAAGGTGATAAGGATATGGCCAATATAAACGCACCCTTTGGGTTCAAGTTAATTACTGGGCTAGGCAGTTATAAGCCCAATGTATCGGTTCGGCAATATGTGCATGCAGCAACTGATGCTACGGGGATATTTGTTGGTGACATGGTAAAACTTGTATCAGGTTCAGAATTAAACGGAACCATGATTGTAACTGCGGCAGGAGCCAATGATGCGTATGTTGGGAATGTGGTAGGAATCAATCCATTCTATGGTGTTTCCATTGATAATTTGAATTTGAATAGGATCTATTGCCCGGGGAACGTGAGAATGATGATTACAGTTTGTGATGATCCCCTGGCGGTTTACGAAGTCCAGACTCCATCAACTTTTACCGTGGCGCAAATAGGATTGTATGCCAATTTGATTGCTACTGCCGGTAGCACAACTACAGGGCAATCAAATTACACGTTAAATACTGCTAATAGTACTGCGACTAATCAATTTCAAATTATTGGTAATGTGTTGAGTCCTGATAATGAGCTAGGGACAGGCTATACACGTGTCCTGGTACGCTGCAATAAGCATAGTTACGCAGTATAGGATTGTAGTTGTCCATACGGAAATGTAAAGCGTTTCTGGAAGAAACGTAAAATCAAAGGAGTGAGATATGTCAGGCATCGCAGGTGGTTTAGTTTCTACTGGTAGTTTTCCGAAACGGCTATGGCCTGGAGTGAAGTTATTCTATGGTGATACTTATAATAAATATCCCAGAGAATATGAATTGATTTATCAAAGGGAAGAAAGCGATAAAGCTTATGAGGAGTATGTTTCTCAAGCTGGCACTCCACTAGGGGTTTTGAAACCTGAAGGTTCTCCAATTTCAATTGGCAGCTTTAGACAAGCGTTAACCACTAGGATAGTCAATGTCACCTACGGATTAATGTTTGCAGTGTCCCAAGAAATGCAGGAAGACGACCAATATACGCCCAAAGTGGCGAAGATGGGCGGTGAATTTCTGGGAAATAGCATGCAACAGCTAAAGAATACGTTAGCTGCACAACCCTTAAATATTGGTTTTAGTGTGAATGCAGCCCATGTTGGTGGGGATGGTTTGTCCTTGTTTAACGTGGCTCACACGACCATTTCTGGTCGTACTTATCAGAATCGGCCGGTAGCTGATGCCGATTTATCTGAAGCCGCGTTGGAGCAAGCTGAAATCGATATTGCGGGTTTAATCGACGAAGCTGGTTTAAAGATCGCAGTCAAGCCTAAGCTTTTAGTAATTCCAAAAGAGTTGAAGTTTGTTGCTGAGCGCATTACACGCACGCCTCTACGGGTTGCAACAGGTGATAATGACATCAATGCTTTGAAGAGCATGGATCTCTACCAAAATGTGATTGTTAACCATTGGCTAACGAGTCCGAAAGCTTGGTTTATCATTACTGATTGTCCCAATGGTCTAATTTGGCAAGAACGCACTGGCTTAACCACCTCAGATGATAATGACTTTGCGACCGGCAATGCTTTGTTCAAAGCACAAGAGCGGTACGCATTTGATTTTGTTGATCCGCGCGGTGTCTATGGATCAAGTGGTGCGTAAGTAGGGAAAGTGGACTACCTCTTTTAAGTAAGAGGTAGTTTGATGGAGTAGCTAGTCGTTCTAGGGATAGTGTAATGACGACGTTCAGCGATTGCGTGTTTCAATATGGTGGTCTTATAACTGGGGCACAGTTCCCGGTTCAATCAGGTAAATCTATTTTTGTAAAGCCACGCACTGGTTCTGATTTGAATACAGGAGCTAGTTTACGCGATGCTGTGCAGACTTTATCGCGTGCATTATTTTTGGCTACACCTGATCAAAATGACACTGTGTATTTGGTTGATGAAGGGGTTCCTGCGGCGCAAACGGAAACCTTAGTGTGGGGTAAGTCGGCTGTACACTTGATTGGGATTAATGCTCAATCAGAGTTAGGCGGTATGTCATCGATTACCCAAGATCCTTCGGTTAAAGATATTGACACCCTGTTTTTTCTCACTGGTCAGCACTGCTTTATTTCCAATATTCATATTCAGCAAGGGGTGTCCGCTAATGTCGCTACTAGTCCCGTTGCGTTATTAGTGTTCGGCCACAACAATCAGTTAACTAATTGTCGGATTGTCGGGGGTGCTGATTCCTCAATGAATGTGGCTGGGGTGAGAGCGGTAGTAGTGGACGGATCTAATGCTATTGGCAATAGTTTCCGTCAATGCTCCTTTAATATTGACAGTAGTATTTCAGCATTAAATGTTGGGGTTATTGAGTTTATCAATCTGGCAGGGCATACGATTTTTGAGGATTGTTTAATAACCTCAACGGCTGCTAGCAACACAATGGTGTTGGTGAAAGCTACTGGTGTCGAAGCAATTAGGGGACCCGTTTGGTTTGTAAATTGTGGGTTTACTAATTTGATCAATGCAGGTGCAACAGCTTTGACGGCAGCCATTTCCGTGAATGTCTCCTCACCACGAGGGACAATTATTTTACACAATCCATGTTTAGTTGGTGCAACTGATTGGTGTGCTGCGGATACGGATTTAGTGAAATTGCTTGGGTTTGGATTAACAGCGCAAAATTTCGGGATAGCTCAGAATTTAACAGCAGCATAGTTAGTAGTTTCAATGGGAATATGAAATGACGACGTTTAGTGATGGTGTATTTCAATATAACGGTGCAATTTTGGGTTCCTCGTTGCCGATCCAAGTAGGGAAGTCAATTTTTGTGCGGCCTAGGACAGGTTCTGATACGAATTCCGGACGTAATCCTAGTGATGCGATAAAAACATTGGAGAAAGCTTTAGATTTAGCTACTGAAAATCAAAATGATGTCGTTTATTTAATTGAGGAAGGGCTAGATGCAACGCAAACCACTACCTTAGATTGGAATAAAGATAGAGTGCATTTAATTGGTATTAATAGTCAAGCGATGCTACGCCCAGGCTCTCGGATTACGTTGTCGCCTGTGGTTCATGACTTGCCAATATTAATGCTTGTGTCAGCTAATAATTGCTATGTTGCAAATATTTCTGTGCACCATGCAGATATTGTTAATACGCTTAATGGCCCAATTGCAATGAAAATTGTTGGTGGCAACAATAATTTTCAGAATTGTTGGTTTAGTGGTGGAAATGATCCTTCGATGGATCACCCTGGGACACGTTCATTAGTGCTGAGTGGTGCGACAGCTCAAAATAATTATTTTCAACATTGTTCTATCGGTACTGAAACGAGTTTAGGAACCACGGGTAATGCCTTAATCGAATTTTTGGAAGGCGTTGGCCCTACTATTTTTAAGGATTGTCTAATTTTTGGGAATGCTGCAACGCAAAATCTGACTTTTGTTACGGCAGCGGAAGAGGCAGCTTATCAGGGTCCTGTTTGGTTTACTGATTGTGCGTTTCTAAATCAGTTAAATATAGGTGCTGAAGTCATGACAGAGGCTTTTAATATTGATCCGGTGGTGAACAACATACCTGGTGGAATCGTTTTACATAACACGTTGTTGAATGGGGTTCAGAATTGGTTCGCAGAAAATACGTCCGCAATTAAAATATTAGGTTTTGGCTTAAGTGCGTCTACGATTGGGTTTGCTATAGATGTAGGAGCGATTTAATGACGACATTTAGCGATGGGGTATTTCAACAGGGTGGCGCAATAACTGGGGATCCGTTTCCTTTTCAATCAGGTAGATCTATTTTCGTTAACCCTGCTTTAGGTTCTGACACCAATCAGGGGGAGAGTCCTGGAGAAGCAGTAAAAACATTGCAAAGAGCACTAGATTTAGCTTCGCCAAATCAAAATGATGTCGTTTATTTTGTGGTTGAACCACATGAGGAAGAAAGCCATTTTGCGGAGGCTGCTCTACAGAGCGAAACGTTAGAGTGGAATAAGGATGGGGTTCATTTAATTGGGATCAATGGACAATGTTTGTTGAGAACAGGCTCTCGTATTGCTCAAGATCCAAACGCTGATGATATAAACGCATTAGTTCAGGTCAGCGCTAATAATTGTTGTTTTGCGAATTTATTTATTCATCAAGGTAGTGTGGGAAATATTTCCACAACGCCTATCGCCTTAGAAGTAAACGGCACAAATAATTTTTTTGTTAATTGTCGTATTAGTGGTATGGCGTGGCCAAGCATGGATGTTGCTGGAGGCAGGTCTTTAGTCATACGCGCGCATACGAATACCTTACTTCAGAATACTTTTAGACACTGTTTAATTGGGTTCGATGAGATTACTCGAGAATTTGCGGACGCAGAAGTGACCTTATCTGGTATAAATTCTAGCAGTGGTCTTACCAATACGATTTTTGAGGATTGTTATTTTCTGACAAATACTGCCCGTGCTAATTTTTTATTTGTGGAGATAGCGACTGATTCCTCAATTTTAAATTACGCTCTCTTTCGTAATTGTGTTTTCAATAATGCGATCCATCGCGAAGCGACCCAGATGACTTCGGTTTTTAATGTGCCTGCGACACTTACTGGATTAGTATTATTAAATAATCCTATTGTAGTTGGCGCAAATAAGTGGAATCCCACGAGTTCTAACAGAATTCAATTACTAGGAATGGGTGTTAATGCTGCTGGCTATGGATTGGCGGTAGATGTGGATGCCTAGTAAAGACTGTCAAGGGAATGATTGATTATGAATACATATAGCATGGGTATGTTTCAATACGGGGGTTTTACTCTAGGCCCTCAACTTCCTTTTGAAGTTGGGAAAATTATTTTTGTTGACCCTAGTGCTGGGGATGATTTACAGCTAGGGGCAACGTTAACTACGCCTGTTCGTACCTTAAGTAGGGCTTTAGCCTTAGCAACAGAAAATCAGAATGATGTGGTGTACCTGATAGGTGGCACAGACGCGGAACAAACAGAAACCTTGGTATGGTCTAAAGATGGTACACATTTGATAGGCATGTGTAGTCCTGGTTTAGTGGGGAAAAATGCGCGAATTACGCAAGCCGCTTCAGTAGCTAATCTTGCAACTGTTTTTCATGTGACTGCTAGTAATTGCTGTATAGCAAATATTTCTATTTTCCAACAAGTGGATAATAACACCGTCGTGCCGAAGACTGTCATTGCAGAGGGCTTTGGGAATCAATTTCTCAATTGTGAGATGAGCGGGTTAAATGATTCCTCAATGGATGTTAGCGGGGCGCGGAGTTTAGTTTTAGGGGCAATAACAAATACGATTTTCCGAGGTTGCTATATCGGATCGAATGTTATTGCGCAATCTGCTTCCCAAGCTGTCATAGAGATATCCTCCGAGATAGCTACCATGGTGGTTTTTGAAGATTGTTATGTCGTGATGAAGTCCGCTGATGTAGATAATAATTTTGTATTTACCCTAGCTGGTAGTGAGGGTAGTGACACCGGTTTGGTGTTCTTTAAAAACTGTTCGTTTATCAATGATAACGTAAGTAGCATTATGAATTATGCGCTAGGTGTGCCATTTGTCGTCGATAGCCATCTTATATTGCATAACCCTTATGTGGTTGGCGCCACGGATTCGGTTGCATCCGGCACTGATGGGGTGGCTATCCTCGGTTTTGGAACACCAGCCAAGAAAATGGGTATAGGTGTTTCTGCACCTTAAGTTTTATTACGTAAAATTTGGAATGTGAGGCAGGGAATGCGCCCAATTTATACTAGTGTAGGTTTGGTAGGGACGAGTCCATGGGTTCCTATCAATTACCAAGAATATCGTGCTGGATTTAATACGAGTCTCGGCGCTGTGCTTACGACTGGTGCGTCGTTGACGTATACCGTTCAGCATACCTACGATGATCCGAACCGTCATTATCATGTGTTGGTTAGTCGCTCAGGTACGACAGCGACTATGATTGCGACAGATCATGGCTTAGTCGCAGGCGATAGTATTATTGTTGGTGCAGGCGGTGCTCCATTTGATGGAACCTTTACGGTGGCTTCGGTCATTGACGCTAATACACTTACCTATACAGTAAGTAATAGTGGACCTTTAACAGCGAGTCCTGAAGTGTTTACCGCATTGTTAAGGGTGTATCCACACTCTACTTTAGTGAATAAAACCACACGGTCGGAAGGGGTTTATACGTCGCCAGTTACCGGGGTTCGTTTAATCTGCACAAGTCACACGACAGGGTATGTCACCTTAATTGTTGTACAAGCTGGTATCTAATGGCGGTAAGGGATTATGAAGCCGATTACACAAGCGTCCGATCCCCGCTGCTACATTGAAGGCACGTATAACGCGATTTGCGATCAATGTGGCAGGAAAAGGAAGGCCAAGGACATGGCTTTGCAGTGGAATAATTTATTTGTTTGTCAAACACCTTGTTTCGAGGAACGGAACATTCAGGAGTTTGTTCGGGGTGTACCTGATCCGCAAACTGTACCAATTCCACGACTTCAAATCCAAACGTTTGAGCCAGATCCCTTAAATCTATACACACTGGATAACGGGGATTAATATGCCTACCTCCGGAAGTTATACCTTTAATATGACCCGTGATCAAATCATTTTAGATGCGATGTATATGATTGGTGCGGCGGGGGTAGGTGAAACACCATCTGATAATGATTTGCAATACTGTGCACGTCAATTGAATATGCTATGCAAAGAGTTAGAAGCTGAGGCTTTGCATGTATGGTCTACTGTATTCCAAGGCACTTTATATTTGCAACCGGGGCAGACAAGTTATACGTTGAGTTCAACGAGTTCAGATCATGCCAGTGTTTCCGTGGTTGAGACTACCTTGACCAATAGTTATGACGCGACAGATGTAGCTTTAGTCGTAGGTACTGTGAGCGGCATGACGGTTGGTGACCATATTGGTATACAATTAGATACTAATTATGTGTATTGGACAACTATCAGTACCATTAATAGTGGTACGAAGACTGTTACGATCCCGAACCCGGGCTTAGAGAGTGCTGCGGCCGCGGGGAATCAAGTTTATACATATACCACTCCGCTAGTGCGTCCTCTGAAAATCATTGATGCGCGTCGGCGTGATAATACCAATTTGGATGTTGAGCTAACGCTCATGGGTAGTTTGGAATACGCTAATTTACCCAATAAGATTTTACCGGCTAATGCTCAACCGACTTCGTTTTATTATCATCCTCTGTTAACAGAAGGTATATTTTATTGTTGGCCTACACCCTGTGATGGTAGTTCTCGCATTAAATTCACTTATGAACGTACCTTACAGGATTTAGTTAATGCTTCAGATACCCTAGATTTTCCACAAGAATGGTACAGCCCTGTGCTATGGCTGTTAGCGATTAGGATTGCACCGGCTTTTGGGGCGGCAGCACAAATAGATCGTCTTGCACCCATCGCAGAGAAAATGTTAACAAAAGTTTTAACATGGGATGGAGAGTATGCGAGTGTAAGCTTTCGACCGGATTATCGGAGCTAGAGCATGAAGATTCCATTCGTTGGAGATGCTTATGCAACGAGAAGCCCTAATCTCAATGCACAAACGTGTATTAATTTGTATCCGGTTACTGATTTTTTTGGTGACGATCCGACCCAAGGTGTCAAAAATGGTAAGGTTCCAGTCGCTTTATATAGAACGCCTGGTTTACAAGAGTTTACGACTAATATTCACGGACATGCGTTAGCAAGACAAGGTGGCCTGCATGAGCTAAACGGTACTTTATATGCCGTCATAGATAATAAATTAATCATTGTTGATAGATTCGGTAATGAAACAGATGTCGGCACATTAAATACATCCACTGGTCCCGTTTGCATTATTGCAGGAACAATTTCATTGTTGATTTTAGATGGACATAGTGGTTATTGCTACGATTTCGTTACAGATACTTTTACAGATCTCTCCACGGTTTCAACCTTTATCCACACCGCTACTCAGGGAACGTATATAGATGGTTATGCTGTCATAGTAAAACCTCAAAGTACGTCCTTTTATATCAATCACGACCACAATAATTTCTTGGTTTGGGATGTCCACGATAATGCCGCAACTACGACTACAGCAGGGTATTTAGTTGCAGTACAACAGTTTCGCCAAGAGCTGTTCATGTTTACCCGGTATTGTACAGAGATTTGGTACGATTCAGGTCCGTCAGTGGAAAGTAACTTCCCCCTTCGGCGTAAGCAAGGGTTGTTAATCACCAAAGGATGTGCGGCGCAATATAGCATTTGTGTAGTAGATGGTGCGATTTATTGGCTTGGGAGAGATTTAAGCGGCTATGCTCAAGTTTTAAGGGTAGAGCAATATACAGCGGTTCCAGTGAGCAATGATGCTATCGAAACGCTGATTACGCAGTATGGGGATATTTCGGATGCGTTTGCCTATACCTATAAAGAGTTTGGTCATGTTTTTTATGTACTCACTTTCCCCGCAGCCAATAAGACTTGGGTATACGACATCACTACTAATTTCTGGCATCAACGGACCTCTACAATTGACGGATCGTACGAAAAGCAAGGGCGTCATCGTGGCAATAGCTATGCGTTTTTAGACGGCAAACATATTCTCGGAGATGTTTATAGTGGTCGCTTGATGCAAATGAAGTCCGGGTTTTATGATGAGATGGGTACGCGGATGTTTTTAGAGCGTACCACTCAGCATGTGTTTGATTCGTTATTACAGTTTAGCATTAAGTCGTTAAAAATTGATATTCAAGGGGGAACCGGCTTAGCAACTGGTCAAGGTTCTAACCCGCAATTGATGTTGCAATACTCGAAGGATGGCGGTCATACCTGGTCTAATGAGTTATGGCAGTCCATGGGGGCTGCAGGACAATATACAAAATATATCCAATATAATCGGTTAGGTCTATTTCGAATTAGTGCCACGTTCCGACTGCGTTATAGCGAACCCACTGATTTTGTAATCCTAGGGGCAGAAGCCTCGGGTGATGTGGGATTACACTGATGTCTCAAATCATCCAAGCTCCTCCACAAACTGATGACGCTCGTACTTTATGGCAATGGCTTTATGAGCTTTGGACTAGAACCGGAGGGTTCTCGCCAATCATTCCCTCCAATTTAGCTAAATATGTGGTGCAGATAGCTGATTCAACGTTACCCAATGCGTTTGCTTTAAACTTATTAGCATCAGGTTTTTTGAAAGTCGTTACAACGACCGGAAACTTAACTAGTCAGCCACAAATCAGTTTGGTTACTGATGTGATGGGGATCCTTCAAGCTGCAAATTTTCCCCATATTAGTGGCGATATTAATATCCCTGAAGGATCGTTAATAGCGACCCTACCTACTGTACTGACATCCCCAGCAGGTCTTTATGGGGATGACCTGCATGTTGCTCAAATCACGGTTAATGCGAAAGGTCAAATCACAACCGCCGCTTCTGTAGAGATTAGTGGTGCACCTCCAATAGGACCGGCTGGTGGGGATTTAGGAGGGAATTATCCAAATCCAGTGGTCACCCACATTAACACTGCGGCATTAGGGACTACAACGGCTACGGATAGTCATGTGCTGATAGCGGCTGATAATGCTTGGGAAAGTCGAGCTATTAGTGGAGATATTTCATTACAGAATACTGGAGAAGTCACAGTTGAGAAGATCAACGGTGCTTCTTTAGGCGATACCACGGCAACCGATGCCTACATCTTATTAGCAGATGGTACGGAATGGGCTTCCCATGCTGTCAGTGGAGATGTGTCCCTGGTTAATACTGGGGTGGCTACAGTTGAGCAAATCAAGGGTGTGCCGTTAGGGGACACCGCTGCTACTAATGCCCATATATTAATAGCCGATGGTACGGAGTGGATTTCCAAGGCAGTTAGTGGGGATGCTACCTTAGCGGCAAGTGGTGCCCTTTCTTTAAATACTATTTCTCCTGCGCTTCCGAGCGGCTCTCAAGGGGATGCCACGCATGTTGCTCAAATCACGGTTAATGCGAAAGGCATAGTCACAGCGCTTACTACGGTGTTGATTACTGG
>Ga0196977_1001125_pt1 | contig 10751 bp, 10 predicted proteins | sample S3v_1013CmetaG_FD_148634 | JGI IMG/M metagenome (GOLD analysis project Ga0196977, IMG submission 148634) | Soil microbial communities from Anza Borrego desert, Southern California, United States - S3+v_10-13C | ecosystem: Environmental > Terrestrial > Soil > Desert | place: USA: California...
GACGACGCCGCGGCCGAAGTGCTCATGGTCGATGTGCGTGCCGACGGTGATCTCGGTCATAAAGTGAGAAGTGAATGCGTTTAAAAAGTTAAGCGGGAAAAGCGATTTGTAAAAAAACGCCGCCGCGTTTTTCCCGCGCATGACGAAGGTACGAAATTCGATCCCGAAAAAAGGAAGCTGTTCCGCTCAGTAGAATTCCGCGATCCTGCGCAGGGCCTGCCGGTCGAGGATGCGGATGTGCTGGCCCTGCGTGGCCACGATGCCCTGCTTTTTGAATTCCTGCAGCACGCGCACCAGCGTCTCTTTCACCGTGCCGAGGTAGCTGGCGAAATTGTTGCGCGAAAGGTTGACGCCGTTGGATTTTCCTTTCACCTTGTACAGCTCTTCGAGCACCAGCAGCCCGATGGCCACGCGCGCTTTCACGGGATGCTGCGCAAGCACGGTGGTGTTGTTCACCCACACGGTGAATTCCTGGCTGAGCGAAACGAGCACGGCGTGCATCAGGTCGTTCGAGCTTTTCATGCATTTCATGAAATGGCCGGCGGGGACGAAATCGTAGGAGCAATCTTCGAGCGCGGCGGCGGAAACCGGGTGCGGCTCCTCGCTGATCAGCGGTCGGTAGCCGAAGAGCTCGCCTTTCGTGTAGATGAACATGATCTGCTCGCGTGCGTCACGGCTCGTTTGGTACACTTTCACCTTGCCTTTTCGCAGCAGGTAAAGTCCCTTCGAAAAAGCGCCCTCGCGGTAGATCACTTTTCCCTTGCGCGCTTTGAAGCGTTTGGCGGGCAGCAGCAGCTTCTGGCGATCGCGCAGCGGGATGCGCTCCAGGATGCGCCCGGTTTTGAAATACAGCTTGTCGATCTCGAAGCTCATGCCAGGGTGCCGCAAAAATAGAACCGCATTTTTCGATGAGCGGTGACAAAAGTCACCGGCAAGCGCTGCAGGACGGGTTATTTTTGCCGCGTGTGAGTTTAGGTGACTTCCTAAAAGTAGTGTTTACAGGCCCGTGCATTCGCGCACGGGCCTTTATTTCAAAAGAACATGGCCATTTCATTGAAAGATATTGTGCTCGGGTACGTTGATGATGCGCTGGACGCCGATGATCTCGAAACGCTGGGCGACTACCTCCGCTCCGTGATCAGCATCGAAGGGCTGAGCGGAACGCCGCTGACCGAAGCGCTTCAGCAGCTGCACGAAGACCTGAAAGAAGCTTGCGCGGGCGCCGCGAATGCCGCAGCGCGCCAGCGCTACAAAGCCGCGCTCACCAACTTCGAAGCGGATTTCTCTTCGCACCTCATCGACCGCGAGATCGACACGCTTCCGCGCGACCATTGACGAAAGTCATCGTTATGCGGATTCGCAGCTCGTACTTTTGTTTCATCCCGGGGAGAATTCTCCTTTTTCATTTTCGCCGCTCGCCTTCGCGTAGCTTGCGCTCCCGCTAAAGTTTCAGCGGCGCGGACGGCGAAGCAAGGCGCAGCGATTTTTTTTCGAGGCCTTCGCGGACGACCGTCCGCTCTTCAGCGCCTCATCACTTTTAATACGCGAAGCAATATGGAAACGATGAACTATCGTTCTTACGCGCTTCATAATTTCCGGCAGATCCCCCAGCTGGAAAGGTTGAGCGCTGCGGAACTCGAAGCGATGGCAGTGGTGGCGAACGTGCTGCCGTTCAAAACGAACAACTACGTGATCGGCGAGCTGATCGACTGGGACAATTACCGCGACGACCCGATGTTCCTGCTCACTTTCCCGCAGCGCGACATGCTCACGCGCGCGCACTTCAGCATGATGGAAAAAACCCTGCAGCGCAGCGACAGGCGCGAGGTGATCAGGCAGGTTGCGGAAAACATTCGCCTTTCACTGAACCCGCACCCGGCCGGGCAGCTCGAGCATAACGTTCCGTATTTCGAAGGCGAGCGCCTGGGCGGCATCCAGCACAAGTACAAGGAAACGGTGCTGTTCTTCCCCGCACAGGGGCAGACCTGCCACGCGTACTGCACCTTCTGCTTTCGCTGGCCGCAGTTCGTCGGCATGAGCGAGATGAAATTCGCCATGCGCGAAACGGAACGCCTCGTGAACTACGTGCGCGCGCATGAAACGGTAACAGACGTTTTGTTCACCGGCGGCGATCCGCTGATCATGAAAACGAAATTGCTCGCCGGGTACGTCGATGCGCTGCTGGACGCGCGGCTGCCGAACCTGCAGACGATCCGCCTCGGCACGAAAGCGCTCGGCTACTGGCCGTACCGTTTCACGCACGATGACGACGCCGATGAGCTGCTGCGTCTCTTCGAGCGCGTGGTGAAAGCGGGCATCAACCTTTCGGTCATGGCGCACTTCAGCCACCCCGTCGAGCTCGGCACGAAAGCGGTGCGCGAAGCGCTGAAACGCATCATCGCCACCGGCGCGCAGATCCGCACGCAATCGCCCGTGCTGCGGGGCATCAACGACAGCGCAGACACCTGGGCGGCGATGTGGCGCGAGCAGGTGAACCTGGGCTGCATCCCGTATTACATGTTCATCCCGCGCGATACGGGCGCGCAGCATTATTTCTCGCTGCCGCTGGCGGAGGCCTGGAACATTTTCCGGAAAGCGTACCAGCAGGTGAGCGGCGTGTGCCGCACGGTGCGCGGGCCGAGCATGTCCTGCTCGCCGGGAAAGATACAGGTGCTCGGCGTGTCAGAAGTGAACGGGAAAAAAGTGTTCGTGCTGCGCATGCTGCAGGGCCGCGACCCCGACTGGGCCGCACGTCCTTTCTTCGCCGAGTACGATCCGCAGGCTACCTGGTTCGACGAGCTGCGGCCGGCTTTCGGGGAGAAGCAATTCTTTTTCGAGGAATTTCCGCTCGCGGCCAGCGCGTAAAAAAAAAACGGAACGGTGACGAAAGTCACCGCCTTGAAAAAAATCACGTTCTAGATTTACAGCGCAACATCGGGAGAATGTTGCCATGGTAACATGGATGACAGCTGGCCAAGCCCGCCTGCCGGTCCACGTTCAGGGACCGGCAGGCGCAGCTGTCGCAGCAGGCTCGTATCCTGCGCTTCCTTTCCGACCCCCGGCTCCAAGAATCCACCGCCATGAAAAGCAGCAGGCTCATCATCGTGTCTAATCGCTTGCCTTTCCGGATCTCCGGAGAGAGCTGCGAGTATGTTTTTACACCAAGCTCCGGCGGGCTGGTGTCGAGCATCCGCTCCTACCTGCAGCAGCCGGCAGCACAGGGCGAGACAGCCGTGTGGGTAGGCTCGATCGATCTGCCCGAGAAGGAATTCCTGAAGCATGCGGAGGCGAACATGCCGGACAACACGTTCGAGCTTGCGCCGGTGTTCCTCATGCCTTCCATCAAGGAAAAATTCTACAACGGCTTCTGCAACGATACGCTGTGGCCGCTGTTCCACTATTTCCCTTCCTACGCGAAATTCAAAGACGATCATTACGACGCGTACGTGAGGGCCAACCAGCTTTTTTGCGATAAGATCGTCAGCCTGTACCAGCCCGGCGATACGATCTGGGTGCACGACTATCACCTGCTGCTGCTGCCCGGGATGCTGCGGAAGCGCCTGCCGGAAGCCGCCATCGGTTTTTTCCTGCACATCCCTTTTCCCTCCTTCGAGCTTTTCAGGATGCTGCCGGCCACCTGGCGGAAAGAAATACTGGAAGGCATGCTGGGCGCCGACCTGGTGGGCTTTCACACGAACGATTACGTGCAATACTTCCTGAAATCCGTGCGCCAGCTGCTCGGCTACGATACTTCGCTGCGCATGATCGTGACGGCGGACCGCAGCGTCGCCGCCGATGCTTTCCCGGTGAGCATCGACTACCGGAAATTCAACGCGGCCAGCAACGACCCGGAAATTTTTTCGGAAAGGAACCGGATCCGCAAAACGCTGGGCGCCGGCAAGCTGGTCATCTCCGTCGATCGCCTCGATTACACCAAAGGCATCGTCAACCGCCTCGAAGCGATCGAGCTTTTCCTCGAGGAGCACCCGGAATGGCTGGAAAATTTCACGTACCTGCTGATCGTCGTCCCTTCGCGCGACGCCATCACCAAATACAAGGAGAACAAAGAAACCATCGAAGGCCTGATCAGCCGCATCAACGGCCGCTTCGGGAGCATCGGCTGGACGCCCGTCATCTACCAGTATAAATCTTACGGCTTTCCCGGCCTGGCTGCGCTCTACCTGGCCGCGGACGTCGCGCTGATCACGCCGATACGCGACGGGATGAACCTCGTCGCCAAAGAATTCGTCGCCTGCCGCTGCGACAGGCGCGCCGTGCTCATCCTCAGCGAGACGGCCGGCGCAGCGGCGGAGCTGGGAGAAGCGCTGGTGGTCAATCCCAGGGACAGGCGACAGATCGCCGCCATGCTGGAGCAGGCGCTGACGATGCCGTTGCCGGAGCAGCTCAAGCGGAATGAAATGATGCAGCAGCGGCTGAAGAGCTACGACGTGGTGAAGTGGGCGGATGATTTTCTATCGCAGCTGGAGCACGCGAGAGAAAAGCAGCGCGCGCTGCGCGTGAAAGAGCTGAACGTCCAAAGCAGGGAACGCCTGACCGGCGATTACGCGAAAGCGCAGGAACGGCTGCTGCTGCTGGATTACGACGGCACCCTGGCGCCCATCGAACGTTTCCCGCACCTGGCCACGCCTTCCGCGGAGCTGCGCAAAACGCTGGAGACGCTCGCCCGCGATCCGCGCAACGAGATCGTCATCATGAGCGGAAGATCGAAAACGCTCATCGGGAAATGGCTCGGCGATCTGCCTGTTCACCTCGTCGCAGAACACGGCGCTTTCATTAAAAAGCCCGGCGGCGATTGGGAGCGGCAGTTCGATCCGGACGACAGCTGGCAGGATGTGGTCCGGGCGGAGATGGAAAAATTTTCGGAACGCTGCGCCGGCTCCTTCGTCGAGGAGAAGGAAAGCTCGCTGGCCTGGCATTACCGGAACAGCGATAAAGAGCAGGGCTTCCTTCGCTCGCGCGAGCTCATCAACCGCCTGACGGAGCTGGCCGCCCAGCTGAACTTCCAGATCGTGCAGGGGAAAAAAGTCGTGGAGGCGCGTCCCCGCGGGATCGACAAAGGACGGGCGGCGATGCCCTGGCTGCAGCCCGGCCGCTTCGTCCTGGCCGCCGGCGACGACCGGACAGATGAAGATCTCTTCAGGGTGATCCCGCCCGAAGGCTATTCGATCCGCATCGGCCTCACGCAAAGCCTGGCAAGGTTCAACCTGAAGCACCAGAAAGATTTCGTGGAGCTGCTCGGAAAAATAGCCGCGGAATCCTCCGGGGTCGGCGCAGCGCGCGCTCAGCCCCCGTAAATTTCCTTCAGCTGTTCCCTGATCTTCACCGAAAGCTCGTCCGTGGGCAGGTCGTTCGCATCGTGGCCGAAGGGATCTTCGATCTCTTCCGCGATCACCTCGAAGCTGGCGAAGGTGTAGAAGATGAGCATCGCCACCGGGATCGTCCAGTAACGGAAATCAGGGATGAGACCGAAGGGCAAGGTGACGGTGTAGAGGAAAATAATTTTCTTGATGAAAATGCTGTACGAGTAAGGGATCGGCGTGGAGCGGATGCGCTCGCAGGCGCCGAGGTCGTTGGCCAGCGCGCGCACGTCTTCGTTGACCGAGAGCAATTGCGCCTCGGTAAGCTTTCCGTTGCGGTGCAGTTCGGCGATCTCCTGCATGATGCGCGAGAGGATCGCGTTGGGCACGTGTCCGTGCTGCGCGAGGGCCTGGTTGTCCACGCCTTCGCAGCTGTCCCACTCGTTGATGTCCACGCGCAGGCGCAGGTGCTCTTTCGCGGCGAAGAAAAAGTTGCTGATCAGGACGCGCAGGCGGCGGCGCGTGGCGGGATCGTCCACGTAGGCGGCCAGCCTGACGGAGAGGCTCCGGCTGGTGTTCACGAACCCGCCCCAGAGCTTGCGCCCTTCCCACCAGCGCTCGTACGCGGTGTTCGTACGGAACACGAGCAGCAGGGAGAGCACGAAGCCGAGCAGGGAGTGCACCATGATCGTGCTCTTGTAATGCAGATCGAAAAAGTCGAGGATGACGTAAGCGCCGATCGCCGTCAGCACGCCGATGCCGGCCATAGCAGGCAGCAGCACGCGGAACGTATCGCTTTTGTGGAACTGGAAAATGAGCTTGATCCAGTCTTTCGGGTTGTAGATGACCATTGCGACAAAAGTAATCGTTCGGAATTAATGTGCGCACTTGCGGCTGCTGGCAAGCGACAGTTGGCAGTTCGCACGGGGCCTGCGCACACGGGACGGACTGCGTGGGCTGCCTGCAGAACCGACTTTTCTATAAATCGTACTTTTATAAAATGAGCGACGTCAAAAGGATCGACAAGTGGATGTGGAGCGTGCGGCTTTATAAAACGCGCACCCTGACCGCGGAAGCCTGCAAGGGCGGGAAAGTGAAGCTGAACGGCGCTGCCGTAAAACCCGCCCGCGAGCTGAAGCCCGGCGACGAGATCAGCTTCCGCTTCAGCATCATCACGAAGATCATCCGCGTGAAGGATTTCCCCCCGTCGCGCGTCGCCGCCAAGCTGGTGGAGCAATACATGGAAGATCTCACGTCTCCCGCAGAATATCAAAAGCTGAAAGACATGCGCGAGCTCGGCCCGCCCGTTTTTCAAACCGGCAAAGGAAGACCGACGAAGAAAGATCGCCGGAAAATGGGAGGACTGTTTTAAAAGATCGATGTGCGAATAGCACGTGCCGTCACCCGGCAGGCGGAATACGTATCCGGTGGAGATCGGATTCGTATATTCGTAACCATTCGTATTTCGCTTATATAAAAGCAAACATTCACCTCATGCAGGATCCTGATTTTTCCGAACTGCGCGCCAAGCTCGAGCAGAACAGCACCTGGCCCATGCTGTACATGTTCAAGTTCATCGTGCCGTCCGACAACAAGCGCATCGCGCAGGTGCAGAACCTGTTCGACGACGGCGCAGAGATCAGCAGCAAGGAATCCAGCGGAGGAAAATACACCAGCATCACGGCGCGGCAGGTCGTGCTGAGCGCGGACATGGTCATTGAAATTTACCAGAAAGCATCGCGTATCGAAGGCGTGATCGCTTTGTAAAAAAACATCACCTCTCCCCTATCGTATGAAACGCAACCTCCTCCTTTTTCTTTTGCTCCCGGCCTTTGCCGTGCAGGCGCAGCACAAATTGCTCACGCTCGAAGACGCCGTGCTTCGCCAGCGCACGACGCTCGCGCCGCAGAAGCTCGATCAGCTGGGCTGGATCAAAGGCAGCGACAATTATTTTTTCATCAAAAAAGAAGGTGATGAAAGCTGGCTGATGAGCGGCGCGCCGGGGAAAAGCCTCGCGCAGAAAAAGCTCTCGCTCACCGAGCTGCGCGGCGCCGTCACCAGCATCCGCACGGCGAAACCGGTAGAGCTGAAAAATTTCCCGCTCCTCGGCTGGAAATCGAAAGACGAAATACGTTTCGTTATTGGCGAGCTGCGGTACACGTATCATCTCTCCACGAAAAAAATCATCGCCGAAGATGCGGGCGCGGACCTCGAGCGCAAGGATGAAGCGGAGAAGACCGGCTACATCGCTTACACGAAAGGCAACAACCTTTTCATCCGCAAGAACGGCGCCGACGTGCAGGTGAGCAGCGATGACGATCCGGGCGTGGTGAACGGGCAAAGCGTGCACCGCGACGAGTTCGGCATTCACAAGGGCACGTTCTGGTCGCCTTCGGGGAAATTGCTCGCGTACTACCGGATGGACCAAACGATGGTGACGGATTACCCGGTCATCGACTTCACGCAGCAGCCCGCCAAAGCCGAGATGATCAAATACCCGATGGCTGGCGCGCGCAGCCACGAAGTGACGATCGGCATTTACAACGCGGAATCGGGAAAAACCGTTTTCCTGAAAACCGGCGAGCCGAGAGAGCAGTACCTCACCAACATCGCCTGGAGCCCGGACGAAAAAAATATTTACGTCGTGGTGCTCAACCGTGATCAGAACCATTTGTGGGTGAACCGCTATAATGTGGAGAGCGGCGCGTTCGAAAAAACCCTGTTCGAAGAAACGCACGACAAGTACGTGCACCCGATGCATCCCATGCTCTTCGTGCCCGGCAAGCCGGATCAGTTCGTATGGCAGAGCGAGCGTTTCAGCGGCAGCAATACGGGAGGCCTGAACACACTGTACTTGTACGACACGAACGGAAAAATGCTGCGCGAGCTCAGCAACGTACTCGTCACCGACGTGTACGGCTTCGACCCGAAAGGCACGCGCATTTTTTTCCAGGGCACGAGCAACGGCGCGAACCGTCACATCTATTCCGCCGACCTCGCGAAAGGAACGATGAGCGCGCTGACCAAAAGCGAAGGCTCGCACTACGCCGTCTTCAACGAAAAGCGCACGCATTTCATCGATCACTATTCCAGCACGACGGTTCCGCGCGAGCAGAACATGATGACCGCAAGCGCAAAAACGGTAAGCACGCTGCAGAAATCCGAAAACCCGCTGGCCGATTATAAGCAATGCACGGTGGAGCTTTCGCAGATGAAAGCCGCCGACGGCGTCACCACGTTATGGACGCGCACGATCTACCCGCCCGAGTTCAACCGCGGAAAAAAATATCCTGTGCTCGTCTACGTCTACAACGGCCCCGGCGTGCAGCTCGTCACCGATACCTGGCTGGCAGGCGCCGATCTTTTTCTCTACTACATGGCGCAGCAAGGCTACCTCGTCTTCACCGTCGACGGCCGCGGCTCGCAGGGACGCGGGCTGGCCTTCGAGCAGAGCAGCTACAAAAAACTCGGCACCGAAGAGATCAACGACCAGGAGAAAGCGGCGCTGTACCTGAAATCGCTGCCGTACGTCGACGACGATCGCATGGCCGTGTACGGCTGGAGCTACGGCGGCTTCATGACCACTTCGCTGATGACGCGCAAGCCCGGCGTGTTCAGCGTGGGCGTGGCCGGCGGGCCGGTGATCGACTGGAGCTATTACGAAGTGATGTACACCGAGCGCTACATGGAAACGCCGCAGACGAACAAGGAAGGCTACGACGAAACCAACCTGCTCAACCACGTCGACAAGCTGAAAGGAAAACTGTTGCTCATTCACGGCACTTCCGACGACGTAGTCGTGTGGCAGCACAGCCTCGTGTACCTCGACAAAGCGGTGGAAAAGGGCGTGCAGGTGGATTATTTCGTGTATCCCGGTCACCAGCACAACGTGATGGGAAAGGATCGCGTGCACCTGATGCAGAAGATCGCGGACTACATCATCCGCCATACGCAAGCCTCAGGAACTTAGAAAACCTGCATTTTTTGTTTTGGAAATAAACCCGGCAGGCCCTTTCTTGGCCGCGAGCGTCATTGGATTTCACGCGCGCTCAGCGTAGGTTTAACCCAACCATTCCCCGAAATGCAATCTGTACTGCTTTACAGCGAAGGCCTGCTGATCGCGAAGATCGCGCTGCTCGCCGTTCTGGTCATCATCTGGATCGTGCGGCTGGCGAACAGGAATAAATAAGCGGGAAAATTTTTCTCTGCGGAATCGAAGACCGATCAATCGCCCGGCTCTTCCGCTGCCGCATTGCTCCCGGTCAGCAGCACTTTTCTTCCGCGCACCTCGATGCGGTCGCCGGGGCGCAGCTTGGCGCGCTTGCGCGATTCGACGACGCCGTTCACTTTCACGAGACCGTCTTCCACCATCTGCTTCGCCTGCCCGCCGGTCTCCGCGATGTCGAGCACTTTCATCAGCTGGATCAGCTCGATGTATTCGCCGCGCACTTCAAAGCTGAGCATCGTTCACAGTTTTTTGTACCATTTGTTCTCCTGCACCTTGATCATCCACTTGCGCTTCTTCAGCGGGAAGCGGTAGCCGATGTTGAACTCGCCGGAGATAAAGCGCGGCTCGATGACGAAACCGGGACCCGCGTACGAATTGTAATCGATGCGGTTGACCAGCGAGATAAAAAAATTCCGGCTGTTGAATCCAAGCGCCGCGCGAAAATCCGAAGCGAAACCCGGCCGCCAGCGCTTCAACGTATTGCCGTAAACGTCGGTGAAAAAAGCCTGGTGCTGCATGTCGAGCCCCGCCGTCAGCGTCAGGTTCAGGTACAGCAATTTGAACAGCACCAGGTTGTACGAGGCGCCTGGCCCCAGCGAAATGCCGAGCATGTTGAAACGGTTGAGGTAGCCCCAGCGGTCGTAATAAAAACGCGAAGCCATCGGGAATAAAGAAGTATCGCTCGAGAAACCGTACCAGTAAACATTAGCCGCGCCCAGCCAGGAGCCCGCCGATTTCACCTGGCGATACGTGTTCGAATACGCCGCGTTGTACGAGAAACGCCGCTTGTTGAAAATGAACAAGGTCTTCGCCCGCAGCGAAAGCACGTTCATCGGTGAATGAAAATACGGCGTCGTGTCGTTGAACGAAGAAATGTAGCGGGGAGAATTGAGATCATAAAAGCCCTGGTACTTCCTGTAGGAAGTTTCCACGCGGAACCGGTACGCGTTGAACGACAGGCTGAAGCTGCCGTAATTCGTTCGTCCTTTTTTCTTCACATCCGCCGGCGTGGAAGGCCGCGACTTCAGCGAGAACGACACGGAAATTTTATCGAGATCGATCGCCGCGCCCGTCACCAGGTTGGCATCCGCCATATACTGGTGCTTCGACAAGGCGCCGGTATCCTCTAGCAGGGTTTGCGAGAACCGCACGTCATACTGCCGCGTGGATTGATACAGCGTAATGATGAGCCGGTCCGGGTACTT
>Ga0196977_1001126_pt1 | contig 10734 bp, 11 predicted proteins | sample S3v_1013CmetaG_FD_148634 | JGI IMG/M metagenome (GOLD analysis project Ga0196977, IMG submission 148634) | Soil microbial communities from Anza Borrego desert, Southern California, United States - S3+v_10-13C | ecosystem: Environmental > Terrestrial > Soil > Desert | place: USA: California...
CTCAATACGTTGCTCATGTCGCTGGAGGCTACTTTGCCTCTCAGCGTCGTCAACGTCCCGAACGACTACTTCTCTATGGCCGGTTTTGAAATGACTCTACATGGCCGGTTTTGGGTGACCGCCGAGGGAAAGATCGCCTTGCTCCGCGGAGAAGGACAGCTTGGGGCGTGACGAAAAGCATTTTTGGTTGGATCAGATCTAACTGGACCTTCTTGGCGTTCGTAGCCTCAGTTGTGTCCATTTGGTATGTGTACAGAGAATATGGTGTCAGCTACTTCGAGAGTTTCAAGACCATCGCCAACACAAAGGAATCGGCAAGGCGTTACAAAAATACCGGCGATGAACTGTTGCTGCACGCCGAGTTCAAGGCCGCTGATGAGGCTTACCAAACGGCGGTAGCGATCGATCCGAGTTTTATCGAGGCGCGGGAAGGTCTCATGAGAACTCAAATTCTTAATTCCATAGGCTCCTTTACTAACTACACGCCCGTCGCAGTTGAAGCCAAATTGAAGTCTCTGGAAAGAGTTTCACCGCAAGATTATTTGATTCCCTACATCAGAGGCATCATAAAAATCGATGAGGACAAGCAGGATGAAGCCAGAACGTTGTTTGAAAATTCTCTGCAAAAGAATCGTAAGTTTGTCGGTAACTATATCCAGCTCGGTTACCTGCACCTTTTTAAAGCTGACATTACGAACGCCAAGGCAAAGTTCAAAGAAGCCTTGAATGAAGTTCCGGATCATCCGGTTGCGCTCTATAATTCCGGTTTGTGCGACATGCTGTCGCTTGACTTCAATTCGGCGATAACGGCGATGGAAGTTGCCTCAAGCGCAGAAAGGCTGGAGATCTTCCTCAGCCTTGGTGAGGCCTATCGGAACGCCGGCAACATCGACATGGCGGTCTTCCACCATGAAAAGGCTCGCAAGCTACTCGACGACCCAAAACTCAAAGACGGTGCGAATTACAGCCGCGGAACCTTCAATTTTTTCCCACAAGACAATAAAGATCAGAACACGCCTAAGATTTTTGTGCAGGCAGTTACTCTTAATCACTACAAGGCGCTGATCAATTACGCGTTGAGTATTGACTATGCTCTGCAAGGCAAGTTTCCCGACGCTAACAGGTTGTTTTCTGAAGGGTACAACGCCGACGAAACCATCAATGGGGAAAAGGACTTTGGTTGCTTTTATATAAACAGATCTGACTTCGTCACCCGCAGGCAGAAAACTGACCCGTCAGTTTTTCGCTGGTTCTCGGAAAAGCGCGCTGCTCTTGATCGCAATAAGTCATGCGTTTGAAGGGGAAACGACTATGAGCACAGACTTTAAACCAGGCGCACAAGCAGGTGTTCGTATATTGAAAATCATTGGCATCGCCGTTGCCATTCTCGGCGGCGTTGCGTTCGTCCTTTATCTTCTGGTGCTTACAGTAGCCTGGTTGCAAAGCGACGATACCCCGCAAAGCACTGTTGTCACCCCAACCGCACCGCCGAGTTCGTCTTCAGCGAACAGCGAATCGCAGAACGAACGGATACCTGAAGGTGATCTTTTGAGAGGTTTATCTGGAGAATACAAAGGAACTATCGCGCTCGATGAAGCTAAATTTTCCGGTGACGCTACTTTGGTTATCAACGAAGCGCGTTTCAGCTTGCAGGGCAGGCGAGCAGAGAAACGCTTATCGGGCCGCTTAACAGCAAAAAATATGGGCGAATATGTCGATTTGCAGTTGAATTTTGATGAGCGGCCTCAGCCTGTGCTGGGGCGTTCGGCAACGTCGTCCATTGTTACCAAGGCGAATTTCATCCAAGCACAACTTACCAGTCTTTCTTTGCGAGCAACTCTTCCCGCCGACGGCCCTGGCTGGCTAATCAAGAACGCTCCTGACGAAAAACATGAAGTGCACTTTTCCTCAACCAACTGCCCAGAACATCCCTACTGCAAACCCGTACGTCGCTGCCGTCCGTGTAAACCGTGACTTAAAATCAGTACTTCGCGACACGCAGATCGACACGTCGGCCCATGCGGTGATGCCACCTTGCAGGTTGATCCTCGTTCGGTAACCCTCGCTGTAGAGCATCCTGACACGTATGAAAGAAACCATAATATGCCTCAGGGAAAGTTACTCAGGATATGGAGACTCGTGAGCTAAGTCTCCTTTCATTACGGTTGTTAGATTTAAAAACCCGCCCGTACTGCTCCAAGCTGTCCAAGACCTACTAGACCTCAAGGCAATCTCATCAGAAAGCGTAAACAGTTTGCTGCTCAACCTACCCCCCATGCCGGGAAGTCGATCTGCCAGCGAGTGAAGCTCGGGCGAGGGCGGATCTACGAGGCCAGAAAACCAAAAAAGCAGCGCCTCTCTCCAAAATCTATTAATCCTTCCTGCCATGTGATATAAGCCGCTCGTTCCTCGTGTTCTTTCCACACTTCACTTTAGGAGATTCCCCCATGAAAAGATTGCTACTCCTGCTCACGCTGCTAGTGTTCAGCTTTTCCGGCTTAGTTAGCCACGCTCAAAAGATTAAGGATCCCTGTCCCACTACTCTAAACAGTATTATTGATTCTCCGGTAGTCAACCAACACTCCAATCTAAAGGAACCAGAATGAAAACGACGCTTTTGCTAATTCTTGTTTTGCTGTCGATCACCTCGGAAGTCTGGGCGCAAAAACCGACGCCCGGTCCTGCCAGGCTAAGCAATGCGGTGCTGTGTGTTCCGCGCCAGTCGCCAAGACGAAACCCACGCCAGGTGCCGCAGACAGTTGCCCCTGCCCCAGAACCAGTAGCGGACTTCTTTGTTGGCGAAGCCGTGGTCGACGTAAAGAAAGACCAGACGGTGGTAAGACTGGCGATGGCTCAGCACGCGAGTGTACTGATCGAGTTGCCGGCCGACGATGGTCCACGCTTCATCATTCCCGGTGATCCGGAAATGGTCACGGTTGACGAGAAGGCGCTCGAAAGAAACAAGCGCGCCATTATCGTGCGACCGGGCCCGCTCTTCGTCGTTCCTGCTTCTACTCAGAGAAGGCGTACGCCTGCTGTTACGGTTACAGCGCAGATGCGTAGCGGTTTAGTGGTGACTTTTCTTTTTTTTCCAGTAGCCGACCTCGCGCAGAATGTTCATCGGTGTGTGCTGAGTTACAGGCGGGATGAAGTGGTGGCGCGACGGCGTGCCGCCGGACTGCCGGTCAACCTCGATCAAAAAGAACAAGGAGGTGAAGAGCCGACTGGGCAGTCCGGCGCGCCCGCTTCGATATCGGTAGAGCCAACGGAACAAGCTAAGTCGACTGATGGCGGTCTCTCTAACACGTCCAGCGTCATTCCGGCAATTGAGAATGCGTCGAAGTCTCAGGAATTAAAAACGAACGCCGTCTCTGTTTCGAATGTCGCACCTGCCTCGATGTTGCTGCGTATGCTCGCGATCAAGGTGGCGTTAGCGTAGATCTCTGCTTGCTTTGAGGGTCTTCATAAAGCTCTCACAACTCGCATTGTCGTAAGGATTCGCTGGCCCACTCATGCTGGGAATTATCTGGTGTTCTCGCAATACCTGCACGTACTCGGCTGAAGCGTACTGTAGGCCGCGTCGGAATGATGGACCAAGCCTGGCGCAGGTTGGCGTGCAGCGATCGCTCGCCCGAACTCGTGTTATCGTTGTGAAAGAGAAGCGATTTACAGGAATTCAGAGGTAACTGCGGCTCGCAAATGACGGAGTTTTTCTTGTGCAGGCTTGAGTATTCCGTCCAGTCTCCGCAGATATAGTTTGTGGCTGACTTTGTGACAGCCTGTGTCAGGATAAAGCTTCTCAATCGCCAAAATTTAACCCACCGACAATCGGCCAGCCGCCCCTGCGTGGAGACGGCTGGCCGTAAGGTGGGAGGTTGGGTTGCACCGCTGGGCTACGGCTGGCCGAAGCGCTTGCGATACTCGATCGACTGGATAAAAGCGTCGATGTTGTGATTGTAGTTGCTGTTCGGGTATGCGCCGCTATTGTTGAGTATAGTTAGACAGTTGTTGTACCCGTTCATGTTGCCGTCGGGCGCGTCGTTAGGGTTACGCCGCAGATAGCCGAAGTACTCGAAGAGCACGAACGCGGGGTTGTACTCCTGCGCGAACAATTGCTGGTTCTCGGCCACCTTACGGACCACAGTCGCACGCGTTTCCGTCTGGGCGTAAAGGCCGTTGACTAACGCGTCGCGTTCGCTCTGTGAAGGCGTCACTCCGGCGTTCGCAAAGAGCGTATCAACGTACTGCTCGTTGCTCATCCCGTCGTACGTGCTGGCGAAGGCTACGCGCGCGATCCACGCGTTGGCGAACGCCTGCTTGTTGTTCTCCATAGTCGTATCCCAGCCGGGCTGGCCCACGATGACGCCGCGGCGGATGGCCGTCGAATCCGCCAGGAATTCGGAGAAGCGTGGCTGGCGGCCGAACGACGCCTTATAGAAGCGGTAGACGAGATAGCCCGTGTTGCCGAACTCGATGGACTCGTAAAAAGCGCGCGAGACGTGGATGCGTTCGTTGTGGATGCACGTTTGATTCGTGCCGCAGTTTGTGATCTGACTCGTCCAGAAGGCCAAGCCGCCTGGATCAGGCTCGCGGTTGAGGAAGTCGAGGTACTGCTGGCGGACGAACTGTTGCGGATCGTCGATCCGGTTGGTAATGCCGATCAAGATCGGCTTGCTGGCCTGTTGGCTGCCACCGGCTCCATTCACAAATTGCGTGACGGTGTAGAAGCGGGCGGTGTTGTAAGTGTACTGCGGGCTGCGTACACCGGTGGCGCCGCGGTCGCCGAACGTCCACGCCCATGAGGTACTCGCGAGCGACATGTCCCAGAACAGCACCGGCTTTGGCACACTCGAAGTGACGCTGGCGTAAGAGAAGTACGCGAGCGGTTTGGTGGTGCCGGAGAACCAGTTGCCGGTCGTGTGGTCGTAGCCGCGCGTGCCATTGTTGGCGGAACTCGTCCAGTTGACGGTGGAATTCGTGATGGTGACGTTCATCGAGCCGGGATACTGGAAGGCGGCGCGCTGCCCTCGCGCCAGTCGCCGCGGACGGGATCGTAGATGGTGTAATTGACTGTGACGAAGTAGACGGTGTTGAAGGCGTTGGGCGTGAAGGTCGTCCACTGGACGACGCCGCCCTGGTTGAACATATTTCGATTGTCGTTGGCTGTTCCCTGGCCGGAGATCCACGCGCCTCGCTGCGGGTCATAGGTGGCGTAGTGGATCGTGATAGTCGTGTGGCCGTTGGCGCTTGTGATGGCCTCGGACCATGAGACCACGCCGTCACGGTTGATGACGGCGTTGTTGCCGCCGTAACCCGACTAACCTTCCTTCCACATGCCAAACTGCGGATCGTAGACGGCGAAGTGAACGTTGGTGAATACCTGATTGCCGAACGGACCGTAGGTCTGCTCAGTCCATTGGACTACGCCGTCAACTACCGAATAGTTGAGAGCGTTGACGAAAGGCGTGTTGTACTGCTGCGTCTGGTTGCGAAGCGGGTCGACGACCGAGAAGTGAAGCGACTGTTGCGGCCATTGGTGTGTGACCGACGCGGTGATGGTGCGCAGCGGGGGATAGTTCGCGCGGGCGGGCATGAGCGCGCCGGCGAACAGGATGAACGTTATAAGCAAGAAGCCGAAACGAGCGCGAGCGCCCGCGGCAAACGGCGCGGACGGTCCGGGCACACGAGGACGCCCAGCGATGGAAAACAAAGTCATGATTTTGAGAATACCTCCAGGTTAAGGCGTGCCTGTAGGTCCGTTGCTACCGCAAGGATGACCCGTAGGAACGCTTCGACGGTTGGCTCAGCGAGCCGGATGGGCGGGCGTGAGTAGCCCGCAGAACAAACAGCAAGCGGGGGACATTAGCCTAACGATTTTCGGTAGTCAACAGGGGCCGAAATATCTGGAGTGTTCTGAAACTACAAAGCAATCATTTCTTCTTGCCGATACTGCCAGGGAGACTAGCTACCACCCTGCCAATTCGGTGAGTGAATCGGTTTCGGAAGATTTGCGAATAAGCGCATAGTCATTTTCTTCCGCATGCCTATAACCAGAACATCTGGTTTGATCCGTTCGCGGGCGAAGAGCGCCGCGATCGACGATCCGGCCGCTGTCACTTCGGCGCCGTACTGTTCGAGAATTGTCGTGAGCATGTGGCAGGCATCGCTCTAATCATCGACAACGAGGACGCGTGTGAGAATGAGAAGGCCGATGAATTCGTCTTCGTCGATCCGAAAACCAAAAAGCCTTACACGGATGTTCGGTACGGCATGCGAGTTAGCTGAACTCAGAAATCTTGAATGGCATGATCTCAGAGCCACCTTTTGTACGCGGGTGGCTATCGCAGGTTATGACGCATTCACGATCAAAGCACTAATGGGCCATCGCGATATGAAGACTACGGAAAGATATATCCGAGCCCATCGACTTACGCGTCAAGTTGCTTAGTTGAATAAAATGTCGGCAAGTTGGCCACAAATAAGAAGGGCCGAGGGAACGTTTATGTGCGTGTCAGAAGATCGACATTTTTGCACACCGCATGCACGCGACTAGGTCAAGTATGGTATGCACTGTCCACCTTCAAAGAATCCGAGTATTGCTCCTGCAGTGGTCAGGCACCATGGACCACTCCGTGTAAACAGCATAATATTAGTCTGTCTATGGTGCTGTTACCTCGATTCAACACGAATAGTCTGTTCGACGGCATCGATCATAAGTTTTAGTTTGGATTGAAGCCACTCAACTTATTGACACCCTCCCGCTTGTGAGCATAATGTAGGCTTTAACTTACCTAGGCCTTACCTTGTCATTCGAAACTGCTGCGAAATCAATTTCTTCGACAGGAGTTGGAGTTAGACGAACGCTATAGTGATATGAAGAAACGTAACCAGAGATCCAATTCAAGTCTTCTCGCGGTGGTACCAGTTTTTGGTGAGACAGAAGAACTATTCAAAGTTCTTTCCGACCTTCGATCTCTGTCACTAGAAACATTAGTAATAAACGATGGCAATGGCCCAGGGCTGACAAAGGAACTTAGGTCACTAGATCACCGAGTGTATGACATGGGGCACAATCAGGGTTTGGGTGCAGCTACTGTCAGAGGTCTACACATAGCCGCCAGAGAGGGTTACAAGGGAATAATCAGTGTTGATGCGGATGGAGCCCACAACAAAGTATCTGTAGCTGAGGTCGCGGCTGCTGCGAGGTTCAATCTCGAACTGCCTGTCTTGACTGTGCGATTTGGTCATTTAGGAGAGACATACGTGCCGGCGGCAAAGAAGGCTGCCAATGCGTTTGCAGCCGAGTTATTTTACGCTGCAACTGGTCATCGACTTAGCGATGTTGCAAGTGGACTGCGTTACTATCCCGTTTCATTGGCCACGAAGCCTTGGCAGGAGAAGAGGTTTGGATTCGCATATGAAATACTTAGGTGCATTCTGGACGCGTCCACTAAATACAGATTGATTAAGACGTTTGTCTCATACCCAACGGGTGGACCACATTTGACCAAAGCGAATGAGCTTGCAGATCTAGTCAACTTTTGCCTTCGTGCAGCAACTCTCGATCAAGTGACGGCTTCGAAACTGTTTAGTCTGCGAAACCCTTCAAAAGTAAAAAAGGCTGATGCACAACATGTGACCATCAATAATAAGAGCTTTCATTTGAATCCCGTTCCGAGTCAAGAAAGCTACCTTATCTCCGAATCGGTTTCCGAATCCGAAACACTGCAGACCGTCCAAATCCCCAGAGCCGACAGGATATCGCTGGGTCTGATACCCGATGGAGGCAGAAGGTGGGCTCTTACCAATGGGCAAACGCTAAAAAGGAGTTATCTTAAAACATACTCTTTAATATCCAAGTTCTTATCTATACATAGCCAAGAATTAGATGTTATCGGTATCTACAGCTACAGCTTATACAATATGCAGCGATCAAAGGAAGAACTTGTTGCGCTGTTCGATGCCGTAGAGGAGTTTACTGAGAACATGCTCCCTAAGGATTATAGCCCAGTTTTCTACGGAGATCTGTCAAAGCTACCACAACAGACACGACGATACACTTTAAATGTAAACCGCAAGAGTAGTGAATCGTCAGCCTCTAATCGATTAGTCGTGCTGTGTACACTCTTCTCTATTTCATGGCAAAGGTCGCTTCTTTCATCCAACGGTATGCCTTGGGAGTTCATGCTTTCTCCAGCAGTACTGCAACGAATTCTTTCTATGCGGTTTGCTTTATTACTTCGGACAGGAAATGCACACACACTCAGTGACTTCTACCCCGATGCCGCCGCGTATGCGGTGATGAGTTTCAAGAAAGCATTATTTAATGATGTTGACTTAGAGGCGTGGTGGAACTCGTCCACGAATCGACTGAAGCGTGTTAAGTACGGCACGTAATGTGTGACGAGCGACGTCGAATTTAAATGAGAAACCGAAATACGTTTTGGAGTTCTATTAGCAAGAATCTAACGTCCCTTGCAACAGTAATCGCTGGCTTGCTTACTTTAATACTTGTTCGGGCTGGAATCTTGGGTTCGGCCGCGATACCGGTTGTAACGCTGGGGCTCCTCATATTACTTGCCACAAGTGAGTTGTTAGATAAGTCTAGAAAGCTAGAGAGTATTGAGTCATTACTCACTTCGGGTATGGATAATCTCCTTCAAGCTGCTGGAGGAGCAACGGTGACCAAAATGACTCTGTTGGATGAGGGTCTCGATTACGTGGCCAAACGAATTTGTAGTTCAACAGCAACGATTGAGCACTTGGCCTTACATCCTCCCGGGCCTCGATGGTCCAAGAAGAGATCTGGTTACGAAAAGGCGATTCATGATGTATTGAAATCCAATCGCGTCCGGTTTCGGTATATTGCCGAACTCAGACCTCATAGGGTTGAAAGATTAGCCATTTTGTTAGCCGATAAATCGATCAAGCAGTTTTTTCCAGCGTATTACGTAAGATCCGGCGATTGTTTCCCCGCAATGAGCTTCATGATTTTTGATGAAGAAGAAGTACTAGTTTACTGTCCTAAGACCATCGGAGAACCAGAGACTGTTATCGCTATTCGACATCCTCACGTAGTGAAGATGTATGTTGACTACTTTCGGCTTTTATGGGTTCAGGCTAAGCCGCTGTCTACTGTAGAAGAACTAAAAGGATTGCAGGCTGCAGCTCCAAAGCAAGTTAACGATGGTTACTAGCCGTTGGTCTTAGTTATGCCGGGTCAAGATTGTTGGGGACCCTCTTGGTCTCCACGATTGGAAGCGATGCTGGATTCTCATAGCACGTTTGATACTAGGTTTGTCTGCGACAATGCGCGCAAGGTCTTCTGAAATTGTAAGGTGATAAAGTGCACTCGTAAATTGATCTATTCGGTGATACTTCACTAGGAAGAAGTCTCTAATCGCTATATCCCGATGCCCGCTGATGAAACCAGCAACACTGGCAGTATCGCCATATAACGACAAAATATGATCGGATTCATCGTTATTATCGAATCTTCCTAATAGTGCGCCTAGTAGAATGTGAAATCTTTGAGCAGTTGCGATCTGATTGATGAACCGCACGTTCCTTGGAAGTACCCTGGCAAGAGCAGCGGTTAAGTTAAGCAGTCTCTCGATATGTGAACGATCCGTGTTTGCAATAGTCTGCAAACGTTCTTTTAGATATTTCAGAATGACTAACCTGCAATGCACAGACATCGACGTGTATGTACCCCAATCAAGCTCACCATCTGCACGTGCCGCATCGTTAGATAACTGATCCAGATGTAAGTGTCCCGAGAAGCGGGCCATTGAAAAGTAGAGGTTTCCGGGCGACTATGACGCCAGGAGGCCTGAATGAAGTGGAGCAAATTCAGCGAACATCAGATCATCGCGATCCTGAAAGCGGTGGAAGCAGGGCGGACGGTGAAAGACGTCTGTCGTGAACACGAAATCAGCGAAGCAACTTACTACCAGTGGAAGTCAAAGTACGGCGGCATGCAAGCTTCCGACATCAAGCGCCTACGTGAATTGGAAGAAGAAAACCGACGACTGAAGCAGATCTCAGCTGACTTGTTGCTGGAGAATCGAGCGCTGAAAGATGTGATCGCAAAAAAGCTGTAACGCCGGCGGTGAAGCGCGAACTGGTAGTGACGTTGCGAGGTGAGCATGGGCTCAGTGAACGGCGCGCTTGCGCTGCGGTGAACTTGAGACGCTCGGTTAATCGCTATCGCAGCCGACCGAACCGTGACGGCGAGCTGGTTGAGTTGCTCTTGCAGTTGGCCCATCAGCGACCGGAGGAAGGATTTCCAAAGCTGTTCAAGCGATTGCGCCGCCAAGGCTGGCGTTGGAATCACAAACGCGTCCATCGCGTGTATTGCAGCCTGAAACTGAACAAAAGACGGCAAGGCAAAAAACGTTTGCCAACAAGATGTCCTTTACCGCTAGTGGTACCAGCAATGAACGAATGCTGGTCGGCAGATTTCATGAGCGATGCGTTATGGGATGGTCGTCGCTATCGCACCTTCAATGTGGTGGATGATTTTAATCGCGAGATCCTGGCGATCGAAGTGGACTTCAACTTACCCGCAGCACGTGTGGTGCGAACGCTTGAGCGGATAGCCGCTGGCCGCGGCTACCCACTCAAGCTGAGGTTAGACAATGGTCCCGAACTGGTGTCGATCGCGCTGGCTGAATGGGCCGAGGAGCATGGCGTGACACTCGAGTTCATCAAACCAGGCAAACCAATGCAGAA
>Ga0196977_1001127_pt1 | contig 10733 bp, 10 predicted proteins | sample S3v_1013CmetaG_FD_148634 | JGI IMG/M metagenome (GOLD analysis project Ga0196977, IMG submission 148634) | Soil microbial communities from Anza Borrego desert, Southern California, United States - S3+v_10-13C | ecosystem: Environmental > Terrestrial > Soil > Desert | place: USA: California...
CTTCACCGGCCTCTACGTGCTCCTCGTCCCGCCGCTGGGCCTTGTCTTCGGCCAGCGCGTGGCCGCCGGGCACGTGGTCGGGGCGGCCGTGGCCGCCTGGGGACTCGCCCTGCTCAGCGGAGACCTCTCGGGCGGCCTGCGTCCCGGCGATCCGCTGATCATCGCCTGCGCCGGCCTCTGGGCGCTGCACGTTGTGATCACGGGGCGATTGGCGCCGCGTGCTGACGCTATGCGCCTCGCCGCGGTGCAGTTCGCGATCGTCGGACTGCTCTCGGGGACGTTGGCGCTTGTGCTGGAGCGCGCCGGCCCCGGGGGCATCGGCAGGGGCGCTCTCCCCCTCCTCTATAGCGGCGTGTTCTCGATCGCCGTCGCGTTCACGCTCCAGATCGTCGGCCAGCGTTCCGCGCCGCCGTCGCACGCCGCGGTGCTCATGAGCACGGAGGCGGTGTTCGCGGCGGCGCTGGCCATCCCGCTGCTCGGCGAGCGGCTCGGGCGGGCGGAGGCGGCGGGATGCGCGCTCATCCTCTGCGGCTGCGTGGTTTCGCAGCTCTGGCCCCACAGACGCTCGCCCTCCGAGGACGCCCAGCTCGGCGCGCCGGCGCGTTGAGGCTCGCCCGGCCCACGCCCGCGCCGCCGATCAGCCGATCAGCCAGCGCAGCAGGACTCCCGCCCACAGGACGGCGAGCACAATTGCGACGACGAACTGGCGAACGGGCCTGCGCCGGGCCGACTCGTCGGGCCTGCCCACCAGCGTCAGACGGTCCGCGCCGTCGGAATCCAGCGGCGACTCGCCCCGGCGTGCGGCGTCCTGCACGATCGCGATGACCATGTTCGCATCGAACGGGCGCAGGCCCATGCGCCCCGCGCCCGAGACCAGGCGCGATCGGGCCTCGGGGCGCAGGATCGCCGCCCGGCCACCCTCGAGCGCGTCGCTCACCCTCGCCGCCATGACCCAGCGGGCGTCGAACGACGAGATCGCGGCCGCGGCGCGGTTCTCGGCCCCGACCTCCCACGCGCGGTGGACCTGTCGGTCCTGGCGGACCCGCGCCGTCCGCGCCCGTGCGTCGCTCGCGGACGACGGAGCGCGTGGCGAGTGATCGACATCCTCGGCGAGGCGGAGCCGCCTGCCGGGCTGCTGGGCCGAATCTTGGGATTGGTCGGGGGTGGATCGCATGACAGCATGATCCGATGCGAAACGTGTGCCCAAGTGTAGCCGACAGCCCCTCCACAACCGCACGTAGACTCCCGTCCCCGGAGATCCGCATGGCGCCGATCGCGAACCGCGAAGAGATATCGGACCTGACCGCGCACGCGGCGGAACTGCACACTCCCCTCGCCGCCGGCGCGGTCCTCGAGCGGCTCGGGCGCGCGGCGAGGCTCGGGCGCGTGCCCGGCTTCGAGGTGCGGGGGCCCGCGGCGTTCCGGGTCGAGGCGGACGCCATGCCCTTCGCGCACGAGCTCGTGGGGCGCATCGAGGAATCCGGCGACGGGGGCTCGCGCGTGCGGCTCGACCTGCGCCGCATGGGGCGGATGCCGCTGATCTTCGCCCTCGTGCTGCTGCTCACCGTGTGGCCGGGGGTGTGGCTCACCGATTCCCTGATCGCGACCTACTGGAGCGCCTACGGGCGGTGGTCGGCCGAGATGCCGTGGCTCACCTACGCGTGGTACATCCCCGTGACCGTGCTGCCGCTGCCCTGGATGTGGCGATCGATGGCGCGGAAGAGCCTGGCCGAGGCCCGGGCCTCGGCGCAGAAGCAGACCGGGGCGATCGCGGAGGCGATCGAAGCCACCCGCGCCTGACTGGGGCGCCGGCTCAGGCCACGCCGAGGTAGGCCCTGCGGATCTCGTCGCTGCGCGCCAGCTCGCGCGCCGGACCGGACATGACGATGCGCCCGACCTCGAGCACATAGGCGTGGTGCGCGATCTCGAGGGCCATGTGCGCGTTCTGCTCCACGAGCAGGATGGTCGTGCCGGACTCGTTGATCTCGCGGATAATGCGGAAGATCAGCTGCACGACCTGCGGCGCGAGCCCCAGCGAGGGCTCGTCGAGCAGGAGCAGGCGCGGCCGGGCCATCAACGCGCGCCCGATCGCGAGCATCTGCTGCTCGCCCCCCGAGAGGGTGCCCGCGTTCTGGCGCAGGCGCTCGCGCAGGCGTGGGAAGAGCTCGAGCGCGCGCTCGCGGTCCTTCGCGACGCCGGCCGCGTCGCGCCGGGCGAATGCGCCGAGCTCGAGGTTCTCCATGACGCTCATGTTGGCGAAGATGCCGCGGCCTTCGGGGGCCTGGACCACCCCCATGCGCACGATGTCGTGCGGGGCGGCGCCGCCGATCACGCGATCCTCGAAGGCGATGCTGCCCGAAGTGGGGCGGAGCAGCCCGGAGATCGTGCGGAGCGTCGTGGACTTGCCGGCGCCGTTGCACCCGATCAGCGTCACGATCTGGCCCTGCTCGACCGAGAGGCTGACTCCCTGGAGGGCCTCGATCGCCCCGTAGTGCACCCGCAGGTCTTTGATGCAGAGGAATGCCATGGGTCGCTCGCGTGGGGTGTTGAGGGTCTCGGCCGGCGCCGGCGGTCAGCCCGGATCGGCGTGGCCGTGCGCCTGGGCGACCGGCACGGGCTCGCCCAGGTACGCTTCGATCACCTTCGGGTTGCTCTGGATCTCCTTGGGCAGGCCCTCGGCGATCGTCACACCGTAGTCGAGCACGGTGATGCGGTCGCAGATGTCCATGACGACGCCCATGTCGTGCTCGATGAGGAGCACGGAGAGGTCGAACTCGCGCATCACGCGCCGGATCAGGTCGCGCAGGCCGCGCTTCTCCATCGGGTTCATGCCCGCCGCCGGCTCGTCGAGGAGCAGCACGCGCGGCTCGGTGGCCAGGGCCCGGGCGATCTCCAGCCGGCGCTGATCGCCGTAGGGCAGGTTCCGGGCGAGCTCGGTCTCGCGCTCGCGCAGCTCCATCACGTCGAGGAGCGCGCGCGACGAGCTCGTGATCGCCCGCTCGCGCCCGATGTGGCCCGCCGTCCGGCACACGGCGCCGGTCAGCGAGCTGCCCGAACGCAGGTGACAGGCGATGCGCACGTTGTCGAGCACCGTGAGGTCGGGGAAGAGCCGGATGTTCTGGAAGGTCCTCGCCATGCCCGCGGCGGCGATCTCGTGCGGGCGGAGCCCCACCAGGGGCTTGTCCCCAAGCCTGATGCTCCCGGCGGTCGGCCGGTACACGCCGGTCAGCATGTTGAAGACGGTCGTCTTGCCCGCCCCGTTGGGGCCGATGAGGCCGCGGAGGCTGGCCGGCGCGAGGTGGAGCGAGAAATCGCTCACGGCTTTCAGGCCGCCGAAGGCGATCGAGATCTTGTCCACGCTGAGGAGGGCGCTCACGTCTCTGGCCCCTCCTTCTTGCGCCTCCCGAGCCGGAGCTCCCAGGCCTCGTGCAGCCCGAAGAGGCCCGACGGCCGGAGGATCATCATGAGCACCAGGGCGAGGGCGTAGATGAGCAGGCGGAAGTCGGCGATGTTGATGCCCTTGACCAGGCAGTAGCGCCGACCGCCCTCCAGGAGCGCCGTGACCACGACGATGATCACCAGGTGGCGCACGCGCCAGCGGGAGCGCCGGATCTGGCCGATCGCGACGATCGCGAGCAGGGCGCCGAGCGGCCACACCGGCGGGGGGGCGCGGAGGAGCTCGGGGAGCACCGTGAGGATCACCGCCGCGAGCGCGGCGCCCGAGATGGAGCCCATCCCGCCCAGCACCACCATGATGATGACCTCGAACGACTTGAGGAAGCCGAGGTCGCCGGCGTTGATCGCGCCGATGTCCATCGCGTACAGCCCGCCGGCGAGGCCCGCGAAGAAGCTGGCGAGAACGAACGCGCGGACCTTGTAGCGGGTGACGTGCACCCCCATAGCCTGCGCGGCGATCTCGTCCTCGCGGATCGAGAGGAACGCCCGCCCCGTGGAGCTGGTCTTCAGCCGATAGCAGACGATGAGCGTGATCGTGACGAAGAGATAGACCCAGAAGAGCGTGGTGTACGTGGGGAGCAGGTTGAAGCCCTTGGGCCCGCCGAGCATGATCGCCAGCTCGTGGAGCGGCTTCTCCTGCGCCTCCGCCGCACGCCACGGCTGGATCTGGTCGGGGGTGCCCTGGAAGAGCACCCGCACGATCTCGCCGAAGCCGAGGGTGACGATCGCCAGGTAGTCGCCGCGCAGGCGGAGGCTCGGCAGCCCCACGACATAGCCGACCGCCGCCGCGATCAGGCCGCCGACGAGGCATCCCGTCACGAAGAGCACGTCGCCCCGGCCGAGGATCGGCGCCCCGTCCGCCCCCGACCCGGTCTGGGAGAGCACGCCGCCGGCGAAGTCGGCGCTGCCGAAGAGCTTGATCGAGCCGTAGTAGACGACGCTTGCGGCGACGTACCCGCCCACGGCCATGAAGCCGGCGTGGCCCATCGAGAACTGCCCGGTGAACCCGTTCACCACCGTCAGACTCACCGCGAGGATGATGTTGATCCCCGCGATGAGCATCACCTTCGAGCTGAAGCCGCCGAGGTTCGCCCCCACCACCCACTGCGCCAGCACGCCGACGAGCAGCGCGACCAGGAGCGGCCACGCAGCGCGTGGGAAGACTGTCCACCCGGGCGGGGCGAGGCTCTGGCTCTGTCGGATGAGGCGGCTCACGGCGCGTCCACGCTCCAGTCACACCTTCTCGACTGTGGCCCGCCCGAGCACGCCCTCGGGCTTGAACAAGAGCACCAGGATGAGGATCGCGAAGACGTAGGCGTCCCGGTACTGGCTCGAGAGGTACGCCACGCCGAAGAACTCGACGAGCCCGATCAGGAGACCTCCGAGCACCGCCCCGCGCACGTTCCCGATCCCGCCCACGACCGCCGCCACGAACGCCTTGAGCCCGAGCATCACCCACATCGCGTCGGCGGTCTGCTTGGCCTGGCCCTCGTATTTCAGCCCGTACAGGAACCCCGCGGCCGCCGCGAGCATCGCGCCCACCACGAACGTGAAGCTTATGACCCGGTCCACGTTGATGCCCATGAGGCTCGCGTTCCGGGTGTTGTACGAGACGGCCCGCATGGCCATGCCCATCCTGGTGCCGTAGATCAGGAACTGGAGGGCCGCCATCAGGAGGAGCGTCGTCCCGATGACCGCGACGTCCGAGAGCCACATCTCGACGCCGGCGACGCTGAAGAGCGGCCGGTTGTCGAGCAGCGTCGGGAAGCTCTCCGGGTACGGCCCGAAGGCGAACTTCTGCTGCCCGAGGTTCTGCAGGAAGAGCGACACGCCGATCGCGGTGATCAGCACCTGGAGGCGCGGCGCGTTCCGCAGCGGCTTGTACGCCAGCCGCTCGATCACAAAGCCGACCAGGCCGCACACGGCCATCGCCCCGGCGAGCACGACGAGGCCCATGTACCACGGCGGGGCGTCGCCCCCGGCCGCGCCCACGCCGAGCCAGCCGGCGATCGTGATCGACATCCACACCCCGAGGGCGAACACGTCGCTGTGCGCGAAGTTGATGAACTTCAGGATGCCGTAGACCATCGTGTAGCCGAGGGCGATGAGCGCGTAGAGGCACCCGACCGTGACCCCGTCGAAGATGGTCTGAAGCAGCTGTGTCATCCGGCGGCGGTGGTGGCGGTGGCGACGCCCGGGTGACCGGGTCGGACGCGATCAACAGGGCTCGGGCGCGGCGTTGTCAATCCGGCGAAACGGTCGCCTTGTACTTCGGGACGCCGTCCACCACTTCCAATACCACCGCGTCCTTCGTGGCGTTCCGCTGCTCGTCGATCGAGATCTTCCCCGTCACGCCCGGGAAGTCCTTGACCGACGCGATCGCCGCCGCCAGGTCCTCGCCGGAGAGCGACGGCGACCGCTCCATCGCATGGAAGAGCATCCTCGCGGCGTCGTAGCCGAGCGCGGCAAGGCCGTCGGGGATCTTGCCGTATTTCGCCTGGTACTTGGCGATGAACTCCTGCACCTCGGGGCGGGTGTCCTCGTGCGAGTAGTGGTTCGAGAAGTAGCAGCCGTTCAGAGCGTCGCCGGCGTTGCGGAGCTCCTCGGAGTCCCAGCCGTCCCCGCCGATCAGCGGGATCTCGAGCCCGAGCCGGCGGGCCTGGCGGGCGATGTTGACGACCTCGGTGTAGTAGCCGGGAACGTAGATGAAGTCGGGCGCCGCCTCGCGGATCGCCGAGAGCTGGGCGGAGAAGTCGTTGTCGCCGTCGGAGTAGGCCTGCTGCGTCAGCACCTCGCCGCCCATCTCCGTGAACGACTCGACGAAGTTGTCGTTGAGGCCGGACGAGTACGCCTGGGCCCGGTTGTAGAGCGTCGCCGCCTTCATGAACCCGAGGTTCTCCTTCGCGAACTTCGCGCCGACGTACCCCTGGAACGGGTCGATGAAGCACACCCGCGAGATCATGTCGCCGACGGCGGTCACGTCCGGGTTCGTGCTCGACGGCGTGATCATCGGCACGCCCTTGCGCTGGCACACGGGCGCGCCGGCGAGGGAGCGGCTCGATGCGACCTCGCCGAGCACCGCGACGACCTTGTCCTGGTCGATGAGGCGCGTCACAGCGGTCACGGATTCCTGCGGCTTGCCCTGGTTGTCGTAGGTGATCAGCTCGACCAGCCGCCCGCCGATACCGTCCGCCGCGTTCAACTCCTCGACGGCCAGCTTGATCCCGTTATCGGTGGAGATCCCGAAGGTGGCTTCGGAGCCGGTCAGGGAGGCGTAGTGCCCGACCCGGATCGGCCCGGCCGCCCCGCTCTCGGAGTCCGCGAGCACGCCGCTCGACGCGCCGTCCCCCGGCGCCCCGCTGGTCTGGTCGTTCCCCCCGCCCCCGTCCGACGGCGCCCGCTCGCAGCCGCCGACGAGGCCCACCGAGAGAGTTGCTACGCAGACCGCTAAAAAGCGAAAGAGCATCGCATTCATCGCTCACCTGTGGCTCTGATGGTGATCGCTCCCGGGCCCGTCACGCGCCCGGGACCCGGAATCCGGGCAGGGCGGGAGTATACCAAGCGGGCGAAGGTGGGGTCGGGGCGGAGTCGAGGCTTCCCGGCGCCGTGGCGGCTCTGCCCGGACAGCCGGCGCGGGCGCGGCGCGCAGAGCTCGCTCGGGCGCAGGAACGCACGCGGCTGGTTGGAGCGACGCGCCCCTCTCCACCGGAGAAATGGATGAGTTACCATCTGGTCGTGCCCTGGTCGGCTGACGAGATCGCGAGCCTGCTGGTCCGCGGCCTGGCGAGCCGCGAGGAAGCGCTGCGTGCCGAGCAGGCGGTGCACGGGCTCGACGCCCTGGCGGAGGTCGAGCTCCATCCGCTCCTGGCGGCCGCGCTCGAGACCGGGGGCTATGCCGCCTTCCGCGAGACGCCATACCCCGGCCAGCCCGACGCCCTGCCGAGGGAGAGCGAGCGGGAGCGCTGCGACCTGATCGTCGCCCCGGGCGGCACTCGCGCCATCGCCGACGCCGTCCGCGCCCGCAAGGAGCTGCTCTGCGCCGAAGGAACGCTCTTCGCGGCGATCGCCGATCGGGTTTCCACCCCCGGCCCCGGCCACCTCCTGCCCGACGACGCGCTGTGGCTCGAGGTGAAGACGTTTGGCCAGTACACGTACACCGACGGTTTGGCCGGGCCCAACCGGACGTACGCGTCTCAATTCGGCGTCTGCACGTCGGACGTGCGCAAGCTCGCCCGGGCTCGCGGCATCGGGGATGCGGGGCTGGTGATCGTGCACTTCGGCGCGGACGGACGCGTCGCCGAGCACGACCTGACCGCGTTCGTCCACCGGTGCCTCGACCTCGATTTGCCGGTCACCGGTCTGGTGCGAGAGGCGTTCCCGGTGCTCGATCGCATCGGGAACCGGGTGTGCACGGTCGCGCTCGTGCCGATCCGGGCCGCCTACGCCGGCTCCTGGACCTGAGAAGGAGCGCCAAGGCCGAGCCGCTCGAGGATCGCCGAGGCGGCCTCGGACCCCGCCTGGTGGCCGGCGAAACGCTCCGCGATGCGGGCGAGCTCGGCGCGCTGGCGCGACGCGATCTCCGAAGTATCGATGATGCGGAGCGCCTCCGCGACGATCGGCTCGTGCTGCCCGAAGTGCGGCACGAATTCGGGGACGATCTCGCGCCCGGCGACGAGGTTGGGGAGCGTCAGGAACTCGGTCGAGAGCACCCACTTCGCCAGGAGCATGTACAGCAGCGGGCTCGACTTGTACACGATGATCATCGGACGCTGCTGGCGCGCGATCTGGAGCGTGACCGTCCCGCTCACCACGATCGCGAGCTCGCACCAGTGGATCACGGCGTCGGCCTTCCCGACGGCGATCGAGAGCGAATCGGGCCAGCCGCCCGCGTGCGCCGCGAGCGCTCGGACGCGCTCCGCCACCGCGTCGGTCGTCGCCGCGACGACGCCGCGAATCTCCGGCTTCGCGGCCGCGAGCGCGCGGTACGCGTCGAGCTGGAGCGGGAAGTTCCGCGAGATCTCGCCCGGCCGGGAGCCGGGGAGTAGCGCGATGCGCGGCGAGCCTTCGCCGAAGCCGCAGCAGGCTTGGGAGAGCACCGCCCTCGGGAGCGGGGTGTCGAACAGCGGGTGCCCGACGAACCTCGCCGGGATGCCCCGGTCCCGGAACCACTTCTCCTCGAAGGGCAAGAGGCAGAGGAGCTGGTCCGTCAGGCGCTTGAGCTTGCGGATCCGCCAGCCCCCCCACGCCCAGACCTGAGGGGCAACGAGGTGGATCACGCGGAGCCCGTGGGCCTTGGCGATGCGGCAGATGGGGAAGTTCGCGGCGGGCGAATCGACGGGGACATGCAGCTTGAGCCCGGGCGTCTGCCTGATCCAGGCCCTGAGGCGGCGGTTGATGCGCCGATGCTCGCGGATCTTTGCGAGCCCGGGCACGCCCATCACCGCGTCCTCCCCCGTGCGCTCGACGATCATCGCCCCCGCCGCTTCCATGCGCGGCCCGCCCCACGCGTAGATCGGCAGGTCCGGCTGCAGCCGCTTGAGCTGCGCGATCACCGCCGCGGCATGGTCGTCACCGCTCGGCTCGAACGCGGTGAAGAGCACCCCCGGCAGGGGCTCTCTCGGGCTCTGCTCGGAGGTCTGCGTCGCTTCGCCCGGCTGCATGGCGGGGACTCAACTCCGCGCAGCCGGCGTTGTCAACCCGCCCGTGGGAGACTCGGGGCGCATCGGAGCCGGCGATGGAGGTCAGAAGCCCGCGGCGGCGAGCCACGTGGAGGGCTTCGCCTGCAGCGCGACGGCGATCGCCAAGAGCGACTCGAGGCTGGGCAGGTGGGCGCCGCGCTCGATCGAGCTCACCTGGCTTACGCTGACGCCCGACGCCTCGGAGAGCTCCTTGAGCGTCCAGCCCCGCTCGGTCCGGGCGACGCGGATCTGACGCCCCAGCTCGTGGCGGAGCCTGTCCTGGGGCCGCCCGCCGAGCCTGTACGCCGCCGCCGCCTGCGCGAGCGTGCGCCGGAGCTCGTCGATCGAAAATGGCTTGGCCAGGTAGTCGAATACGTCCTGCTTGAACGTCTGGCGCATGCTGTCCAGCGACGGGTAGCCGGTCACCACGACCACGCACAGCCTGGGCCATCGCGCGCGCAGGTCGGCGAGCACCTTGTCGCCGGAGTGGTGGCCCATCTTGAGATCGAGCAGGACGACGTCGGGCAGCCGCTGCGTGCACGCCTGGTAGAGCTCGTCGGGCGTGGAAACGGCGCGCACGTCGTGCCCATCGGCCTCGAGCAGGGAGCGGAGGTACTCGCGGAAGTCCTCGTCGTCGTCGAGGGCGACGACGTCGAGCGCGGCGCCCGCCGGCTCTGCGTCCGGCGCGGGGGGTTCGTCGGGCAGGCTCATACGCGGAGCCTATCGCGTCCGGGCGGTTTCCGGCCGGCACGCGGCCCCGGGGGAGTCGGTCGCCGGAAGCATGATCTCGAACTCGGCGCCCGCGCGTCCGGGACGGTTGCGCGCCAGGACCACCCCCCCGTGCTCGCGGACGATGCCCTCCGCGACCGCCAGGCCGAGCCCCGTGCCGCGGGCGTCCAGCCGGGTGCTCACGAATGGCTCGAAGATGTCCGGCAGCACCGCCGGATCGATGCCGGGGCCGTTGTCGAGCACGCGGATGGAGACCCAGTCCGCCCCGTCCCGCACCGCGCGCTCGGCCGCGATCTCGACGCGGGGGTTGTCGGCGGGGGATCCTTGCAGTGCGTCCACGGCGTTGCGCACGAGGTTGACGAGCACCTGCACGAGCCGGTCGGGGTCGGCCTCCACCACGAATCCCTCGGACACGCGGCTCTCGAACCGCACCCGCCCCTTGCCCCGGTCGAGGTCCACAAGCGTGATCGCCTCGCGCACCGCGCCCGCGAGGTCGATGGCGGCCTTGCGCGGCGGGCGCACGCGCGCCAGGTCGAGCAGGCTCTCGCTCAGGCGCTCGAGGCGCCCGAGGACGCGGAGCAGCAGCGCGACCTCGGCCTCGTCGGCGGAGCGATCGGGCCGGCCGGCGAGCCGCTCCACGAGGCCCTTGACCACGGCCAGCGGGGTATTGAGCTCGTGCGCGATGCCCGCGGACATCATGCCGAGGCTGGCGAGCCGGCCAGCGTCGGCCAGGTTCTGCCGGGCGGTTTCGAGGAGGTGGTTCTTGCGTTTGAGGTCGTTGGCGACCTCCTCGAGCCGGGCGAGCGCGTGCGCGAGGTCGCGCTCGTGGCGGCGGATGAGCACGATCGAGTCGTTGCGGGATCGCATGAT
>Ga0196977_1001128_pt1 | contig 10731 bp, 9 predicted proteins | sample S3v_1013CmetaG_FD_148634 | JGI IMG/M metagenome (GOLD analysis project Ga0196977, IMG submission 148634) | Soil microbial communities from Anza Borrego desert, Southern California, United States - S3+v_10-13C | ecosystem: Environmental > Terrestrial > Soil > Desert | place: USA: California...
CTCCGGATGTGCGGCTCGGGGCGGGGGCGCGATGGATGCCGAAGCACTGCTGGGACAGCCGTGCCACCGAGGAAGCACGGCCGGGACAGCATCGCCCGTGCTTCCGCCTTGACTCGGGCGCGGGCGCGGTCGATACTCCGGACGATGACGATCGTGCCCCGCACAACCGGCGACTCGCGACAGCAGCAGCGGCGCGGCCGGGTGCGGCGCTGCGCGATCTAGCCGCTGGATCGTTCACGCCCGATCACCCGGCCGGCCCTTCAGGGGCCGGTGTTCGTTTTTGACGTAGGATTGCGGCCCGGAGCGACTTCACCATGAGCGACCGACCCCGCCACTTCATCCAGCAGATCATCGACGAGGACAACCGCACGGGGCGGTGGGGCGGCAGGGTGCACACGCGCTTCCCGCCGGAGCCCAACGGCTACCTGCACATCGGGCACGCGATGAGCATCTGCCTGAACTTCGGGCTCGCGAAGGAGTTCGGCGGAAGGTTCAACCTGCGCTTCGACGACACCAACCCGGTGAAGGAGGAGACCGAGTATGTCGAGAGCATCAAGCGGGACGTGAAGTGGCTGGGGGGCGACTGGGAGGGGCCCAACGGCGGCGGGCTCTACTTCGCGAGCAACTACTTCCAGCAGATGCACGACTTCGCGGTGGAGCTCATTAGGAAGGGCAGGGCCTACGTGTGCGACCTCACGCCCGACGAGATGCGTGACTACCGGGGCACGCTGACCGAGCCGGGGCGGCCGAGCCCCTACCGCGACCGGACGGCGGAGGAGAATCTCGACCTGTTCGAGCGCATGGCGGCGGGGGAGTTTCCCGACGGGTCGCGGACGCTGCGGGCGAGGATCGACATGGCCTCGCCGAACATCAACCTGCGCGATCCGGTGATGTACCGCGTGCTGCACGCGACGCACCACAACACCGGGGATCGGTGGTCGATCTACCCGATGTACGACTGGGCGCACGGGATCGAGGACTCGCTCGAGGGGATCACGCACTCGATCTGCACGCTGGAGTTCGAGGACCACCGGCCGCTGTACGACTGGTACATCGACGCGATCAACGAGGGCAGGACCGGGGACGGGAGCGGGCCGTGGGGCGGGAGGATCCACCACCCGCAGCAGATCGAGTTCGCGAAGTTCCTGCTGAATTACGTGGTGCTGAGCAAGCGGAACCTGATCCGGCTGGTGAAGGAGGGGCGCGTGCGCGGGTGGGACGACCCGCGGATGATGACGATCAGCGGGCTGCGGAGGCGCGGCGTGACGCCCGAGGCGCTGCGCTCGCTGTGCCACGAGGTGGGGGTGACGAAGTTCAACAGCGTGCGCGACATGGTGCTGCTGGAGAACGCGGTCCGCGAGCACCTCAACAGGGTCGCGCCGAGACGGATGGCGGTGCTGCGCCCGCTCAGGGTGGTGATCGAGAACTACCCGGAAGGGAAGGCCGAGGAGTTCGAGGTCGCGAACAACCCGGAGGACGGGGCGGCCGGCACACGCAGGGTCGCGTTCTCGCGCGAGCTCTATATCGAGCGAGAGGACTTCCTGGAGGACCCGCCGAAGAAGTTCTTCCGTTTGGCGCCGGGGCGCGAGGTGCGCCTGCGCGGGGCGTATTGGATCCGGTGCGAGCGGGCGGTGAAGGACGCGGCGGGCGCGGTGGTCGAGCTGCGCTGCACCTATGACCCGCAGACGCGGGGCGGGGAGAGCCCGCCGCCGGACGCGGGCGGCGAGGTGCGGAAGGTGAAGGGCACCCTGCATTGGGTGAGCGCGGCGCACGCGATCGAGGCGGAGGTGCGGCTGGTGGACCGGCTGTTCACGGCCGAATCGCCCGGCAGGGCGACGGGGAACTTCCTCGATGACCTCAATCCCGGTTCGCTCGAGGTGGTGAAGGGCGCCAGGCTCGAGCCGGCGCTGGCGGAGCGCACTGCGGACGAGCCGGAGTGGGCCGACGGGATCCGGCGGTTTCAGTTCGAGAGGCTGGGGTACTTCTGCGTGGACGCGGACTCGAGACCGGGGGCGCTCGTCTTCAACAGAACGATGACGTTGAAGGACAGTTGGGCGAAGCAGGCGGGGAGGGAATGAGCAGTCAGATGGAAGCGAGTTGTTGGCCCCCGTCAAATCAGCGTACTTGCGGACGCCGGAGGCGTCCCCTTGAATAGCCGGGGGTGGAGGTCGCGTCAGCGACCGACACCCCCGGATAGCGTTCTCATTAAGCGCTGCTTTTCGACCCCGGAGGGGTCATCTTCAATCGAGGTAGCGCTCATCGAAAGGGATTTGGTATCGGTGCAGGAATTCGATGAATTCGTCGCGGAATGACACAGCTTTGTGATGCTCCTTCTGCTTGGCGAAGTAGCCCCGGATCATGTCCACCTGTGATTGACCGATCGTCAGGGCGGCGTATCCATCCTGCCATTTGAACGCCTCAAATGCGGCGCCCTTGGTCTTGATCCACGACGATGAATCACGCTTGACCTGGAGCATCAGGTCGGCAACCGAAATTGTCTTTCCGAGGCTGACCAGAAGATGGATGTGATCGACGTTGCCGTTCGCATCGAGGAGCACGGAGCCGGTGCTCCGGCAAATGCCACCGATGTAAGCATAGAGCTCTGGCTCGATCTCCCGTGTGATGAGAGCGTCGCGGTCCTTCGTCGAGAAGATAAAGTGAATGAGGAGTGCGGTGTAGGTGGTGGCCATGCGCACAGCATAATCCATTCAGGCAAGACCGTTCAAGACGACCCCTCCGGGGTCGAGAACCAGATCCAGGCTGCCACTGTTTCCGGGGGTGTCGGTCGCCAGGAGCGACCTCCACCCCCGGCTATTGAAGAGGACGCCTCCGGCGTCCGCAGCGCGCCGTATCCCGACCTCGTCAGCGGTCGTATCGCGCGGGCACGAGCGGCACATCCGTACCATACCGCCGTGCCCGAACTCCCCGATGTCACTATCTACGTGGATGCACTGCGACAACGCATCATCGGCGATCGAATCGCGCGCGTGCGCATCGTAAGCCCCTTCATCCTCCGCACATTCGATCCACCTATCGAAGCGGTCGAGGGCAAGCGCATCGCCGGGGTCTCGCGCATCGGGAAGCGCATCGTGCTCGAAGCGGAGGACGAGCTGTTCCTCGTCATACACCTCATGATCGCCGGCCGCCTGCGCTGGATAGATGGGCCAGGGGCCAAGGCGCCGGGTGGAAAGATCACGCTGGCGTCGCTCGAGTTCCCGTCGGGCACGCTCGCGATCACGGAAGCCAGCACGAAGAAGCGAGCGTCGCTCCATGTTGTTGCCGGGCGCCAGGGGCTTGGACAGTTTCAGCGGGGCGGGATCGACGTGCTGGAGGCGGACCTCGCGTCCTTCGGCGCGGCCTTGGCGCGCGAGCGGCACACGCTCAAGCGGGCGCTCACCGATCCGCGCCTGTTCGACGGCATCGGGAACGCGTACTCGGACGAGATCTTGCACGCGGCGCGGCTCTCGCCGTTTAAGATCACGACCACGCTCGACGCGGGCGAGACCGCGCGATTGCACGATGCGACGCGGGGCACGCTCTGTCGCTGGATCGCACGGCTGCGAGAAGAGTTCGATGACGGGGCCGGCGGGCTGCGGTTCCCTGGGCCGGGCGAGATCACGGCGTTCCGGCCGGACTTCGCGGTCCATGGGAGGTTCGGCGAGCCGTGCCCGGTCTGCGCCACGAAGGTGCAGCGGGTGGTGTATTCCGAGCGGGAGTTCAACTACTGTCCGACGTGCCAGACGGAGGGGCGGATCTTGGCCGACCGCTCCCTCTCGCGCCTGCTGCGCGACGAGTTCCCGCGCACGGTGCGAGAGCTGGAGGCCCTGGAGGAGTGACCGCCCGCCGGAACCCGGGGCGCCGGCGGGACGAACATTGATCGATGCGGCACGAGCACGACATCGCGCCCGACGCTCCCCGGCTCAATCCGGGCGACGGGGAGCGCGCGCGCCTGCTGGGCGCCGCCCGCGCCGGCGGGATGCTGGTGACGCACAAGTGTTACCGGTCCGACTTCGCGCAGGGCTGGCACGAGCACCCCAATGCGACGGTCGAGCTCGTGCTGGCCGGATCGGGGGTGGGGACGTACGGGGGCATCCGGCTGGAGTCGGTCGCGGGGGCGGTCGAGTTCTTCCGGGCGGGCGTCCGCCACAGGTTCGCCGCGGGGAGAGCGGGGATCAGGACGCTGCACGTCGCCTTTCCTGCGTCGCTGGACGCGGCGGCGCAGCCGGACGTCGTCGTGGAGGCCTTGGAAGCGACTGTCGCGCAGCCGCTGGCGCTCGCCATCCTGCACGAGCTCGCCGAGCCTGAGCTCGACCTCTCGCGGGGGCTCTCGATCGAGTCGCTCGCACAGGAGCTGCTGGCGCAGGTGCGCCTGGCCGCCCGCGGGGATCGCCGGCGTCCGGCGTGGATGAGCGCGGCGGTGGAGGCCGTGCGCGCCGCGCCGGTCGGGGCCGCGTCGCTGGGCGCGATCGCGTCCGAGGTCGGGATCGAGCGGGCCCATCTGGCGCGCACCTTCCGGAGGTTCACGGGGGTGAGCGTGGGGGAGTATCACCGGCGCGCGCGGCTCGCGGCGGCGGCCAGGAAGCTCGCCGGGACGGACGCGCCGATCTCGCGCGTCGCGTTCGAGCACGGCTTCGCGGACCAGGCGCACTTCACGAGGCGTTTCCGGCGGCACTTTGGCCTCACGCCGCGGGCGTACCGGGAGCGCCTGCGATCAACGTGAGCGTGAACGGCGGCACGATCCCGCGATTGCGGCGGCCGCGAGGATCAGGGGCGCGCCGGGCGCGGGAACGCCGTACAGCTCCAGCGCGCTGTCGGTGTCGTAGAAGCTGGTCCATTCCCGCGCTGACCAGGACCAGACGCCCGACCAGCCGTCGTGAAACTCGGCGTCCTGCCACATCCAGGCGTCGGAGGCGCTGCCGTTGGCCACCAGCCCCGCGCTGACGGCGATGAAATACCTCTGCCCCGCGTCGATCGAGAACGGGATCGAGAGCAACGCCTCGTGGCGGTGCTCGAGGGCGCCGTTGGGCGTGGATCTGCCCGTCGGCGTCGGGCTCGTATCGGCGAGGAGGAAGGTCTCCGTCGCCAGGAGCGAGCCGGGGATCCATGCGCCCGTCCCGTCCTCGATCCCGCTGAAGAATTCGACGGTGAACGAGTCGAAGTTGGTGAGGTCCGGGAACTGCACGCCCTCGCTCTGGCCCCACCAGGCGACGCGGGTGACGGTCGCGTCCTGATCCAGCACGAGGTCGTCGGCGTGCTTGAAGTTACGCCGGGCGCGGGGCTCGGAGTGGGAGAACCAGCCGAGGCCGACCTTGGCGTCGTCGATCACGGTGGGCTGGGAGTAGAGCAGGACATCGCGGGCGGGGGCGGCGCAGGCCGCCGCCGCGAGCGCGAACACAGGCAGGGCACGCATGAGAATCCTCCATGGCGAGTTCGTGCTCGCCGGGGGGAATCTACACCGGGGCGGGAGGGGAGTCTTGAACGCCCGTTGCGCGCGGCGGGGGATTCAGCGAGGCCTGACACCCCATGCCCAGCAGACGGGGAACCAAATCGCCGCGCCGGGGCGCCCGCTCCATTCGCGCAGAGCGCGGAGCCCGCGATCGAAGGGCTCGCCCTGCATGAGCGCTCCGGCGACGATGTCGGCCCGGGCGGTGCGGACGACCTCGACGACGTTCGTCACGAGATCCTCCCAACCGGGAGCGCCGTGGCAGCCGCCGAAGAAGATGAAGTCGCAGCCGCGGGCGCGGGCCCCGGCGCGTTCGAGCAGCTCGGGGAGCCTGGAGCCGACGCGCTCGTCGAGACCGAGGGCGCCATAGGCGCGCCTGTACGCGCTCCAGACCGGCTCGAACTCCGGGCAGGGCGGGTGCACGTGGCAGAGGCCGTGGTCGTCGTCGGCGAGTGCGATGACTCCGCCCGGGCGCGCTGCGCGGACCATCTCGGCGACCGCCCGCTCCGGCTCGCGCAGGTGCTCGAGCACGTACCTGCAGAAGACCAGGTCGAACGAGCCGGTCTCCGAGGGGCCCAGCGGGAGGGCGAGGGCATCGCCGGCGCGGAACTCGACGAGGCGATCCTCCGCGGCCTCGCGGGCCAGGCGTTCCGCGGCGGCGCGCTGGGCGGCGTCGCGCTCGACGCCGACCACCACGCCGCCCGGCGAGACCGCGCGTGCGATCGCGCGGGCCATCTGCCCGAGGCCGCTGCCCACGTCGAGCACGCGCATGCCGGTGCGGAGGTCGAGCCGGGCGAGGCAGGCCGAGTTCAGCCGGTCGTTCAGGCGGGAGAGCCTCGCCTGCTCGTCGGGATCGGTGCCGTGGATGTAACGGTCGCTCGACATGATGGCGCTCGGCGCGACGGAGCCGCTGATCGTACCGCAAGCGCTCGGCCGCCGGAGGGCCGGTGATTGGCGTGGGCGCGGGCTTTCTCCTACGCTCTGGCCATGCTCACGACTACCGGCACGATCGGGATCGACACCGTGTACACGCCGTCCGGAGACCACCGGGAGAACGTCCTCGGGGGCTCGGCGGTGTACTTCGCGGCGGCGGCGAGCTTCCACGGGCCGGTCGGCATCGTCGCGGCGGTGGGGGACGACTTTCCCGCGCACTTCCGGGCGGAGATCGCACACTTCCGAGGGATCGACACGGCCGGGATCGAGACGCGGGCGGGATCGAAGACGTTCCGGTGGGGCGGGCGCTACGCGGCGGACATGGACCACCGGGAGACGCTCTTCACGGAGCTGAACGTGCTGATCGAGGAGCCGCCGCGCGTGCCCGGGGCGTACGCGGCGAGCGAGGTGGTCTTCCTCGCCAACATGCATCCCGGCGTGCAGCGGAAGCTGGCGGCGCAGCTCCCCAAGCGGCGGCTGACGGTCGCGGACACGATGGACCTCTGGATCGAGACCGCGCGGGCCGAGCTCGAGCTCCTGCTCGGGGACGTGGACGGTCTCGTGCTCAACTTCGACGAGGCCGAGCAGCTGACAGGCAGGCGCAACCCCGTGACGGCGGGGCGGCTGCTGCTGGACTACGGGCCGCGGTTCATCGTGGTCAAGAAGGGCGAGCACGGGGCGATCCTGGTGCATCGCGAGGGGATCGCGGCGTTGCCGGCGTTCCCGTCGGAGCGGGTCGTGGACCCCACCGGCGCGGGCGACAGCTTCGCGGGGGGCATGATGGGCTCGATCGCGGCCCACGCGGCGAGGGAGCGCAGGAGCGCGCAGGAGCTGGGGTCCTTCGAGAGCGTGCGCCGGGCGATGGCGCACGGCACGGTCGCGGCGAGCTTCACGATCGAGCAGTTCAGCCTGGGCAGGATGCGCGAGCTGACGCGATCGGAGCTCGACGCTCGGTACCACCAGTACATGCAGATGCTGCGATTGGAGTAGAGAGAGATGGCGAGGATCATCGTCGTTCAGCACAGCGACATGTGCCGGCCGGGGCGCTTGGGCGCCGCCCTGGGCGCGCACGGGCACATTCTCGACGTGCGCCGTCCGGACCGCGCCGGGGCGGCCGAGCTGCCGCGGGACCTGGAGGGTGTCGCCGGGGTCGTGAGCCTCGGCGGGCCGCAGAACGTCACGGAAGGCCTGGAGTGGATGGCGGCCGAGATGGCGATGCTGCGCGCCGCCCACGAGGCGGGCCTGGCGGTGCTGGGCGTGTGCCTCGGGCATCAACTGCTGGCGGCGGCGCTGGGCGGCGAGGTGCGGGCGATGGAGCGGCCGGAGGTGGGCTTCCAGCCCGTCGATCTGCTGCCGGCGGGGCGCGACGACTTCGTGCTGGCGGGGATCCCGTGGAGCAGCATGCAGTTCTGCTCGCACGGTCAGGAGGTCGCGAAGGCGCCGGCGGGGGCTGCGGTGCTCGCCCGGTCGGCGGCGTGCGCGGTGCAGGCGCTCCGGATGGGGACGCGGACATACGGCTTCCAGTACCACTTCGAGTGGACGCGCGACATGATCGGCGCGACGAGCGGATCTGACGCGGAGCTTCTCGCGCGGGCCGGCGTCTCGCTCGCCGACATCGACGCGGGGTGCGGGGCGCACTACGGCAGGTTCGCCGAGATCAGCGACAGGTTGTGCGACAACCTCGCGAAGCTGGTGTTCGCCGCGAATCCCGGCGCGGCGCCCCGATAAAGCGGCGAGCCCCGCTGCTGACGCGGGGCTCGCTGGACCTGCGTGGAAAAAGGGGTCAGGCGGGCGAGGGCATCAGTCCTGGCGCGGCCTCGGGGCCCTCGTCGGCGTCCCGGCGGGGCGGGTGTGCCGGCGGCGAGGGCCGGCGCTGGCTGGCGAGCAGCTCGGCGAGCGAAGAGCGGCCGAGGGGCTCGCCGCGCATGACCTTGTGGACCTCCTCGCCGGAGAGCGTCTCATACTTGAGCAGGGCCTCGGCGACGGCCTCGACCTTACGCCAGTTGTCCTCGAGCAGCTGCTCGGCGTCGCGGTAGGCTTCGTCCACGAGGCGGCGGATCTCCTCGTCGATGATCCGGGCGGTCTCGTCGGAGTAGTCCTTCTCGGGGATGAAGCTGTTGCGCTTGTCCTCGCCGGCATAGCGGACGAAGCCGAGGCGCTCGCTCATGCCCCATTCCTCGATCATCAGGCGGGCCATCTGGGTGACCTGCGAGATGTCCTGGGCGGCGCCGGAGGAGACGTCGCCGACGGCGCGCTGCTCGGCGATGCGTCCGCCGCAGAGCACGCGCATCGTCGCCTTCAGCCAGCGCTGCCCGAAGCCGGTGCGGTCCTTCTCGGGGAGGCTGAAGGTGGCGCCGAGGGCCTGGCCGCGCGGGATGATGGTGACCTTGTGGAGGGGGTCGGCGTCCTTGACCAGGGCCTGGATGACGGCGTGCCCGGCCTCGTGGTAGGCGGTGGCGCGGTTCTCCTCGGCCTCGCGGACACGGCTCTTGCGGGCGCGCCCGTACTTGACCTTGTCGCGGGCCTCCTCGAGGTCCTCCTGCTCGACGAAGTCCTTGTTGTGCATGGTGGCGCTGATGGCGGCCTCGTTGATGATGGCGGCGAGGTCGGCGCCGGAGAACATCGGCGTCATGCGGGCGACGCGCTCGAGGTCCACGTCGGGCCCGAGCTTGACCTTCTTGGCGTGGACCTTGAGGATCTCGAGGCGGCCCTTGACGTCGGGCAGCGGCACCACGATCTGGCGGTCGAAGCGGCCGGGGCGGATGAGCGCGGGGTCGAGCACGTCGGCGCGGTTGGTCGCGGCGATGACGATCACGCCGTCGGCGGAGGTGAAGCCGTCCATCTCGACGAGGATGGCGTTGAGCGTCTGCTCGCGCTCGTCGTGGCCGCCGGTGGAGAAGCCGGAGCCGCGGCGCCGGCCCACGGCGTCGATCTCATCGAGGAAGATGATGCAGGGGGAGTTCTCCTTGGCGCTCTTGAAGAGGTCGCGCACGCGGCTGGCGCCGACGCCGACGAACATCTCGACGAAGTCCGAGCCGGAGATGGAGAAGAAGGGGACGTCCGCCTCGCCGGCGATCGCCTTGGCGAGCAGCGTCTTGCCGCAGCCGGGCTCGCCGATGAGCAGCACGCCGCGGGGGATGCGCCCGCCGAGCTTGGTGAACTTCTTGGGGTTCTTGAGGAACTCGATGATCTCGCCGACCTCGTCCTTGGCCTCGTCGATGCCGGCGACGTCGGCGAAGGTGACGCCGGTCATCTCCTTGCTGAGCAGGCGGTGGCGGCTCTTGCCGAAGTTGCCGAGCATGCCGCCGGGGCCGCCGCCGGCGTTGCGCAGGCCGCGGGACACGAAGAACCAGATCAGGACCAGGAGCAGGATGAACGGGCCGAAGGTGAGGATGAACGGGGTGAGGCTCGAGGGGGGCTTGCTCTCGGCCTTGTTGCCCGTGATCTCCATCACGTACTCGGCCACGTACCGCTCGGTGGCGCGGTTGAACGGGACGACGATCTGCGTGGGCTTGCCGGTGACCTGGTCGGCCTTGCGCATCGCGACGATCGAGGCGTCCCGGATCTTGACGGTGTCGAGCTCGATCTGCGCGTTCTTGACGAGGTTCTGGAACTCCGACAGCGTGACGCGGTTGCCGCTGTGGGCGTTGCTGAAGACCATCAGCATCATGAACACAATGACGCTGACGGCGACGAGCCACCACACGTTGCGGTTGGCCGGCGGGGCGGCGCCGACGCCCCGGCCGGACTGGTCGGGGCCGGGGGCGGGACGCTTGCCGGACTCGTCGGGGGATTGCTGACGGCGGCGGAGGCCCGGGATCCCGGGCGATCTCCTGGGAGGACGGCTTTGGGTGTTTCGTGGCATCGTCGGTGGTACTTCGGCACTCGTCGGTGAGGGATTCCGATGGCCCCGGGATTCCTTGCTCGAAGGCTATGCCCTCGACCCCGCGCGGGGTCAGGGAATCAAACGCCGTCCAAACGCGAATTGTTCACCAATCTGACCGGAGTTCCGCGACGATGTCCCGCGCCAGCTCGCGCACGGCGCCGCTCTCACCGATCTCGATGGGCTCGCCGACGCCGTGGTGCGGCACGAACGAGGCGACGGACGAGAATCGGCGCCGGCTGACGGTGGTCCGGCCCGACCGGTTGTCGATCCAGTCGAAGCTCACCGTCACGCGGAGCGCCTGCTCCTGGACGAGCCCGGTGTTCCGCTGCCGGGAGAGGCGGGTCATCTCCACCTCCTCGATGCTTCCCTGGAGGGTCGTGGCGGCGCTCTCGGCGCCGACCACCCGCCAGGGGGTCGTCCGCTGGATTTCGGCGATGATCGCCTCGGTGAGCCGCACCTCAAGCCCGGA
>Ga0196977_1001130_pt1 | contig 10728 bp, 4 predicted proteins | sample S3v_1013CmetaG_FD_148634 | JGI IMG/M metagenome (GOLD analysis project Ga0196977, IMG submission 148634) | Soil microbial communities from Anza Borrego desert, Southern California, United States - S3+v_10-13C | ecosystem: Environmental > Terrestrial > Soil > Desert | place: USA: California...
GCCCGGCGGCCGCGAGGCGGCAGGAGTTCGAGGCCGCGCCCGCTCAGGAGGTGCCGCGGCAGAGGCCGCAGCGGCCGGGGCCGTCCGAGCCGGCGGCGGACGACGGCGCTTTGGCCGGGGCCGCCCCGAAGGCCGCCGCCGCGCCCGCCCAGCAGCCCGCGCCCGCGGGGGCCGGCGGCGACGTTCCGCCCGCGCCCGACGCGGCGCAGCCCGCGCCGTCCGCGCCCGCCGAGGTCGCGAACGCGCCGGCCAGCTTGCAGTCGGGCGCGAGCCTCGGCTCGATCATCTTCTCGCTGCCCGCGCTGCTCGTGCTGCTCGGCCTCGGCCTCGCCGGCGCGCTCGCGGCGTTCGTCCTCCGGCGCCGCCGGGGCGACGGCGGCAGAGTCGAGTCGCCCCCGGTCGCGCCGAAGAAGCAGAAGTCGAAGGAGTCTTCGGCGAAGAAGGAGAAGTCTAAAGAGGCGGCGGGCGCGGCCGAGGCCGGCGCGGCCGACGCGCCGTTCGAGCAGTCGAAGGGCGACCGCCGGAAGTCGAGCGTCACCGTGCCGTTCGATCGCCGCCGCACGGGCGTGGGCGCGGAAGATCAGGCGACGCGCGAGGTGAAGACGCTCGACGGGAGGCCGGCCGAGTCCGTCAACCCCGCGCTGCCCGCCGTGCAGTTCGGCGCCTACCGCATCGATCAGGAGGTGGCGCTGCTCGTGCAGGGCCGCCCGCACAGCGTCGAGGTCATCTCGTCGCGCGCGGCCGACGACCGCCGCGCCCTCGCCACCTCGCTCCAGAAGGCTTTGCGCGCGCCCGAGACCGACGAGGACGGGCGCCGCCGGGCGCGGATGGCGCTCGAAGACTACGGCTTCGTGGCGCGCGAGTGCGCGTCGCTGCTGCTCGGCGCCGAGAGCTTCGAGCGCGCGAGCGCGGCCCGCGTCCTCGGCGAGATGCGCTCGGCGCAGGCGCTCCCGTTCCTCACCGAGGCGCTCTACGACGCCGACCCGGTCGTGCGCGTCGCCTCGGTGCAGAGCCTCGGCGCGCTGGGCCTGCCGTCGGCCATCGGCGCGCTGCTGCACACGGCGCACCGCCACCCGGAAATCCCCGCCTCGGTCGTCGGCCCGGCGCTCACGGCCTGCTCGGTCGAGACGCTGGAGCTGGCTTGGGAGTCGCAGGCCGCGGGCCGCGCGACAGAGACGTTCGAGGGCGTCGAGGAGTTCGCGGGCGACGTGCGGATGATCGCGCCGGCGTGCGGCTACGAGGAGCTGCCCGACTGGGTCGAGGACGAGACGCTGGGGCTGGCGCTGGCCGGCTCCGAGAGCGAGGACGCGGGCGCGCGCGCGCACGCCGCGCAGGCTCTGGCGCAGTTTCAGGTGCGCCGCGCCGTCGAGGCGCTCGCGGGCATGGCGACGCTCGACGCCGAGTCGGCGGTGCGCGCCGCGGCCGTCACCAGCCTCGGCCTCATCAACCACGAGTCGGTCTTCGTGCCCGTCATCGTGGCGATGGCCGACAGCGCGCGCGAGGTGCGGGCCGCGGCGGCGCGCGCCCTCTCGGGCCTGAGCTTCGACCGCGCCGAGGCTTACATCCGCGTCTTCGAGACGGCCGACGCGCGCACGCTCTCGGAGGTGGCGCGCGCCTGCGTCTCGGCGGGGCTGGCCGGGCAGGCCATCAACCGCCTCGCCAGCGAAGACCGCCGGCAGAGCTACGAGGCTTACTCGCTGCTCTCGCTCGTCGTCAAGGCCGGCGAGGTGCAGCCGCTCGTGGACGCCATCGAGTGCCACCGCGACACGGACGTGCGGCTCGCCTGCGTCGGGCTGCTCGGGCAGGCGCGCGAGGCCGGGCTGGCCGACTGCTTCCAGCACCTCTCGGAGAGCCGCGAAGTGCCCGAGCGCGTGCGCGCCGCGCTGCGCGAGGCGGCCGCGCGCGACCGCCAGCCGGTCTGAATGAAGTTTCGAGTTCCGCGTTCCGGGTTGCGAGTTAAAGACAGGCCGCCGCGCCAAGCGGCTTGTCTCCGACTCGGAACGCGGAACTCGGAACTCGGAACCGTTTTAGAAGGTGGTGACAACCGCAACGCCGCTATAGCATAATGACGGCCGACGACCCGCGTCTTTTCTCTTGGACAGCGAGCCATGCCCCAGAAGTTCAGCTCACGAAAAAGAGGCCCCATGCGACTGAAAGTCTTCGCGGCGTTCTGCCTGACGTTGCTCTTCGCCGCCGTCTGCCTCGTCCCCGGCGACGCGGCCCGCGCCCAGCGCGCGCGCCGGCGCGGGGCGCAGGCGACGCCCTCGCCGCAGGCTTCCGCGCCCGCGGCGCAGCCGGATCGGCCGAAGCACGTCATCGTCGGGCGCGGCTCTGACACCGAGCGCGGCTCGCGCATGACGATCACGTCCGACAACCCTCTGAACGACTACTCGGCCTACCGCAGCGGCGACCGCTTCTACGTCGAGCTGCCGAACGCCAACGCCGACACCGCGGCGCGCGCGGCCGGCAAAGGCTTTTCGGATTTGCAGGTGCAGCGGCGCGGCAAGAACGTGATCCTCTCCTACCGCGTCAAGCCCGGCGCGAAGCCTCGCGTCGAGCAGCGCTTCAACCGCCTCGAAGTGGTCTTCGAAGTGCCCGAGGGCGGGGAGGCGAGCGCCGCGCAGACGCAGCCGGCCGCCGAAGGCAACCAACAGGGCCGCGCCGGGCAGGCTCAGCCGGCGAGCCAACCCGCCGCCGAGCAGACGCCCGCCGGCGACCGCCGCGCGCAGGCCGCGGCCCCGGCCGCGGGACAGACCGACGCCGCGCAGCCGCCGCTCACCTCCGCGCCGCCCGCCGCCGTCGCCGGCCAGCCGGCCGCGACCGAACAGGCCGCCGCCACCGGGCCGGCCCCGACGCCCGTCGAGGGGGCTTCGCCCGCCGCCGCGCAGCCGCCGGCCAACGAGGTCGCGCAGGCGCAAGCGCCCGCGCCGCCCGCGCCCGGCGCGGCGACCAGAGCCGCGGCCCCGGCCGGTTCGGGGACTTCCATCGGCGCGTTCCTCCTGCGCAACTGGACGATGGTGCTCGTTGCCGCGCTGCTGCTCGTCGGCGTCGGCCTGCTCGTCGCCGCGCGCCGCTCGTCGTCCTCGACGCGCACGCCCGCCGAAGCCCCCGACCTCAAAGGAACTGACGCGCTGAAAGAGTCTCCCGCCGCGCCCAAGCTCATGGAGGCGGACTTGCCCGCCGCGAGCGCCGGCGCAGCCGCGACGGCGGCCGCGTCACTCGCCGCGGCGAAGGCCGCCGCCAAAGAGTCGAAGAAGGCCGCGAAGAAATCGAAGAAGGAGCGGGCCGCCGAAGCCGCGGGGGGCGTGAAGCCGGCGGTCGCCGCAGAGAAGCAGCAGCCCGCCGTCGTGGCGGACAGGAAGACGGCCGACGCGCCTGCCGAAACATCGGCCGCGGGCGCGACCGCCGCCGACGCCGCCCCGGCAGTCGCCGACGCGCCGCCGGTCGTCGCCGAGGTCGCGTCCGCCGAGCCGGCGGTTCAGGAAGCCTCCGCGGCGGAGCCTTCCGTCGCCGACGTTCCCGCCGCCGAAACTCCGACCACCGAAGCAGCCGCACCGGCGGAGGCTTCGACCGTCGAACCGCAGACCCCGACCGTCGGGGTCGCCGAGGTCGCGCCCGTCGTCGCCGGCTTGGCCGTGATCGGCGCGGCGCAGTCCGGGGCGGCGGCCGACGACGAAGCGAAGACCGAGCCGGCCGCTGAAGCGAAGGGCGTCGAGCCGTTCGCGCCCGCCGACGCCGAGACGACGAAGGAGATCGCGCCGGTCGTCGCGCTCGACCCCGACCGCGCGCGCGAGGAGACGAAGCGCCTGCTCGAAGGCGAGGATTACGACCGCGCCATCATCTCGACGCGCGACGCGATGGCGCGGCAGATGGTCGCCGCCGAACTGCTCGCGGCGCTCTCGGGCCGTAACCCCGAGCGGCACGACCGCGCCCGCGCGGCCTTCATCGAGCACGGCTATTTTGACGAGAAGGCCGAAGACCTGCGGGCGGCGAAGGCGTCGGCCGAACGCGCCTCGGCGGCCCGCGCCCTCGGCCTCGCCTCAGACCGCACGGCGACGCCGCACCTCGTCGGCGCGCTCGAAGACGAGGCGGTCGAGGTGCGCCGCGCGGCGGTCGAGTCGCTCGCGAGCTTACGCGACCCGGCGGCCGTCGCCCCGCTCGAAGCGCTGCTGCGGCGCGAGAAGAAGTCGAAGACGAAGGTCAACCGCAAGCTCGTCGAGCACGCCGTCGAGACCTGCCGCGCGGGCGTCGCCGAAGAGCCGGCGAGGGTCGCCGCGCCGGTGGTCGCCGAAGCGCCCGTCGCCGAAGCCGCCGTCGCCGAGCCGGCCGAGTCCGCCGTCGAAGCCGCGCCGGTCGAAGAGGTGACGACGCAGACGCACATCGCGCCGGCCGCCGAGGCTCCGGCCGAACCCGTCGCGGAGAGCGCGACCGCGGAGACGGTCGAAGCGCCGAGCCTTTTCGTCGAAACGCCGGTCGTCGAAGAGGCCGAGACGATTGAGGTCGCGCGGCCCGCGTCGTTTGAAGAAGTGTCGCCCGCGGTCGAGACGCCGGTGGTCGAAGAGGAGAGCGCGGCCGCGGTCGAGGAAGAGACCGTTGAAGTCGAGGCTGCCGGGGCGGCTTCGCCCGTCGGCTTGGCCGCGACCGAGTCGGCCGTCGAAGCTCAGGCGGAGCCCGCGGCCGAAGATTTAACGCCGGCGGTTGAAGAGGCCGCGGCGGAGCCGGTTCTGTTCGAGGAGGTCGCGGAGGCTCCGCGGGCCGAAGAGGCCGTGGCGGAAGAGCCCGCTTCGTCGTTCGTCGCGCCGCCGGCCGAAAAGCAGACCGCGGCGGGGCGCAGCGAGTGGGTCGAGTTCGACATGGGCGAGCTCGGTGCGGACGCCCCGGCCGCGCCCGCCGAAACTCCTGCCGAGACTCCCGAGGCCGCCGCCGTCGCGCCGTTCGCCGCCGAATCGCAGGAGCGCGCGGCCGCCGAGCCTTTCGTCTTCGAGACTTCGGCGGGCCTGCCGGCGACCAGCGAGTACCACGCCGCCGAGCCATCTGCTGCCGAACCCTTCGCGGCCGAGTCTCCCACGGCCGAAGCGCCGCGCGCGCAGGAGGTCTCCGTCGCGCCGAGCGCCGGGGAGGAGAAGGGCGTCGCGCCGTTCGACGAGTATTCGGCCGTCCCGGCCAGCATCCAGCAGCGGCTCCACAGTCAGGAGCCGGAAGAGCGCGCCGCGGCCGTCACCGAGTTGGGGCGCGTGGACACGAGCGAGGCTTTCCAGCAACTCTGCGCGGCCTTCGACGACGACGCGAAGGAGGTGCGCGCGTCCGCGGCCCGCGCCCTCTACGACATGCAGGGCGACCGCGCCGACACCTTCACGCGCGCGCTGCGCGAGGCCAGCGCCGAGCGGCGGCGCAACATCGGCGCGGCCATCGCCACGTCGGGCCTCGCCTCAGACGCCATCTCGCAACTGACGGGCGAGAGCCGCGAGAAGACCTACGAGGCGTTCTCGCTGCTCTTCCTGATGGCGAAGGCCGGCGAGGTGCAGCCGCTCGTGCGCGCCATCGAGGCCCACCCGAACAGCGAGGTGAGGCTCGCGGTCGTCAAGCTGCTCGCGCTCTCCGGCCAGAAGGAAATCCTCCCGGCCTTCCGCCGCCTCGCCGTGCGCGGGAGCCTCCCGACCGAGGTGCGCTCGGCCGTCATGGAGGCCATCTACCAGATCAGCAGCCAGACCGAGACGACGCCGGCCGCGTAGAAAAAGTTTCAAGTTCCGGGCTCAAGGTTTCAAGTTAAAGACAATCTATTTATCTGGGACGCGCACTTCAACGACCAGTTCGGCCGGTACCCGCTCTGGGTCGCCCACTACGCCGCCGCGCCGACGCCGCTCCCGCGCGGCTGGACAGACTGGACTTTCTGGCAATACTCGCAGAGCCTCCGCGTCCCCGGCGTCGCGGGCGCGGCCGACCACGACTACTTCAACGGCGCGGCCGACGCCCTCCGGTCGCTCGCCGTTAAGTAGCGAAGGCGCGGGGGCAGATTTCGGATGCCGGATGCCGGGTGTTAGAATCAACCTTCTGACACCTAACACCCGGCGCCCGAAATTCTGCCCTTATGCCTTTCAAACTCCGCTCCGAATTCCAGCCGCAGGGCGATCAGCCCGCCGCCATCGAAGCGCTCGTGCGCGGCCTCGACGAGGGCGCGAAGGATCAGGTCTTGCTCGGCATCACCGGCTCGGGCAAGACCTTCACCGTCGCCTCCGTCATCGAGCGCACGCAGCGCCCGACGCTCGTCATCGCCCACAACAAGACGCTCGCCGCGCAGCTCTATCAGGAGTTCAAGTCGTTCTTCCCCGAGAACTCGGTCGAGTACTTCGTCTCCTACTACGACTACTACCAGCCCGAGGCCTACGTCCCGGCCTCCGACACCTACATCGAGAAGGAGGCGACGATCAACGAGGAGATCGACCGCCTGCGCCTCTCGGCCACCCGCGCCCTCTTCGAGCGGCGCGACGTGATCGTGGTCGCCAGCGTCTCCTGCATCTACGGCCTCGGCGACCCGGACGCCTACTACAACATGCTCCTCTTCGTCGAGCCGGGCATGAAGACGACGCGCGACGCGCTCCTCCAGCGCCTCGTCGAGTTGCAGTACGAGCGCTCGGACATCGAGTTCGACCGCGGCTCTTTCCGCGTCCGCGGCGACGTGGTCGAGGTCTACCCCTCTTATCAGGATCAGGCCTACCGCATCGAGCTGTGGGGCGACGAGGTTGACGCCGTCTCGACCATAGACCCGCTGCTCGGCGAAGTCCTTGAGAAGCACACCGCGCGCCTGCCCATCTACCCGAAGACGCACTACGTGATGCCGAAGAGCACCATCAAGCGCGCGATCAAAACCATCCGCGAGGAGCTGGACTGGTGGGAGCCGCAGCTCATCAAAGAGGGCAAGCTCGTCGAGGCGCAGCGGCTCCACCAGCGCACGATGTACGACCTCGAAATGATCAAGGAGATGGGCTTCTGCCGCGGCATCGAGAACTACTCGCGCCACCTGACGGGCAAGCCGCCGGGCGCCCCGCCGCCCACGCTGCTCGACTATCTGCCCGAGGGCACGATGGTCGTCATAGACGAGTCGCACCAGACCGTCCCGCAGGTGCGCGGCATGTTCAACGGCGACCAGTCGCGCAAGCGCACGCTCGTCGAGTACGGCTTCCGCCTGCCCTCGGCGATGGACAACCGCCCGCTCAACTTCGAGGAGTTCGAGCAGCGCGTCGGCCAGACTATCTACGTCTCGGCCACGCCCGGCCCCTACGAGTTGACGCGCACGGGCGGCGAGGTCGTCGAGCAGATCATCCGCCCGACGGGGCTCACCGACCCGGTCGTGGACGTGCGCCCCGTCAAGGGCCAGATTGACGATTTGTTAAACGAGTGCCGCCTGCGCGCCGAGCGCAACGAGCGCGTCCTCGTCACCACCCTGACGAAGAAGATGGCCGAGGACCTCACGGAGTATTTCGCCGAGGTCGATGTCCGCGTCCGCTACCTGCACTCGGACATCGAGACGCTGGAGCGCATCAAGATTCTGCGCGACCTGCGCCGGGGCGAGTTCGACGTGCTCGTCGGCATCAACCTCCTGCGCGAAGGCTTAGACCTGCCGGAAGTCTCGCTCGTCGCCATCCTCGACGCCGACAAGGAGGGCTTCCTCCGCTCCGAGTCCTCGCTCATCCAGACCATCGGCCGCGCCGCGCGCAACGCCTCGGGCACGGCGATCCTCTACGCCGACAAGGTGACCGACTCGATGCGCCGCGCCATCGGCGAGACCGAGCGCCGCCGCCAGATTCAGATCGAGTACAACCGCGAGCACGGCATCACGCCGCAGACCATCATCAAGCCGGTCGAGGCCACGCTCGTCACCGCCTACGAGGCCGACTACTTCAAAGTCCCGCTCGACCTCGAAGCCATCGAGGAGTATTCGCCCGCCAACCTCGAAGCGACCGTCGCCCGCCTCGAAGCCGAGATGCGCGCCGCCGCGAAGGCCATGGAGTTCGAGCGCGCCGCCGAGCTGCGCGACCGCGTCAAGTACCTCCGCGAGCGCGAGATTCAGATATCTTAGGAGAGGCGGCGGGCGCCGGGTTCACACACCCCGCCCTTGCCCGCCGCCCGTCACCCGTTTATGGCCGTCGCCCTCGAAACCGAACGCCTCATCCTTCGCCCGTGGGCCGGCGAAGACGCCGCGGCGCTCTTCGAGATGTGCCGCGACGCGGAGACGATGCGCTACGTCGGCGACGGGCGGCCGTGGGCCGGCGTGGAGCGCGCGCGCGAGTGGCTGGCGCGCAAGGCGGCGGCCTCGGCCGGGCGCGAGTTCGGCAAGTGGGCCGTGGTCGAGAAGGGGTCGGGGCGGCTCGTCGGCAGTTGCGGTTTCGACCCGCCGTCGGAGACGATGCCGGAGGTCGAGCTGGGCTACCTCTTCGCGCGCGACTCGTGGGGCAGGGGGTACGCGACCGAGGCGGCCGGCGCGTGCATGCGCTTCGCCTTCGACGCGCTGCGACTGCCGCGCGTCGTCGCGCGCGTCTCGCCCGCGAACACGCCCTCGCGCCGCGTGCTCGAAAAGCTCGGCTTCGACTTCGAGGGGCTGCGCCGGTTCGAGGGCACGGACGAGCCCGACGCCTTCTACGTGGCCCGCAGGCGCGACCCGCAGACGCCGTATGCTGATTAAATCCGACCCCGACGGGATTCAATCCTTCCTCGGCGACGCCAGCAACCTCGCCGGCGGCCACGCGTCGCGCGTCGTGCTGCCGGAGTCGGCCGAGGAGGTCGCCGAAGTCCTCGCCCGCTGCTCGCGCGACCGCACGCCCGTCACCGTCTCGGGCGCGGGCACGGGCGTCGTCGGCGGCCGGGTGCCGTTCGGCGGCGTCGTGCTCTCGACCGACCGGCTCGACCAGATCAAAGAGGTCGCGCGCGAAGACTCGGGCGGCGGGCGGGCGACGGCCGGGGCCGGCGTGCGCCTCGCCGACCTTGAGCGCGCCGCGCGCGTCGAAGGGCTGCTCTACCCGCCCGACCCGACCGAGTGGAGCTGTTCGCTCGGCGGCACGGTCGCGACGAACGCCTCGGGCGCGCGCACCTTCAAGTACGGCCCGACCCGCGCTTACGTGCGCCGCCTGCAAGTGGCGCTCGCCACGGGCGACCTCGTCGAGCTGCGCCGCGGCGAGGTGCGCGCCGGCGACGACGGCCGCATCAGCCTCCCGCTCGCGGGCGGCCGTAAGGTTGAGGCCCGGCTGCCCTCCTACGCCATGCCGCGGACGCGCAAGCACGCCGCCGGCTACTTCGTCGAGCAGCGCGTGGACGCCGTAGACCTCTTCGTCGGCAGCGAGGGCACGCTCGGCGTCGTCACCGAGGTCGAGGTCGCTCTGCTCCCGCGGCCCGCGGGCGTGCTGGGCGGCATCGTCTTCTTCGCCGCCGAGTCAGACCTGCTCGCCTTCGTCCGCGAGGCGCGCGAGAGATCGCTGAGGACGCGCGGGTCGCCGGGGGCCGGCGGCGCGGCCCGCGGTTTGGACGCGCGCGCCCTCGAATACTTCGACGTGGAGTCTTTGAAGTTCCTGCGCGAGCGCTACCCGCTCGTGCCTCTGCGGGCCGAGGGGGCCGTCTTCTTCGAGCAGGAGGTCGCGCCCGAGACCGAAGACGTTTTGATGGGCGAGTGGCTCGCGCTCGTCGAGGGCCACCGCGCGCTGGCCGACGATTCGTGGTTCGGCACCAGCGGGCACGACCGCGCCGAGATGCGCGCCTTCCGCCACGCGCTGCCCGTGATGGTCAACGAGTGGCTGGCCCGCCGCGGCCAGCGCAAAGTCTCGACCGACGCGGCCGTGCCCGACGCGGCCTTCCCCGCGCTGCTCAACTTTTACCGCGAGCGGCTGCGCGCCTCGCGCCTCGCGCACGTCATCTTCGGCCACGTCGGCGACAACCACGTCCACGTCAACATCCTCCCGCGCGACGCGGTCGAGGCGGCGGCCGCGCGCGAGCTCTACGGCCACTTCATCGCCCGCGCCGTCGAACTGGGCGGCACCATCTCGGCCGAGCACGGCGTCGGCAAGCTCAAGCGCGACCACCTGCGTGCCCTCTACGGCGAGGGGGCTTTGCGCGAGATGGCCGCCCTCAAACGCGCCTTCGACCCCGTCGGCGTCCTCGGCCGCGGCAACATCTTCGCCGAAGAATATTTGTGGCAAAATGCGGTGGACGGCAGACGGTAGACAGTAGTCAGTAGTCAGTAGTCAGTAGTCAGTAGGCGCTCCGCGCTACGACGACTGACAATGTCGCCCTGACGATTCGCCGCCGAAGGTCTTCCTACTGTCTACTGTCTACTGACTACTAGCTACTTCCCTATGCTCGAACTTACTGACACCGCCCCGGTGTTGCTCTACGACGGGGTGTGCGGCTTCTGCAACAAGGCCGTGCAGACGATCCTCAAGAACGACCGGCGCGGCGAGATGCGCTTCGCGGCGCTCCAGAGCGAGTACGGCCGCGCCGTGCTGGGGCGGCACCCCGAGTTGCAGGGCGTCGACTCGGTGGTCTTCGTCGAGCGGGGGCCGGGGCGCGAGCGCGTCCACGTCCGCTCGGACGCGTCGCTGCGCGTGGCCGAGTACCTCGGCGGCGCGTGGAAACTCTTCCTCGCGGCCCGCGTCATCCCCGCGCCCGTCCGCGATTTCTTCTATAATCTCTTCGCGCGCTACCGCTACCGCTTCTTCGGCAAGTACGACGCGTGCCTGCTGC
>Ga0196977_1001131_pt1 | contig 10723 bp, 11 predicted proteins | sample S3v_1013CmetaG_FD_148634 | JGI IMG/M metagenome (GOLD analysis project Ga0196977, IMG submission 148634) | Soil microbial communities from Anza Borrego desert, Southern California, United States - S3+v_10-13C | ecosystem: Environmental > Terrestrial > Soil > Desert | place: USA: California...
GCGGTCGTGCGTTGAACACCGCGTTCGGCACGTTTTACGGGCCCAACATCACGCCGCATCCGCAAAACGGCATTGGTGGCTGGACGGAAGCTCAGTTCATACGCGCACTGCGCCACGGTGAACGGCCGGACGGCGCGAGCTACTTTCCAGCCTTTCCGTACACGTCGTTCACCGGGATGTCCGATCACGACGCTCGCGACCTGTGGGCCTACCTACGCTCCCTTGCGCCGAGTCCGCGCACGAACCGGCTGCACGAGATCGGCTTTCCCTACGGCTGGCGTCCGCTCGTCCGCGTCTGGAAATGGCTTTACTTCACGCCGGGCCCGTTGCACGACGATCGGCAGCTTTCGCCGCCGCAGAATCGCGGCCGCTACCTCGTGCAGGCGCTCGGCCATTGCGGCGAATGCCACACGCCGCGCAACATGCTCGGTGCGATGCGCGAAGACCGCTTTCTCGCAGGTGCGCGCGACGCGAAGGACAAGAAGATTCCGAATCTCACGCCGGCGCGGCTGAAATCGTGGACCGACGCCGAGCTCCGGCAGTTCATGCAGACCGGTGACACGCCCGACGGCGATTCGGTGTCCGAGTCAATGGCGGAGGTCGTGCGCAACACCACGAGCCAGCTCACGCCGCAGGACCTTGCGGCGATGATCGCTTACCTGCGCGCCGTTCCCCCCATCGCGGAAGAAGACAAGAAGTAAATCAGCGCCGGCCGCGTCACTCCGATGTGGCGCGGCGCGCGCGCTTGATATCCCCGCGTCGCTTTTTTTCCTGGATTCGGCGCTCGCGCGAAGCGCGCGTGGGTACGGTCGCCCGGCGCGGCTTCACCGGCTGCGCGGCCTTGCGCACGAGCTCGATCAGGCGCGCGAGCGCATCCGCGCGATTTCGGCTCTGCGTGCGGAAGCGATCGGCGGTGATGACCACCACGCCGCTGCGGGTCGCGCGGCTGCCGGCGAGCCGCAGGAGCCTCGTGCGCACGGCTGCGGGGAGCGAAGCGGAGCACGCCGCATCGAACCGCAACTGCACGGCGGTGGCGACTTTGTTCACGTTCTGACCGCCGGGCCCGGAGGAGCGCACGAAATGTTCTTCGATCTCGCTTTCGTCGAGCGCGATCTGGTCGTTGATTCGGATCATGCGCTGCCGCGGATTCGGGGTTCGTCGCGCGTCGGTTAGAATCGTGAGCCCATGTTAGCAGTGAACCCGCAGCGCCTTGCCGCGCCGGGAAAAGGACGCATGAACAGACGCTCGATCATCGCGCTTTTCGCGCTCGGCGCGCTCACCGCCGGTGCGCACGCGCATCACGGCTGGAGCGAGTACGACACCGCAAAGCCGCTCAAGATCTCCGGAACGATCAAGGCATCCGGTTACGAGCACCCGCACGGTCACATCACGCTCGTGACGGCGGAGCGTTCGTGGCATGTCGTTCTCGCGCCACCTTCACGCATGTCGGCGCGCGGCCTTCCGGCCGCAGCGCTCAAGCCGGGCACGCAGGCCGAGGTGGTCGGCTATGCAAACCGCAGTAAACCGGAGGAGATGCGCGCCGAACGCATCACGATCGGCGGCAGAACGACGGAGCTGCGGTGACGGAGCTGCGGTGACGGAGGCCGCCGGCGGGCCGATCTCGGCGCTGGAAGCGGCGCCGCTCGCGGTCGCGATGCGCCAGGAGCTGTGGCTCTATCCTGCGGTCGAGATCGCGCACATCGCGGGTTTCGTGGTGCTCGTGGGCTCGATCGTGGTGCTCGACCTGCGGCTGCTCGGGCTCTCGCGTGGCATTTCCGCGCGCGAGCTCTCGCGGCATGTGCTGCCGTGGAGCTTTGGCGCGTTGCTGTTGATCGTACCCTCGGGCCTTCTCATGTTCATGGCGCACGCGCACGATTTCGTCTCGAATCGCGTGTTCATGCTGAAGCTCGCGCTGATCCTGCTTGCCGGCGTGAATGCTGCGGCGTACCACATCGGCACGTCGCGCACGCGGGTTTCGTGGGACCGTGACACTGCGCCGCCGGCGCGCGCCAGGCTTCACGCCGCCGCTTCGCTCGCGATCTGGGCAGGCGTGATCGCGTGCGGCAGGCTGCTCGCATACACATGAGCACGCGCGTCGGCTATGGCCTCGGGTTCCTCGCATGCGGCGCGCTGCTCGCGTTCGCGCTGTACCTCCAGCACGTGCAGAACCAGGAGCCATGTCCGCTGTGCATCCTCCAGCGTGTGGCTTTCATCGACATGGCGATCGTGTTCGCCGTCGCGGCGATCCATGGGCCGTACCGCAGAGGCGCGGCGATCTACAGTGGACTGTTGTTCGTGATGGCGGCCATGGGTGCGGGGATCGCCGGCCGGCAGGTCTGGCTGCAGCACCTGCCACCCGACAAAGTGCCGGCGTGCGGTCCCGGCCTCGAATACATGCTCGAGCAGTTTCCGCTGAAGGATGCGCTTGCCAAGATTTTCGCGGGCTCCGGGGAGTGCGCTGAAGTCGGCTGGCGCTTTCTCGGTCTGTCCATCGCCGAATGGTCGCTCGCATGGTTCGTCCTACTCGGCCTGCTAGCTGTGTACGTAGCGCTGCGCGCGCCCCGCGCGAGCGCGCGCTAACGTTAACGAAGGAAGGGAGGTAACGGAGGGAAACCTTGGGTTTCCCTCTGTTCGTGTACCGAGCCGCGGCTGCGGGCGTAGCCCGCGAGGGTTTTCGCCGCGGCAGGGAAACCTTGGGTTTCCCTCTGTTCGTGTACCGAGCCGCGGCTGCGGGCGTAGCCCGCCAGGGTTTTCGCCGCGGCAGGGAAACCTTGGGTTTCCCTCTGTTCGTGTACCGAGCGGCGGCTGCGGGCGTAACCGGCTCGGGTTCTTGTCGCGGCTAGGCCGGAATGTCCGGCGTCATCTGTCGCTCGAGAAGCGCGATCTGGTCTTTCAGGTGGAGCTTGCGTTTCTTGAGGCGCTGGAGCTGGAGCTGGTCTTGGATGGGGTTTGCTGCGAGGCGGGCGATGACATCATCGAGGTCTCGATGTTCGAGGTGCAGCTGGTCTATGCGTTGCCGGAGCACCTCACCGTCGGCCGTGTGTATCATGGGCTGATTCCTCCATACCGACTAAGACGCGTTCCAGTATAGACCCAAAAAATCGAAAAAACGAGCGTGCCGGCGCGGTTGCGAGGGCCTCGCGCGCGGCGTTTCAAAAACCTGATTTTTCTCAAGTTTCAGGCGGCGTGCCCGCGCCGCTGCGGGGGTTGCCCATGTCGATCGTCCTCAACGTGAACGGCACGCGCCGGGAAGTCGCGGCGGATCCCGAGACGCCGCTCCTCTACGTGCTGCGCAACGATCTCAACCTTAAGGGTGCGCGCTACGGCTGCGGCGCCGGTTTCTGCGGCGCCTGCATGGTCATCGTCGACGGCAAGGCAGTACCGTCCTGCGACATACCCGTGAGCGCGGTGCTCAATAAAGCCGTGACGACGATCGAAGGCATCGGAACGGCGGCCGATCCGCATCCGCTGCAGCGCGCGTTCATCGACGAGCAGGCGGCACAGTGTGGTTATTGCATCACCGGCATCATCATGAGCGCGAAGGCGCTGCTCGATGCGCGGCCGGAGCCGAGCGACAGCGAAATACGTGAAGCGCTCGGCGCCAATCTCTGCCGGTGCGGCACGCACACGCGCATTCTCAAGGCGATCCGGCGTGCCTCGGAAGGCGGTGTGCGATGAGCACGCCCGGCGCGGCGCCGCGCAAGCTTCCGGGGAGCCTGGAAACCAATCGCGCCCTCGATCAGTGGCTGACGATCGGTGGCGACGGCACCGTCACCGTGCGCCCGGGCAAGGTCGAGATCGGGCAGGGCATCCTCACCGCGCTCGTGCAGATCGTGGCCGAGGAGCTCGACATCTCGGCCGGGCGCATACGCCTCGTCGCGGCGGCGACCACGCTCAGCCCGAACGAAGGCATCACGTCCGGAAGCCGCTCGATTCAGGAAAGCGGGCTCGCGCTGCGCTTCGCCGCAGCCGAAGCGCGCGAGCTCCTGCTCGCCCGCGCCGCCGCCACGCTGCAGACTTCAGTCGAGCAGTTGACGGTGCGCGACGGCGTCGTCTCGTCGCGCACCGGCGGCAGCGTCAGCTATTGGGAGCTTGCCGACGAGACGCTGCTCAAGCGCGAGGCGACCGGGGATGCGCCGCCGAAGGCCGCCGCCGATTACGAGCTCATCGGACGCACGATTCCCCGCGTCGACATCCCGGCGAAGGTGATGGGCTCACCGGTGTACGTGCACGACTTAGAGCGTCCCGGGATGCTGCACGCGCGGGTGGTGCGCCCCGAAGGTCCCGGAATGCGCCTCGCAAGCGATGACCACGCGCAAGTCGAAGAGATGCCCGGTGTGGTGAAGGTCGTGCGCGACGGGAGCTTTCTCGCGGTGGTGGCGCAGCGCGAAGAACAGGCGATACGCGCCGCGCGCAGGCTCGCGCGCATCGCGCGCTGGGAAGGCGGCGGCGGGCTGCCGGGCGCCGATCCGCGCTATCTGCTCGATCTCGAAACCGAGGATGAGCTGATCAGCGAAAAGGGCGCCCGAGCCGTGAGCGGCGAGCGCAGCTTCAGCGCCGAATACAGCCGCGCGCACCTCGCGCACGCTTCGCTGGGTCCGTCGTGCGCGGTTGCCGAATATCGCGATGGCCGCTACACGCTGTGGACCCACAGTCAGGGGATCTTTCCGCTGCGGGCGGATCTTGCGGCAGCACTCGGCGTCGCCGAGGAGACGATCGAGATCGCGCACATGGAGGGTGCCGGCTGCTACGGCCACAACGCTGCCGACGACGCAGCCTGCGACGCCGCGCTCGTTGCACGCGCGCTGCCCGGCGTGCCTGTGCGCGTCCAGTGGACCCGCGAAGACGAGTTCGGCTGGGAGCCGTTCGGCTCGCCGATGGTCGTGCGCATGCAGGCGGCGCTGGATCGCGACGGAGGGATCGTCAGCTGGAGCCACGATCTCTGGAGCCACGGCCACAGCACGCGTCCGGGCGGCAAGGGCGGGGTGAATCTGCTCGGCGCGTGGCATCTCGCGAAGGCCGTACCCGCTGCGAGACCCGGCAATCCGCCGCTGCCCGCCGGTGGCAGCCACCGCAACGCGATACCGCTGTACGAATTTCCGAATCAGCGCGTGACCAACCACCTCGTTCGCGCCGCGCCGCTTCGCACCTCCGCAATGCGTTCGCTCGGCGCGCACGTGAACGTGCTGGCGATCGAATCGTTCATCGACGAGCTCGCGCTCGCCGCCGGCGCCGATCCGATCGAGTTCCGGCTGCGTCACCTCAAGGACACGCGCGCGCGCGCCGTGATCGAAAAAGCAGCCGAGCTCGCCGGCTGGCGCGCGAACGAGCAGGGCAATGGCGAGCGCGGGCGCGGCATCGGCTTCGCGCGCTACAAGAATCTCGGCTGTTACGTCGCGGTGATCGTCGAAGTCGCGGTCGCCGAAGCGGTGCGCGTGCAGCGCGCATGGTGCGCGGTCGACGTGGGGCAGGTGATCAACGCCGATGGCGTCATCAACCAGACCGAAGGCGGTATCGTGCAGACGGTGAGCTGGACGCTCAAGGAGCGCGTGGCGTACGACCGCACCACCGTCACCAGCCGCAATTGGAACGACTACCCGATCCTCACGTTCGCTGAAGTACCGCAGATCGAGGTCGCGCTCGTCGACCGTCCGGAGCTCCCGCCGCTCGGCGCGGGTGAAGGCACGCAGGGACCGACCGCGGGCGCGATCGGGAACGCGATCTACAATGCGCTGAAAGTGAGGCTGCGGGACATGCCGTTCACGCGCGAGCGACTGATCGCCGCGCTCGCGGCATGAAGGTCAACCCAGCGTATAGATACGCCCGAGAAAAGCCGCAGCGTCTTCTTCGCGCAGCGCTTCGGCCTCGCTGCGGGCGGACTGCGATGCGGTGCGCGCGCATGACGCGGCGAGCAAATCGATCACCGGATTCCAGTTGGCGCAGAGCAGCTCCTCGCCGTAACGGCCTTCGTCGCGGCCTTCGACTGCCTCGTCCTCTTTGCGCCCCTTCATGACGGCTCCCGCTTTATCCCTATAACAATGCCATCCCGCTCATACATAACCCATCCGCTTGCCGGCACAGAGGTCATAGATCACGAAACGCCTTCGCCATACGGGCCGCTGCGCGTGGACTGGGCACACGTACAGGCGGCAGCCCGGATGCTCGAGGGTCACGCCCACCGCACGCCGGTGCTCACCTCACGCTCCATAGACGAACGCACCGGCGCCATTGTGTTCTTCAAGTGCGAGAACCTGCAGCGCGCCGGCGCGTTCAAGTTCCGCGGTGCGTACAACGCGCTGGCACGGCTCGGCGCTGACGCGCGCGTGAAAGGCGTCGTCGCCTACTCCTCTGGCAATCACGCGCAGGCGGTCGCGCTCGCCGGTCAGCTCCTGAGCATCCCGGCGGTCATCGTGATGCCCTCGGATGCGCCGCCGGTGAAGATCGACGCCACGCGCGGCTATGGTGCCGAGGTCGTCCTCTACGACCGCGCGCGCGACGACCGCGGCGCGATCGCGGCCGAGCTTGCGGCAACGCGCGGTCTCACGCTCGTGCCGCCGTTCGATCATCCGCACATCGTCGCCGGCCAGGGCACGGCGGCGAAGGAGCTGATCGAAGCGGTCGGGCCGCTCGACTTGCTGCTGGTGCCGTGCGGCGGCGGCGGGCTCGTCTCGGGCTGCGCGATCGCGGCGCATGCGTTGTCCCCCGGCATCAAGGTCCTCGCAGTGGAGCCGTCGCTCGGCGACGACGTACAGCGTTCGTTCCGGACCGGCACGATTCAGAGCGTGGTGAACCCCGCTACAATCGCCGACGGCGCGCGCACGGCAGCGCCCGGCGAAGTAACTTTCCCACTCATCATGCGTTACGTGTCCGACGTGCTGACCGTCGACGACACGGAGCTCGCGCGCGCGATGTGGTACCTGTGGGAGCGACTCAAGGTGATCGTCGAGCCCACCGGCGCGCTCGCAGCGGCCGCGCTGCTCGAAGGCAAGCTCGATGCGCGCGGGCAGCGCGTCGGAGTCGTGCTCTCGGGCGGCAACGTGGACATGAAGGCCCTCTGCGCCCTTCTATAACCAACAAGAAACCCCGATGTTTCTATACGCGGCAACGATTTTCCTCAGCGCGTTCCTGCTGTTCCTCGTCCAGCCGATCATCGCGAAGCAGATCCTGCCGTGGTTCGGCGGCGCGGCGTCGGTGTGGGCGACCTGCCTCGTGTTCTTCCAGACCGTGCTGCTCTTCGGCTACGCCTACGCCGACTGGACCACGCGTTCGCTGAAACCCCGTGCGCAGGTGATCCTGCACGTCGCGCTGCTTGCCGTCAGCCTCGCGCTGCTGCCGATCATTCCGGATGTGCAGTGGAAGCCCGGCGTCGACGACAAGACCGGCCCCGCCATCGCGATACTCGCGCTGCTCGGCGCGACGATTGGCATGCAGTACTTCCTGGTATCGACGACCAGCCCGCTCGTGCAGGTGTGGTTCTGGCGGCGCTTTCATCACGCGGTGCCTTATCGCCTGTTCGCGCTGTCGAACTTCGCGTCGCTCCTTGCGCTGCTGTCCTACCCCGTGCTCATCGAGCCGGCGCTGACGCTGGTGCAGCAGTCGATCTCGTGGTCGGCCGCGTACGCCGCGTTCGCCGTGCTGTGCGCGGTGACCTCGATCGTCACGCTGCGACATTCGAGCGCGGCCGCAGCCGAGGCGCCGCAGGCGCAGGCCGCGCCGGAGCCCGAGCCCGCCATCGGCCGGCGCGTGATGTGGGTCGCGCTCTCGGCGACCGGCTCGTGCCTGCTTTTGGGTGTGACGAACCATCTGACGCAGAACATCGCCTCGATTCCGTTTCTCTGGGTCGTGCCGCTGTCGCTCTATCTCGTCACGTTCATCCTGTGCTTCGACCACCCGCGCTGGTACGTGCGGCCGCTGTTCCTCGCGGGCGCCGCCGTGATGATCCCGCTGATGGCGTGGTACAGCGATTCCCTCGATCTGTGGCTCGCCGCGCCGCTCTACACCGCGGGACTCTTCGTCTGCTGCATGGTGTGCCACGGCGAGCTGTACCGCATGCGCCCCGGACCGCGGCATCTCACGATGTTCTACCTGATGATCGCGGTCGGCGGCGCGCTGGGGGCGCTGCTCATCGGCATCGGCGCCCCAAGCCTGCTGCCGGGCTATTACGAGCTCGGCATCACGCTGATCGTGGCGGCACTGCTGTTCGCGTGGCGCACCCGCGGCGCGCCCTTGTGGATCGGCGCGGCCGCGCTCGTGGTGTGCGCCACCACGATCGCGTTCACGGTCAAGAACGTGCGCGAGTACCGCACCGATACCCGGGTCATGGTGCGCAACTTCTACGGCGTGGTGCGCACGCGCGATTTCACGCACCCGGTGCCCTTCCGTGCGATGTACCACGGCGGCATCAATCATGGCGGCCAGTTGCTGGACGCCGACTGGCGGCGCTATCCCACCACGTATTTCAGCCGCACCAGCGGTTACGGACGCGTATTCGCGAGCCTGCCGGACCGGCCGCGGCGGGTCGGCATCATCGGCCTGGGCGCCGGCGCGCTCGCGGTGTACGCGCGCAAGGGCGATTACTTCCGCTTCTACGAGATCGACCCGCAGGTCGCCGCGGTAGCACTCTCGGAGTTCACGTTTCTGGCGGATGCGCCGGCGCAGACGGACGTCGCGCTGGGCGACGGGCGGCTGTCACTGGAGCGCGAGCCGCCGCAGAACTACGACGTGCTCGCGATCGACGCGTTCTCGGGCGATTCGATCCCGATGCATCTGATCACGCGCGAGGCGATGGCCACCTATGCGAAGCACGTCAAACCCGACGGCGCCATCGTGTTCCAGGCGACGAACCGGTTCGTCGACATCAGCCCGGTCGTCGCGCGTCTCGCGGCGGAGCTCCGCATGACCGCGGTGCTGGTGTCGGACGCACCGGAGGGCAGCTACGACAGCAAGCACGAATACTGGAACTCGAGCACGGACCAGATCATCGTCACGAAGAATCGCGCGCTGCTCGAAGCCAAACCGATCCGCTCGGCGGCGCAGCCGCTCGTGCCCCAGGACGGCTTCCGCGTCTGGACCGACGATTTCTACAACCTGTTCCAAGTCCTGAAAAGATAGCGCGCGGCGCGCGCGGCCGTTTGCGTAATTTTTACGCAGACCCAAGAACTGTCGCCGGTTGGCGACTGCAGGCGCCGGGCCTGCACGGCTTACCCACATGGTTATCCACAGAAACTGTGGATCACCGCCACCGAGGGTCATTAGAAGCCGAAGAGATTGCGCCGCGCGTGCTGCAGGTGCGCGACGATCGCCGCCCGCGCACGATCGGCATCGCGGGCTTTCAGCGCCTCCACGATGTCGCGATGCTCCTGCTGGTACTCGATTCTGCGCTCCGGCGTGACGATACGGTCCTTGAGCTTGCCCCATTCCGCCTGGTGGCGCACGGCCGCGACCATGTCGAGGACGCGCGAGACGAAACGGTTGTGCGTGGCGGTGCCGATCGCCTGATGCAGTGCCGCGTCCCAGAGCTCGAACTCGTCCAGCGTGCGTGCGTCCTCGGCTTTCGCGAGACATGCTTCCATGCGTTCGAAGTCCGCCGGCGTCGCATTGGTGACGATCAGCTCCGCGATCGCCGGCTCGATCCGGAGCCGCGCCTCCATGAGCTCGGCCGGGCTCGTGTGCGCGAAGCTTTCTGCGGAGAATCCCGCCTCCGGGTCCGCTGCGCGGCCGGCCAGGAAAGTGCCGCGGCCGACGTGACGGGTGATCGACCCTTCGGCCTCGAGCTGCGCGAGCGTCGCGCGCACCGCGTTACGCGGCACGGCGAAGCGGCGCGCGAGCTCGCGCTCCGTCGGAAGCTTCGATCCGGGCGCGAGTGAACCGTTGGCCGCGCCGTTCACGATGAACTCGCGGATAGCGCGTGCACTGGATCGCGCCGCGCCGCGATTCTGCTGCAGGCCCATGCCGCGCATTCTGCTGCTCGTGAACCAATGTCGTCAATTGGTTCAATTCGTTGACAATTGGTTTAGGCCTGCCTAGCATCGTTCGCACAATCACGCGGCGACCGCCGCGCTTCTACCATCCTCAGGAGGAGCATGTCCCAACCCGACGCGCGCGTTCAGGCCGCGGTCGCGCATTGGGCGCCGCGGTTCGTCGCGAACGGCGTGCCGCTGGGCAACTTCGAGGAGGTCAGCGCCGGAATCTCGTGCTGGGATGACGGGTGCCTGGTGTGGTCCGACCGCGCCGCGATGCACGAAGGGCTCGGACGTGAAGCGCTAGCGCGGTGGTACGGTGCGCGAATCGCACCTAACCGGAGGGAGGGGAGCATGGGACTTCGTCTGACCATCTGTGGTGTCGCTGCCGCGCTCGCGATGGCGACCGGCGTCGCAGCCGCGCAGGACTATCCCGTCAAGCCGATACGCATCGTCGTGCCCTTCGGCGCGGGTAGTGCGACCGATGCGCTGGCGCGAACGATCGGCCCCAAGATGACCGAAATGTGGGGCCAGCAGGTGATCGTGGAGAACCGGCCCGGCGCCGGCAGCGTCGTCGGGACGTCGGTCGTCGCGAAAGCGCCGCCCGACGGCTACACGCTGCTCGTGGTGTCGGCGAGCCACGCGATCAACGCGACGCTGTACTCCAAGCTCCCGTTCGATCCGGTGAAGGACTTCGCCGGCATTACGCCGCTCGCGCTCATTCCGAATATCCTGATCGTGCACCCGTCGCTGCCGGTGAAAAG
>Ga0196977_1001133_pt1 | contig 10701 bp, 10 predicted proteins | sample S3v_1013CmetaG_FD_148634 | JGI IMG/M metagenome (GOLD analysis project Ga0196977, IMG submission 148634) | Soil microbial communities from Anza Borrego desert, Southern California, United States - S3+v_10-13C | ecosystem: Environmental > Terrestrial > Soil > Desert | place: USA: California...
ACCAACGTCGAGCGCGCCGGCCTCGACGACCGCCTGCTCGATACGAATCGCCCGAAAGGCTCGCGCCTGGGAAAAAACTTCGGCGAGCTGCTGTTCATCCTGCTCGGCTTCCCGCTTTTCGCGTACGGTATTCTCGCCAATTATTTACCGTATCGCACGGTGAAAAGCCTCGTCGAGTGGAAAGTGAAGCAGCGCGAGTTCCAGGGCTCCGTAGCGATGGCGGCGGGCATGCTCCTGTTCTTGTCCTGGTACACGGCGATCGGCATCGTGACCTGGAAAATTTTTCACAGCTGGTACGCGCTCCTGTTCACCGCATCTTTATTGCCGGCGGGCGTATGGGCTTTTTATTATTACGTCAGCCTGCATCACATCGGGCGGCGCTGGTTCTTCGCTTCGCTTTTCTACAAACGTTCCGCTTTGGTGGCGGAATTAATTTTGCAGCGCGAAGCGATCATCAAAGAATTCGACAAAGCGGCGGAGGAATATGCGAAGGTGGTTGCCGCGGGCCCGGGCGGAGTGCAGGAGAGAAAAACAGCATCGGAAAATTAAACGCGGCTTTCCGCCGCAGGCGGACAACCAGCGCCCTCTCTGAAGGAGAGGGAAGGGGTGAGGTCCGTACGGATCACTCCCCCCACCCCTTCCCTCCCCAAATGGAGAGAGCGCTGCTAGCCTGCCGCGGAGAGCCGAAGAAAATCACACTGCCTGCGCTTCCGGCGCGCTCTTTTTCCTCCAGCGTTTGATCAGCCTGCGCAGGCCCCACACGATCGCGAGCACCACCAGCCACAGCGGCCACAGTTGCACGATGCCAACCAGGAAATGCAGCACACCTTGCCAGCCGTTGCCGAATGCGGAACCCAAGCGGCTGAGGAAATTCGGGCTGTCGGTGGGCGTGTACTCGTAATTCTTCGTCATGTTCAGCGTGATCGTGCTGTAGCTCACTTGGTCGGCGAGGTAACGGATGCGGCCTTCTTTCGCTTCGATCGACTCCTGGATCTCGTCGATCTTCGCTTGTATCTCCATCACTTCGGAAACGGTCTTCGCCTGCTTCAGCAGGTCGATGTAGCGCTGCGCGGCGGCTTGCTGGGCTTTCTTGCGCGCTTCGAGATCGTAATATTCTTCCGACACGTCGGCCATGTTCACCGTGCGGCCGCGCACTTCCTTGGCGATGCCGCTCAGCCCGTTCATCAGCTTGTCGAAATTATTCGTCGGTACGCGGATGCTGATGTTGTTGCGGATCGCGTAATGATCGCCGTTCTCGTCCTCGTGCTGGATGTAGCCGCCCTGCGCGCGCACCGCTTCATCCACGGCGCCGCGGCTTTTTTTGTAATCTTCCACTTCGATATCGAGGCTGCCCGTCTTGATGATCATGTCCGGCATCTTCGCCTGCGGTTTCACCTGCGCCTCGGCCGGCGGCGGGGGAGGAGCGGCGATATTCGCGGCGACAGGCTCGTTCGACGTGGCGCCGTTGGCATCGGTGACGACTACATTGTACGTACCGTTGGCCAAGCCTTTGTTCTTTTCATCTTCTTTGCCCGTCCAGCTGTAAGAGTATGCCGCGGAATCGGCTGCGCGTTGGACATTGGCTTCTCCGTGGGAATCGCTCAGGCAGGAAGGCAACGTGCCGAGCAGCAGCAGGGCCAGCGCAGCTTTGGAAAATGAGGGAAGCATAGCGTTTTCGTTTGGTTACGCCGGAAGGATGCAGCAAGACGCTGAATTCCATAAGCCAGTTCTCCTCATGACCATAAGGAGAACCAACCATTCGCAAAAACTTCAGGAAGCTTGCCCGCGCTTGACCACGCCGAGGATAAAACCCGCATGCTGGCTGAGACTGATCTCCACGTCGTCGCCCACGTTCACCTGCGGCGCATGCGCGTTATCGAGCTTGACCGTCTGGCGGCCGATGTAAACGGTGTTGCCTTTTTTTCCCTGCACTTTTCCCTGCACCACTTTTTTCTGCCAGGCCCGCGTCTCTTTCGAGAACGTGAGCACGTGCGAGACGAACAGGCGCAGCAGCAGGGCCACGCCGATCACCAGCACCACGTTGATCGCGCCGAGCAGGTTCTCGTTGCTGTCGAGGCCCAGCTTGATCGCTTTCACGTTCACGTACACCAGCGCGGCCGCCATCAGCAGGGCCGGGGGCACGAAGAGCAGTCCCATGCGCGCCAGGTGGCGGCGGCCGGTCTCGCTGATCTTCTTGCGCTCGTCCTCCGTGAGATCGTGCAGGTAAATTTCGGGTTGAGGAAGCATGAGCGCAAAGATAGCAGATGTAAAGAAGATCATCTGCACATCTGAAATCTGCACATCAGAATAGTAACTTGCGCAGCAAAACGAAAACTATGCTGTGGCTTCGCTCCTTCACGCTGCCCGATATCGAATGGATGAACAAGAACACGATCCACGAGGCGCTGGGCATCACGCTAACGGAGATCGGCGCGGATTTTATTTCGGGGAAGATGCCGGTGGATGCGCGCACGAAGCAGCCTGCAGGCATTTTGCACGGCGGCGCCTCGGTGGTGCTGGCCGAGTCGCTGGGCAGCATCGCTTCGACGCTGATCGTCGACCAGGAAAAATTTTTGTGCGTGGGCGTGGAGGTGAACGCGAATCACCTGCGGGCGGTGCGCGAGGGCTGGGTGCACGGCACGGTGAAACCAATTCACATCGGCAGGAAAACGCACGTGTGGAGCATCGAGCTGAAGAACGACGAAGGAAAGCTGAGCTGCGTAGCGCGGCTGACGGTGATGGTGACGGAGAAAAGTTCCAAACAATAAAATCCCAAATCCCAAATGATACCCGGTACGCCTGGGGCATTCAAGATTTGGGATTTTTTCACCTTACCTTTAATGGAAATTTCTTTCTATGTGGACCGAAGAAAACAACAAGCTCCGCCGCAGCTTCACTTTCCAGGATTTCCAGCATGCCTTCGCGTTCATGACGCGCGTGGCTTTCGTGGCGGAGAAGATGGATCATCATCCCGAGTGGCGCAACGTGTACAACCGCGTGGAGATCGCGCTGAGCACGCATGACGCGGGCGACATCGTCACCGAAAAAGACCGCACGCTCGCCAAAGCCATCGACGCGATCTACGGGGGCGCATGAGCCGTTCCGTCTCTTTGACCTTTTTTCTTTTCCTGCACCTCGCGCTGTGCGGGCAACATGCTCCTGCAAAATTGCAGGCCGAGATCAAGCGCCTGCAGAACGACGCCGCGATGCGTCACGGCAATTGGGGACTCTGCGTGCTCACGGCCGACAGCGGGAAAGTGATCGCGGAGCACAATGCCATCGCCTGCCTGACGCCGGCCAGCACGCTCAAAGTGCTCACGGCGGGCGCGGCCCTGGGCATTCTCGGGCCTTCGTATCGTTACCAGACATTTCTCGAGTACGATGGAACGTACGACAGCCTCGCCGGCGTGCTGCGCGGCAATGTTTACATCCGTGGTGGCGGCGATCCGTCCTTCCTCACCGAAACAATGCCCGGGGCGGATACGGCGCAACCCGTTTTCGATCGCTGGATCGCTTTGCTGCAATCGAAAGGCGTGAAGAAGATCGAGGGCATGGTGATCGCTGACGCTTCCGCATTCGAAGACAATCCTGTTCCGCCCGGCTGGGTCTGGAGCGATATGGGAAATTATTACGGCGCCGGCGCATACGGCTTGAATTACCGCGACAACCGTTACCGCATCTATTTCACTTCAGGTAACGACGGCGACACCACGCGCATCACCCGCACCGATCCGCCCCTGCCGCAGCTGCGCATCGACAACGAAGTGATCGCGGGCGGAAGAAAAGACGAGGCCTTCATCTACGGCGCGCCGTATAATTTCTGGCAGGTGGCCAGCGGCTCCATTCCGCCCAATCGCAAAGACTACGACGTCGACGGCGCGCTGCCCGATCCGCCATTGGCCTGCGCGGAAGCTTTCGCGAAACAATTGCAAACGCTCGGCATCAGCGTGAGCGGCGAAGCGCAAACCGTGCGCGCGCTGAAATCGCGGGACAGTTACAAGCCCGGCAAGCGCAGGACCTGGGCCGTGCATCAATCCGCGGAGCTGTCGAAGATCGTCGGCTACACGATGGTGAAAAGCGACAACATGTACGCGGAATGCTTGCTGAAAACGCTCGCGCTGCACAAGCGAAAAAAAGGAACGCTCGAAGGCGGGCTCGAAGAAGCGAAAAGCTACTGGGCGTCGAAAGGGCTGGACGTGGAAGCGCTGTACATGAACGACGGCAGCGGCCTTTCGCGCTCGAACGCGCTCAGCGTAAAACAGCTCGCGGGAGCGATGCAGATCGCTTCGAAGCAATCGTGGTACAAAGCGTTTTACGACGGGTTGCCGGTGGCGGGCGTGAACGGCTCGTTCGCGAGCTTGTGCCAGGGCACGGCGGCGGAAAGGAACCTGCGCGGCAAAAGCGGCTACATCACGCGGGCGCGCGGCTATACGGGTTACGTGAAGGATAAAAAAGGACGCTTGCTCACCTTCGCGGTGCTGGCGAATAATTATACCTGCCCGGCGGCGGAGATGCGAAAGAAGCTGGAGAAAATTTTAGTCGCGCTGGCGGAGATAGAATGAGAAGCTCTTTAAGCGAAGTACGGATTCTTACGCGTATACGAATGAGGATTTTTTCCAGCAGGGAGAAGTCGTGATTCGTATATTCGCACAAATCCGTATTCGTCCCATCCCGCGCTCGTGTTCAAACGCATCTTCAGCGACACCTTCCACAAAGCCGAGCAAGAATCCGCGCTGGCCATCGCGCAGGACCCGCAGCGCCTGAATAAAAAAGTGCTGCTCATCTGCCTGCTCACGGCGTTCTCCCTCACCATCATCCGCTACATCGGCTCGACGGAATACACGGCCCTGCTGCTGCGCGGCATGGGGCTCGACGGCATGGCGAAAGATTTTGAGGACTGGACGAGCATTCACCCGCGCGCACGGCTCAACAGCCTGGCATATTGGGTGGGTGTGCTCAACTTCTGCTACTTCATCGTTCCCTGGATCGTCATTCGTTTCGTGTTCCGCGAGCGCTTGTCGGATTACGGCTTGCGCATCAAAGGCGCGTTCAAGGAGTATTGGCTGTACGTGGTGATGCTGCTGGTGATGCTGCCGCTGGTCTGGTATTTCTCCGGCACGAGCAGCTTCCAGTCGCGTTATCCGTTTTACCAGCCCGATCCCGGCGAAGCGCTCTGGCCGCAATTCTGGATCTGGGAAATGCTGTACCTCTCGCAATTTTTTACGCTGGAATTTTTCTTCCGCGGTTTCATGACGCTGGGCCTGCGGCAGCGTTTCGGGTATTATTCGGTCTTCGTGATGATGATCCCGTACTGCATGATCCATTTCGGGAAACCGATGCCGGAAACGATCGGCGCGATCTTCGCGGGACTGGTGCTCGGGACGTTGAGCTTAAAAAGCCGCTCCGTTCTTCTGGGCGTGCTCATTCATTACAGCGTGGCGATCACGATGGACTTGTTTGCGCTGTGGAAAGAGGGCTACTTCGAGTGATCTCTCACTTCTTCAGCTTGGCAACCTGTATCGCTATCAATTCAGGCAAATAACTGGGCGTGCATCCTCGCGGCACTATTTCATCCCTGTATAAGCCGACCCGTTCTCCAAGAGCGATGCACCTGGAGCGAAACTCAGGCTGAAAGATGCCGATCTGGGCCGCAGTAAAATTCATGGCCCATTGAACTTCCGGTTGCTCGCTTTCTATTCGTTCTTCAATGGAAGAAAGCAGCTCTTCACTATTGGGAGGAGGCGTTTGGCCGACCCAGCGCAAGCGGCCCTGGTAATACCAGAAAGTTCGCCGTTGAAGGGAGGAGGGGCTGTTTTCCCACGATTCCATGAGCGCAATTGTTTTCTTGTCTTTGGAAAGCTGGTTGGCCATCAGCCAATCGATCAATTGATGTCTTTCCTCCTCCACGTGCTTCTGTATGTCCTTGTCAAGCTGATCGATCAATTCCTGCGACAGCAGTTTTTTATCCATGATCAGGATGGCCAGCTGGCGAGGCAAATACTCACCGGTGGACCATAGCTCCATAGCTAACTGGTGATCCTTTTTGATGCCGTTCGCAACTTTGCGCAAGTCGCCGAGCTTGGTGGTTTTGCTGTCGATCTGTGCATAGATCTTTTCTGCTTTGGAAGAGCGCTTCATACCGGTCTTTTAGCTTTTTTGATTAGTAAAGATAAATAGATGCCGCGTGATCCGTCAAGCCCAGATCGTCCCCCGGAATTCATCTACCTTCGCTGCATGCCGAGGATACTTGCCATCGATTACGGAACCAAACGCGTGGGCATCGCCGTCACCGATCCCGGGCAGATCATTGCGACGGGCCTGACGACGGTGCATGCGAAAGACGTGCTCAGCTTTCTTGAGAATTACATGAAAAAGGAGGCGGTGGAATGCATCGTCGTGGGCGAGCCGAAGCGGCTGAGCAACGAAGCCACGCAGGCGACCGTGCACGTGGAAGGTTTCGTGAAGCAGCTGCGAAAAAAATTTCCCGGCCTGCTCATCGACCGGATGGATGAACGCTTCACTTCGAAGATGGCGTTTCAAACGATGATCGATTCCGGCCTGAAGAAAAAGGACCGGCAGAACAAAGAGCTCGTGGACGAGATCAGCGCGACGATCCTGCTGCAGTCGTATATGGAGTGGAAGAAAAATAGATCGTAGAAAAACTTTCAACGCAGAGGTCGCGGAGCTTTTTCCCAAAATGTAATTCCTCACCGTCAGGCAGCAAAGCTCTGCGCCGTGAAATAGTGCGTGTGGTCTCTGCGCCTGGCGGGATGTGCGCGAGCCCCTGCGCCTTCTGCGTTTAAGCTGCACGGGTCTCGCCGAAGGCCGGGCGCCGCGATCTTTTTTACCCGCAAATCCTTAACTTTGTGCTTCTTAAAAATCAAGCGCAGACAATGATCCTACCCATCGTGGCCTATGGCGATCCCGTGCTGAAGAAAGTGGCGATCGACATCACTCCCGATTACCCCGACCTGGACAAGCTCATCCTCGACATGTTCGATACGATGTACAATGCCAAGGGCGTAGGTCTCGCGGCGCCGCAGATCGGCAAGTCGATCCGTCTCTTCGTGATCGATGCTTCGCCTTTTGCGGAAGATGCGGAGACGGAGGAAGAAGCGGCGATGAAGGATTTCAAAAAAGTGTTCATCAACGCGCGCATCCTCGAGGAAGACGGCAGCGAATGGAAATACAACGAAGGCTGCCTGAGCATCCCGAAGATCCGTGAGGACGTTTCGCGCAAAGAGGTCGTGCACGTCCGCTACTTCGACGAGAATTTCAAGCAGCACGAAGAAACATACGACGGCATGGCCGCGCGCATCATCCAGCACGAATACGATCACATCGAAGGCAAGCTCTTCACGGATCGCATCGGCCCCCTGCGCCGCCGCCTGCTGAAGAGCAAGCTCGACGATATCTCCAAAGGCCGCATCGAGGTCGAATATAAAATGCGTTTCCCGCTCCGCTGAATCAACATGAGAAACCTCCTTTATTTTTCCTGCACGCTCCTGCTTTCCGCCGCTTTATTTTCCTGCCGGAACGAGGAGACGAAAAAAGGCGGCGGCGATACGCTGAAGCCGCTGGTGGACGAATCCACGCGCCCGCAATACCTGAAAGCGGTGACGGATGCCGAGGCTGCTTTCCGCAGCAAGCCCGGCGTGTTCGATCCCGCGCTGGCCAACGCCGCCATCAAAGCGTACAACGATTACGCGAATTTTTTTCCGAAGGACACGCTCGCGCCCGAATATTTATTCCGCGCCTCCGACCTCGCGCAGGGCACACGCAACTACAAGCAGTCGACGATCTTCCTCGAGCGCATCATCGAGATGTATCCCGATTACCGCCGCCACCCGGAAGCCAGCTTCATCGCGGCGTTCACGTACGACAGCTATCTCGAGCGCGAAGGCGGGGAGGCGCGTGCGAAGGAATTGTACGAATACGTTATAAAGAAATACCCGAACACGCGTTACGCGGAAGATTCCAAAGCCCTGCTGCAATACATCGGCGTACCCGACAGCGTGATGCTCGACAAGATCATCAGGCAAGGCCGGCAGCAGGATCAGTAACGATCTTGCACAAAGAAAAAGCCCCTCCTGCTTAGCAGATGAGGGGCTTTTTTATTTCGCCGGGCTGGGAGCCGGCCGTTTCGTTCATCGTGTAAAAAAAGACAAAGAGTATACGAACGCGAATTGTCAAAGTTTCTTTCCTGTGTCATTTATTTTGCACACCTGTTCATAAGCTGCCGGGCTGAAAGTCTTGCCGGAAAAGGATTTCAGCTGATCGTCAACGCGCGTTGAAGATTGGTGCATGAAAAAGCGGGATTCGGCGAAATGTCTTTGCGCGCGCGCAACGCCGCATTCTTTTCAGCGTATACATATATAACCAAACGCTACCAGGATGCAAGAGCTCTCCTCTCCTATGTCATCGGTAAAGCGTTGGTTGGCGGGCCTTCGTTTTACGACCATTACACTCATCCCGGCGATGCTGCTGTGCTTTACAGCGTCTTCGCTCCACGCGCAGACTTCACCGTACTGCGACCCCAGCGTTCCCACATTCACGGTCAACCTGACCGGCCAGCCCACCGGCAGTTGGGTCAGTCCGTTCGTGCAGCGTCTCGATCATTGCTGCGGCGTGACGAATCCCGATCAATGCGTGCAATTCATCGTGACGCTCGATCCCGCCGCTACGGGTATCCTGTTCGACGTATTCTCCGGCGCCATGCCGCCCGGGGCTTTGTTCTACCAGGTGAACTGCTCGCCGCCGACGCCGGTGGGCGAGCCGATCTGCCTCAACGGTGTCGGTCCGCATTACATTACTTTCTGCAAGCCCGGCAATAATTCGAACCAGTACATTATAACGTCATTGGGTTTCCCGTTCGCTTCTTCGGATATCTCGCTGAACGACGGCTGCAGCGGCATCATCGCTGCGATCGGCTACGAAGACACTTCGCTGACGTGGACGTCCGTTGCACCCGGCGCGCCCGGTGCTTACAACACTTACCTCAACTGCACGCAGGGCTGCGACAGCGTGCTCGTCACCGCGCAGAACAACCCGCCGGCTTTCGTCGATTACCAGGTCTGCGGCATTGCGCTCGGGGGCTGCTCGCCTCCGCCTACCTGCGATACGGTGCGCGTGTATTTCAATCCCACGCTCGGCGCGCAGATCATGCCGGTGAACCCGACTGTTTGCTTCGGCAGCACGGGTACGACGATCACTGCATCCGGCTCGGGCGGCTCGCCGCCCTATTCGTATCAATGGAGCACAGGCGCAACGACACCATCGATCTTCGCCGGGCCGGGAACGTATACGGTGACTGTTACCGACACGTCGAACTGTCCGCCGGCAACGGCAACGATCACCGTCACATCCTTCTCCGCCACGATCACCGCGCAGGCCGGGCCCGACCAATCCGTCTGCGTGCCGAACACAACGGTGCAGCTGGCAGGAAGCGTAACGGGCGTCTCCACGGGGGCCTGGTCAGGCGGCAGCGGTACGTTCGCACCTTCGAACACCGCGCTGAACGCGACGTACACGCCTTCGCAAAGCGAAATTAATGCAGGGCAAGCCACGCTTATTTTAACGACGACAGGCAACGGTACTTGTCCGCCGGACGCCGACACGCTTCTCATTACGATCAACACTTTCCAGGCGCAGCTGAACAGTACGAGCACGCCGGTCATTTGCTTCGGGCAGAACAACGGCACAGCTTCCGTTTCCGTAAGCGGCGGCACGGGACCGTTCACGTACAGCTGGAACAGCAGCCCGGTGCAGGCGACGGCGACAGCAAGCAACCTCGCGCCCGGAAGCTATACGGTCACTGTGACGGACGGCAACGGCTGCACGTCTTCGGCTACGGCTTCCATCACGCAACCTGCGCAGCTGAGCGTTGCCGCTGCTGTGCAAAATCCCGTTTCCTGCAACGGCGGCGCGAACGGCTCGATCAGCACGAGCGTCAGCGGCGGCACGCCTTCTTATACGTACAGCTGGTCACCCGCAGGCAGCGGCGCGACGGCTACAGGCCTGGCGGCAGGTGCGTACACCGTTTTGGTAACGGACGCGTCCGGCTGCACGGCCAGCGCTTCCGCAACGCTCACGCAACCGGGCCCGATGTCCGCAACAATAAACGCGCAACCTGTTTCCTGCGCCGGCGGTGCGAACGGCAGCGCGACGGTGAGCGCCTCGGGTGGCGCAGGTTCATATGCATACAGCTGGAATACTACACCGGCGCAGACGACAGCGACAGCTTCCGGTCTTGCAGCAGGAACGTATTCCGTCGTGATCACGGACGCGAACGGCTGCACGCTGAATGCCGGTGTCGTCATCACCCAACCTTCGGCCTTGTCCGCAACGATCGGCGCGCAGACGAACGTGAGCTGCAACGGCGGCGCGAATGGAAGCGCGACAGTTATCGCTTCCGGCGGCACGCAAGCGTACAGCTATTCCTGGTCGACCACGCCTTCTCAGCAGACGCCTGCGGCGAGCGGGTTGAGCGCCGGCATGTACGCAGTGATCGTCACGGATGCGAACGGCTGCACGGCTTCCGCTTCGGTGAGCATCACCCAGCCTCAGGCGCTGAGCGCAACGATCACCGCGCAGGCGAATGTATCCTGCTTCGGCGGCAGCAACGGCTCGGCGACTGTTCTTGCGGGCGGCGGCGTTAGCCCTTATAGTTATTCATGGAACTCCAGTCCGCCGCAGTCATCC
>Ga0196977_1001134_pt1 | contig 10694 bp, 7 predicted proteins | sample S3v_1013CmetaG_FD_148634 | JGI IMG/M metagenome (GOLD analysis project Ga0196977, IMG submission 148634) | Soil microbial communities from Anza Borrego desert, Southern California, United States - S3+v_10-13C | ecosystem: Environmental > Terrestrial > Soil > Desert | place: USA: California...
CTCCTCGGGCGTGAGGGCGGGATGGCCGTGGGGTTGGCTGTCGGTGTGCGCGGGCATGGCTTGCTTCATCGGGCGCCCGGTGCGGCGGGTGTGGTTCCCGGCTTGCCGTTGGGCGGGGGCGCCGCGCCGGGGGCTTGCCCGTTGTGGTGAGCAGCGCCGGCGCGCATCGCGCGGCGCCGGTCGTGGCGGAGGGCGCGGTCCTCGCGGAACTTGTTGTACTGGCGGCAGAGCTCGTCGCGCCCAAGGAGCTTGAGGAGGCCCTGTGGCCAGTCCGTGGCCTCGATCGCGGCGACGAAGTCGGGGTCGGTCCCGCCGCTCTCCTCGCCCTTGCGGAGCAGTTCGGGGGCGAGCTCGGCGCGCTTCTCGACGAAGCCGCCGACGCCGAAGGTCTCGTTGTGACGGAGCAAGAAATAGGCCTGGGCAAGCTGGCGGGGCGGGTTGCCCTTGAGGGCGCGGAGCAGGTCGAGCACGAGCGGGCGCATCTCGGACGGGTGGACGGCGAAGGTGCGGGCCCACTCGGCGATCAGCGGGGCGGCGGCGAGCACGCCCTGCTGGAAGTACCGCGTGGAGCGGCGCCAGACCTCGTCCTCGCCCTCGTCGTTGACGCGAACGGCGCCGACGGATCCGTCGGGGCTTCGCTCGTAGCGGCGGACGCTGCCGCCGTCGGTATTGGCGAGCATTTCGAGCGGGGCGACGTTGTAGATGATCTGGAGGAGGGTCTCCGGGTCGGTGCGCGCGTCGGGCCCCAGGGCGTGCTTGGCGGAGTTCTCGGGCTGGTCGTTGAGCATGCGAACGAGGCCGAGATACCAGCCGGTGATCGGGCGGCCGGGGAACAGGTGGGCGATGTTGTCCTGGATCGTGCCGCGCCAGCCGATGTCGACGATCACGGCGGGCCCGCGTCCGAGGCCGCGGCGGCGGAGATACTCGGTGAGCAGCTCGCGCCGGCGGTCGCGCTGCTGCTCGACGAGGCGGATGAAGAGCGGATCGGCGAAGAGCCTCTGGACGCGTGGGTCCTTCCAGGGGTGGTTCAGGACCGGGTCGGGCGCGAGCCCGTGCCTGCGGAGGAGGGGCTCGAAGGGGAGCTGGTTGACGTCGAGGGTCCGCAGCATCTGGGCCATCGACTGCCTGGAGTAGAGCTTCCACACGCGCATCATCTCGCGGATGGAGACCTCGCGGAGGGAGGGAAGGAAGGTGCAGAGCCGGCTGACCTCGAGCAGGACGGCGCGGGGCGCGGCGGGACCGAGCGGCCGGGCCGGCGCCATCGCCTCGTGGACGCGCCGGAAGAACTCGCCCTCGCGGGTGAAGTAGTGCACGGCCGGCGCGCCGAGGGAGTGCGCCTCCTCCATGGCGGCGAGCACGAGTCCGGCATAGATGGGCGCCGACGAGAAGCCGATCTGGTACAGCCGGCGCTGGGCGGCGTCGAGCCCGGCGGGCGCGGCGGGGCCCTGCGCGAGCCTGTCGGTGAGAAGCCGCGCGGTGGCGACGAAGTCGCCGCGCAGCCGCTGCTCGTAGCGGGCGCGGTGCAGCGCCCGCTGGGGCTCCTCCTCGGCGTTGAGATAGTGGACGGCGTGGACGCCGAAGCGGCGGGGGCTCTCGACGTCGGACCAGGGATTGTCGCCGATGTGGGTGTGGTGCTCGGGCTCGGCGAGCATCTCGCGCTGGGCGTGGGCGAAGAGCCGGCCCTTGATCTTGTTCACGTAGCAGTCCGACGAGACGAAGATGCGCGCGAGGCGCAGGTCGGGGCACGCTCCCTCCACGATCCGGCGGAGGTGTCGCTCGCCGAGGTAGAAGTCCGACAGCCCTACGAGCGCATCGGCGCCGTGGTGGCGGAGCGTGCGGGCGATGCGCCCGTCGGGATAGACGACCCGGCGTTCCTGCTCCACCTCCGCCGCGACGAGCATCTCGGCGACGGCGGCGCGCCTGGCCGGCGAGGTGCGGTGCCGGAGCACGTGGGCGAGCCAGCGGTCGAAGACCTCCTCGACGGTGTACTCGTTGTCGAGCCCCGCCGCGTGCTTCTGCGCGGCGATCGCCGCCTCGCAACGCACGCGCTGCCCGAGCAGCTTCCATGGCCCGGGGTATCGGGGGCGGATCTCGTCGCGCTGCGTGATCCAGAGCAGGCGCGCGGTAAAGAGCTTGACCTCGTCCGGATGGCAGCGCCGCCGGAGCAGTGTGTCCCAGATGTCGACGCTCAGCAGCGTGGGCATCGGCCTCTCCGGCTCAGTTCCCGGCGCGGCGGAAGGGGTCCGCCTCGCCGTCGTCAGCGCCCTTGGCGATGATCTTGTGGAGCGGCGTGGCCTTCGCGGCCGCGATCAGCTTGTAGGACCGGCTGTTGCGGATGCGGGCGAGGACGGCGCGGGGATCCTCCTTGACGTCGACGCGGTCCCAGCCGGGCCCGAAGCGGGCGTTGGCGATAGCGCGGTAGACGGGGTTCTGCTTCAGCTTCTGGACGGTCTGCCACGAGCGCGCGCCGAAGATGCGGTCGAGCTCCTCCATCGCCGCGAGGCGCTCGCGCACGCCCTCAGCGATCACGGCGCCCTGGCCGGCGCGGGCGGCGGCGGGCAGGGCCCGGCCGGTGAGCGGGTCCTTGGCGAGCGGGAGGCGGGCGGGGCGGCGGTAGACCGGCTCGATTGCGCGGGCCCGGGCGTTCCAGTGCTGGGTGCGGCCGCCGAGGATGTCCTCGACGGCGCCGACGAACTGCTCGTAGCCGTACTCCAGCGAACGGGAGGCCATGAACTCGCGCGCGTAGGCGCTCATGGCCTCCCAACGGCGATGGTCGTCAAGGAGCAGCGCGGCGGCGCGGGCGAGGGCGTCGGGCCGAGCCCCGGCGAGCAGCACGCCGTTCTCGGGCATGTCGAACAGGTTATTGTCGCGGTGGACGTCCACGACCGGCAGGCCGCAGGCCATCATCTCGAACGGGATGCGGGAGGGGTTCGTGGCGGAGATGCAGATGCCTGCGCGGCAGCGGTTGTAGAGCTCGGCGCAGGCGCGCACGTCCAGCAGCCCGAGGTGCTCGTGCTCGAAGGGCAGTTCGGGCTTCTCGCGGGTGCCGTAGAGATAGATCTTGACGTCGGGCTTGTGCTTCTTGAGGAGTGCGAGGGCCTGGATGAGCGTGGCGGGGCAGCGGCGGGGCTTTTCCGGCTGGTAGATCGCGCAGACGGCCCGCTCACGCTCGATCGAGGGGTCGGGCCGGTAGACGGCGCTGTCGGCGCAGAACTCGAAGAAGGTGGCGGGACAGCCGGCCTCCCGGGCGACGCGCTGGGTGAGCCACCGGCCGATGGTGACCGCGGTGAGGCCCAGGCGGTAGGAATCCTCGGCGCGGAGGTAGCCGTCGGAGACGGGCATGAAGTATGCCTCGTAGTCCTGGACGAAGTACGCCTTCTTGCACGGGTGCGGCACGCGCGCGGCGAACTGGGCGGTGAACCACGCGGTGGCGAAGACCAGGTCGCAGGGCTCGTCCACGTCGAAGCCGAGGTGCAGCGTGCCCCCGGTAAACCCGAAGAACCGCTCGAACTTCTCGCGTGCGGCGTCGAGCCGCTGCGCGGGCGACCACTCGGGCTCGTGCTCCCGGCGCGGCGGGTCCTCGATGTAGAGGTGGCAGTCGTGCCCCGCGTCCACGAGCGCGCGGATGTTCTGGAGGATGGTGCGGTGGCCGCCGGAGCCCTCGATGGGGCGGGGGACCAGCCACGCGATGCGGGCGCCCTGCCGGGGCGGCGAGCCGTTCATCGAGTCGTTGCGTGTCATCGCTTGCGTGGACTCCTGGGCTTTGCCCGCGGGGGTTGCGCCGGGCCGGTGAGCCAGTCCCCGGCCTGGCCGGGCGTCGGTTCGCTCCGCTCGGGCTGCTCGCGCTGGCGTCCGACGATCTCCTCGAGGTGCTCGGCGCGCAGGCCGAGGAGCTCGGTATCGGTGTCGAGCCGCCTCACGCGCTGCGCGATCGCCGCGGCCGTGGCTTCCGCGCCCCGCCGGGACTCTTCGACGGCGGCCCGCAAGGCCGCGAGGTCCGTGGCGGTGGCGGAGCGGGTGTGCTCGTGCGAGGCGACGAGCCCGGCGAGCGCGTCCGCGACGCCGGCGAGCCTGGCGTCCAGGGCCCGGTGAGAAGCGTGGGAGGCGGCGAGCTCCTTCCGGAGAGCTTCCATGGAGGCGAGCGCCTCCCGGGCCTTGGCGTTCTGCTCGCGGAGATTCTCGATGCGTTCGGCGGCGAGCCTGCGGTCCTCGCGCCCCTGCGCGAGGCGCTCGTCCTGCACGCGGATCCTCTCGCGCAGCTCCTCGACGCGCAGACGCAGCTCGTCGCGGGCGGCGGCGGCGGCGGCGAGCTTCGGTTCGAGCTTCGCGGCTTCCGCGGCCGCGGCCCGCGCCTGGCGGAGCTCGGCCAGGCGGTCCTCGGCGAGCTTGCGGGCGTTCTCGAGCTGGGCGCTCATGCGCTCAGCGGCGTCGTTGCGGGCGCGGGCCGCCTCCGAGTGTTTCTGCGCGGCCTCCTGGCGTTCGCGCGCGAGCCTCTCGGCCGCTTCCGCGCGGGAGCGGGCGTCGGCGAGCGAGGCCCTGGCCTTCTCGAGGCTTTCGTCCCGCTGCCGGATCATCTCGGTCTGCTTGCGGATGCCCTCGGCGCGGTCCTCGGCCATCCGCGTCAGGTCGTGCACCTCGCGCGATGCGCGCTCGGCGCGGGCGAGGGAGGTGTAGACCAGGATCTTGTCGTCGAGGCCCGACCGGCGCAGCTCCGCGAGGCGGCCGTCACCCTTCGGGAAGAGCACGCCCAGTCCCCAGGAGTGCTCGAAGGCGAAGGAGGGGTGGCGGGCGCTGAGCTCGTTCCAGTAGTCCGTCGAGCCATACCCGGTGTTCGGAGCGACGTCGTGGAACAGGACGACGCCCTCCGGCGCAAGCTTCGGGAGCCAGGTCTCGAAATCGTCCTTCACCGCCTCGTACGTATGCAGCCCGTCGATGTGGAGCAGGTCCACGCTCCCGTCGGCGACGTGGCCGAGCGCTTCGCGGAAGAGCATCTTGTGGAGCGTGACCCGCTGAGATCCGAAGTGCTGCGCGACAATCCGGCGCACCGTGTCGAGGATCTCGGGCCCGTACCGCCCGGCGTGATCCTCGCCCTCGAAGGTGTCGACGCCGACGAGCTCGGTCTCCTTCATCCGCCCGTCCTTCACGGCCTGGGCGAAGGTGAAGAAGGAGGTGCCCCAGTGGACGCCGAGCTCGGCGATCCGGGCCGGCCGCATCCACCGGACCAGGTCGTAGGCGAAGCGCCGGTGCCCGCCCCACGGCCACACCGGGTTCATCTCGCAGAGCTCGTCGGCCTGGAACACCGGCTCCCAGTATTTCCAGGCTCGTTTAGCCAACGCGCGTCACCCTCACGTCCTGCAATGGATTGGTGAACAGCCCGTGCACCGGTCGTCTGGGGCTGATGGCGGTGATCGAGAGCACGTTGTGCGCCCAGCACTGGACGGTGTGGTGGTGGGCGTGGAGCCCCTCGCCCACGCCGAAGGTGGCGGTGTATTCGCCCGGCTGGAGCTCGGGCCAGCGGTAGTCGAGACGGACGACGTAGCGACCGGCCATCGGGAAATCGACACGCCCGTCGCGGATGCTGAGGGTGTTGTCGCCGCAGATCGCCTTGCCGAAGCGGTCGTAGACCATCACGCCGAAGATAAGGTTGGCCTTGGGCGCCGCGGTCGAGACCTGGTAGTGGCAGGCGAAGGCGTCGCCCGGCTGGAGGGTCCGGACGGCCTCGCCGTTGGGGTCGGTGATGGCGACGCGTTCGATGAGCACCTCACCCGCGCCCCCGCGGTGCGCCTCGTCCACGTCGGTCCAGGGGACCGGGTCTTCCGGCGGGGCCGAGGCGGGCGAGTTGGCGCTGCGGAAATCGCCCTGGTCGACCGGGGCGGCGCCGCCGAACCGCTCGTTGTGCACGATGCGCGTGTAGAAGGCGATCGCGCCCAGCGGCGGGCCCTCGAAGGCCACGCGGCCCCTGTGCATCACGATGGCCCGGTCGCAGTGGTTGGCGACGGCGTTGAGGTCGTGGGTGACGATGAGCTTGGTGGCGCCGGCGAGGTCCTCACGCATGTAGCGGTGGCACTTCTGCTGGAAGAACACGTCGCCGACGGCGAGCGCCTCGTCGACCACGAGGATCTCGGGGCGCACCTGCGCGGCGACGGCGAAGGCCAGGCGCACGTACATGCCGCTGGAATAGGTCTTTACCGGCTGGTCGATGAAGTCGCCGATGTCGGCGAACTCGACGATGCGCCCGAAGAGCCGGTTGATCTCCTTGCGCGAGAAGCCGCGGATGGCCCCGGCGAGGTAGACGTTCTCGCGCCCGGTGAACTCCTGGTTGAAGCCGGCGCCGAGTTCGAGGAGGGCGGAGACCTGGCCGTGCACGCGGACCTCGCCCTCGGTCGGGGAGAGCGTGCCGGCGATCATCTGCGCGAGGGTCGATTTGCCCGAGCCGTTGCGCCCGATGATGCCCAGCGTCTCGCCCTTGTGCAGGGTGAAGGTCACGTCCCGGACCGCCCAGAACTCGCGGTAATACGTCCGGCGCCAGCGGGTGAGGGCCTGCTTCAGGCGGTCGGCCGGGCGCTTGTAGATCTGGTAGCACTTCCCAACGGCGCGGAGCTCGATCGCCGGCTCCCGGGGCGCGCCGCCGGCGGGGTCTCGCTCGGGGGCGGGGCGCGCGGCGTCCGCGGCCCCGGCTCCGGGCACGGGCTCGGCGTTGATCTCCGCGGCGGCCCCGATCATGCGCGCTATCCGTCCTGTCCCCGGCCGGGCCGGGTCTCCGCATCCCCTGCGGCTCTACTATACGCGCCCGCCGCGGAAGCACCCCCGGACAGACCCCTCTCGCATGAGCACCCTGCCCATGACCAGCGCTCCGGCCCGCGCGGCCTCGCACCTCGACCCCGTCGCGATGGTGCGCTCGTTGTGGCGCCACCGGGGGCTGACGTGGCAGTTCGCGGCCCGGCGCATCCAGGCCCGCTACAAAGGGCAGGCGTTCGGCATCGGCTGGTCGATCGCCGACCCGCTGGTCACGCTGGGGATCTACACGTTCGTCTTCGGCGTCATCCTGCAGCGAGCGGCGCACGGGGGCGCCGGGGCGAGCGGGGGGATCGCCAGGTTCGCTCTGGAGGTTTTCGCGGGGATCCTAGTGTTCAACGTCTTCCGCGACGCTGTGGGCGCCGCGCCGACCCTGGTGGTCGGCCAACCAAACTTCGTGAAGAAGGTGGTGTACCCGCTGGAGACGCTCCCGGTCTCGCAGATGATCGCGTCGCTCTTCAACCTGCTGACCGGGGTCGCGGTGTGGCTGATCGGGTACGTGATCTTCTCGGAGAATCACCTGCCGAGCCCCGGCGTGCTGCTGCTCCCGCTCGTCGTGCTGCCGGTGGCGATGCTGGCGCTGGGGGTCTCGTGGGTGCTGGCGTCGCTCGGGGTGTTCCTGCGCGACCTGCGGAACCCGGTCGGCAGCGTGCTGCACATGCTGTTCTTTCTCAGCGCGATCTTCTACCGGATCGAGGACGTGCCCGAGGGGTATCGCTGGATGATCGCGGTGAACCCGCTGGCGCAGTCGGTCGAGGCGGCCAGGGCCGTGATGTTCGGCGACGGGTGGCCGGACTGGGCGTGGTGGGGCGGGACGCTCGGCGCGGGCGCGGCCGCGTGCGTGCTCGGGTACGCCTTCTTCATGAAGAGCAGGAAGGCGTTCGCGGACGTGATCTGACGCCCGCGCGCTGTGCACATCCGTCGCGCGGGTCGGCGGCGGCGGGCATTCGAGCGGCGCTCGGTATAATCCGCCGGGCACATCTGTGACAGGCAGGAACGAGGAATGACAGACATTGCCGATCGCCCGACCGGATCTGCATGGACATCGCTCGACCTGGGGGACGCACGGGACCTGCGCATCGTGCGCGGCGACGAGCGCAACACCATCTGGGCGTTCGGCAGGACGCGCAGATTGTTCTTTGTCACGGGGCACGCGCGGTCGGGAACGACGTGGGCGGCCGCGGTGCTCGCGAGGCACCCGCGCGTGTTCGTGGACGGCGAGTTCCACTTCCAGCAGCTCAGGCAGGGCTTCGACGCGTTCCAGCGGCACCCTTGGCACCGCGCGACGCGCGACCCCGTGCACACCACCGCCGAGTGCTGCTACCAGGACACGATCCGCCTGTGCATGGGCGCGTGCTCCCACCAGAAGATGGAGGCGGACTGGATCGGCGACCGCACGCCGAGATTCCTCGAGGTGCTGCTCCCGGGGGCGCCGCACGTCGTCGTCGTGCGCGACGGGCGCGACGTCGTGGTCAGCCTCTCGATCATGGAGATCAACCAGGGCGGGGGTCTCTTCAATCAGTTCGCCCGTGAGGAGAAGCTCTGGCGGGCCCGAGAGCGATTCCTCGCGGAGCCTGATTTCTTCAAGAAGAACCCGGGCGAGCTGCTGCGCTGCGAGCCCTTCGTCCGGTGTCTGGCCCGGCGCTGGGGCGAGCAGGCGGCGCACGACCTGCGCCAGGTCGAGCGCATCCGGGCCGGGGAGCTCGATGCGACGGCGCACATCGTGTTCTACGAGCACCTGCACACCGATCCGGAGGGCGAGCGCGAGCGGATGTACCGCTTCCTCGGCGTCGACCCCGCCGAGGCCGAGCCGCTCACCGCCGAGAGCGGCACGAAGCCCGGGCTCCAGACCGACAACCACCGCTCCGACAAGCGCAAGGGCATCGTCGGCGACTGGATGAACTATTTTACGGACGACGCGAGGCGGTGGTTCAAGGAGGAAGCGGGCGAGGCTCTCATTGCGCTCGAGTACGAGGGCGGCCCGGGCTGGTAAGCCGCGCCGGCTACACCGCGCGGCGCGCCGGCCGTCGCGGATCACGCCTCGGCGCAGACGAAGAGGCCGGGCTGTCCCGGCGAGAAGTCCTGCTCGTCCACGACTCGGCACCGCGTGTATCCGGCGTCGCGCACGTGCTGCTCGACTTCGGGCCGCTGATACTCCTGCACGAAGAGCTGGCGCACCGGGTGCACATAGCGAGCCCCGCCGAGCGGCACGTCGAAGCACACCGAACCGTCGGCCCGGAGCAGCTCGCGGCACTTGCGCAGGATGGTCCCCACGTTCGGGTAGATGTGCATGAAGACAGCCGAAGAGACGATCGTGTCGAAGGGTTCGTCGGGGACGAACTCGAAGACGTCGCTGTGGACGAACGACACGCGCGGGTCCGTGAACTCGCCGCGCAGGAACTCGACGTTCTGCTCCGAGATATCCACGCCGGTGTACGAATCGATGCCCAACCGCCTGTCCAGCAGCGTCCGCAGCACGCGCCCGTAGCCGGGGCCGATCTCGAGCACCCGCCCCAGCGCCGAGCCGCGCAGGGCCACCAGGTGATCGACGAACTCGCCCCCGGTCATCTCGGCGTTCCAGGTCAGGCCGGGCGAGGGCTTGGCGCGGCGCCAGGCGCCCTTGGTCAGCTCCCCCACGTCGCCCTCGTCGAGCACATGCTCGACCAAGAGCGTGTTCAGGCTCAGGAGCAGCTCCTTCATGGACCGCACCTGCTGCTCGAGCCGCTCGAATCGCTTCTCGTCGATATCCACGAGCACCACCTTCCTGCAACGTGATCCCGGGGCATGCGGCCGGTGCGCGGGGGGGGCGTCGGCCGGGCGCCTGACAGCGCACGAGCCGTTCCCCGGGGCGCGGCCATCTCATCTTCGAGAGCCCGGGGCGTCGATCCCCCGGCCGACCCGGCGGAGCACCCCGGCGAGACGCGGGAGCCCGTGGCGGTGCAAACGTGGTATCGTAGTCGGCTGCCCGACGCGTCGCGGCAGGGGAAGGCACCACGCATGCTGGACATGGAAACGCTCGTTCTGCCCGAGGGCCCCGAGAGGGAGGCGATCCGCCGGGCGTATATCGACCTTATCTACGGCGACGCCGCGGCGCACGCCGAGACGAAGCAGGGCCGGCACGACGTGGACGCCAACGCGTTCATCCGGTACAACCGCACGGTCACAAAGGTCATTCCCTGGATTCAGCGCGTCTTCGACCTGCGCGGCCAGAGGGTGCTCGAGATCGGCTGCGGCACCGGATCGAGCGGCGTCGCGATCGCGCGAATCGCGGGCGAGGTGCTCGGGGTGGATCCGAAGGAGCGGTGCCTCGAAGTCGCGCGCCGACGCGCGGAGATCATGGGCGTCGGCAACGTGAGGTTCATGCAGGGATTCTCCCCCCAGGTCTTCGACCAGCTCGACGAGCTGCTGCCGCCGCCGGTGGACGTGATCATGTTCTCGGCGGTTCTCGAGCATCAGACGGTCCCCGAGCGGCTCCAGACCCTGCGCCGGGCGTGGAAGGCCCTGCGCCCCGGTGGCATCTTCGTGGTGGCAGAGACTCCCAACCGGCTGACGTACCGTGACAGCCACACGACGGGGCTCATGTTCTTCGACATGCTCGAGGAGGAGCTGGCGCTGCGTGCGTTCCACCTCTCGGACAGGGCGGCGTACGTGAGGGACATGAAGGCGTGCATGGAGAAGTCGCTGCAGGCGGCGAGGGAGATGCGCGTGCGCCGGGGTCGCGGAGTGAGCTATTACGACTTTGACGTGGCGCTCCCGGGCCGCCCGTACGAGATTCTCGCCGACGGCTACGAACCCGAGCCGCTCGAAGCATTCAGGGTGACATACGAGGAGCGGCTGCTCCAGTCGTGCATCGCGATGGCGGGCCTGAACGTGCCGTCGGTCTTCGAGCGCCCCACGAA
>Ga0196977_1001135_pt1 | contig 10680 bp, 8 predicted proteins | sample S3v_1013CmetaG_FD_148634 | JGI IMG/M metagenome (GOLD analysis project Ga0196977, IMG submission 148634) | Soil microbial communities from Anza Borrego desert, Southern California, United States - S3+v_10-13C | ecosystem: Environmental > Terrestrial > Soil > Desert | place: USA: California...
GTCCCTCATCTCTACCGAGAAGCAGACCGAGCCCCCCAACCGATATACAGAGGCCGGACTCATTAAGGAACTTGAAAAGCGCGGCATCGGACGCCCCTCTACGTACGCGTCTATTATGAAGACCATCCAGGACCGCGGGTACGTTGAGAAGACCGGCCGCACCCTTACTCCCACCGCAACCGGTATGGTGGTCTCAGGCTTCCTTGAGGAGCATTTCCCGGAATACATAAGCGATTCGTTCACGGCGGAGATGGAGGACGAGCTTGATGAAATCGCGCGCGGAGAGCGAGGATACGAAGCCACCCTCAAGGACTTTTACGGTCCCTTTGCCAAAGCCGTACTTGCAAAGGACGATCTCCCGAAGGCGACTTCCCTAGGGGAGGCCCCGAAGGAATTCCCTTGTCCAGTATGCGGTTCTGCAATGGAATACAAGCTTGGCCGCGGCGGGATCTTCCTTTCTTGCACCCGTTATCCTGACTGTGTCGGTGCGCGCCAGGAGGACGGCGCGGAAGTGAGGCCTGACGAACCAATCGGCACGCATCCCGAGACCGGTTCCCCCATATTCATACGTACAGGACGCTTCGGTCCGTACGTAGAGATGCCGCTTGAGGAGAAGCCGGAAGAATCCGTTGAGGAAGAGAAACCAAAGAAGGGGCGCAAGAAGGCAAAGAAGAAAGAAAACGTGAAGCGGGCTAGCATTCCCGCAGGCAAGAAGCTTGACGAGGTGACGCTTGAGGACGCGGTCAAGTATCTTGCGCTTCCAAGGGAGCTTGGGATGCATCCTGATACGGGTGAGCCGATCATCGCAAATACCGGACGCTTCGGTCCGTATGTCGCGCATAACGGAGAGTTCCGCTCTATTAAGAAGTCAGACCCGTACACGATCACGTTCGAGGAAGCACTCGCGCTGGTGAACGAGCCGAAGAGGCCTCCGCGCGGAGTCGAGATAGTGCGCGAGATCGGCAAGCATCCAAAGACCGGCAAGGCGCTTACGCTCTATAAATCAAAGCAAGGCACGTTCCTTAAGAAAGGCCTCCGCCGCATCTATCTTCCCGAAAGCCAGAGTATAGACGAGTTAACGCCCGAAGAGGCTGCGGCGTACTTGAAATAGCACACGCCCCGACATGCGGGGCGTGAACTGATTGTGGGACTACAGCTCGTGGTATCAATCGGGGCGAGGAGGGCTCATCTTCATCAAGCGCCCCCTCATCGGGAATCCCGTCCCAGTCAGCCTCGCCGTCCGGACGCACTCGCGCTCGATACTTCGGATCGACTGCGATTGCCCGTGCCCTGTAGTCTGCGTAGACTTCAGGTGACATTGGCATCCCTCCCATTGGGCCCATAGGCCGCCCCGCAGGCGGCAAGGATACCGGATGTCCCGACGAGTTATTGGAAACAACTTCTGAGGCATCAGTCATGGCAAACTCTCCGTCTTTGCAGCCTTCACCAATACGAAGTATCCTTCCCCGTATGACCACCGTCAAGGAAATCATCGCGGCGATGCGCGATCCTGAGCCGGAGGATAAGGCCCTCATAGAATCCGCGTACGCATTTTCCGAAGAGGTGCACAAGGACCATAGGCGGTATTCCGGAGAACCGTATTTCATACACGTGGCCGCAGTCGGGAAGCATCTCGCCGAACTTGGCATGGACAGCTCGACCATTGCCGCAGGGCTCCTCCACGACACCATTGAAGACACCGGGATTGAACCGAAGGTCATCAAGGAGAAATTCGGTCCTGAGGTAACGTTCCTTGTCGAAGGTGTTACCAAGCTCGGGAAGCACAAGTATCGGGGCGCCGAGAGGCACGCCGAGTCGCTCAGGCGCCTTTTAGTCGCCACCTCAGCCGACGTACGCGTGCTCATCATCAAGTTGTGCGACCGGTATCACAACATGGAGACGATCGAGCACGTCCCGGAACCCAAGCAGAAGCGCATTGCGCTTGAGACTCTTGAGATATTCGTTCCCCTTGCAGGGCGTCTCGGTATGGGGCGGTTGAAGCGCGAGCTTGAGGACCTGGCTTTTCCAGTCGTTGATCCGGATGCGTACGCGCACACGCTCGAAGTTCTTAAGTTGAAGACCAAGGAAACCGAAGCCGGCCTCACACGCGTGCAAAAGGACCTTCAGCACGCGCTTGCCCGCCGCGGCTTCAAGGACTTCAAGACCATGATCCGCATGAAAGGGCTTTGGAGCCTTCACCAGAAGCTGAAGCGCAAAGGCGACGACATCACGAAGATCCATGACATTGCCGCCCTTCGCGTCATCGTTCCTATCGTCGACGACTGCTATACCGCGCTCGGCGTCATCCATTCCCTCTGGAGGCCCTTACCGGGAGAATTCAAGGATTATATCTCCTTCCCCAAGCCGAACGGGTACCAGTCCCTTCACACTACGGTACTGACCCCTGACGCCGGCATTGTCGAAATGCAGGTGCGAAGCGAAGAGATGCACCAGATGGCGCAGTTCGGTATCGCCTCGCATATGGCATACAAGCACCTTGATCCGAAGGGCGTGAAGCGCACGGCCGTCGCCGAGAAGCAGGCGTTCGAGAAGCACTCCTCCTCCTGGATGAGGAGCCTCATCCCTACCCTCCTGCGCTTCTCAAAGCGCGATACTCCCGCTCCAGAAGCCTCAAGCCCAAAAAAGAAAAAGGGCGCTGCGGAAGTTCCGAGCTGGCTCGCAGAGCTCGCTGACGCACATGCACCTGTGACGGGCTCGGAGGAGTTCGTGCAGGGTCTTCGCGAGGATTTTTTCTCGCACCGCGTGTTCGTCTTTACCCCGCGAGGCGACGTGATCGACCTCCCTATCAGCTCGACGCCGGTTGATTTCGCGTACGCCATTCACAGCGACCTAGGGAATCATATGAACGGGGCGAAGGTGAACGGAAAGATGGTGTCGTTTGATACAACGCTTCGCAACGGAGACGTGGTCGAGATACTTGAGAAGCCAAGCGCACGCCCGACGCCAAAATGGATCGAGTTTGCTCGCACGAGCCTTGCCCGCAGACACATCAAGGTTTCGCTTGAGGAGCACGAACGAGGTACCACCTCAACGAGAGGCCAGCTGAAGCCAGTGAAGTTCAGGAACAAGCGGAAACAGAAGAAGACGGGAAAATCCTAGACCGTAAAGTTCGTGACTGAGTAGAGTTCCTGCTCGCCCTTTTTCTCTTCCTGGGGCAGCTGCGTTGTATTTGGATATACCGGCCTCTCCGTGACTTCAGCAACTGCTGCTGTAGCTTCTGGTGACATATTTGTTTCCTCCTCGCGTTTCTCGGCAAGAATTGCAGCAATATGCGAGAGGTCCTCAGGCGAGAAGAACTCAATGAGCACGCGCCCGCCTTTGGGACGGTTCTCAATAACGACGCGGGTGCCGAGCGTTTCCGTAAGGCTCTTCTCGAGCTCCATCATCTCAGGCGACTTGTCGTGTTTCCTGATCTTGTCCTGCGCTATCCTCCGGGCCATCTGCTCCACCATGCGCACGGAAGTCTTCTTAAGTACTATCTCGCGGAACAAGGTGTCCCTCTCTTCGGGGCGGTCGGTGAGCATGAGGAGGGCACGCGCGTGGCCTTCCGTGATCTCCTTGCCGACGACAGCGCTCTGGATCTGGTCAGGAAGCGCAAGGAGGCGTATGGAGTTCGAGACATACTCCCTCGACCTCCCTATCTTAGCTCCGATCTCCGCATGCGAGATGCCGAATTCCTCAGCAAGTTGGGCAAGAGCCTTGGCGCGGTCAATTGAATTCAAGTCTTCTCTTTGCAGGTTCTCGACAATTGCGAGTTCGAGCTTTTCTTTGTCAGTCTGCTCCCCTTCGCGAATAACAACCGGAACTTCGCGAAGACCGATGAGCTTAGACGCGCGCAGGCGTCGTTCGCCCGCGATGAGCTCGTAGGCGGCCTGAAGTCCGCCGTCGGCCTTCTGCTGCTCCTTTCTGGTCACCACCAGAGGCATCAGCACTCCGTACTGACGGATGGACTCTGCAAGAGATTTGAGGCTTTCTTCGTTAAATTCAACCCGTGGCTGGTACGGGTTAGGGTCGATGCGGTCAACCTCGACCCAGAACACCGAGTCGTACTTGGTGGGGATGTAGTTCTGACCGTTCATGATGTGCATTGTATCATTTGAACATCCTTTGCAGTTGCGGAGTACGTGGAGTACGATACGCCACACAAGCCGGGGTGGCGGAATTGGTATACGTGGCGGATTCAAAACCCGCTGCCGCAAGGCTTGAGGGTTCGAGTCCCTCCCCCGGCACTACATGAAGGAACGCATTGTTGCAGTCATCGGCCCTACTGCCTCGGGCAAGTCGCGCAGGGCGGTGGAAATCGCTCTTGAAAGGAACGGCGAGGTCATTTCCGTCGATTCGCGTCAGGTATACCGGACGCTTGATATCGGCACGGAGAAGACTACTGCCGAGGAAATGCGGGGCGTTCCCCATCACCTCATAGACATACGGGAGCCGGAAGAGTCGTACAGCGCAGGAGAATTCGTAGAGGATGCGAGACGTCTTATTACTGACATTACTGCACGAGGCAAGCTGCCGATCCTCGCAGGCGGCACTCACTTCTATTTCGATGCTCTTTTGACCGGACTTCCTGGAAGCGCGCCTTCAAACCCCGATCTGCGCAAACAGCTTGAAGCGCGAACTAAGGAAGAACTTTTTTCAGAACTTCAGGCGAAAGACCCGAGACGCGCAGAGCATATCGATCCGAATAACAAGAGGAGGCTTGTGCGTGCGCTCGAGCTTGTCTCGCATTTCGGTGCTGTCCCTGAACGAAACTCGTCTGACGTTCAATACGATGTGGAATGGTATGTGATTGATCCGTCGAAGGAAGAGCTGCGGGAGCGTATAGACGCACGTCTTAGAGATGCTCTTAATCGCGGTCTTATCGAAGAGGTCAGGAGCGTTCGGGACCGGGTCGGGGATGCGCGGCTTAATGAGTTTGGCCTTGAGTACAGGATTATCGGAGAGTATCTGCGCGGGGAAAGAGGCGAAGTGTCCCTGCTCCCTTCTCTCTCAGCAAAGCTGTGGCAGTATGCGCGGAATCAAAAGAAGTGGCTGCGCAAACTAACTTCTAATGGCTATACACCGAGAAGTGGTCGCCCGTGATACCGCCGTAGCCCGGATCGCTCTTGCAGTATGCAGTGACTCCGGCTGTTCGCGCGGTATTGCGCAAAGAACAACTCTCGGCCTCAAATACTGCCCGCAAGCCTGCGCGGGATGCTGCATCCGAGAATGCGCGAAGGTTTTCAGCAGTATAGGCGGTCTTGCCTGTAAAGTCGGCGTCTATGCACGTGCCTTTATAGTGACAGGAGTTACTATGCTCTGAGGTTGGCGGGTATGCCTCTGTTACTACCCAGCTTCCGCTGAAGTTCGCTCTGAGTGCGTTGAGCCGGACTCCGACCGCGGGATCAATATTACAATTGTTCTTGCACTGAAAACCTTCGAGACGTACGCACGTAGGGCAGCCTTCCGTCCCCTGAACGGGACTCGATACGCCTCCCCCGGAAACAATCTCTACCTCACCGGACGCTATCGATCTTGGCTGTCGTGCCTCAATGCATACGGCTGAGGAATCGCCCATAGGGGCCAATATATTGTTCCAGGGACCAAACTCCGTTTCGTCGTTATATATCTCTTTCATTATGAAATCCACGATCAGCCAGGCACCCAGCATGATTGCCAGGCCAATGAACACGTTTATGAGAAGGTGACTGCCCTGGTTTCTTCTCTCCGGATTTCCTCCGCTCGTCATCCAGACAAAGCCTGCGTAGACAAGGGCGAGGGTCGCAACTGCGATGCCGAGCGCGATTGCAACACGTATAATATTCTGTAGAACCTGGAGCACGCAGCCCCAGGCGGGCGCAGATTGTACGGGCGGGGTTCCTGCTGGCGCTCCTACGACTTTCTCGTTATTGCAGTCGCATGCGTCCGGAACTATTTGCGTGAACTCAAAGGCTGCATGCGTGGTAAGCGGCGCGAAAGTAATAAGAAGAGCAAGTGTGAAAAGGGCGTACCGCATGACTATGGGAGAGGGACTGCTCCGGGGCAGAAACTAAGACCCAGATCTCCTTTATCCGCGTAGACTGGGTGCACGTCCGTTGTAACGATGACGGAAAGGTTGAGCCGGCATAACGCGTCATTTGGAAGAACAAGCGTACTGCGCAGAAAAGTTTCAGCCTCCGTGCGCGACGAACCAAGCGGCTCCTTTAAGATAGACACTAAAAAATGCGAGTTGCTCGATTGATATTGCACGCTAAACGTGTAATTCTCGTCACCAAATAGTGGTCCTTCATGCACGAGGTCGTAATAAGTATCACTATTACTTTCAAGCGGCGTTCTTCCCCTAGTGAAGTCTGGTACCGCGACTGTCGTACCGTCAGCATTTTTAATCGTTATCATGCCGGCTACCGGAGTCGGAGTTGACGTGGCGACAATGCCCCCAAACGGATCCTCGACAGGCGTCTTAGGTTCGTCGGAAGTGCTACTGGAGAGGAGATATACTCCTAGCCACCCCAGAAGAATAACGGCGGCTGCGAGTGCTACAAGAAGAAAAGCTTTTCGTGTGGCCATACAGTAAGAGTACTCTTAGGAACCTGCATTTGCTAGTTATTGTAAACAAGGTGCCGGGGCATACTCATTGCCAGGCCGCATTGACGAGCGGTCGACCATTCCCGCCAATTCGTTCGCTTGTATGTTGCTACTGCCTCCGCTACATTGTGCTGTTCAGTTTGCGCAGCGGCGGCGCATCTTCGGTACAAGTCCTCATTCTTCACCGTCGCGGCATAGTTCTTGCCGTTAAAGGCACTTGGGCAGTCGAGGCCAGCAACGGAATGTTGGGTAATATTTATCTGGAACAGGCCGAATGAAAAGCTTCTGCGTTTAGGGTCGTTCCTCATTTTGTCAGTTTGGCTTGGCCGGTTAATTACCCCTCCGCTTTCCGCATTGCAGATCATTGCGGCCTGCGAAGCTGCAGCTCCGAAGTAACTGCTCAGGTTTGACGGCGAACAAGGGCCCGCGGACGGAGGCGTACAAGTGCCGCCTCCGGAGGAAGGGCCACGAACTACGTCAACTACGAAACCTATTACCCCGGTCGCGATGGGAAGAGGTTCCTTCACGACAATACACATATCGTCTCCGCTCGATGCCCAGATGGCGTTCCAAGGACCGAGCTTGGTATCTCCGGATACGACTGCGGTGGGGTCATATACCATTTTCATTACAAAGTCGACTCCAAGCCATGCTCCCAGAAGTATGAGGAGGCCGAGCAGGGAGTTTCCGATAACATTCCTTCCCTGCTGCCGCGCGCTAGGATTCCCCCCTCGCGTCATGAAAATAAAGGCAGCATATACGATAGCAAGTACGACAATGAGAATTGCGATTCCTACTGCCGTGTTTATGACGTTCTGCATCACTTTGAGAACACATCCCCAATTAGGGGCTGAGGGAGAGACCTGGCCCGTGGGAGCACCATCAGTCCCTATGATGGGAACGCTTCCGCACTTACAATCTTCAGGAATGATGGGGTCGAACATCGAATTCTCTCCCTGTGCGAAGGCGCTTATCGGGTTTAAGAGAACGACCAAGAGAAAGAGGAGGGCCGGGAGGCGGAGCCGCATATATAGAGTCATTGTACGGCACGCAGAACCAAGAAATTATGCTAAGGTGGGGACGAACGGGCCTATAGTTTAACGGTAGAACGAGGGTCTCCAAAACCCTTAGTCGAGGTTCGATTCCTCGTGGGCCCGCCTGTGATGAAAGAAAAACTCCCGAGAGGGGAGTTTTTCTTTTTATTTCTTAACCTCCTTGAACACTTCCCGCTTTCTTGTGGTCGGGTCGAACTTCTTCAGCTCTATCTTCCGCTCCACCTTCTTCTTGTTCTTGCGTGTGAAGATAACGTGCCCGGAGGGGCTCTTCAGCTTTATCAGATTTACCTGTGACATGGGGCCAATGTACCAGAACCTTTCCGTTACGCAACTGCGGCCTTCTTGCGGGTACTTCGCTTTGCCGACTTCTTCACGTCAAAAGTAGGCTCTCCGTTCTTCATGGAAACGGTGACCGAGCCTCCTTCCATGATGCCCTGGTCCACCATGAAAGTGGCGATAGGAGTGAGGATCTTGTCCTGAATAGCGCGCTTCAGGGGTCGCGCGCCGTACTGAGGGCTGTATCCAACCTCCGCAAGCCAACTGCGCACTTCCGGAGTGATTGCAAGCGAGATGCGCTTCGTGGCAAGACGTTCGATAACATCCTTCACCTGTATTTCGATAATGCTTGCGAGCGCCTCTTTCGAGAGCATGTCGAACATGACGATATCGTCGAGACGGTTCAGGAATTCCGGACGGAAATGGTCTTTCAGGGCCGCCATGACCTTCTCCTTTATGCGCTCGTATTCAACTTCGTCTCCCGAGCTGAATCCAATGGATGCCATGCGGTCCATGAACTCGGCGCCGATGTTCGAGGTGAGGATGACTATGGTGTTCTTGAAATTCACCTTCCTGCCCTTCCCGTCGGTGAGGTGTCCTCCGTCGAGCACCTGAAGAAGGATGTTAAACACCTCGGGATGCGCCTTCTCGATCTCGTCGAAAAGCACGACCGCATACGGACGGTGCCGGATGCGCTCGGTAAGGGAGCCGGATTCTTCGTATCCCACGTATCCCGGAGGCGCGCCGATAAGCTTCGCGATGGAATGCTTCTCCATGAACTCGGACATATCGACTCGTACAAGCGCATTCGGGTCGTTGAACATGAACTCTGCGAGCTTCTTTGAGAGCTCGGTCTTTCCAACGCCCGTGGGGCCAAGGAAGAGGAAGGAGCCGATGGGGCGGTTCGGGTCGGCGATGCCCACCCGCGAGCGCTTTACCGCATCCGTAATGGTTCTGATCGCAGCATCCTGCCCAACGACGGCGCTCTTGAGTTCGCTTTCCATGCGGGCGAGCTTTGCAGCCTCCTCCTCGATCATCTTTGCGACCGGTATGCCCGTCCAGCGGGATACAACTCCGGCAACCTCCTGTTCCGTTACCTCCTCGTGGAGAATGCGACGGGACTTTTGAAGAGACTTCAAACGTTTGGTCTTTGTTTCAAGATCCTTCTCTTCGGACGGTATGCGCCCGTAGTGGATCTCCGCGGCGCGGGTAAGGTCGCCCGACGCCTCGGCTGCCTCAGCCTCGTTCCGGAGCTTCTCAAGGCCCTCCTTGATGGAGCGAATGCCCTGAATGGTGTCGCGTTCGTTCTTCCATTTAAGCTCGAGCTCGGAGGTCTTCTCGCGTAGGTCCGCGATTTCCTTGTCAATGGCCTTCACTCGTTCCTTCACTTCCTTGGCGTTCTCGCTTCCCTCGTCCTTCTTCAAGGCTTCCCGTTCGATTTCAAGCCTGCGTATCCGCCGGTCGGTCTCTTCAAGCAAGGGGGGCTTGTTCTCAAGCGCGATGCGGAGACCGGAAGCGGCCTCGTCGATAAGGTCGACGGCCTTGTCCGGCAGGAAGCGGTCGGTGATATACCGGGCCGACAATTCAACGGCGGCAACGATGGCGCTGTCGGTAATGCGCACGCCGTGGAAAAGCTCATACTTGTCGCGAAGTCCGCGGAGAATGGCGACCGCATCCTCGATCGCAGGCTCGTTGACGAAAACGGGCTGGAAGCGGCGCGTAAGGGCGCCGTCCTTCTCAATATGCTGTTGGTACTCCTTGAGCGTGGTTGCGCCGACCATGCGTATCTCTCCGCGGGCAAGCGCAGGCTTTAGCATATTGCTGCCGTCCATGGAGCCCTCGGCCGCTCCTGCTCCCACAAGCGTATGGAGCTCGTCAACAAAAAGGATCACTTTGCCTTCTGCCTTTTCGACCTCCTTCATAACGCTCTTCATGCGCTCCTCGAACTCTCCGCGGTACTTAGTGCCTGCTATCATCATACCCAGATCAAGGGAAAGGAGCTCCTTTCCCTTCAGGGATTCAGGAACGTCTCCCACGGCAAGGCGCTGCGCAAGCCCTTCAGCAATGGCGGTCTTCCCGACCCCTGCCTCTCCTATAAGAACCGGATTGTTCTTGGTACGGCGCGAAAGTATCTGTATGACCCGATTGATCTCCTGGTCTCGTCCAATGACCGGATCAAGCGCATTGTCATGAGCAAGCTTGGTGAGGTTCCTGGTGAACTTCGCAAGCGCACGGAAACGCTTCGGCTCTCCGGCGTTTCCTTCGCGAGAGTTCTTGAGCTCTTTGATGACTTGAACGACGGTGTCGCGTTCGATGCGGAAACGAGAAAGAGCGTCCTCTGCAGGTCCCGGATGCTCAAGCACGGCTATGAAAAGATGTTCGGTCCCGATGAACGAATCGTTCATGCCTGCGGCGACCTTTCCTGCAGCATCAAGCACTTCGGCAAGCTCCGGAGTGATGTACAGGTTATACGAGGGAGAGAGGACCGCTGAAGAGTCCGGAGCCTCAAGGGCTTCCAAAAGAGTGTCGGCCAGAAGAATGGCGTCGATGTCCATGCGGTCGAGCACGGAGAAGACAAGGCTTTCTTCCTGGTGGACAAGGGCCGTAAGGAGGTGAAGGGGCGAGACATGGTTCTGCCCCCGCTCAATAGCGAGCTCGTGCGCTCTTTTTATGGCTTCTTTGGCCTTGGTGGTGAAGTTCTTGAATGGCGGCATATATATACCGTACGCAAATTACGGCGCAGCTGCAAGCAGAGCAGCTA
>Ga0196977_1001136_pt1 | contig 10677 bp, 14 predicted proteins | sample S3v_1013CmetaG_FD_148634 | JGI IMG/M metagenome (GOLD analysis project Ga0196977, IMG submission 148634) | Soil microbial communities from Anza Borrego desert, Southern California, United States - S3+v_10-13C | ecosystem: Environmental > Terrestrial > Soil > Desert | place: USA: California...
TACGAAGTGACATTCACAAGAATCTGACCAGTCAACTTACCGAAGCGTTGAAATCTTTTATGGGAGAGGTCTTCAAAAAAGAGAATCAAGGTTACTCGGTCCAATACGATGGTGTCTGGAACATTTTCAACCGTCTCCGGATCGACCACACCCCGCGGTACGATGAACTTTATAAGGAAATCCGTGCATACCTCAAAATTGACCAGATGCCTTCATAGATCTATCGATCAGCTGCCATTGTTCGTATTTGCGAAACGGTTTTCCCAGTCAAATAAGCGAACAATTTGAAAATCCAGCTTATTTGTTTGCGACATGTTTCCGGTCGTGCCCTACCAAAGGGTAAAGGTTCCCATTTCTAAAAGACGCTCGGGTTAAGCCCGAGTTTTATTGTGGGCGAATGGGCCAAGATTTCTCTCTTGGGTGGGTGCCGTGCAGCCCTTGCGAGCTCGCAGTTCGCAAGCAATTCGCTCGCGAATCGGGCCGCGTCGGCGCGCATACATTACGCGCCTTTTGAGAATCTGTAAAGAGGATTTCCAAAATTAAAAACCGCCGAGCGGCGGTTCTTAATCTCTTAGCGAGTCATCTTTATTATCTCCAATACGAAACGGCCTATGCCGAGTATCAGAGTGACGATGTCACCAAAAGTGATATTAAGTTGTTGTTTTGTTGCGGTTCGACTTGCGTTTCTTCCGGTGGGGATAAATCCCCTTACCTTTTGTTTCAAAGCGGTGTAATATTTCTATGTATCGATACAAAGAAATGGAGTTGGGAGAGGTTTTGCAACAACCTCAACCCATTGGTTTGATAAGTATTCATAAACCGACCATTTTAAATTATGTATCAGAGCCTTTCGGGGCTCTATTTAATTATTACATTTCGCAATCCCTGGTAAAAAAATTTCTCAAATACATATTGCCCTTATATATGCTACTTTTTACCTGATCATTCCGTCTCCATTAAGGTTATCCACAGTTTTGGTTGACAATAGCCTAAATTTGACACCCATCTAAACTTAAAAGGTTTGCAGAACTTTGTTTTCCTTGAAGTGTTTAAGGATCGCCGTAGCCAGATGTGCCATTGTTCGCCGTTGTTCCCGACAAGGGCTACCAAAGGGAATGCCCCACTTCTAAAAGACCTCGCCCGAAAGGGCGTTTTTTGTTTGTATTATTGAAAAACTAGTTGTCCACGTTTTCCAAGCCGAAGTGCGAATTCGGAAAGCTCAAGCGAAAAGTTCGCACTCACCCGCCAGTGGGCGCGCATACAATACGCGCATTTCGGAAATCTGTAATGGGAGTTTTCAGAAATAAAAAAGGAGCGCCATTCCTGACGCTTCCTGTATATTCTCGCTTACGTGAATTACTAGCGATTCACCTTACTTGCATCGATTACTCTTTTGCCAGTGAGGACTTCCAAAGCATAGACATTCCGCTGGACGATAACTCTTTTGATTTCCGGGATCACCTTGGTTTCCATCTCGATTCGATATGCCTGCAAAGCAGACTTCATACTGTCATCTAAGGGCTTAACCCCATTGATATTTTTAAGTAAGTTGCCCATTGTTATTCCTCCTGTTTATTCAATCCAGGCTCCCAGATATCTTCGTGGGTCGGTAGCCTACCGAAATACTCCATGAACTGCTCACGGATGTATCTTTCCTGATCTCGCCGCGCTTCATCTTCCTTGTGCTTTGCCCTAGCACGGCCGACAAAGGGTGAACGGATTTGCTCATTTGCTACCACTTGCTGACTGAATTCATTTCTAGTTTCCTGCATGATGCCTCGTTTGCCTCCTTCCTTCACCGTAACTATAGCATTTTCAATGGTTTAGGGAAATAAAAAAGAAGCATCATTTCTGAAGCTTCGTTAAGTTGAACCTACAAACCAAGTACTGAAACTTAGATATAAACAACGGTATGGGTCTACTGCTGATGCCGAGCTTCGTAATTTTTACGACGCAGTTCCATATCATCCTCAAACTTCTGTGTGTGGGGGCCGCCTTTCAAATTGTTCGCTGTGATCATAAAGTGAAATGGTCCCCACTCATGGTCCTTTCGTAGCTCGACCATAAAAGTGTAATTGTTTGCGAAACTGAATCCGGGAGCGACATTGGCATTTTCCACGCAGTCGATCCAATTCTTGTCCCAGCCCACGTGCAGCTCAGTATGTAAACCCTTACCTTCTTCGGTGTACATTTTAGTGATAACCGCAATACACTGATTTGGAGTATCATAGTCTATCTCCCCCTCGAAACGTTTCGGTTGGTGATCGATCCAATAGAACAGCAGGGCTAAATTCCACTGATCAATATACTCTTGAAGCCAACCATTCTGCTCAGCCATATCCTTAAATGGCTTCAACTGCTCAATCGCATACGACGCAGGATATTGATATTTGTATTTCGTCCTAGTTTCCAGGTAAACCTTTTCGATTATGTAGTATTGACTGCATCTACAGAAATTCAGGCCCTCAGAAGTAGGGTTATAGTTTGGCTCATGCTCAGAACATATCGTTCTCCCAACTAATAAGCCGTTCTCAGCTTTAGATAGTTCGTACATAGCTCTCCTTTGGGTTGGTAATGTAAGCGCTAAGATCCGGCGCTCCATACCCTACTCAGGAGTGTCTGATCAGTTGTCTTAGAATAGCTAACTATAACATTTTCAGGGGCTTAGGTCAATATTAATAAAAAGAAGCGTCTTAAATAAATAAGATGCTTCTTACTGTGCATCAATTAGGAATAACACACACGAATATGCCGACCAAGATCATGAACAGCCCCAATAACATATTTCGCAGTCCGATCAATTGGACATCTAGATCAGTGGACCCCATCCGAATAAAACCATACCCAGCAACCCCGATCGCGATGGTCTCTAGCACGATCAACCCTATATGGGTGTATATCGACATTCATAATTCCTCCGCTTTGATGTCAGAGCATAGAACTCGAATCAGGCTCTGCAAAGCCTTAAATCAAGCGTTTACGTCCTGCTCACCCGCCTCGAGCAAGACGCAAATTGGTTTGAATCGGATTTGATGTTGGAATGGACTGTTATTTAAAGGAAAGTAGCGACGAAGCGGGCTCTCTTTAGAATAGCTAACTATAACATTTTCAAGGGCTTAGGTCAATGCACAGAAATAAAAAACGACTTGGTAGTCGTCTTTAAGTTGATTTTGGTGAGTGCTTGTCTAAATCGGCTAAGCCCGACGTTAGAACTAACCCAGGAGTGCTCAAGGCCGCGTCGATGCGCGCGCTAACTGTAAGTACACTTTCTTCGATGTTCTGTAACAACAGATGGGGATCCACTATAGTTTCAATGACGATCCCAGCATCCTCGATTGCGCTCATCCTGATATTCCCAGCTGCGTCGTACTTAGCTTGCACTTGTATTAGTTTTTCCGCCTCTTCGCTCAAAGCTCCTAGGGCTAGCTCCAAAGGTTGAGTGTCGAAACTAGCATCAGAACCAAATGAAATTAAAGCTTCGACAGCTTGCTGAAGTTTAAACACATTAATGTCGTGCCGAGTGATTGAACTGTGCAACGGTTCAGTGAGGACGCTCGCGAATGTTTTCTGGTAACCCTCATACCACTCTTGGATGTTATTCGTCCTATTTGAAGTAAACTGAGGGCGTTCTGGTTCCTTTAGCTTTGATTCCGCAAAAAAGGGAAACCTGGGTCGCCAGCTTCTCTTCCTAAGATCGTACTCAGCCTTCTTTTCTTCATACTTGTTGATTGCCTCTAGGTAACGCTTGTAATCATATTCAAGACCATGATTCATCCTAAGTGATTGCGACCAACCAACTCTCAAGGACTTGAGCCGTTCCAGAATCTCATGCAAATCCATAATTCCCCCTTAGCAAATTAGCTAGGATAGTCTTCTATCCCGCGTCCCCTTCTGCGCGAGAAACAAGCTATTTTAGAATGGTTTGGAATACCGCTAACTATAACATAAATAAGGGTTTGGGTCAATTTGGTTTAATAAATAAAAAACAGTTCTAAAACCCTAAAGTTAAAATCGCGCTCAAGCTAGCTTGAACGCGATTCTGCAGAAAAAACTTCAAAAGATTTGAAGTTTCATGACCGATCAGGCTCTAAGCCTCATCGCTGGGCCACCCGGACGCCTTAGTGAATCTATCGTGCGTCTGATGAAGCAGCCAAGCCTCCGACGCGACGAACCGGAGCCGCACGTTGCCGCGTTTTGCGAGGCGCTCCCCCCAATCCTCCGTGGCCATGCAATCTGTCCTCCCATCTTCATATCTTATTCATCTTCGCCCTATAGAGTTCCAATCAGATTTAAGGAGGAATCAGTCAATGACAACACGGAAACAACTGGCGGATTGGATCGAGAAAGGCTACTTGCACCCGCAACTGATCGAGGACCCGATCATGACCGGCACGATGCGACCCAATATGCAGCGGCTGAAAGGTTCGAGTGAAGAGGTCGACTTAACTGAAGATTGGTCGTATTGGGATCCCAGGTTTCACGAGATTGGACGATCGTTGCCGCTGTACTCGCTTTCCGCAAATGTACTCGGGATGGCCATCTTAGGGCGGTTCGGTACCCCGGGGCGTGCATGGCATATATATTTCAACCAGGCGATTCGGCGAAACCAAGCAAAACGAATCAGTTACGATCGCGATAATCATTTCGCGCAGGAAGGAAAGCTTCTGGGTATTAGCGCGTATTCAGCGGAACGCTTGCACAGTTGGTACCTCAACGACCCGTGGCCTTTAGGTGAGGTGGATCCGCTCCCGATCGAGAAGATCGTGCGAATGTTGCGAGACCACGATCCGGACCTGTTCGCTAGTGATGAACTGTAAATACCGGAAAGCACGCCCCCCACGTAGTGCGTGCTTTTTGTTTTGTTTCCGGGGACGGGTAAAAACGATGGAGCTTTAGGTGAAGCTCGAGCCCTCGCGTTTAACGGATTGGAATCCGAACCGAGTTCGCACCACCCACTAACTTCGCTTACGTCGCCAGCATGATTGCCTGCCACGGCAATTTTTTCCGGCTTTCGCGAGTTACTCCTGGTCGCTTTTGGGAATGGAATTGTTTGTCGATTTGGTGGGTGCGGGATTGAAAGTGAAATCGGGCGGCAATTCTTCAGCGTGTTTCGCCAGGCAATCTTGAAATTTGATCAATAGGCTTATCCATGCGGCGAAATTCCTAGTTGTTTCCCGATGTGCCCTACCAGAGCGAAAGGGCGATCGCTCCGACACCATCTGGTATTGAGGTTTCAGCTTGATCAAGCCGGTTTTCCCCTCCGCGGCGAATTCCAAGGTCACGATTTTTGCCAATTTGCGCTGCAGTTCCGGTGGGGCCGAATCGAAGCTCAAATAAGCGGATTTCAGGATTCCTAGAAATACGTCTAGGTATTCCTTCATCGGATCGTGTTCCCCGGGCAATTCCGCGATCCTCTGTCTTAGAGCCGCCTCGTCCATGAGCAGTTTCTCCTTCTTGCGTAGGTACGTCTCCTTGTCGATCAGCCCGTCGATCAGCGCGTCCGCCAAGGCGGAAAGCCGATCCGCGATCTGATCGAGTTGCAGCTTAAGGTTGACCCGGTCGGTTTCCCGTCGGCCACTCGCCAGTGCGACCTCGCGATCCATCTCCAGCTTCAGGAACTCGAACTCCTTTCGCGAAAGCGTGAGGGTTTCCAGTTTCGACAGGTAAGCCTCGGTGATCGATCGTTCCTTCAGCGATGTCCGCGTGCACGTCCGGGTGTGGCACCGGTAGTAAACGTAAGATCTTTTCCGTTCGGGGATAAGGAAGTTCCCACACGCTCGGCACCGGATCATCTTCCTGTAGGCGAAGAAGTGCCTGTTTTGTTTTTTTATATTTTTCCCCGCGAGCACGGTCTGCACCCGATCGAAAAGCTCCCGCGAGATCAGCGATCGGTGCACCCCGCGGAAGGTGTCGCCCGTCTTTTCGATCCGGATGACTCCCATGTAGAACGGGTTGTGCAAGATCGTCGACAGCCCGTTGATCGTTATTTTGTTCCCGGTGCGGCCGCGCAGCCCGAGCCGGTGCATCTCGTCCGCGAGCGCGTGCAGCCCGATCTCCCCGGAGGAATACAATTCGAAAGCCTTCCGGATGAGCGGCCCGCTCGCCGGATCGATCTCTTTCGGTCTCCCCGCCCCGGAATCTACGTAACCGTTCACCGCTTTGAACGGGTAAAGCCCCTGCCGCAGACGGCCGTAGAGGCCTTTTTTCGTTTCCTCCCGGAGGTTCCGGATGAAGTCTGAAGCGACGACCGCCTGGATGTCGGCGCTGAGGCGCCCGCCGCGGGAGCTCAGGTCAAGGCTCTCCGCCGCGAAGTGCACCTCGACCCCGGCGTCCGAGAGCGAGAGCAGCTCCGCCCAGTCCTTCAGGTTGCGGGCGCTGCGGTCGATCTTGTGGATGATCACCCCGTCCGCCGCCCCGCGTTTCAGTTCACGGATGAGGTTGAGGAAAACGGTCCGGCCGCCGTTCCGCGCGGCGCTCTGCTGCTCCTCGAAGCGCTTCGTGATGGACAGGTTCCAGCTCCGGGCGAACCGCTCGATCGCGGCCTGCTGCTCAGCAAGCGAGGTCCCGTGCTGCCCCTGCCGCTGCGTGGAGACGCGGATGTAGGAGAAGTATTTTTTGATCGGCATTCATGGTGGGGCTTAATGATGAGGAGGGGGCGGCACGGGGCGAAATCGCGCTTATCTAAGCGCCTTTTCCCGGCCGCCCTTTAAGCCTAGCGCGCCGCCGCAATTCCGGCAATAGCTCCGGCTTTTCGTCCGCAATATGCTGGAATATCTGCTTCACCACGTCCAAATAGCGGCGCAGGTTCTCCTCCGCTTCGAGCTGCTCGTCGGCGGGCAGCTGTTGATAAACGCCCGCAAGGGTTGTTTCTCTGTCTTCGTGTTCGGGCATGACAAAAGGGCGTTTCCGCTCCGGGCAATCAGCGGGAGCGGAAACTAAATGGGTTGGTGGATTTCCTTGTAGGTCGGCTTTGTTCTTGAGATCCGCCCGGGGCCGCGGTCGTCGGGCGTGTACGCCGGGATCAGCCGACGGAGCCCCGAACTAGAGTGCGGGGAACCGGGAACGGCCGATCGCGATGGCGGTGAGAACGGGGACGTAATACTCCTTCTGGTGGCGGTTCCGGAAACGACCGAATCTCTCCAGCTCGGGATAACTGCGCATCAGGGTGAGGAAAGCCTCAGCGTTCGTCACGGCGCTCCCCGCCAACGACAGGTCTCGCTTGGCCTTATCGAAGGAGATCTCCGCGATCGGGATCCGCGCTGCGGTCGCGTCCGTTGACAGCTGTTCGATCACGGCCTGCTGGTTGCTTGAGCTGACCTGCCTTCGGCTCAGTTTCTTGATCATCAGGCGGGCGGGCCGGAACTCGTCGAAGAGCCGATTTATCTGCGCGGATGTCTCGCTCCTCACCGACCGCTCCGTCCTGGGGAGTCTGAACGTTTTCACGGCGTAATGCAGCAGGTCGGATCCCGCAAACACGGCGACGCCGAGCCGCCGGCTGTACGGGGCCGCGACCAAGACGCGATTTGGTATCGTGGTCATCGTCTGATTAATTAAATGTGATCCATCCGTTCCGCCTGCAGGCGGACGATCTTCGTTGCGTGGTCGCGCCCCTTCTCCAGGTCGATTCGTGTCGCGCGGGGAGACGACAGGCGCTCCTCGAATGAGCAAAAGTCGATCTCGGCGGGGCAATCGCGTTCACCGGGTTTCCGATTCAGCTGTTGTTCGCTGCGCCTCATTTCGTTCCGGCACGCGTCGAGGTAGCCGTCCAGCAGGATATGGATCGGGATGTTGTAGATCAGACCGAGTTTCAACGCGGTCTTCAGGCTCGGCAGCCGCTCGCCGCTCTCGTAGCGCGAAAGATGGGCGGGGGTTTTGTGCCCGAGCAGCACTGCGACGTTCTTCTGACCGATCGATTTTTTCATCCGGGCTCGTAGGAGCTGGTTCTTGAATCGATTTTTCTTTTGCTCTTGCATGTGGGTGACTAACTTAATTGTCTTTGTTTCCGCGACGGAACACTTTTCAGATTAATCGTAGCGGGGCGGGGCCACCCCCAGAAAGCCGGAAAATCTTGCCTTCGGCGGCAAACACGTTCCGTTTCGCCTCGGGGGTCAGCCGTAGAGCCCCACCGTCTCCGCCACGATCTGGTCGACGCGGTTCGTCTCCAGCACGGCTTCCGCCATCGTCCTCTGCGATGTGGATTCTTTCGCCTCGATGTTCCTCAACACGAGGTGATGCATTTTTATCTCTGGGATGAATGTTTTCAATTGTGATGCTGCTCGCTTGGGGTCTGCCAGCCACGCATCTGAAAGGCACTTGCTGTATCACCATAACGCGTGCACGGCCATCTGGAATTCCACAATCGTCTGGATGGATCTTTCCGAATCGGGCGACGAATGCCAATATGATAGTCCCTCCCAGCTCGCGAAGCCGAGATCGCTCCCGCTCAGCCCGAACTCCCGCATATCCGAGCTGTCGAATCCGTGCTCGAGAAATTGCGTTTCGAGACGGCGCAGTCGGTCCCGCTGGGACTTCGAACCGTCCTCCGGTTCGAGCGCCTTCGGGCAGGCGAGTAGCTCAAGGACCTTGCGTATCTTGTCGGGGTTCTTCCAGTTCGGGGATAGGAAAATCATTACCGAATAAGCATAACCGGGCTTGCCCAGAACCGCGCGAAATGGATGTTCATCATTAGGGAGGAGGAACCGTTTCTGCAGCTCGTCACCGTCCCGTAGCAGAGCATGTTTGCCTTCGAAGATCTCGTTGTAGAGCCGTTTTCTCCAGATCGCGACGTCGGTGAGCGAAGGGAACGAACCCGTGTATCGAAGGTGCCACACCGTTATCCCGGTCGGGAGAACGCATAACCTTCCGTTCTCGGTACAGTGTTCCTTGTAGTTGATCCACTGTGTCTCTTTAATCGGGCCTTCGAGCTGCGAAAACAACCCCGGACCGAAATAGACGGGTACGAACACGTGCGAGGTGATCTCGAACGGATCCGGCTCGATGGACGATGATTTTTTTGCGCCGCGATCGTCTACGATCGCCGTCCCATCCGCCTCGTCGTCGATCGCAGTGACGGTTGCGATGAACTGGTATCCGCCTTTGCCCCCGCGAACCGTTCTGATGGACGTGGGCAGGTGCGGGTCGCAACCGAGCGCCCTTCGGATCTTGGCGATATGGTGGGTCAGGTTCCCCGCGTGGATCGCGGCCCCCGCCCCCCACACCGCGTCGAGCAGTTCGCCCTTCCGCACCAACTTGCCCGCGTTCTCGACCAGATACAATAGAACGTCAAAATCCTTGCCGGACAGTTCCACCGGCCAGTCGAAATGGTTAAGAATGCGGTCGCGCGGATGCAGCGAGAACCCGCCGAACTCGTAGTTCAGGTTCTTTGTGGGGGTCATTGTGGTTGTGGGGTTTTCCTGCGAATGTTCGGAAGCGATCCGGATTACGAATACGCAACGAATTCGCGATATTTACGGGGTTTAATGAAGTTTGTCGCTTGCATTCTACTCGGATCGGGGGATTTGTCAATAGGCATTCCCGGAATAACTGTTGGGCGCATATCCCGGCTTTAGATTTAGGAAAGCTGTTTGACGAGGAGGATATTTCCGTAGAAAATGCTTGGTCGGTTTTGACTATGCGGGGCGCCGCCGCAGACCGGCGTTCCGGGCGGCATTGAGATAGAAAGAATCCCGGGTAAAATTCCGCGGATTCAATTGAAGAAGCCTTTGGTTACCAACCTGCTCGACGGGAGGATCGCGTAGCCGCATTCGAAGTATTCGTTCACGAAACGCTCGTACATCTCCTGCGTGTATGCGGATCGCGGGGAGCATTCCGACACCCACAGGTCGGCGTCCACCCGATCATCCGCGTCGAGCGGCAACTAAGCATTATGGGTCGCGCGGACCAGTTCTACGAGAAAAAGACCATTCCATCTGTCACGAATTTTCGCCGCACTGTTGGCCTTCCTTCGCATGGGTTAAGCCGTTTTGCTCGCTTGTGTTTCCGGTGAACGTCCGGAAAATTCAGCAAAAAATCCGCAAAATTTCCACCAAAATTAAGAGGAAAATGCACCAACATCATAGGAAAATTCGCAAAATTATAGACGGGCTCACTTACTGGATGTATTATTTGAAAGTCTTTTTATACAGCTAAACCTGGCTGTGTGATCTTGAAGAAAATAGAATTTGGAGGAGAAGATGAAAAGAGGTAAGTAGGCATCGGGCGACGATGTCGTGATCTCCACTGCCTACGAGAAATCCACCTATCTGCTTGACCCCATCCTGAAGGAGAATCTTCGATATATTGCTCTCGCTGAAAAGACCGAGCAATCAGATCTCCTTCGCCAGGCTTTGGCGCTCCTCGTCAGGGACCGGGGGCTTGACCCGGCGGTTCCGCCGAATTATCTGTTTCCGACTCGGACCTAAACGAAAATGGGGCCTTACTTAAAATCCAGGATTTGATTCCTGGATTTTTTTATTCATGTGAATTTTGCACCTCGGATCCGCTCCAAAAGTTTGTCGCAGACATTCTTCAGCCGATTCCATATCGATTCTTTTGCGCCGCTTTGGTTTGACGATATATCGGCTGCCGGCTCGCTGACTTTTTCCGCGGCCGCATAGTGTTCTCTTTTCCGCAACGAATCGAATATGCGGCCTCGATCGATCCGATCGTTAGACCAGT
>Ga0196977_1001137_pt1 | contig 10671 bp, 10 predicted proteins | sample S3v_1013CmetaG_FD_148634 | JGI IMG/M metagenome (GOLD analysis project Ga0196977, IMG submission 148634) | Soil microbial communities from Anza Borrego desert, Southern California, United States - S3+v_10-13C | ecosystem: Environmental > Terrestrial > Soil > Desert | place: USA: California...
CGCGACTCGTCCGGCTCGTAGAAGAGCGGGTAGGTGTAGCCGGCGGCGCGCAGGAAGACCTCGAAGATCAGCAGCCCCGCCGCCACGCCCAACGCCACCACCAGCAGCTTCGCCGCCAGCCCCGGCCGCCCGTCCCGAATGTTGCTCGTAGGCATGGGAAGCAGTAGACAGTAGACGGTAGTCAGTAGTCAGTAGTCAGTAGAAAGACCTTCAGCCGCGAATCGTCCGGGCGTGGGCGTCAGCAACAACCACGCGGAGCGCTACTGGCTACTGACTACTGTCTACTGACTACTTGTTATAATTCCCGCCGCCGCCGCGCGCAACCGCGTTGCCGTGGCGGCTCAACGTATGCGTCACGCGGAAGAAGATTTGTTGGCGGGCGGCGCGCTTGAGGTGGGGTTGGGCGCGGACGAGTTGGTCGGGGCGCTGCTGCGTCTGGAGCCGGCGCGGTCTCTTCACCTGCTCGACAGCGGGGGCACGCGCGGGGAGGAGTCGCGCCTGCTGGTCGCGGGCTTCGACCCGCGCGAGGTCGTCGAGTCTTACGGCGGCGAGTTGCGCGTGCGTGAGCGCGGGCGGGCGGGCCTCGCCGTCGGCCGCGGCTCGGTGCTGTCGCTGCTCGACGCGCGGCTCGCGGAGCCGGGCGGCGGGCCGGCTCAGCCTCGCGGGCTTGACGACGCGCCGGCCGGGTTGTTCGCGGGCGGGGCCTGCGTGGTGACGCTCTCTTACGAATTGGCGCGGCAGTTCGCGCGGCTGCGCACGCCGGCCCCGCCTTCTTCGGCGCGCGAGCCGGAGGCCGTGCTCGCCTTCTTCGACGCGCTCGTCGTCCACGACTACGCGCGCGGCCGCACCTTCGTCGTCGGCCGCTCGTCGCGCCGGCTCGCCGCGACGAAGGACGCGCTGCTGGGCGCGGCCGACGACGCGCGGCGCGACGACGCGGAGCGCGGCCCGTTCTCTTCGTCGAATCAGACCGTCGAAAACTCTTTCGGACTCCCGCCCGGCGTCCGCTCGAACTTCACGCGCGCGGAGTACGAGCGGGCGGTCGAGCGCATCCGCGGCCACATCTACGCGGGCGACATCTATCAGGCCAACCTGACGCAGCAACTCTCCTGCCGGCCCGCCGACGGCGTCACGCCCGAGCGCGTCTTCCTGCGGCTGCGGCGCGAGCACCCGGCCGCCTTCGCCGCCTTCATCCGGCGCGGGTCGGGCGCGGTCGTCAGCGCCTCGCCCGAGAGGTTTTTGCGCGTGCGCCACGCGGGGGCGGGCGGGCGCGTCGTCGAGGCGTGGCCGATCAAGGGGACGCGGCCGCGCGGGCGCGACGCGGCGGAGGACGCGCGGCTGCGGGCCGAGTTGCTGGCGAGCGACAAAGACCGCGCCGAGAACGTGATGATCGTTGACCTGATGCGCAACGACCTCGGCCGCGTCTGCCGCTACGGCTCGGTCGAGGTGACGGAGTTGTGCGCGCTGCAAGAGCACCCGACGCTCTTCCACCTCGTCTCGAAGGTGCGCGGCCGCATGTCTGAAGGCGTGACGGCGGGCGGGCTGCTGCGCGCGGCCTTCCCCTGCGGCTCGATCACGGGCGCGCCCAAGCTGCGCGCGATGGAAATCCTCGACGAGGTCGAGCCGGCGGCGCGCGGCGTCTCGATGGGTTCGGTCGGCTACTTCACGCCCGGCGGCGCGGCCGACCTGAGCGTCGCCATCCGCACCCTCACCTTCGACGCCGCGGGCGCGGCCCGCTTCCACGTCGGCGGCGGCATCGTCGCCGACAGCGACCCCGCCGCCGAGTACGAAGAATCCCTCGTTAAAGCCCGCGCCCTCCTGCGGGCGATAAAAGGCGTGAGCCGTGAATCGTGAATCGAAAAGGAAGGCTTCGGTTATCAGTCGTCGGCCGTCGGTGAAGACAAAAACTGATGACTGACGGCTGAGCGCTCGTCTTCGCGATTTACGATTCAAGTCTTTTCCCGGTATCCTTCCGCAGCCCATGCATAAGCACGTCGTCGTCAACCAGCGTCTGATGGAAGCGTCGAGGGCGCGGCTGCCCGCGGCCGGCGGCGTGGCGGCGCACGGGCGCGGCGTGTTCACGACGCTGGCCGTCTACGGCGGGCGGCCCTTCCTCTGGGACGAGCACTGGACGCGGCTGCTCAACCACGCGCGGCGCGCGGGCGTCGCGTGCCCTTTCGAGGAGGCCGAGGCGGCCGACTCGCTGCGGCGTCTGATCGAGGCCAACGGGGTCGAGCGCGGGCGCGCGCGCCTGACGCTTCTGGCGCGCGGCGCGGGCGGCCCGTGGGGCGGCGCGGGCGAAGGCTCCGACCTCCTCATCTGGACGGGCGACGCGCCCGAGCGCGACGAGGAGACGCTGGCGCTCACCGTCTCGCCCTTCCGCGTCAACACCTGCTCGCCGCTCGCGGGGCTCAAGACGGTGAACTACCTTGAGCACGTGCTGGCTCTTGAGGAGGCGCGCTCGCGCGACTTCCACGAGGCGGTGGTGATGAACGAGCGGGGCGAGGTCACGTCGGCCACGACGGCGAACCTCTTCTGGGTCAGGCACGGCACGGCGCATACGCCCGCGCTCGCCACGGGCGCGCTCGCGGGGACGACGCGCGGGCGCGTCATCGAGCTGGCCGAGGAGTTGGCCGTGCCCGTCGTCGAGGGCGTCCACCACCTGCACGACCTCGCCGACGCCGAAGAAATCTTCCTCACCTCGGCCGGCCTCGGCGTCGCGCTGGTCACGGCCTTCGACTTCCACCGCTACACCGTCCACGTCGGCAGCCCCGCCCTGCGCCTGCGCGAAGCGCTGCGCCAGCTCACGCTCGAAAACAAGCGGTGAAGTAGTCGCCGGCCGTCAGTTGTCGGGAAAGACGAGGGACTGTGATTGAATGGCCGGCGACCGGCATCGGTCGGGCCAAACACCCCCGCGGGGGGTGGCGCGCGCCGGGCGAATCGTCCATAATACGCCCCTTTTGAGACCTCTTCGGAGCGACCTTCCTCTGTTGACGAAAGACGAAAGCGAGGCGGCACGGGCGGGCGGGCGCGGCTTCTTCAGCCGGCGTCGCGCCGAGTTGCTGTGCGCGCTGCTGCTCATGCTCGCGGCCGCGACGATGCTCACGGTCGTCCGCCGCAAGAGCCTGACGGTGGACGAGCTGGTGCTGATCCCGGCCGGCTACTACCACGTGACCGAGGCCGACTTCCGCCCCGTCAACGAGCACCCGCCCTTCGCCAAGACCGTCGCCGCGCTGCCGCTCCTCTTCACCGGCGCGGAGGCCCCGCCCGTCGAGCCCCCGCCCGACTCCGACTACTCTTACTTCCTCGGCCTCTTCGAACAGTTCTGGCGGGACAACGACGCGCGCCATGAGACCATCGCCTTCTGGGCGCGCGTCCCGGCCGTGCTGACGACCGTGCTCCTCGGCGCGCTGCTCTTCGTCTACGCGCGGCGCTACTTCGGCGAGCGGGCCGCCCTCTTCGCCGTCGCCCTCTTCAGCCTCGAGCCGACCGTGCTCGCGCACGGCCGCGTCGTGCAGACGGACGTGCCCTCGGCGCTCGCCTTCGTCGTCTTCGCCTTCACCTTCTACGAGTACCTGAAGGGGCCGACGCTGCGGCGCGCGGCCCTCGTCGGGCTCGCCGCGGGCTTCGCGGCCGTGACGAAGTTCTCGATGATCGCGCTCGCGCCGGTGCTCTGCGTCGCCTTCGCGGCGCTCTTCCTGTGGGGGCCGCGCCGCGGCCTCGCGCGCCGCGCCGTCTGCGCGCAGGCGCTCGCCGCGGCCGCGGGCGCGGTGCTGCTCGTCCACGCCGCCTACTTCTTCCAACAGCGCGCGCCCGAGCCGCGCGACGTGGAGCGCGCGCAGGAGCGCGTCGCGCAGGAGGCGGGCGAGGAGTGGGGGGCGCGGCTGGCCGGGCCCGTGAGCGCGGGGCTGACGGCGCTCCACGCGGTGCTGCCCGGCGACTTCGTGACGGGCGTCGCGTGGCAACTCTCGCACGCGCACGGGGGCCACCCGGCCGGGCTGCTCGGCGGGCACAGCCGTCACGGCTGGTGGTACTACTTCCCCGTCGCCTTCGCCCTGAAAGCCCCTCTGCCGTTCGTGCTGCTCTCGGCCGTCGCGCTGGCGTGGGGCGCGGCCGCCTACGCCCGGGGGCGCGACCACCGCCTGCTCGCGCTGCTCGCGCCCTTCGGCTTCTTCACGGCGCTGCTCGCGCTCAACAGCATCAACATCGGCGTGCGCTACTACCTGCCGGCCTACGCCTTCCTCTTCCTGCTCTGCGGCGTCCTGCTCGACCGGCTGCTCGTCCGCCTCCGGCACCACAAGGTGGCGGGAGCCGCCGCCGTCGCCCTCCTGCTCGGCTGGGCCGGCTTCGAGGCGGCGCGCGCCTTCCCAGACCACATGACCTACTTCAACCAGCTCGCCTCGGGCAGGCCGCACTGGTGGTACCTCTCCGACTCGAACGTCGAGTGGGGCGACGACGTGCGCGAGCTTTCGCTATACTTGAGGGGGCGGGGCGAGCAGGAGGTCGGGTCGGCGCTGTTGGGCTGGCAGACGTTGGATCGTTACGGCATCAGGCAGGCGGCCGTCTTCGTCCCGCCCGGCGAGAAGATTGAGGAGTCGCGCTACGTCGCCATCGGCGCGAGCCTGCTGAACGGCTCGACCGTGCCCGGCGGCTTCGACAACGGCGTCACCCTTTCGGAGCCGGAGCGCGTCAACTACTTCGACGGCTTCCGCCGGCGCCGGCCCGAGAAAGTCTTCGGCGGCTCGATCTACCTGTATCGGATGAAGGAGTAGACAGTAGTCAGTAGTCAGTAGTCAGTAGTCAGTAGCCAGTAGCGCTCCGCGCCGAGGCTGTTGACGCCGGCACGCTGACGACCCGATACCGAAGGTCTTCCTACTGACTACTGACTACTGTCTACTGACTACTATCTACTGTCTGAAATGAACTCTGATCGCACGCTCATCATCATCCCCACTTACGACGAGCGGGAGAACGTCGCCGGCCTCGTCGCGCGCGTCTTCGAGGCCGCCCCGGCGGCCGACGTGATGCTCATCGACGACGCCTCGCCGGACGGCACGGCCGACCACGCCGAGCGGCTCTTCGGCTCCGACGCGCGCTTCAGCGTCCTGCGCCGGGCGGGCGCGCGCGGCTACGGCCGCAGCCTCCTCGACGGCTACCGCAAGGCGCTCGCCGGCGGCTACGACCGCGTCGTCCAGATGGACGCCGACTTCTCGCACGACCCGGCGGCGCTGCCCCGCCTGATCGGCGCCAGCCGCGCGGCCGACGTTGTCATCGGCTCGCGCTACTGCGAGGGCGGCGGCGTCGCCAACTGGCCCCTGCGGCGCAGGCTCCTGAGCCGCTTCGCCAACCGCTACGTGGCGGCCATCACCTCGCTGCGCGTCGGCGACGCGACGAGCGGCTTCCGCTGCTACACGCGGCGCGCGCTCGCCTGCCTGCTCGAAGGTCGCACCCGCGCCGAGGGTTACGCCTTCCTCGTCGAGGCCACCTTCCGCGCGCACCGCGCCGGCCTGCGCGTCGCGGAAGTCCCCATCACCTTCACCGACCGCCGCGAGGGCAAGTCGAAAATCTCCCGCAAGGTCATCTTCGAGTCCGTCCTCATGCCGTGGCGCCTGCGCCTCGCCGCCCGCCGCGCCGACGAGGCCCAGCTCAAAGAGGGGATGCGGGCGGAAGGGTGAGGGAGCAGACAGTAGCCAGTAGACAGTAGTCAGTAGTCAGTAGAAAGACCTTCGCCGGCGGACGTTGAAGCGGACAATTTCAACGCACGCCGGCGAATGCTTTTCTACTGACTACTGACTACTGTCTACTGGCTACTCCCTCACTCCCACACGCCGGGAATCTTCGCCGCGCACTTCGGGCAGAGGCCGTCGGGGCCGAGCCGCATGCGGAGGATGCGGAAGCCGTAGCGCTCGACGAGCAGCTCGTCGCAGTCGGGGCAGTAGGTGTTCTCCCAGCGGCCGACGCGGCCGGGCAAATTGCCCGCGTAGACGAAACGGAGCCCGGCCGCGCGCCCCAGCTCGCAGGCGCGGACGAGCTGCTCGGCCGTCGTGTCGGCGTTCTCCGTCATGCGGTAGTCCCGGTGGAAGGCCGTGACGTGCCACGGGATGTCGGGCGAGACGGAGGCGATGAAGTCGGCCGCGCGCTTCAACTCTTCCTCCGAGTCGTTGAAGCCCGGCACGACCAGCGTCACGACCTCCTCCCAGAAGCCGCGCTCGTGAACCATCCTGACCGTGTCGAGGATGTTGTCCACCACGCCGCCCAACTGCCTGTAGGCGCGGTCGCTCATCGTCTTCAGGTCGATCTTGTAGCAGTCGGTCACCGGCCGCAGGTAGTCCAGAACCTGCGGCGTCGCGTTCCCGTTCGAGATGAACGCCGTCCTCAGGCCCGCCGCCTTCGCCCCCCGGAAAACCTCCGCCGCCCACTCCGCCGTGATCAAAGGCTCGTTATAACTCGACCCCACCATCCGCGCCCCGCACTCCCGCGCCATCTCGACGAGCCGCCCGCTCGTCACCGCCTTCGGCCGCGCCCCCGCCGCGTCGTCGCGCAGCGCCTGCGAGGTCAGCCAGTTCTGGCAATAGGAGCAGTGCAGGTCGCAGCCGAGCATCCCGAAGGTGAGGGTGTCGGAGCCGGGGAGGGCGTGGAAGAAGGGCTTCTTCTCGGTCGGGTCGCAGGCGAGGGCGGCGACGTAGTTCGCGGGGACGAGGAGGCGGCCGCCCTCGTTGAAGCGCACCTTGCAGATGCCGCGCTTGCCCTCGCGGACGAGGCAGCGGTGGCCGCAGGCGTAGCAGCGCAGGGAGGCGTCGGCGAAGCGCTCGGTCAGCTCGCCGGCGGCCTCGGCCGTCATCCCGTCCAGAACCTCGGCTAGGCTGGCCGAGCGCGCGCTCAGGGGCATCGCTTTACTCCGATTGGCAGACCGAAGGGGGCTGTTGTACTGTCTCGGTTAGTCGCCTGCGGGGGAGTCGGGCGGCCCTTATTTTACTACCTCGGCGAAGGGTTTTCACAAGCCATGATCATCGAGCAAATCACGCTCACGCCGTTCCAGCAGCAGACGCGCGTGCTGGGTTGCGAGGAGACGGGGCGGGCCGTCTGCGTCGACCCCGGCGAGGAGACGGGCGAGATCGTCGCGGCGCTGGAGCGCAACGGGCTTGAGCTTCAGGCCATCGCGCTGACGCACGCGCACATGGATCACGTCGGCGGCGTGGCGGCCCTCGGGCGCGCGCGCCCCGGCGCCGAGATCATCCTCCACCGCGACGACCTGCCGCTCTACCGGGGCCTGCCCGAGCAGCCGGCGTGGCTCGGCATCCCGCGCGCGCAGTGGTCGCGCCTCGGCTTCGAGTACGAGCCGCCGCCCGAGGTCGGGCGACACTGGGAGGACGGCGAGACCTACCGCGTCGGCCGGCTCGAATTCCGCGTGCTCCACTGCCCCGGCCACACGCCGGGCCACGTCGTGCTCTTCGAGCCGAACGAGCGGAAGGTGTTCGTCGGCGACTGCCTGTTCGCGGGTTCTATCGGGAGGACGGACTTGCCGGGCGGTTCGACCGAGCAACTGCTCGACTCGCTGCGCCGCAAGATTCTGCCGCTCGGCGACGACGTGGTCGTCTACTCCGGCCACGGGCCTGAGACCACCATCGGCCGCGAGCGCCTCACCAACCCGTTCCTCACGGGCCGGTACTTTTAAAAGTAGTCTGAAGTCCCGAGTCGAAAGCCGGAGGCGAGTCCCTCCGCCTTGACCCCGGACTTCGGACTCCGGGCTGCTTTCAGGGCTTTTGGCCTTCGGCGGGCTTGTGGAGGCGCTCGTTCTTGAGCTTCTCCCACCTGTCGCGGGCCTCGCCCTGAAGGTCGCTGGGGAGCGTCTCGACGGGGATGCTGTTCTCGTCGCAGAACGTGCGCCAGAGGACGAAGCGCGCGTCGAACTGCCCCGTCTCGGGGTTGATCTGGTTGGTCAACTTCGGTTTCTCTTCCGCCACTGCTGCCTGCCCCTCGCTTTCGATGTCTTCGGCTGCTTCTCCGCGGGGCACAGTGTAGCAGAAGCGGGCGGGCCGTAAACAGCCGCCGCTCAGGCGATTCTCCGCACGTCGCCCCGCACGGCCTGCGGGACGGCGCCGCTCGGCGGCCGGACGAGCGGCTTGAGCGCGGGCAGTCTGACCCGGCGCTGTTGGAGGCCGAAGCCGGAGGCTTGCGGCTTGAGGCGGATGCCCTCGTCCTCCCCGGCGGGCCGCGCGCCGGAGGCGGCGGGCGCGAGCTTGAGGACGTAGAAGTCCTGCCGCGTCTCCTCGGAGAAGGAGGTGCCGGCCTGCGCGTAGGCGTCTCCGGCGAGCGGCACGGCGATGAGGTTGGCGGTCGCCAGCTCGGTCTCGGCAGACCACGGCGTGGGCCACGGACTCGGCCTTCGGCCCGCCGTAGGTGCGCTGCCAGACGGGCGCGCCCTCGCGGGTGAGCCTCACGACCCACACGTCCCACTCCTTGCCGAACGACTTGGTCTGCCCCGCGAGCACGAAGCCGCCGTCCCCGAGCGGCAACACGCGCGACAGCACGTCGTTGCCCGCGCCGCCGTACCTGACGCCCCACGCGGGCGCGGCCGGGGCGACCTGCCCCGCGTGCGCGTCCGGGCTGACGGGCAGGCACACCGGCAGCGTCGCGGCGAACAACAACAACAACGGCCGGACGGTTCGAGCGTTGAGCCTCATCTCACTCACCTCCCTCGCGCCGATAGTACCACCGGCGGCCGACGCCGGCGGGCGGCCTCGCGGTTGACAGGCGCGTGGTCGTCGGATGAGTGTCGCGCGCGGCCGCGCTCACCGCGAAAGCGCGGGGCGCTACTGATTACTTCACCGTCTACTTTTTTACGAGTCCGAGCCGAGCAGGTACATCTCGCCCTCGGCGGATTGGACGCCGCGCTCGTCTTCGAGGGTGACGGCGAAGGCGTTGAGGCCGGGGGCGTCGGGCGGGAGGCGGTCGCTAAGGCTGGCGCGGCCGCCGGCGTCGGTCTTGAAGACGCCGCCGGGGAGCGGGGGCCGGCCGCCGGCGATGAACCAGAGCTGGTAGGCTTTGCCCGCGGGCGCGGGCGGCAGGTCGTAGGCGAGCAGCAGGACGCGGCCCGTGGCCTGATCGTAAGCGACGCGCGCGCTGGCCCGCGGCGCGGTCTTCGTCCCCGCGAGGCTCATCACGCGCGCGCCCGGCGCGGTCAGGAACTCGTTGACCTCCCGCACGCGCGCGAGTTGACCACGCTCGCGCGCCAGCTCGCCCTCGGACGAGCCGAGGCGTTCGGTGAGGCGCGCGACCTCGGCGCTCAACCGGTGCGTGCGTCCCCACAAGGAGAGGCTGAGGGCCGCGAGCGCGGCGATGACGAGGGCGGCCGCGGCCGCGCCGAAGCCGAGCGACGGACGCGCGCCGAAGAGTTGCCACAGGCTGAGCCGGCGCAGCAGGCGGCGCGCCTCCTCGGCGACGTTGGTCGCGGCCGCGGGCCGCGCGTCGCCTGCGACCGGGCGCGGGGCCCCGGCCCCGGTCGTCGAGGCTTTGAGGGCTTTGACCTGTTCGAGCACGCGGGCGCGCAGGTGCGCGGGCGGGGCGACGGGCGCGACCGTGCGCGCCAGCGCGGCGGCCGCGTCGCGCAAGGAATCGAGTTCGGCGCGGCACTCGGCGCAGGTCGAGAGGTGCGCGTCGAGCGCGCGCACCTCGCTCGGATCGACCGCCCCGGCCGCCTCCAGCGCCAGCAACTCCCTGTAGTCTTCATGCCGCATTACGAGAACCAAAAAGCCGCCCGCCCGTTAGACGGCGTACTGCCCCAGCCTGTTGCGTAAAAGCTCGCCCAGTTTCTTCAGCCCGGCCCGCGTCCGCGTCTTCACCGTGCCCAGCGGGACGCCCCGGGCCGCCGCGATCTCCGACTGCGACATCCCGCCCAGATAAGCGAGCAGCAGCGCCTGCCGCTGCTCCTCGGGCAGCTCGGCCAGCGCCGCCCGCACGATCTCGCCCTCCTCGGAGCGCGCCGCCTCTTCGTCGGCCGACCCGGCGGCGGCCTCGGGCGGCGGCTCTTCGGCCGCGCGCAGCGCCGCGCGGTCGCGCGAATCCACCGCGCGGAGGCGGTCGATGGCGCGGCTGCGCGCGAGCGTGACGAGCCAAGTGAAGGGGCGGCCCCGCGCGGCGTCGAAGGCGCGGGCCTGCTGCCAGATTTGCAGGCAGACCTCCTGCAAAACGTCTTCGGCCTCGGCGCGGCTGTGTAATATACGGAGCAGGAGGCCGAAAAGGATGGAGCTGTAGCGGTCGTAAAGCTCTGCGAAGGCGCGCTCGTCGCCGCCCGCGACCCCCGCGAGCAGCGCCGCGTCCCGTGCGTCCGACTCTGTGCGTTCCTGTGACAACAAAGTGAGTCCGGCGCGGAAGACACAAGGGGCCGCGCAATCCTCAAGTACGAGGGCGCGCGGCCCGTCGGATTCAAAGGAAGTAGACAGTAGTCAGTAGACAGTAGTCAGTAGGTTCTCAAGCGAGAGTTGACGCCGACGCCGTGACCGTTAGCTAAAGAAAGTTTTTCTACTGACTACTGTCTACTGTCTACTGTCTACTGACTACTGTCTACTTCTTTATGCCACCGTGATCTCTTCGGCGAGGTACACGTCCTGAATGGCGTTGAGGAGTTGGACGCCCTCGGGCATGGGGCGCTGGAACGCCTTGCGGCCGGAGATG
>Ga0196977_1001138_pt1 | contig 10659 bp, 8 predicted proteins | sample S3v_1013CmetaG_FD_148634 | JGI IMG/M metagenome (GOLD analysis project Ga0196977, IMG submission 148634) | Soil microbial communities from Anza Borrego desert, Southern California, United States - S3+v_10-13C | ecosystem: Environmental > Terrestrial > Soil > Desert | place: USA: California...
TTCCTTGTCGGCGAGCAGCCGCTTGGCGGCATCCACATTGACGAGATCGGGCTTCGCGGCGGTCTTGAACGAAAAGCTCTGCTTGCGCTGATCCATTACGATGCGGTGCCGCGTCACTTCGCCCGCGACGTACACGTCTACGTCGAGCGGCAGGCGGAACACTTCAGGAATACCGTCGCCGCCGCGCTGCGTCTGCTCGAGCTGCACGGTCTGCTCGCTTCTCACCGCGTCGTAGCCGTAAGTGATCGTCAGCTCGGGATGTCCTGCGGAGAGGAACCATTGATCGAAGAACCAATTCAGGTCTTCGCCCGTCACCTGCTCGAAAGCCAGGCGCAGGTTGTGAATTTCCACCGCCTTGTATTTGTTCGTCTCGAGGTACAGCTTCAGCGCCGCGAAAAATGCTTCGTCCCCCACGTACCAGTGCAGCATGCGCAGCACCTGACCGCCTTTGTTGTACGAGTGGCTGTCGAACATGTCTTCCCGGTCGACGACGTAATAGCGGATCAGCGGCTCGATCTTTCCCTGCGAGGTTTCGCGGAAATAACCTTCACGTGACTGGTGGCTGTGGAATTCTTCCGCGTCGCTGCCGTAGGCGAAGCCTTCCCAGAGGTCTTCGCCGTAGGTGGCGAACGATTCGTTGAGCGGCAGGTTGCTCCAGGATTCGCAGGTAACGAGGTCGCCGAACCATTGGTGGAACAGCTCGTGCGAGATGTAATCTTCATAATTGCCGTCGAGCATTTCGCGCTCGGTCTGCTGCAGCTTTTCGCCGTGCACGGTGGCGGAGGTGTTTTCCATCGCGCCGGAGACGTAATCGCGCACGCAGATCTGCGCGTATTTGGCCCAGGGATAATCCACGCCTAATTTTTTCGAGAAGAACTCCATCATCTCCGGCGTGCGGCCGAAGACGGCGCGGGCGTAGGGTTCGTATTTTTTCTCCACGTAATAGCTCACTTCCTTGTCGCGCCACTTGTCTTTCACCACGGCGAATTCGCCCACGGCCATCATCACGAGGTAGGGCGCGTGCGGCAGGTCCATCTTCCAGTGATCGGTGCGCGTGCCGTCGGGATTTTTCTGCGAATGCACGAGCGCGCCGTTGGAGAGCGTGACGTACTTGTCTTCCACCGTCATGAAGATTTCCTGCGTCATGCGCTCGTTGGGCCGGTCGATCGTGGGGAACCAGGCGGAGCTGGCCTGCGTTTCGCCCTGCGTCCAGATCTGTTTCGGCTTGCCGGGATCTTTCCCGTCGGGGTTGATGAAGTACAGGCCTTTGTCGGAAGAGATGGCGTTGCTGCCGCCCGCTTTCAGCTCGTCGGGCTTCGCGACGTAATCGATGAAGACCGAGTAGCTCTCGCTGCGCGTGTAGGTTTTGCCGAGGTAGATGAGCAGCGAATCGTTTTTGTACGCGTACCCGAGCGCTTTTTTCCCCGCGCCCTGCAGCAGCGAAACTTCTTTGATCTCCATGCCGCGCGCATCGAGCAGCAGCTCGTTCATGGGATAAAAATACGGGCGCAGGCTGAGCGTGGCTTTGCCGTAGAGGTAACGTTTTTCCCAGTCGAACGAAACTTCCAGCCTGGTATGCAGCAGGTCGTGCTCGCGCGTGGCGCTGGCCTGGTAGCTGGGATCGGGCCGGGGAGAAATGTCGAGCGTATCGGTGCTGACGCTGATCGTGGAATCGCTGTTGCGGCGCGCCCGGCGGTTGGGATCGCAGGCGGAAAAAAGAAGAGCTGCCAGCAGGAGTATGCTAAAAAATGATCTGTTCATAGGAAGATCGCGGGTCTGAAGGATGCGAAATACGAATCGTTACGAATATACGAATCGGGCTTTGCCGCGCACGGCGATTTTGTCATTCGTATATTCGCAGCGATTCGTATTTCGCTTCAGGATCATAAACTTTCTTTCCAACGAAGTTCAGCATTTCCGGGGAAGAAACGGTACTTTTGTTATTGGCGGTGGATGCGTTCCACCAGCGGAAAAAGATTATGGAAAAACCGACGTTCAGCGTAACGGTCAACGGCAGCAGCGCGCACAAGCTGGTGCTCGACGGGCCGGGCGCTTTCTCCGGCACGATCGACGGGAAAACATTCAGCTGCGATGCGGCGCAGGAGCGCCCGGGCAGCCTGCACGTGCTGCGCGACAATATTTCTTACAATGTGGAAGTGCTGAAAGCCGATCACGGGAGCAAGACGCTCGTGCTGAAAGTGAACGGCCGCCGCTACCAGGTGGAGCTGAAAGACAAGTACGACGAGCTGCTGCGCTCGCTGGGCATGGACAACCTGAACGGCCGCAAGGTGAACGAGCTGAAGGCGCCGATGCCCGGGCTGGTGCTCGAAGTGCTGGTGCGTGAAGGCGCGCAGGTGAAGAAAGGCGATGCGCTGGTGGTGCTGGAGGCGATGAAGATGGAGAACATTTTGAAGTCGCCGACGGACGGCGCGGTGAAGCGCGTGGGCGTGAAGAAGGGAACGGCGGTGGAGAAGAACCAGCTGCTGGTGGAGTTCGCCTGAAAGATCCTGCACAAAAAAATAAATGCAGAGGTCTCACGCACATGCCTCTGCCGCAGAGGAAGGGCGCAGAGGGCCAACGCACATATCGAGCGCCGCAGAGCCTGGTACTTCACAAGTAATTACAACCTCCCTTCTTTTCATTTTCCCCAATGAAAAAGAAATTTTTTCTCTACGGTTTCCTTTTTCTGATCGCGGCGCTGTTCGTTTATTATTTTTTTCCTGAAGCTGCGCTGCCTGCGAATTCCCGCATCGACAAGATCATCGTTTACAAAGCGAAGCGCGAGATGGAAGTTTTTTCCGCGGGAAAATTGCTGAAGACGTACACGATCTCACTCGGCGGCGAGCCGGAAGGCGATAAGCAATTCCAAGGTGATAAGCGCACGCCGGAGGGAAACTATTTCATCGACGGCAAAAATCCGAACAGCGTTTGCTACAAGAATCTCGGCATTTCCTATCCTTCGGAGCAAGACAAAGCCGAAGCGAAAAAGCTGGGCAAGCCCGCAGGCGGCGACATCAAGATCCACGGCATGTGGAACGGCTGGGGGCTGGTCGGTAAATTCCACCGCTGGATGGACTGGACAGCGGGCTGCATCGCGGTGACGGATGAAGAGATGGACGAATTGTACGAGAGCGTGGAAGAGGGTGTGGAGATAGAGATCAGGCCTTGATCCCGGTGAAGGTGCAGTACCGTTCGCAGCGCGAGACTGCGGCATGGCGTGCGTTTGCGGGCACGTACAAACCACTCGTACTTTTTTCTTTGCCGCGCTACTTTTTCACCCGTACCTTTATAGAACACACCATTTACGAACACATAAATTTTCTCTTCTATGACTTCCAATCGCCGCGACTTCCTGAAAAAAAGCGCCCTGCTCACTGCGGGCGGCATCGGCCTTTCCATGCTGGGCCGCAACATGGCGCACGCTGCCGGTACGTTTGAAAAAGAAACCAAAATCCCTGCAGCCGACGGCTTGTATTCGCTTCCCTCCCTGCCCTACGCCTTCGACGCGCTCGAGCCGCACATCGACAGGCAGACGATGGAAATTCACCACGGCAAGCACCACCAGGCCTACGTGAACAATCTGAACAAAGCGGTGGCCGAGATAAAAGATGCGCCGGCGGACATCGAGCTGCTGCTGAAAAAATTCGCGAAGACGAACAACGTTATCCGCAACAACGGCGGCGGACATTATAATCACAGCCTTTTCTGGAAGCTGATGCGTCCCGCGTATGCTGCATCTTCGGCGAATGCGCCTTCGGGAAAATTAGCGGAGGCGATCACGTCCGCGTTCGGTTCTGTCGATGCGTTCAAAGAAAAATTCGCGGCGGCGGGAAAAGACCGCTTCGGCTCGGGCTGGGCCTGGCTGGTGGCGGACAAGAACGGGAAGCTCTCCATCGGCTCCACGCCGAACCAGGACAACCCGCTGATGGAGATGAGCGAGATCAAAGGAAAGCCCGTGCTGGCGCTGGACGTGTGGGAGCACGCGTATTACCTCAAGTACCAGAACAAGCGGCCGGATTATATCGGCGCGTGGTGGAGCGTGGTGAACTGGGACGAAGCGGCGCGACTGTATGATGGAAAATAATGATGCGCGGATAAGCAGATTCAGATGTGCGGATTGACCGCGCACAAACCTCGCCTTTCGTACAAGTGAGCGCATTTGCATACCCGCACACCTGCAATCTGCCTGTCCGCGGGAGATTGCGCGCAGACACGAGTAATTCCCCGCAGATTCAAGACTTTTCGTACCTTTAGCCCCTCAAACCAGTTCAGCAAATGACACAATCCGTAATCCTTGCTTTTGGTCTCGGCGTCGGCGAGATGATCGTCATCCTCATCATCGTGCTGCTGCTTTTCGGCGGCCGCAAGATCCCCGAGCTCATGCGCGGCCTGGGCAGAGGCGTGAAGGAGTTCAAGGACGCTTCCAAAGGAGAAGGCGCCAACAACGACAAGAAAGAGAATCAATAGTGACCCGTTGAGCTGCCCCGCAGCGCTCGCATTCTTTTCCTGAACGGCTTACACATTTCCGCATTCTTTATTCCTTGAGATCGTATTCCTCTTTAGCTGAGATCCGCAGCGACCTTTCCGCCGGCTCGCTGAATTGCCGCGCCCTGGTGCAGCAGTACCTCGATCGCATCGACGCGCACCGGCACCTGAACGCTTTTCTCGAAGTATTTTCCGAAAGCGCCCTGGCAAAAGCCGACGAGGTGGACGCGAAGCTGAAGAGCGGGAAAGCCGGCAAGCTCGCGGGCATGGTTATCGCGCTGAAGGACAACATCTGCTACAAGGGACATAAAATTTCCGCTTCCTCTAAAATCCTCGAAGGCTTCGTTTCCGTCTACAGCTCCACCGTCGTGGAACGATTGCTGGCGGAAGACGCCATCATCATCGGCCGCACCAACTGCGACGAGTTCGCCATGGGCAGCTCGAATGAAAATTCCGCGTTCGGCAACGTGGCCAATCCGCACGATACCAGGCGCGTGCCCGGCGGCTCTTCCGGCGGCTCGGCGGCGGCTGTGGCGGCGGGCTTGTGCCTGGCCGCGCTCGGCACCGATACCGGCGGCTCCATTCGGCAGCCCGCTTCTTTTACGGGGACGGTCGGACTGAAGCCGACGTACGGGCGCGTGTCGCGCTGGGGCATCATCGCGTATGCTTCTTCGTTCGACCAGGTAGGCCCGATCACGAACAACATCGAAGACAGCGCGCTCATTCTCGAGGTGATGTCGGGAATGGATGAGCACGACGCGACGCTGGCCGCTCAGCCCGTTCCCGCATACAGCAAGCAGCTGAATTTCGAAGGGAAAAAGCGCATCGCCTATCTCGAAGATTGCATCGAGAAGGACGGCCTGGATCCCGAGATCAAAGCGCGCGTGCTCGAGGTGATCGAAAAGCTGCGCGCCGAAGGCCACACCGTGGAGCCCGTGCGTTTTCCGTACCTTGATTATCTCGTGCCTGCGTATTACGTGCTCACCACAGCCGAAGCCTCCTCCAATCTTTCACGCTACGACGGGGTGCATTACGGCTATCGCAGCCCGAACGCGTTCGACCTCGAATCGACGTACAAAAAATCGCGCAGCGAAGGGTTCGGGCCGGAGGTGAAGCGACGCATCATGCTCGGCACCTTCGTGCTCAGCGCGGGTTATTACGACGCGTATTATTCGAAAGGACAGAAAGTGCGCCGCCTCCTGCGCGATAAAACGCAAGCCATCCTCGATAATCACGACGCTATTCTCCTGCCCACCACGCCGGGCGCCGCGTTCGAATTCGGCGCGAACTCCGCCGACCCGATCAAAATGTATCTCGAAGATATTTTCACCGTGCAGGCCAACCTTACCGGCATGCCCGCGGTTTCCATTCCCGCAGGAAAACATTCGAGCGGCCTTCCTTTCGGCGTTCAGCTCATCGGGAAACGTTTCGAAGAAGGCGCGATGCTGGCCCTGGCCAAGCACATCCTGGATAATTGCTGATCCGCTTTTCCGTTGAGGAAATTCTTCCCCAAACGTTTCGCCGCAGCCCTTGATTTTGCGGGTGCTTAACAATTCTTAGTGAATAAACGGGCCCGCCAAAGTCCCGCCAGGCTTGGATTTTAGGCCTGGATTGCGATATTTGCATATACGCCTCACAACTTCGGAGGCCTTTCAAACGTATTATTAAAGGGACATTAGATGGGGACGCACATGCGCGGGATGAAGATTTTTGCCGGATTGTTGTTATTGCTGTTCGTAACGAGCGGAGCTTCAGCACAGAAAGCTGACACCTTGTTTATGGACGATCCCGTGGCGGCCATGCTCGACAGCCTGGCGCGCAACAAGTACCTCAATTCGCTGCCCAAGCAGGTTACCGCGCGCAACAATAAGCACCACTTCGCTCCCGACAGCATTCCCCGTTACGACGAGCTGGTGATCGAGGGCCGCCTGGCCAAGCTGAACAATCAATCGCCTTTCGATCTGGTTTACAACAAGGAAGTCAAGGCCTACATCGACATGTATACCCTGCGCTCGCGCAAGTCGGTGGAGCGCATGCTGGGCGTCTCGCAATTGTATTACCCGATGTTCGAGCAGCAGCTGGACAAATACAACCTCCCGCTGGAGCTGAAGCACCTCGCTGTGATCGAAAGCGCGCTGAATCCCACGGCCACTTCGCGCTCGGGCGCGCGGGGGCTCTGGCAGTTCATGTACCCGACCGGTAAAATGTATCATCTCGACGTGACTTCGTATGTCGACGAGCGCTGCGATCCTTATAAATCTACCGACGCCGCCTGCCAGTACCTGCAGTTCCTTTACGGCATGTTCGGCGACTGGCAGATGGTGCTGGCCGCTTACAATGCGGGTCCGGGCACGGTGAACAAAGCGATCCGCCGCGCGGGCGGAGGAAAGAAAACCTATTGGGAAATCCGTCCGTTCCTGCCCAAAGAAACGCAAGGCTACGTCCCCGCTTTCATCGCGGCGAACTACGTGATGAGCTACACGGCGGAGCACAACCTTTACCCGTCGATCAACATCCGCAAGAACTTCATCGAAGTGGATACCGTGAACGTGAAGCAGCAGGTGAGCTTCGCGCAGATCGCGGCGGTGCTGGGCGTTTCGCAGGAAGAGCTGGCGTTCCTCAACCCGATGTACAAGCTCGGCGTGGTGCCTTACTCGAACACGGCTGAACCGTTCACGCTGGTGCTGCCCGCCGCCAAGGCCGGGAGCTTCGTGGCGAATGAGCATGCGATCTACAATTTCCTGAAGACCGATACGGCCGCCGCATTGCTCGCCGCGCAGCAGGTCATGAAAATGCATACGGTGCGCAAAGGCGAGCACATCAACTCGATCGCCAAACGCTACAAGTGCACGGTGAGCGACATCAAATCCTGGAACAACCTCAAAAGCAATTATCTCCGTCCCGGCCAGAAGCTGACGGTGTATATGCCCGGCCGCACGGAAAGCACCGCTGTTTTAGCGAATAATAACGCGAACAAAGAAGCGCCCGCGAGCAATGCCGCTGCAAACACCGCCAAAACAAAAGAGCAGCCCGCTTCGGGAACGACTGCAAAAGGCGGCGTGCGTTACTACACCATCCAGCGCGGCGACACGCTCTGGGGCATCTCGCAGCGCACCGGCATTCCTGTCGCCGAGATCAAAAAGGTGAACGGCTTCGGCTCGAAGTTCAGCCTGCATCCCGGCCAGAAGATCAAGCTGCCGAGCAAGGCGTAGCTGTCTTTTCGCCCGGGAAGCGAAATACGAATCCTTACGAATATTACCATTGACGATCCCCGTGTTCTGACCGACCTGCGAGGCGAAATGCGATTCGTATATTCGTAAGGAGTCGTGCTTCGTGTCGACCAGGCCGTAACTTTATGCGTACGTACTACCTCAACGTGCTCGGGCTTCCGGAGGGCAGCAGCGATGAAGCGATCCGCAAAGCTTACCGCCGCCTGGCCAAGCTCTATCACCCCGACGTGAGCGCGCATCCCGACGCGCAGAAAAAATTCGTGGCGATCAACGAAGCGTATGAATACCTGACCTCGCCGCAGCCCGCCCCTTCTTATTCTTCCCCGCGCTCTCGCCCGCAGCCGCCTTTCTCGCAGGCCAAAACCAATGCGCGCAGAACGCAGCGCGCAGGCCCGCGCCCGGTAGAAGAAAAATTCACGGCGGAGGAATATTCGCGCATGTCGTTCAAGGAATTCCGGCAGACGGCTTACTTCAAGAACACGAAAAAGCAATTGATCAACGGGCTGCTGTCCGGGCCGGGCTTCTTCACGCTCCTCGTCTGGGGCTCGCTGGTCAAGCTGTTCTTCAGCGTCGGGCAACCGCTGCTCGGTATTTTATTTTGCCTGCTGCCGTTCGCGTTTATTGCATGGGTATTGTTGAGCAGGCCGAAGAGGTGATGAAAAATAAAAGCCGTCTCTGCAAAATTCCAGAGACGGCTTTCTTATTGCTCAACTTTTTCTACTCCCTGATCACGATCCTCGCCGTCTGCAAACCGAGACGCAAAATGTACACGCCCGGCGCGTGATGCGCTTCGCGCGAGATCCGGTTCGCGCCTTCGCGCAGCAGCAGGCGCTCCTCGGTGATCAAGCGTCCGCCGAGATCGAACAGTTCGAGCGTGGCGTATTGCTCTTTGTCTACCGTGCTGCTGATGTTGATCGTCTGCCCGCCCGCGACAGGATTCGGGTAAACGCTCAGCGCGGAAGTTTCATTCGTTTGCTGCGGCGTGATGCGCGCGCCGGCGCCGAGCGTGGCCACGTACATGCCGTTGCCGTGCGTGCCGATGAGCAGCTTGTTGTCCGATGCGCGGTACGACAGCGATGTCACCACCGCGTCGCCGATGCCGTTGGGATCTTCCTGCGTCCACACGGTTGATGCTCCGTCGAGCAGCGTGGTGCGGAACAAGCCGGCGGAAGTGCCGACGTAATATTCTTTTCCTTCGGGGCCGTTCACGATGATGCAGCAACGCGCGGAGGGCAGTGAGAGATTGCCTTCGACCACAGTCCAGGTAGGCATCGGGTTCGTGCTCAGCGCATTTTCAGAATAGTATATGCTGCTGACGCCGTAGTTGGCGACGGTGAACATCACTTTATGGTTGGTGCTTGGATCGACGGCTATACCGCTCACCGCGCAATTGAAAATGCCGGGGACGTTCAGGATGACAGGCGTGCTCGAGCCGGTTGCCGTTTTCGAATTTGCAAGCCGTGCGAGCGTGCCGTGCATCGTCCCGATGAAGAGCGCGGGATTGCTCAGGCTGGTAGTACCCATAACAGTGATGGGATCCGGATGCATGAAATCGCCGTTCTGGTATTCGAACGTACAGCCATTGAGCTTCGTCCACCCTGCGATGGACACGGTGCTAGCTGCGGTGGTGCGATAAACAATATGCTTGTCTGCATAGAACAAAAGATTATCGTGCAGCGGATTCATATGAAAGTAGGTGCGGAATTCATTCCATGGCGCATTGTTCGGATCGATCTGCGTTTCTCCGCCCAACGCATTCCTTCGCCGCAGCACGCCTTTTTGTTGTGTCATATAGGCAAATCCGCTGTCGAGAAAGCATTGGAAACCATCGCCTCCTTCCGGGGTCAGGTGCCCGTAAGGCGGCAATACAGCCGGCGCATACGCCGTCGTGCCGTTATCCTGGGAGCCGCCCATGAATTGAAGCTCGCTCGACGGATCCTGGTTGATGCTGGAGAAATAATATTGCAGCGTCGCATACCCGTTATTCATCGATTTCCACTGGATCGATTCGGGAATCGTATTGACGGGCGCTTTGCCGCGGTGCACGCCGCCGTCCGATCCAAGAATGATGGTGTCCTTGTTGTTCGGCTTGCCCGGAACGACCGGCTTGAACCCGATGGAATGAATATCCGCATGCGGAAGTGAAGTATAACTCGTCACCGGGCTGCTGCCATCCAGGATTCTTACCAGTTGTTTTCCGCCGAGGTAAATGTGTGCGGCGTTGTCCGGCTTGATGCCGAGGGACAGGCAATAGCCCGTGTACGTCTGAAAGCTGTCGGGCACTGCGGCGCTTTTGTTCGTCCAGCTGCCGCTGCCCTGAAAAATATTGTAGGTATACCGGAAAAGGTCCGCGTTCGGCAGCGGGCCGTCCTTGGCGCTGCTGTTGTAATAGGCCGCCCACAATTGATTCTGATTCGAAGGCGGGATCGCCAGTACAATGCGGCCATAGTCGTACATGTTTTTCCAGCCGGAAGGACTTCCATCTCCCGCGATCCGGGTCCAATCACCCTGGTTGCCGGTATTGGATTTCCAGACGCCGTCATAATTGTAATGGATCCCTGAAAACGCTGCATAGATCGTCCCGTTATTATTGATCACCACATCGGTCATCGCGTAGACATTTGTCCATCCGTCGCCGAGTACTTTTGTCCAGGTCCAGAATTGCTGGAACGGTGTCCCGCGATAGATCGCCCCGGAAGCTGCTACGTAGAGATAACCATCCGTCGGGTCGACGGCCAGGCGAGTGATCAGATCCATGGGCTTATCGAAAAGCTCCAGTTGTCCTGTCTGGCCCGAGCCTGTAATTTTATTCCAGGTGATCCCGTTATCAGCCGATCTGTAGATCCCGTTCCCGAGATAATACGCCACTTCCTCTCCCAATCCCCCGTCGAAGCTCGCCGAGTTGCCGCGCCCGGCGTTGCCCGTGCTGTAATACCAGACGTCT
>Ga0196977_1001139_pt1 | contig 10654 bp, 11 predicted proteins | sample S3v_1013CmetaG_FD_148634 | JGI IMG/M metagenome (GOLD analysis project Ga0196977, IMG submission 148634) | Soil microbial communities from Anza Borrego desert, Southern California, United States - S3+v_10-13C | ecosystem: Environmental > Terrestrial > Soil > Desert | place: USA: California...
GACCTCATACTCGAGCCGAACGCACGCAACGTCGCCGAGCTCACGTGGCGCACCGGCCTGCCCGTGAGCGCGCTGGTGCTGTCGCTGCTCGCGATACCGCTGTCGTTCGTCAATCCGCGGGCGGGGCGCTCCATGAACCTCGTGCTCGCGGTGCTGATATACATGACCTACAGCAACCTGCTCTCGATCGTGCAGGGTTCGATCGCCCAGGCGCGCGTGCCTTTCGCGACCGGCCTGGCCGTGCATGCCGGCATGCTCTTGCTCCTGGCTTTGCTCTTCTATCGCCGTCTTATGGTCGTGCCGCTCACGCGCCTGCTGCGGCGGCGGAGCGACGCCGCATGAAGACGCTGCGCCGCTATCTCGCCTCGGAAATCCTCGCGGCGACGGCGCTCGTGATGCTGGCGCTGCTCATGCTGTTCGCTTTCTTCGATCTCGTCGAGGAGATGAAGGATCTCGGGCGCGGCGGCTACCGTCTGAAGCACATCGCGGTGCAGGTGCTGCTCTCGGTGCCGACGCACGTCTACGAGGTCTTTCCGATCGCGGCGCTGATCGGCACGCTCTTCGCGCTGGCCCAGCTCGTCGCGAGCACGGAGTACACAGTCATACGCGCGTCAGGGGTTTCGCTCACGCGGCTGAACGGCGCGCTGCTGTCGATCGGCGGGGTGTTCGCCGTGCTCACCTTCGCGTTCGGAGAGTTCGTCGGGCCGCCCGCCGAGCAGTTCGCGCAGCGCGTGCGCTCGCTCGCGGTCGCGGGCATCGTCGCGCAGGAGTTTCGTTCCGGCCTGTGGGTGAAGGACGGACAGAATTTCGTGAACGTCGGCGAGGTCACGCCCGACGCGCAGTTAAGACGCGTGCGCATCTATGAATTCGACGCGGACTATCGGCTGCGCACGCTGTCTTTCGCCGAATCGGCGACATACGTCAAGGACCGGACGTGGACGCTCAACGACGTCGTACGCACCACCTTCGAGCAGACACGCACACAGGTGCGCAGGATCGAGGAGGCGCAATGGACCTCCGTTCTCGAGCCGCAGCTCCTCGCGATGCTGGTCGTGCGGCCAGACCGGATGTCGGCGTGGAGCCTGTACTCATATTCCCAGCACCTGAAGGAGAACCGGCAGAAAGCGCTGCGCTACGAGATCGCGCTGTGGACGAAGGCGATGTACCCGATCGCCGTGCTCGTGATGATGGTTCTGGCGGTGCCGTTCGCGTATTTCCAGAAGCGCCAGGGCGGCGTCGGCGCGCGCATTTTCACCGGCATCATGCTCGGCCTCGCGTTCTACATGATGAACCGGCTCTTCGGCGCGCTGGGCCTGCTTTACGACTGGCCGGCGCCGGTCGTGGCGGTGACTCCGACGCTGCTGTTTCTCACGCTGGCGCTGACGCTCATGTGGTACCAGGAGCGACGCTAGCGTGCCGCGCGACCCTCGCATCGCGAGGGGTCACGAGCGCGGTAGACGATTCAGAGGGAAACCAAGGTTTCCCTCCGAAACCTCCCTTCCTTCACGCCGAGCGCACCACCCGCGTGCCGGTGAGGCGGTCGTGGAGGAACTGTCCCTCGCGGTCGAAGAGTGCCCACAGAAAGCTCACGCCGAAGAGGAGCAGCGCGGCGATGTAGCGCAGGAGCGCCTGCCGGAGCGTGATCGGCGCGCCGTCGCGCGAAACGAGCCTCACGCGCCACGTTTTCATCGCCAGCGTCTGGCCGCCGCGCAGCCACTGCCACACGAAGTAGAGCCCGGCGACCGCTGCCAGATAGATCTGATATGCGGCCCGGACGTGTGGCAGTCCCAGCGCAAATTCGATCATGGCGAGGGGTAACGCGGCGAAGAAGAGCACGGCGCCGAGGAGCAGCGCCTCGTACGAAAGCGAAGCCAGTCGCCGCGGCAGCGGCGCGAGGACGCGCGTCGCGTCCTGCATCCGGCGGTTTAGTTCTGCGCCTTCGGCGTTTCGGCGGGTGCAGCCTCCGCCGGCTCGGGCGTCGGCGGCGACGCGAGCGGGGCCGGTGCGACCGACTGCTTGTACTCGCGCCACTTCTCGCGCACTTCCTTGCGCTGCTCCGGCGGAAGCTTCCGCAGCGTCTGATACCGCTCGCGTGCGGCCCTGCGCTCCTCGGGTGTGAGGCTCGCCCACTCCTGCATCCGTTTCTGCAGCCGCTGCTGCTGTGCCGGCTTCATCGTCGGATATCGGTTGGCGATCGCGACCCACTTCTTGCGGCGCGTCGTATCGAGCTGTTCCCAGTCGGTCTGCAGCGGCGCGAGGACCTGCTGCTGCGCAGGGGTGAGCTCCGCCCAGGTCGGGCGAGGCGCTTTCTTCGATTCGGCCTTAGTCTGAGCGGCGGTTGCGGAGAACGCGATGCATAGCGAGGCGATCAGCGCGAGGAGCGTTTTAACCATGCATCGAAGCCCTGGTCGAGGAACGCATTGATCGGCAGCTCGTCGGTGAGCAGTCCCGCGTCGATGTCCGCGATCTCGCTCGGCGCGCTCCCGGTATGGACGTACATGACGCCGATCAGGCCCAGCACGAGCGCCGCCATCGGCACGATGTAGCGCACGCCGAGCACGGTGCGCTCGGTGAAGTCCGAAATACCCTCCACGACGGCGGGCACGAGCCCGCGTGCGGGCCGCACCCGGTGCCGTGCTACAGCAAGACTGCGTGCCTCGATGAGCCGCGTGCGCGCTTCGGCATCGATCGCACCCGTGCCTTCATCGAGGAGCCGGGCGACAGCGCGCCCCAGCTCTTCCTGGTCGTTCATAGCTTGATCCCCTGTTTCTCCAGGATCGCCGCGAGCGCGTGGGTCGCGCGGGAGCAGTGGGTTTTCACGCTGCCCTCCGAGCAACCCATGATTTGTGCCGCTTCCGCGACGTCCATTTCTTCCCAGTAACGCAACAAAAAAGCCTGTCGTTGACGGGCCGGCAGCTTTACCAGCGCTTTTTCAATCAAAGCAAGCACTTGAGACCGTGCAAGCTGGTCCGGAGGCGGCTCCATCGATTTGGATTCGGATTCCACCGCCAGAGTTTCGAGCGGGTCGTGGTCTTCGTCGCCTTCGCCGCCGCCGAACAGCGCGGACACGGGCGTAGTCCAGAGCGCGCGGACTTTCTGCCGCCGATAGAAGTCCCGGATGACGTTCTGGAGGATGCGCTGAAACAGCATCGGCAGCTCGCCCGCCGGCTTGTCGCCGTACTTTTCCGCGAGCTTGAGCATCGCGTCCTGCACGATATCGAGCGCGATGTGCTCATCCCGCACCGCGAACAATGCCTGCTTGTAGGCGCGGCGCTCGACTTCCGCGAGAAAGTCCGAAAGTTCTTTTTGTGTGGCCAGAGGCTTGCCTTGGGTTCCCGCCGGCGGCGTTCGCGCGCCCGTCTGAAACTATCGCTCTGGCTTACCGCGCCGCCGGGTGGCGGCCATCTTGAACAAAAGAGGCGGCTCGCGCAAGCCGAGCGGCGGGTCTGCGAAAGCCGTGCGACGCACGGCCGCGGCGCTGCTATCTCGCTGTTTAATGAGGCGTTTTGCTTGACCATGGGCGCGCTCAACTGTTAATGTTTCACGTTTCCCGCTAGCCCTCCCCACAAGACCTGAATCCGTTTATGAGCCTCACCGGTGCTGAGATCGTCGTGCGCTGCCTGCAGGAAGAGGGCGTCGAATACGTGTTCGGATATCCCGGCGGCGCGGTGCTCTTCCTTTACGACGAGCTTTTCAAGCAGAACAAGGTGAAGCACATCCTGGTCCGGCACGAGCAGGGTGCGATTCACGCCGCCGACGGGTACGCGCGCTCGACCACGAAGCCGGGGGTGGCGCTGGTGACCTCCGGGCCCGGCGTGACGAACGCGGTGACCGGCATCGCGACGGCGTACATGGATTCCATTCCGCTCGTGATCCTCACCGGCCAGGTGCCGACCGCCGCGATCGGGCAGGACGCATTCCAGGAATGCGACACGGTGGGCATCACGCGGCCGTGCGTGAAACACAACTTCCTCGTGAAAGACGTGCGGGAGCTCGCTTCCACGATCAAGAAAGCCTTTTACATCGCCACCAGCGGACGCCCGGGCCCCGTGGTGGTCGATATTCCGAAGGACGTGACCACCCACAAAACGGATTTCGACTATCCCGAGAAGGTGGCGATGCGGTCGTACAACCCGACCGTGAAGGGCCACGCCGGCCAGATCAAGAAGGCCATCCAGTACCTCATGGAAGCGAAGCGGCCGATGGTCTATACCGGCGGCGGCATCGTGCTCGGTGAGGCGGCGCCGCAACTCGCGCGCCTGGTGCGGCTCCTCGGCGTGCCGTGCACGAACACGCTGATGGGCCTCGGCGGCTTTCCCGCGACCGACAAGCACTTCCTCGGCATGCTCGGCATGCACGGCACGTACGAGGCGAATATGGCGATGCAGCACTGCGACGTGCTGCTCGCGATCGGCGCGCGCTTCGACGACCGGGTGATCGGCAATCCCAAGCACTTCTTCGAAGAGCAGCGCACGATCATCCACATCGACATCGATCCTTCGTCGATCTCCAAGCGCGTCAAAGTGGACGTGCCGATCGTCGGCAACGTGCGCGAGGTGCTCGAAGAGCTCCTGCGCCAGCTCGACACGGGCAAGGCACGCCCCGACGAGGAGGCGCTGAAGACCTGGTGGACGCAGATCGAGCTGTGGCGCGGCCGCGAGTGTCTGAAGTACGACCGCGCGAGCCCGATCATCAAACCGCAGTACGTGATCGAGAAGCTGTACGAGGTGACCGGCGGCACGGCCTACGTGACATCCGACGTCGGACAGCACCAGATGTGGGCCGCGCAGTTCTACAAGTTCAACGAGCCGCGCCGGTGGATCAATTCGGGCGGCCTCGGGACGATGGGTTTCGGGCTGCCGGCCGCCGTGGGCGCGCAGCTCGCGCATCCGGATGCGCAGGTCGCGTGCGTGACCGGAGAAGCGAGCATCCAGATGTGCATCCAGGAGCTTTCGACCTGCAAGCAGTATCGGCTTCCGATCAAGATCGTGAACCTCAACAACCGCTACATGGGTATGGTGCGGCAGTGGCAGGAGTTCTTCCACGGCAACCGCTACGCCGAGTCCTACATGGATGCACTGCCGGATTTCGTGAAGCTCGCCGAATCGTACGGGCACGTCGGCATGCGCGTGGAAAAGCCCGAGGACGTCGAGCCCGCGCTGATGGAAGCTTTCGAGCGCAAGAAGGACCTCGTGTTCATGGATTTCTGCACCGACCAGACCGAGAACGTCTTCCCGATGGTGCCCGGCGGCAAGGGGCTCTCCGAGATGATTCTCGTCTAACCAGCGAAAGAGCCAACAACAACAATCCATGCGGCACATCGTTTCAGTACTGCTCGAGAACGAAGCGGGCGCGCTCTCCCGCGTCTCGGGACTGTTCAGCGCGCGCGGCTACAACATCGAGTCGCTCACCGTCGCGCCGACGGAAGACGCGACGCTCTCGCGCATGACCATCGTCACCTCCGGCTCCGACGAAGTGATCGAGCAGATCACGAAGCAGTTGAACAAGCTCGTCGACGTCGTGAAGGTGGTCGATCTCTCCGAAGGCGAGCACATCGAGCGCGAGCTGATGCTCGTCAAGGTGCGCGCGATCGGCAAGGATCGTGAGGAGATGAAGCGCATGGCGGACATCTTCCGCGGGCGCATCATCGACGTCACCGACAAGGATTACACGATCGAGCTGACCGGCACCGGATCGAAGCTCGATGCGTTCCTGAAAGCGATAGACCGCGCAGCGATACTGGAGACCGTTCGCACCGGCGCCTCCGGCATCGGCCGCGGCGACCGCGTGCTTCGCGTTTAGCGCGCGCGGCCGGCACTAACCACTCACCGGTTTCATTTCGAGGATTTCAATGAAGATCTATTACGACAAGGACGCCGATCTCTCGCTCATCAAGCGCAAATCGGTCGCGATCATCGGCTACGGCTCGCAGGGGCACGCGCACGCGAACAACCTCCAGGATTCCGGCGTCAAGGTCACGGTCGGCCTGCGCAAGGGCGGCTCGTCCTGGAAGAAGGCGGAGAACGCCGGCATTGCGGTGAAAGAGGTCGGCGAGGCCGTGAAAGGCGCGGATCTCGTGATGATCCTGCTGCCGGACGAGCACCACCAGCAGGTCTATCAGGACGAGATCGAGCCCAACATCAAGAAAGGCGCGACGCTCGCGTTCGCCCACGGCTTCAACATCCATTTCAAGCAGATCGAGCCGCGCGCGGACCTCGACGTGATCATGATCGCGCCGAAGGGCCCCGGTCATCTCGTGCGCTCGACCTACACGCAAGGTGGCGGCGTGCCCTCGCTCATCGCCGTGCACCAGGACGCGTCCCAGAAAGCGCGCGACGTGGCGCTGTCGTACGCCGCCGCGATCGGCGCGGCGCGCGCCGGCGTGATCGAGACCACGTTCAAGGAAGAATGCGAGACCGATCTCTTCGGCGAGCAGGTCGTGCTCTGCGGCGGTCTCACGGCGCTCATCCAGGCGGGCTTCGATACGCTGGTGGAAGCGGGCTACGCGCCGGAGATGGCGTATTTCGAATGCCTGCACGAAGTGAAGCTGATCGTCGACCTGATCTACGAGGGCGGCATCGCCAACATGCGCTACTCGGTTTCGAACACCGCCGAGTACGGCGACTTCACGCGCGGACCGCGCATCGTCAACGAGCAGACCAAGGCCGAGATGAAGCGCATCCTGCACGAGATCCAGACCGGCCAGTTCGCGCGCGAGTTCATCCTGGAGAACCGGGCCGGCGCGCCGACGTTGAAAGCGATGCGCCGCATGGGCGCCGAGCAGGAAGTCGAAAAGGTCGGCGCGAAGCTCCGCGACATGATGCCGTGGATCAAGAAGAACCGGCTCGTGGACCAGTCGAAGAACTAGCCCTGCCGCGGCTGAAGATGTCGCGCTGGTGTGGAGGAAAGGAGGTTACGGAGGGAAACCTCGGTTTCCCTCTGTTCATTTACCGGACCCGCGACGGCTGGCTGATCGGTGCGTGGGCGCGGGACTTGCCCACGCGCCGATAAAGGAGGCCGTCGACATGTCTTACCCCCACCCCATCATCGCGCGTGAAGGCTGGCCGTTCCTGGCCGGCTCGATTGCCGCCGCCGCGCTCGTCAATGTGTTCGCCGGCTTCTGGTGGGCGCTGCCGCTGTGGATCGCAGCGCTCTTCGTGCTGCAGTTCTTCCGCGACCCGCCCCGAACGGTGCCGTCCGATCCGAATACGGTGGTTTCTCCCGCGGACGGGCGCGTGGTCGTGGTCGAGCGCACGCGCGACCCCTATCTCGAGCGCGATGCGATCAAGATCAGCGTCTTCATGAACGTGTTCAACGCGCACTCCAACCGCAGTCCCGTCGACGGTGAAGTGCGCCGGAAGTGGTATCACGCCGGCAGCTTTCTCAACGCCTCGCTCGCCAAAGCCTCGCTCGAGAACGAGCGCGCAGCGCTGTGGTTTGCAACGTCGATGGGCGACGTCACGTGCGTCCAGGTCGCCGGCCTCATCGCGCGCCGCATCTTGAATTACGCCAAGGAAGGCGAGCGCTACGCACGCGGCGAGCGCTTCGGCTTCATCCGCTTCGGCTCGCGCGTCGACGTTTACTTACCGCTCACCGCCACGCCAAAGGCGAGCGTCGGCGACAAGGTGTACGCCACATCGACCGTGCTCGCGACGCTCGCCTAGCGTTCCGGCATGCTCGAACCGCGCGACAGCAAGCTCTTCATCAAATCGCGCTTCGCGCGCAGGGGAATCTACTGGCTCCCCAATCTTTTCACGATCATGGCGCTCTTTGCGGGCTTCTACGCAATCGTGCAGGCCATGGGCGGGCGCTACCAGTTCGCGGCGATCGCGATCTTCGTCGCGATGGTGCTCGACGGCATGGACGGGCGCATCGCCCGGCTCACCCGCACGCAGAGCGCGTTCGGCGCGGAGCTCGACAGCCTGTCCGACATGGTCTCTTTCGGCGTCGCGCCGGCGCTGGTCGTGTACCACTGGGCGCTCACCGATTTCGCCGGCTCGCCCGTCGCGAAAATCGACCCCTGGGTCGCGACGAAGCTCGGTTGGGTTGCGGCGTTCGTCTATTGTGCGTGCGCGGCGCTGAGGCTCGCCCGTTTCAACACGAATATCGACGTCGTCGACAAGCGCTACTTCCAGGGACTGCCGAGTCCGGCCGCCGCGGGTCTCGTGGCGGGTCTGGTGTGGGCGATGGAGCACAACGGAGTGCGCGGCGTCGAGGTGCGCTGGCTCGCATGGGGCGTCACCATGTTCGCTGGGCTCACGATGGTGAGCAATTTCCGGTTCTACAGCGGCAAGGACATCAATCTGCGCAAAAGCGTGTCGTTCTCCGTCGTCGTCGGCATCGCTATGGGCCTCGTCTTCCTGATCGCCTTCGAACGCGCGCTCCCCGAGATCCTGTTCCTCCTCATGAGCGGTTACGCGCTGTCCGGGTACGTGCTCTGGGGGTTGTCCGCCTTCGGCCGCAGCGGCACGCGGACACCGAGTCAGTAGAGCGGCTGTTGCGCGGGCATTCCGATATCGCTTATAGTCGGCCACTCATGAGCATCCTCCTTCAGGCCTACGCACTTCCCCTCGCCAGCCTCCTGCTGGCAGGCCTGCTGCTGCGCGTTCGCGCGCGCTAAACTCCTACCCCACTTTTTGCAGCACCCCTGACCGGCGCGGAAGATCCGCTCCGGATGAATGTCTTTCCGCCGTGCGGTTGAGCGCGGCGCAATGGAGAAGCCATCATGGCTAAAGAACGACTGATCATATTCGACACCACGATGCGCGACGGCGAGCAGAGCCCCGGCGCGTCGATGACCCGCGAAGAGAAGATCCGCATCGGGCGCCAGCTCGAGCGCATGCGCGTGGACGTGATCGAGGCCGGATTTCCCGCGGCCAGCGACGGCGATTTCGCCGCCGTGCAGGCGGTGGCGCGGGCGGTGAAGGAGAGCGTCGTATGCGGGCTCGCGCGCGCCAACGAGAGCGATATCCGCCGCTGCGGCGAAGCCGTGCGCGTCGCGGCGCAACCGCGCGTGCACACGTTCATCGCGACCTCGCCGATACACATGGAGAAGAAGCTGCGCATGGAGCCGTCGCAGGTGATCGAGCAAGCCGTTCGTGCGGTGCGTTGGGCGCGCGAGTACACCGACAACGTCGAGTTCTCGCCGGAGGACGCCGGCCGCTCCGACATCGATTTCCTCTGCCGCATCCTGGAGCGCGTGATCGACGCCGGAGCGACGACGATCAACGTGCCGGACACGGTGGGCTACACGCTGCCGGACACGTTCGGACACCTCATCCGTACGTTGCGCGAGCGCGTCCCGAACGCCGACAAGGTGATCTGGTCGGTGCATTGCCACAACGATCTCGGGCTCGCGGTCGCGAATTCCCTGTCAGCGGTGCTGAACGGTGCACGGCAGGTCGAATGCACGATCAATGGTCTTGGCGAGCGCGCCGGCAACGCGGCGCTCGAGGAGATCGTCATGGCCGTGCAGACGCGCCAGGACATGTTTCCGTGTGAGACGGGCATCGACACGACGCAGATCGTGCCGGCGAGCCGGCTCGTCGCCGGCATCACCGGCTTTCCCGTGCAGCCGAACAAGGCCATCGTCGGTGCAAACGCCTTCGCCCACGAGTCCGGCATACACCAGGACGGCGTGCTGAAAAGCCGCGACACCTACGAGATCATGCGTGCGCAGGACGTCGGCTGGAATGCGAACAAGCTCGTGCTCGGCAAGCACAGCGGGCGCAACGCGTTCAGGACGCGGCTCTCCGAGCTCGGCATCGAGATCGCGTCGGAAGAGGCGCTCAACGCCGCGTTCAAGCGGTTCAAGGATCTCGCGGACAAGAAGCACGAGATCTTCGACGAGGACCTGCAGGCGCTGATCTCGGAGACCGAAGCCGAGGAAGAGGCGGCCGAGCACTATCGGCTCGTTGCGCTCACCGCCCATTCCGAGACCGGCGAGCAGCCGTACGCGAACATCGTGCTCGCCGACGGCGGGCGCGAGATGCGCACCGAGTCACAGGGCAGCGGCCCGGTCGATGCGTCGTTCAAGGCGATCGAGAGCGTGGTCAAAAGCGGCGCGGAGCTGCTGCTCTACTCGGTGAACAGCATTACCACGGGCACCGATGCACAGGGTGAGGTCACGGTACGGCTCTCGAAAGGCGGCCGCATCGTGAACGGCCAGGGCGCCGACACCGACATCGTCGTTGCCTCGGCCAAGGCGTACATCGACGCGCTCAACAAGCTCCACACGAAGCTCGACCGCGTCAATCCGCAGGTATAGGCCGCCTGCAGCGGCCCAGCCCTGCGGGCAGCAGTAACGAACAGAGGGAAACCGGTGGTGCATGGCGCCTGATTGGCGCCAGGTTCCCTCCGTTACCTCCCTTCCTTCGGTTAAGTTGAGAGCTTGACGGCGATGGTGGCGAGGCGGCGGCCGAGGGCGAAGCACAGCCGGCGCTCCGTCTCGCTGATCGGCGCGTCGTCAGAAACGCCGGCGGTGTGACTCGCGCCGTACGGCGTGCCGCCGGTCGTGGTCGTGACGAGCTCGTGCTCGGTGTAAGGCAGGCCCATGAGCAGCATGCCGTGGTGCAGGAGCGGCAGCGCGAGCGAAAGCAGCGTCGTTTCCTGTCCGCCGTGCAGCGTCGCCGTCGAGGTGAATACGGCAGCGGGT
>Ga0196977_1001140_pt1 | contig 10654 bp, 7 predicted proteins | sample S3v_1013CmetaG_FD_148634 | JGI IMG/M metagenome (GOLD analysis project Ga0196977, IMG submission 148634) | Soil microbial communities from Anza Borrego desert, Southern California, United States - S3+v_10-13C | ecosystem: Environmental > Terrestrial > Soil > Desert | place: USA: California...
CAACCATCACACCGAGAATTCCGAGCGCCGTCCCAGTCGTGCGTGAAGCGACCAGTTCTTTGTTCTTGATCCGCCGCCACAACACGGTGCCGGTCGCAAGCAGAGGCAGGCCCCACAGCGTCACGATTGGCCCCAGGTACATCATCGTCAAACTTAGCGGCCCTGACTTGTAGAGCAATAGTCCAAACGGCAGCAGCGCCGCGAAGCTCATCGTGCCGAGAATCGTGAAGACTGTGGTCGTTTCGCTTTCATCGATCTCGCGATCTTCAAGCACGCGACGCAAGGCGAGTCCGACAGTCACGATGTAACAGACGACCGGAAACGCGGCGAGAAAGATCAAGAGCGAGGGTGAAGTGTCCGGAGCGGCGAAATGACGGACCAGCAGTTGGCCGATTGACGAGCCAAGCACGCCGGCCGATAACAGGTGTTCGCAGCCCGGTGTGATGACGCGTCCGGCGAAATAGACGAGGCAAAGAAAGATAGCCGGCGCCGCCAACTCACTGGCCGTAGCGAGCGCGCCCGGCGTGTTGCTGGCTGAAACCGCGGCGATCGCGAGGAAGTTCAACGGCACGAGTAAGGTTGCAATCGTTAGTATGCCGCGGCTCGTCGTGGGAAGTTTCCAGCGATGCTCCGTGTAAAGACCGACGCCAAACAGGATCGCGGTGACCGTGGTGAAGATCAAAAACTTCAACACGGGGATCTGTGATATCTGTGCCCACAGGCTTATAACGAGTGCGGTCGAGCAGCCGATGATCAGGAGACCGCCGATGATCTCGCCCCAGCGGATGTTGCTCTCTTCCATAAACGAGTTGAGCACTTCGCTGAAGGGACGGCGTGGCGGGCGTGGTGGACTTGGGATTGCTTGTGGCGGTCGCTTGCGTTCGATCTCAATGAGCGGGGATTTAGAAACAACGGGCTTAACGGGCTTCGTAATGATCGGGGGCTTGGTGATAATCGGTGGTTTAGTATCGGGCTCACGCTCGGTGCGAATGCGAGCCATGAGTTGCTCGTAGACCTCGTCGTTGATCTTCCCGTCCCGGTAGAAGCGACTTAGTTGGCGTTCGAAGGCTGCGAGATCGTCTGTGGGTCGCTCGACGACACGCGGCGGCGGCGGAGCGGGTCGTGAGACCCAACGCAAGAGCGCCATCACGATCAACGCGACAACGCCTATGACGCAGAAACAGAAGAACAGCAAAAACAGCAGGATTATGATTTCCATCGGTGACTCACCCTCGGGCCGGGACGCCGGGTGACCATGTGGGCCGGACTGGAGTATAACTTTTGCGATGAACCTGTTCGAAGCGATTTTTGCTCATGATCTTGCGGCGCCGGCGATCCACTTCCGTGGCCGGGAGATTTCGTATGGCGAGTTGCGATCGGCAACATTGCAGATGGCGGCGGCGATCAGGTCCCTTGGCGTCGAGCGCGGTGACCGCGTTGCGCTGCTTTTGCACGACTCTCCGGAGTTTGTTGAAGCCTTCATTGCCACGTGTTCGCTCGGGGCAATCGTTGTTCCCATCAACATGGCGCTGCGACTCGAAGAGCAGTGTTCAATCCTTCACAACTGTAGTGCAACAATCGCCTTGGTCGAACCCGAACTACGCAGCACTTTGCAGACACATGCGCCGGAAAGACTGCGCGCCCTGAAGGAAATCGTTCCTATCGACTCGCTCCCCAGTTCGGCCCCAGCGCCGGTATCAATCGAAATTCGCGCGCCGTCTGACAACGAGCCCGCCTTCATCCTCTACACTTCCGGCAGCACCGGCGAACCTAAAGGAGCGATGCACCGGCAGGCCGATATCTTCTACACAAACGAGACTTACTGCCGTGAAGTGCTAAACGTGAGGCCGCATGACCGCCTGTTTTCTTCGTCACGACTTCCGTTCGCTTACGGACTTGGGAACAGTTTTACATTTCCGTCATTGAACGGCGCTACTTCGATTCTCTGTAGCGAAAAACCGTCGCCCGATGTGATTGCGCGAACGTTTACCGAGTGCCGACCGACGATCTTCTTTGGCGTGCCTGTGGTTTATAACCTCCTCCTCGAACATCATCGCACCAAAGAGCCGCTCGATTGCTCCAGTTTGCGTCTGTGCGTCTCGGCCGGCGAAGCACTTCCGGCACATCTGGGTGAGGAGTGGCAAAAGACTTTCGGCGTGCAATTACTCGATGGCATCGGTTCGACCGAGATGCTACACATGTTTATGTCGAACCATGAAAACGAGGTTCGCTACGGCAGCAGCGGCAAATTACTCCATGGTTACCAGGCACGGCTTGTTGACGAGAAGGGCGACCCAGCGCCGGACGACGTCGAGGGCCATCTCTGGATCCGCGGCGACAGCGCGTCGCTCGGTTATTGGGAGAAGCCGGAACAGAGCGCGCGCACCTTTGTCGACGGCTGGGTGCGAACCGGCGATCTGTACCGTCGCGACGCGCAGGGCTTTTGGTTTCACATGGGTCGTAGCGACGACTGTTTCAAATCGAGCGGGCAATGGGTGTCGCCGGTTGAAGTCGAAGGCGTTTTGTTGCGGCATCCGCAAGTCGCGCGCGCGGCAGTGGTTGAGGACTTCGACGCCGGTGAATTGCCGTGTCCGTGTGCGTTTGTTGTGGCTCAGGAGTTAGAATCCGATCCAAGCGGGTTAGAACAGGACTTGCGCGAATCGCTGGCGGCGGCGTTACCGCGTTTTAAACAGCCGCGTCGCTACGTGTTCGTTTCGGAGTTGCCTTACACGGCGACGGGAAAAATACAACGGTTCAAGTTGCGGCAGTCGTTGCGTAAATAATGAAAAGTATTCAGGAAACGTACGCTCCCAACCTCGCGTGTTTTGGTTGCGGACCGGCCAATCCAAAGGGTTTGCACATTCGCAGTTTCGCTGACGGTGATGAGGTTGTCGCGGAGTGGCAGCCGAGTCGCGAATACGAAGCCTTCGAAGGAATGTTGAGCGGCGGCATTATCGGCACGTTGCTCGATTGTCATTGCAACTGGACCGCCGCATGGCATCTGATGAACAAGACCGGCGCTGACAAACCACCGTGTACGGTCACTTCGGAGTATGCGATTAAATTGCTTCGTCCGACGCCGACCGATCGTCCGGTGCGACTCGTCGCTCGCGTCGTAGATTCAACTGACGATCGCGCTACTGTCGAAGGCGAATTGATCGCGCACGACAAAGTCTGCGCGACGTGTCGCGGAGTCTTCGTCGCTGTTAAGCCCGGGCATCCCGCGTATCATAGATGGTAAAGAAATGATCCACCGTCCTCGTCGACTTCGCCGCAATCCTGCGCTGCGCGCGCTCGTGCGCGAGACGCGGCTCACGCCTGACAACTTCGTCTTGCCGTTGTTTGCGTGTCCCGGCAACGGAGTGCGCCGCGAGATATCATCAATGCCGGGCGTGTTCAACTTGTCAGTCGACGAGATCGCCAACGAAGCGTCCGCTGCTTACGACACTGGTGTTCGCAGCATCATTCTCTTCGGACTGCCCGAATCGAAAGACGAACTCGCGTCGGGCGCTTACGCGGAAGACGGAATCGTGCAACGCGCCATTCGCGCCGTTCGTCGTTCTTCGCCTGAACTGATCGTCATCGCCGACACGTGTCTGTGCGAATACACGTCACACGGTCACTGTGGCGTGGTTCGCGGCGGTGACGTTTTGAATGATGAATCGCTGGAGTTGATCGCGCGCACGGCCGCGAGTCAGGCGGAAGCGGGTGCGGACATCGTTGCACCATCGGCAATGATGGATGGACAGGTGGGCGCAATTCGTGAGGCATTGGACGACTCGGGTTTTGAAAACACGGCCATCATGGCTTACGCCGTGAAGTATGCGTCCGGTTTTTATGGTCCATTCCGCGAAGCGGCGCAGAGTACGCCGGAGTTTGGCGACCGCCGGGCGTATCAAATGGATCCGCCAAACGCGCGCGAAGCGATGCGCGAAGCTGAACTGGATTATTCCGAAGGCGCTGACATCCTGATGGTCAAACCCGCCACCGTGTACCTCGACGTTTTGAAGATGGTGCGTGACCGTTTCGATCTGCCGCTCGCTGCTTATCACGTTTCAGGCGAGTATGCCTTGATCAAGGCGGCGGCGCAGAAGGGCTGGATTGACGAAGAACGCGTGATGATGGAAACGTTAACCAGTATCAAACGCGCGGGCGCCGACATCATTCTGACCTACTACGCACGCGAGGCGATTCGCGCCGTAAGGGCTTCTACGACTTTCTAATGGCTGGTTTGAACGCCGAACAGTGACTCGGTTTGAACACCCAACAGTGACTGGTTGAACGCCAAAGGCGTTCGCTAATTTCAGCCCAGGGGTTGCTGCAACCCTGCGATCCAAATCACCACAGAGTCTAACGCTGAAAGCGTTGGCCAACACCTTCGGCGTTGAAACGTTTCGGTCTCCCAGGTCCCCAGGGTTGTCGCTAGCTCCAACCGCTGGGCTAAAATTCGTTAACGCCTTCGGCGTTTGAGATGCGTGCCGACAATTCACGTCCTGAATGCGTCGAACGACTAAAGTACAACTCTTCCAGAACCTTCGCTCGGGGGAGCCAACCCTGTAAACTAACTCGGCTTCTAAGGGTGACGCCGCTGGAGATGAACGCATGAGAATGCTTCCCGACTTTCAGCGAAACTGCCATAAACGTGGATTGTTTGCAGTGTCGAGCTTGCTGTTGCTCCTCGCCACGCAAACCGTCGCGCAATCCGGCAGACGCGCTCCGAAACCGACGCAACCTCCTGTTACCACACCCGAGACCGACAAAAAACAGAGTTCAATCACGAATGCCAGAGAGCTTACGAGCAAGACGTCTCTGATCGTCGCCAAGCAAGGAAGCTCGAAACATCTGCTGAGCGAAGACACGATCTTTTCGCACTTCGTTCAACAGCTTTCAGAATTCAAGAACGTCACCACCACTTCAGCCGGCGAACTCAAGCACGACGCGGCTGTCAAGCGAGCGAAAAGCGAGACGGAAGCAATTGTGGTGCTGGTGGAGTTTGACGTCGACGAGTTTCAGAAAGGCACGCTCATTTTGAACTCGCCCGATCTCGAGTTGAAGATTCTGGTCTTCGCCCCGCGCACGGGCAAGAAGCAGTTTGAAGGCAACGTCTACTACAAAGCGGTTGGTGGTCCAATGTTAAAGAAGGACAACTGGCCCAGCGGCACACCCATCAGGATCACGACCGAAGCGGTCGGCATCGAAGCTGCTGAACAAATACGCGACTGGCTGATAGTCGAAGAGCGGCGCGTCAAGAATTAACCTCACCCGCCCACCGATTGACTGCTAATTTCCTCCAACGCGTCGCCCAAGCGCGCCAATCCCTCTTCCAACACGTCGCCTGATACAGCAATCCCCACCCGGAAGTGGTCCGGCAGTTCAAAGAAACTTCCAGGCACAACGGACGTCTCGTATTTCTCACGCAACAACCGACAGAGTTGCTCAGCATTTCCGTTACGGACACGCGGAAACATCACCGTGCCGAACTCAGGCCTATGCGTTTCGAGGTCTTCGCGCGTGTCGAGAAATTGGTTGAGTAAACTCCGATTGCGATTGAGTAACGTCTTGGCGCGTTCGGCGAGTTCTGAAAGTTGGTCCAACGCAACGACGCTCAACCGCTCGCCCGCGTGCACTGGCGTTGCGGCAAAGAGATCGTTGAGCAGCCACATCCTTTGCGCGAGCTCGGGTTCGGCAAAGATCCAGCCGCAACGCAGACCGCTGAGTCCAAACGCTTTCGTCAGGCTACTGGTAACGACAAATTCGTTGCCGAGATGAAACGACGTGCGCGGCGACTCCTCAAACAACGTTTCAATGTAGACCTCGTCGACCAGCACACGCGCGCCTACGCCGCGGGCAATCTCGCCGATCCGTTTGAGCGTTGCGTCACGGGTGAGAGCTCCGCTCGGATTGTGCAGGTTTGTTAAGACGATGAGTCGTGTGTTGCGCGTGATCTGCTTTTCAACTTCTTCCGGTGAGACGCCGAAACCATCTTCGAACCGTCGCGTGAAGCGTTTGACGTCCGCGCCGAGATAACGGACAGTCGCGAGCATCGGCTCGTAGGCTGGCGATTCAAACAACACTTCATCACCCGGTTTCACGAGCGCCGCCATCGCGAGATGATTGGCAAACGTTGTTCCCGCTGCAGTAACAATTGACTCCTTCGCAACGCGATAGCGCTTTCCAATCCTGGCAATCAATGGCTCATAACCGTAGCCGCCGTCTGTGATTTCCAGATCGTCAAGCGACACACGCAGCTCCCGGATACTCAAATTCGGCATCCCGCTCGTGGCGAGATTGAACTTCGCCGTGGACCTCGTCTTGGCCCACTGCATGTAAGACGAAGTCATCGTTTGACGTGCCGCAGTCATTCAGTTGTTCTCCCAGTTGTTCTTTTGGCTCTCCAAAACCAGTACGCGGGCAGTCCGGCCAACATGATCGCGATGCCAATCAGCGTGTTGCTGGGGAAGCGGTAAACAGTATTGATTGCCACCGACCAGCAGATCGCGACGAACAGTAGCGTCGTCACTGGATGACCGGGCACTTTCACCACACCGGCTTCATCGGGCTGTGCACGTTTGCGAAAGACGAAGATACAACACGCGGTCAGTCCGAAGAAAATCACGTCGACGGAAACTACGTAGTTGAGAATGCGTTCGTATGTGCCGAGATACGCGATCGCGATCGCCAGCAAACCTTGCAGCGCGATCGCTACGATCGGTGCTCGTGTTTTTGGATGCACCGTGCCGACGCTGTTGAAGAACAGTCCGTCCTGGGCCATCGCGAAATAAACACGCGGAGCAGTCAACATACTTTGACTCAAGAAGCCGACGGTCGAGATCGCGATGCCCGCCGCGATCGCACGCGCTCCGAAGTCGCCGAGTGCCTGGCGCATCACGTCGGATGCCGGCGCTGCGGAAGCGGCGAGGCCGACTGTTCCGAGCGTGACGATGTAAACGATATTCGCGGCGAGATACAGCAGCACGACTCCGGTGACGCCGAGTATCAATCCGCGCGGCAGGTTCTTGCGTGGCTCTTTGATCTCGCTGGCAACGAACGTTGCTGTTTGCCAACCACCGTAAGCAAAGATCACGGGCACGAGTGCGGCGCCAAATGCTGTGAGCAAGTCGAGTGAAGCTGGTCTATCGAGCAACTCTGAAGGGTTGTTTGCGGGTCGGGTCAGCAGCAGTCCGCAAAGGACGAGCGCAGCGAGGGCGAGGATCTTCAGCACCATGAGAATGCTTTGAACGGTGCTGCCGGCGCGCACGCCGAGACAGTTGATGATTGTTAGAAGCGCTAGAACGAGCGCGGCGAGTTGCGAGTAACCGATCGGCACGTTCGTTAACTCGACGAAGTAACGCGAAAACGTAACCGCGACCGCAGCCATGCCGCCGGTTTGCACCACCAGCAACAAAACCCATCCGTAAAGAAAAGCAACGGCGGGATGAAACGCCTCGCGCAAGTATGCGTATTGGCCGCCGACTTCCGGTCGTCGCGAGGCAAGTTCGGCCCAGATAAATCCGGCCGCGAGGGCAAACAAACCACCTACGGTCCATGCACCTAAAATCAGGAATGGAGTGCGGACCTGAAGCGCGACCACCGACGGGTTCATGAAGATGCCCGACCCGATGATGCCACCCATTACGATCATCGTGGCATCGAAAAGACCAAGACGCCGCGCGAGGGTTACCGTTTTATCTGCGGGGGAACGCGACATTAATGTCTTTGTGTATCACAATCCGGCCTGATCTGTAGATGGCTTTTGACACGTGTCAGAAGTTTTCGCTAACCTTTCGCGTTTTGCTGAGGGAACTAAATTTGTCCGCAAGAGCTGAAGCGATCGTCACGGCTGGTCTAAGGCCAGAGTTGTTTGCCGGGCGTGGCCTTCTCACAAATAGTCGAACACTTGTCTTTGTCGCACTTGCCGTTTTAATCGTGGCGGGCTTTGGTTTTCGCGTCACCGGGCTCAGCGCCGAAGGTCTCGGGGAAGACGAACTCAACAAACTCAACGCGGTTGCCGACTATCGCGCGCATGGCTTGACCGGCGCGAACGGCGAGCATCCGATGTTGATGAAGGCGCTGCAAGCCGCGTCGATCATTGCGGCGGAGAAATGGAACTCGCGTGTTGGTCCCTCCGAACAGATTGCTCCGGAAACTGCGCTGCGTTTGCCTGGCGTGATCGCGGGTGCGCTGACTGCGCTTTTGATCTACTTGATTGCCGCCGAGCTCTTTGGCGCTGAAGTGGCTTTGATTGCGGCAGCGTTGTGGGCATTCAACCCTATGGCGATCGGTTTCAATCGGATCGCTAAAGAAGACACGTTTCTGCTGTTCTTCTTCTTGCTCGCGAACGTGTTTTGGTTACGGGGACAGCGGGTCGCGGAAAGTACCGATCAAAATCCGAATAAATATTACTGGGCCACTGCGGCTAGTTACGGTGCGATGGTCGCGTCGAAGTATTTGCCGCACCTGGTGGCGATCAGTATCTGTTACTACTGGATGTTTCAACAGCTTCCCGAAACGCGTTGGCGGCTTGGTAAGAAACGAATCCTAAAGTTCTTCGCGATCATGTTTCTGGTGTTTCTCGTGCTGAGTCCAACGGTTCTGTTGCCGGACACGTGGAAGCAGATGGGGCTGTTTGCTGGTGGTAATCGCATCGCCCACGACGGTTATGAGTTCATGAACCAGCTCTATCCGCACCGTTTTACTGACTGGCTCAACGGCATCCCGGTCTCTTTTTATTTTGTGTTTACGGCAGTGAAACTGCCCGTTTTAACGGTGCTTGGTTTTTTGGCGGGTTTACCGCTGCTGTTTCGACGCAAACTCGGTGACGGGCGCTACTTCATTCTGTTCTGGCTGTTCCTGTGGGTGATCGCGTTCTGCTTCCCCGGAGGTAAGTTTACCCGCTACTACACGACGGTCTTGCCAGCGGTGCTCATTACCTGTGCGTTGGGAATTCAGTTTACGGGACGCTGGCTTGCGAATCGCATCGCGTCGTTCGCCTTGACCGCGGGTTTGAAACACTACGTTCCAGCGTGTTTAGCCGTCGTCGTGATCATCACTTCCGTGGTGAGCTCCGTCCACGCTTCACCGCATTTTCGTCTGTACACAAACTGGATTGGCGGTGGAAAGGCGTGGGCCGGTTATTACTTTCCGCACGATGAATTTTACGACGCGAGTATGCGGGACGTGATCGCGGAGATCGTCAAGCGAGCAAAGCCCGGCGCGCGTGTGGCGAGTGAAAGTCCCACCCTCGCAGCCTACTACGCAGAACGCGCGCAACGCACTGATCTCGTCTGCATCTCGCTCAGCGATCCGAACGCCTTGCAACAACTAACTCCCGGCGACTTCATAATCATCGCCCGCGGCCGACGCTACTTCAGCAACGACACCCTCATCACCGCCCTCAACAACCACTCCACCCCCATCGCCACCTTCACTCTCAACACCATCCCGTCCGCAAAGCTCTACGAACTAGACGCAGCTTCCCTGAACCTCGTGCTCGAAGCGGGTCCACGATAAGTATTTCCCATGCGACTTCGCCGCCGGATGTGCGGCGCTTATTTCCGCACGGCTCTGCCTCGGATGTCGGGTGCCTATCGCGTACGGCTCTGCCTTCGGATGTGCGGCGCTTATTTCCGCACGGCTCTGCCGCCGGATGTGAGGCGAGGCTATGCCTCGCCGGTCAACCAAAGCAAAGAAGATGGGCTGCGCCCTTGGTACGGCCTCTGGCCTCGACCGTTCGGGCAAGCCCGAACCAGGGGCGAAGCCCATTGATGCGTGTTAGTCCCAACGGCGAGGCGTAGCCTCGCCTCACATCCGGCGGCGGAGCCGAGTCAAAGGGTGTGAATAAGCGGATAAGTAAACTTCAGTGACGCAGCTCGAGCTCGATGGGTTGGGCGTCCTTTGAGTCGTAGCCTTCGGGCCAGTTGGAGATGTTTACGCCGTAGAGCCAGTCGGATTCGGGAAGGACGGCTAAACGAATGGTTAGCGGAAGGCCACGCATCGCGCGAAGTCGCAATAAACGGCCCGTCAGGCGCCACTCCTTAATCATTGGCTGTCCTTTCGGCTCGAAAGGTACCAGACGGGAACCCGCATTCCAGCCTTCAACAAACAAGGTCACACGCGTCTTTACGAAACTCTCAGGCGCATCCACAGGACGCACCGGTTGCACATGCGCACGCACGATGATCTCGCTAACCCGTCGCCGATCAGCACGCTCGGGCACGGTGTATTCGAGAAAGCCCGATCCGGATCCCCAAATGTATCCAGGCCCTTCCCCAAACTTTTCAAACCTCAGCGCCGACGCCATCTGCGGCTTGAATCGATAAAGCACTGACTTGTCTTCGCCAAAGATCACCTGCGGCAGCGTCGCTCGATCACCTGCCGCACGCGTCCACGCAAACTGCCGCGGAATCAAATGCCGCGACGCATCTTGCAAAGGCGCTGGCAAGTCCGCCGTCTCCAACGTGGCAAACACCTGCGACGCACGCGAAATCTCACTCAACACCGCACGATCGCGATCCGTCGTGTACGTCACACCATAACCACGATGCGGATCCGGTGTCAGTATCCAAAACATCGCCCCACCAACACCCGCCCGCGCATTACCTTCAAAAAACGTGCGATACCACTCCGCCTCAGACGCGCCGTTATGCCCGTTAAC
>Ga0196977_1001141_pt1 | contig 10635 bp, 6 predicted proteins | sample S3v_1013CmetaG_FD_148634 | JGI IMG/M metagenome (GOLD analysis project Ga0196977, IMG submission 148634) | Soil microbial communities from Anza Borrego desert, Southern California, United States - S3+v_10-13C | ecosystem: Environmental > Terrestrial > Soil > Desert | place: USA: California...
CGTCGTACCAGCCGGCGCCGCGTCCGGCCCCGTCGCGTATCCGGGCGCTCTCCGCGTCGATCACCCGCTGCACGTCGAGGATCAGGACCTCGTAGTCGAGACCCGACGCGTCCAGCTCGTCCATGCGGTCGGGCGCGATCATGAAGTCGCCGGCGCCGCCCGCCTCCACGCGGTGCGACCACATGTCCGCGCCGATGGCCTCCAGGAGGCGGAGGTCCGGCGCGGCGCGGAGCTGGACGCGCACGAGCGCGTGCCCGTCGTAGCGCGCCGCCGGACCAACGGCGAGCGGCTGGGCCGCGGCGCCGCCGGCGAGCGCAAGGGCGAGCACGGCCGCGGAGCGCATGGTGGTTCTCCCGTGTCGGCTCCCACCGCTCAGCAGCGGGCGTTCCAGGCGTTGAGGAATGCGGTGACGTCGAGGGTGTTGACGGCGCCGTCGCCGTTGATGTCCGCATCGGGGTCGCGGGCGGCGTACGCGTTGAGGTAGGCAAGGACGTCGAGCGTGTTCCACGCGCCGTCGTCGTTGAAGTCGCCGACCGGGCCGCGGGTGTCCAGGCCCCACTCCGCGAAGTACACCAGCGCCGGATAGATCTCCTCGCTGTTGGGGATGATCTCGGCGCGGGGGAGCACGAAGTCGTTGCCGCGCAATTCGATGGTGAAGCTGTGGGTCTCGATCTCGCCCCAGAACCAGTCGTTCGCCCCGCCGGAGACCGGGTACAGGGTGGTGTAGCACTGCCCCGCGGTGTACGTGCGGTTGTGCACGTTCTTGATCTCCTGCTTGATCTGGTTGCCCACCTGGCTGAAGGTCTGGGCGTCAGGCGGCTGCTGGCCCGTGTAGCCCCACGGCCAGAGCACGTACTGCCCGAAGGAGTGGAGATCGATGTGCGCCGCCAGGTTCGGGCGCGAGGCGGACCAGTCGCGCAGCCGCTGCGTCTCGGGCTCGGAGAAGGGCGCCGTGCCGCGGTACACGTCGCTCCAGCCCCACGGGTCGCTCCCGTTGTTGAGGCCCCACTGGTAGCCCCAGTTGCGGTTGATGTCCACGCCGGTCGAGCCGTCGCCGTTGTTGCGCCGGTTCTTCCTCCAGTAGCGGTCGTTAGTCCAGGTGTACACGTACCCGTCGGGGTTGCTCACGGGCACGATCATGATCTCGGTGTGATCGATCAGCCGCTGGATATCCGGGTCGGACGAGTAGCTGGCGAGCAGCCGGTCGGCGGCGTACATCGCGACCATCGGGCTGATCCACTCGCGGGCGTGCTGGCACGCGTTGTACAGCACCGAGGGCTCGCACGCGGAATTGCCCACCGCGTCGTTCGCGATCCGCAGGCCGCGGATGCTCCGCCCTTGGAGCGAGGGCCCGAGGTCCACGACCGTCGCGAGGCCAGGGTTGGCGGCGGCGAGGGTGTCCATGTAGGCGTTGATCTCGTCGAGGTTCTTGAAGTCGTCGAACCAGGCGCGGCCCGCGCCCCCCCCGGCGAGGCGCGCGTTCTCCGCGTCCACGGCCTCCTGCACGTTCTCGATCACCACCTCGTATCCGAGACCGCTCGCGTCGAGCTCGTCCAGCACCTCGGGCGAGATCATGAAGTCGGCCGGGACCCCCGGCTCGATGCGGTGCGCCCACTGATCGGCGTCGAGCGCCTGCATCACCTGCAGGTCCCGCACGCTCTCGATGCGGACACGGACCACCTTATACCCGTCGTATCGCACCGCGGGGCCGGTGGCGAGCGGCTGGGCGAGTCCGGTCGTGGCCAGGAGGCCGAGGGCGATGAGCTGCGTACGCATGAGTTCTCCCTTGTGTGTCTCGGGCGGTGATCAGCCTTTCGCGGCTACGCCCCCGCCGGCTCCCGGCGCACAGTTGAATTTGCGAGCGACCGGTCGCATCGATCGTGCGCGCGACAAGCCGCGGGGCGCCAGCCCCGACGGAGCCCCGGCCAACCGGGTCCAACCGCGCACGCCGCCGACCATGGGACGCTCCATCCCCCACACCTCGGGGGCAGTGTACCGCCCCGACCGGCGGCGACCAAGGGCCTTCCCGGACACATCCGTCCCGCGGCTTCGGGGGCCGATCGCCTCGCCTGCGAGGGGGCGGGGCGCGTGCCCGGGGCGTCCTTCAGGGACATCCGGAAGACCAGGCGTTCAGATAGGCGAGCACGTCCCGCGTGTCGATCACCCCGTCCGCGTTGAAATCCGCCAGGTCGTCCCTCGCCGCCCAGCGGTTCAGGAAGATCAGGAGGTCCATCGTGTTCACCCCGCCGCTGCCGTCCAGGTCCACGTAGCAATACTCACCGGCCGCGCGGTCGGCGTCCACGATGCCGTACCCGCGGGCGAAGAGCGGGTCGGGCCAGCCGAATTGCGCGAAGTCGCTCGCTGTGTCGAACAGGTGCTCGCGCAGGATCTCGGGCGTCCACCAGGGGCGAGCCTGGACGATGCAGGCCACGGCGGAGGCGACCAGGGGCGTCGAGAGCGATGTGCCGCTCGCCTGCGAGTACCCGGTCGTGTCGAACGGCCACACCGTATAGGTGTCGGCCCCCTGCGCCAGCACCTCGGGCTTGACCCGCCCGTCCGCCGTCGGCCCGTCGGAGCTGAAGCCCACGAGCGTCCCCTCACCCGAGACCGCGCCGCACGTGATCACCTCGAGGGCGTCGCCGGGCGCCACGAGGTGGCTGGTCGCCGGGTCGCCGTCGTTGCCCTGGTTGCCCGCGGCGGTGCAGCAGTGCACGCCGTTCTCGGTCGCGACATTCACGGCGATCGTCGTCGTCGCGGTCTGCCCGTCCATGTCGTCCTGGGTGTACCAATCGATGTAGCCGAGCGAGCTCGTCGCCATGTCGCCGCCGTTGGCCTCGATGAACTCGAGGCCCGCGACGTAATACGCCTCCTCGACGGGCGTTTCGCTCGTCACATCTTCGGTCTTGCACAGGATGACCGACGCGTCGTACGCGCCGCCGACGAGCTCGTCGGGCTTGTAGGCGCGGATCGTGCCGAGGATCAGCGTGCCGTGCACGTGCTGATCCGGAGGGTCGCCCTGCTCGTAGGAGGTGTCGCCGTCCCGGTCGATGAAGTCCCACTCCGCCACCACCGGGAGCGGGTTGTCGTGATGGTTGAACGCCTCGTGCACCCGCAGGAAGCCGGTGTCGAGGATGCCGATGACCACCCCGGCGCCCGTGTACCCCCGCGCGTGCAGCTCGGGCAGGTTGATCTGCGTGAGCTGCTCGGTCGCATAGCCATAGAAAGACCGCGCCGCGCCGGGCTCGTCCGCCGGCGAGACGGGCCCCGGCTCGATGCGGCGGCCCACGCGGACGGGCTCCACGCGCGCGACGAACGGGAGCGCGCGGATCTCGTGCAATGCCTCGCTGTCGGCTTCCACGCTCACCGCGTTGAGCCACCGGCTCGCGACGTCGATCCGCGCCCCGGCCCCCTCGACCCGCGCCCGGTACGCCGCGGCGACCGGCAGGTCGCGCGAATCAAAGAGGCCCGGCGCGGTGCGCCGAAGCCGCCGCCGCTCGATGGCCCTGGCGCTGTAGGTGTCCGCGAGAGCCTCGATCGCGGCGCTCTGCGCCGCGCCGTCCGCGAAGCCCTTGTCTGTGAAGTAGATCCAGTGCTTCGGCGGATCACCCCCGCCGGCGGCGCGGGCGCCTCCGGCGCACATCGACAGCAAGATGCAGCAGATTCCCAAGCTCCGCGCCATAGGGCAGGCTCCTTCGCACCCGGATTCGCCGTCGAGCGGCGGGGTCTCCGGCTCTCAACCTAGCCGAGCGCCGCCCTCCGACGCAACGCAATCTGGTCGATCTGGTCCGCTCTCGGGCTACGTGCGCCCGCTCGGCTCCCCCGGGCACGGCGCATCCAACAAAAACCCCTGCCCCGCCAATGAGCGCGGGGCAGGGGAATGAGCGTTGCGGCGGCACTGCGACGCGGGACGCGTCAGCGCCGGCGACGCAGCGCGACGAGCAGGCCCGCGCTCAGCACCGCGCCGGCGCCGGGCGCGGGCACGATCCGCAGCACCACGCCGTCGTCGCCGAAGGGCCCCAGGTTCGTGCCGGCGAGCAGGTACAGCTCGCCCGAGGCGTCCTCGCCGAAGCCCTTCACGAACATGCCGAGCGGCAGGTCCTGGTCGCCGAGGAGGAACTCCTTGATCTCGCCGGTGGCCAGGTCGGCGTAGAAGAGCCGGCCGAGCGGGTCCGTGAAGGAGGTCGAGAAATCGCCGAAGACGTACTTGCCCTCGAGCTCGGGGATGAGCGAGCCGCGGTACATGTACCCGCCGATCACCGAGATGCCCTCGTCGTGGTCGTACTGGGCGACCGGGTCGATCATGCCCGGGGGCGAATCGGGCGAATCCTGGAACACGAACCCCTCGTCGGCGCCGTTGGGATCGAAGAGGAACGTCCCCTCCTTGACCCGCCACCCGAAGTTCCCGCCCTTCTCGACGATGTCGATCTCCTCGATCGCCGCCTGGCCCACGTCGCCCACGATCAGGTCGCCCGTGGCGCTGTCGAAGCTGAAGCGGAACGGGTTGCGCATGCCGTAGGCCCATGCCTCGTCCACCCCTTCGGCGTTCACGAAGGGATTATCCGCGGGCACTCCGTACTGGCCGTTGGAGCTGTTGTTGCCCAGCGGGTCGATGCGCAGGATCTTGCCGTAGACCACGCTGAGGTCCTGCGCATTGCCCTGCGGGCTGTGGCCCCACGTCTCGCTGTCGAAGAAGGGCTGCCCGTTCTCGTCGTCCCGACCGCCGCCGTCGCCGAGCGAGATGTAGAGCTGCTGGTCGGGCCCGAAGGCCAGCATGCCGGCGTTGTGATTGAACTGGGGCTTATCCACGCGGAAGAGCTCGCGGCGCGAATTCATGTCCACCTGGTCCGGGTTGTTGAAGTCCACGGTCCACTCGGCCACCACGCTCTGGCAGTTGAACTCCTGGCCGGCGGGGGGGCGGTCCGTCGTGGTGAACGTCACCCTGCTCTCGTCGTACGGCTCGCTGGTGAAGGTGTAGAGCTTGCCGTGTCCCGGAGAGTTGGGGTCGGCGAAGCCGGGGTGGAACGCCAGGCCCAGCAGGCCGCGCTCGTCGAAGTCGCCCTCGTCCTGCGTGCCGAACACGCCCAGCTCGACCAATCGGTCCGACACGTCGAGGAACGGGGTGGGCTCGAGCACGCCGTTCTTGATCATCCGGATCTGCCCCGGCTGATCGACCACGAACAGCCGGTCCGTGCCGTCGCCCGCGGGCATGAGGGTGTTGGGCGCGACCAGACCGGTCGCGATCGTCTCGAGATCGATCCGGATGTCGCCCTTGGCGATCTTCTCGGGGATCGGATCATCGATCTGGGCGAGTGCGGTGCCCGCAAGCCCGGCGCTGACACACAGCGCGCAAATCCGGCGCATCTCCATCACGGTCCTCCGTTTCTATGCGGTGCGCGCCCGATGGCGGCACGAAAGCGATTCCCCCGGATGGCAATGTGCGCCCCTTCGAGGAAAAGCCAACCCCACCAATTGGTGGGCGGGCGCGAAATGGGAAAGCGCCCCACTTGCAGCGTGCATCCCGCCGAGGAACGAGTGCACCCCGCTCAGGCGTGGCCAAGCTTGGCCAGGAGCATGTCGCGCACCGCCTTCGCGTCGGCCGAGCCGCCGGACTTCTGCATGACCGCGCCGATGAGCTTTCCCGCCGCCTGCACCTTGCCGGCCCGAACCTGCGCCGCCGCTTCGGGATGCGCCGCGATCACCTCGTCGCACCAGGCCCCGAGTTGGCCCGCGTCCCGAACGACGAGGAGCCCCCGCGCCGCCGCGAGCGCCGCCGGGTCCGCGGCGCTGTCCTCGCAGCACGCGCCAAGGAGCTCGTCCATCGCGGCGGCGCTGATGGCGCCTTCCTCGCGCAGGCGGACGATCGCGCGGGCCTGCTCCGGGGTGAACCCCAGGCCCGTGACCGCCACGCCCCGCTCATTGGCCCGCTTCTGCCCGGATTGGAGCAGCAGATTCGCGGCGTGGCGAGCCACGGCGGGCCGGCCCAGCCCCTCGCCCGCGAGCGTGTCCACGATCGAGTCGTAGAGCATGCAGAGGTCCCGCTCTTCAACGAGCGCCGCCGCCTCGGAGGAGGAGAGCGCGAGGGCCTCCACGTACCGGCGCATGCGCGCGAGAGGCAGCTCCGGCAGGCTCTCGCGCAGGCGCGCCACCCACTCCCGGTCCACGCGCACGGGCACGAGGTCCGGATCGGGGAAATAGCGGTAGTCGTGCGCATCCTCCTTTTCCCGCTGGAGCGTCGTCGCCGCGCGGTCGGCGTCCCAGCCGCGCGTGCTCTTGGCCCCGGGGCCCATCTCCAGCCCGTCCTCCAGCCATCTCTGCGGCTGTGCGCGCAGCTCGTACTCGATCGCGTCCGAGAGCGACCGGAACGAATTGAGGTTCTTCACCTCCACGATCGGGGTCGTCGCCGCGCGCCCGTCCCTGAGCACGATGCGGCAGTTGATGTTCGGCTCGAAGCGCATGTGCCCCTTCTGCATCACCCCCTCGCTCGCCCCGAGAAACCTGCACGTGCCGCGCAGCAGCTTGGCGAAGGCGACACATTGCTCGGCGGATGTGAAGTCCGGCTGCGTGACGATCTCCAGGAGCGGGGCGCCGGCGCGGTTCAGGTCGACGATCGAGCCCGCGATCGCGCCCCCCCCGGGCGCCTCGTGGAGCAGCTTGCCCGCGTCCTCCTCCAGGTGGGCCCGCAGGATCCCCACGGTGCGCGACGGGCGAGTCAGGTCGAAACGCCCCTGCTCGTCCACCGCCGGCACATCCGCCCGTCCGTCGAAGCACAGCGGCAGGTCGTATTGGCTGATCTGGTACGCCTTGGGCAGGTCCGGATAGAAATAGCTCTTGCGATCCCACCGGCTCACCGGCGCGATCTCGCAACCGAGCGCCAGCCCAACCATGATCGCCGTCTCGATCGCCGCCCGGTTCATCACCGGCAGCGCGCCCGGCAGCGCCAGCACCACCGGGTCGATCAGCGTGTTCGGCGCCGCGCCGTCGAACTCCGGGTGCGCCGGATTGGGGGCCCGCGTGAACATCTTGCTGCGCGTTGCCAGCTCCACGTGGATCTCCATCCCGATGATCGGCTCCACGCGTTCGATATCCGCCGCCGAATACCCCGTGTCCGCCATCATCCCTGATCCTCCTTCTGGCGCGCCCGCCTCCGACACAAATGCACCCACTCACCCACTCACCCACTCACTCGCTCACGCTCACCGTTCTTGCCGCTTCCAGCCCTGCCCGCACCGCACGCCGCTCCAGCCGCCCGGCCTGCATGATCGTGATCCGCCGCTCCGCCGCGATCTCCGCCAGCGTGCGCGGCCGCACTCCCCCGATTCCGAAGCGGACCGTCAGCAGCGCGCCGAGGTCCGGGTCGATGCGCGCCCGCACGCCCGCCAGGCGCGGGTCGGGCAGCAGCCCCGCGGCCCAGGGGCTCACCAGCAGCGTCCAGTCCGGCGCGTCCGCCCCGGTCACGAGCCGCACCTGCGCCCGGCGGCGCTCGCCTGGCTGGTTCTCGCCGGTCAAGCCCACCGGAGCCCGCACGCGCGCCACCGCGAAGCCCACCGGCGCCGCGAGCCTCCCGCCCTTCCATGGGTCGTAGGCGTCCATGCCGAAGCGCAGCGCCGCCAGTCCCGCCTCGATCAGCGTGCGTGCATCCTGCGCCCGCATCCGGTCGAGCTCCAGGGAGAGGGAGGTCTCCAGAGTCTCTACGACCAGGCGCAGCTGAGTCCGTGCGAGCGCGGCGCGGATCGCCGCGGCCCAGCGCAGGTCCGTCTCCGCTCTGTCGAGCAGCCCCGCCTCCGGGAAGCCTCCCGAGATCGCCGCGATCGTGCGCGCCGCCCGCGCCCGCAGGGCGTGCTCGGCCCTCGCCCTCGCCCGCTCCTCCACCCCGACCGGCACCACCCGCGAGCGCATGAATCCGAGCAGCTCGACAAGGTCCCGCGGCACGGGGGCGGGCGCGGGCGTTTGCGCCGGCGCTTCTTGCAGCAGCTCCGCGATCGCGCCCTCGTCGAGGCCGGCGGCCGCCGGCGCGGTCTTGCCCAGCTCCAGCGCGCGCAGCCGGCGCAGCCGCTGTTCGTTCACGATCCGGTGGATCCCGCCGCGCGTCCGCCGGTATCGGCGCACCATCTCGCCGGGCTCGATCCCCCTCCGCCATGCCCGCTCGATCGCCCGCTGCGTGCGCTCCGGCAGCACGCCGCGCTCGTCGAAGGTGGGGGTCTCGCCGCGCGCGCGGGCCTCGGCGTCGCTCCTCAGCAGCAGCTGCCGGACCGCCTCGCGCGAGCGCCCGAACCGCACGGCCAGCCGCTCCGCTGCCTGATTCGACGAACAGCCCAGGAGGTCGTGGTACCGCCTCGCGCGCCGCACCATGCTCGCCCCGGTCTCCTGATCAATCCGAGAGAATGCCGCCGCCCGCCCGAGGAGCGCCTCGCGCCTCGCGGCGAACGCCTCCGCCGCCGCCGTCATGATCCGCAGCCGGGCGCTGCCGTCGCCGTGCCGCACCCGGCGCGCGATGAGCCCCTGCCGCCGCCAGCGGTCCAGTGTCTTCCGGCTCACCCGCCAGCGGGCCGCCAACTCGTCGGCCCCTTCGCTGGGGCCGCCCAGCTCGTCCTCGCGCAGGCCCGCGCCGTCGCTCAGCCGCTCGACCAGCGCCGACAGGTCGCTCAAGAGCGCGTCCCCCGAAACCAGCACCGTCTCCTTCAGGTCCGGGCGATACCCCGTCACCCGGTACACCACCCACTCCAGCGGATACTCCGTCGCAAGGTCGATCTCTCCCGCGAGCGACTCGGCCCTCGCGAGGTCGCGCAGCAGCGCCTCGCGCGGCGCGAAGCGCAGCTCCGCGGCGAGATCCGCGAGCGCAGCCGTTCGGATCCGGGGGAGCGGAGGCACGGCGGATCGTAACAACCGCCTTGCCGCGAACAGCGTCCACCCGCGACGCGCCGGCCGGTCACTCCCGCCCCGCGGCCCCTGCGGCGAGCGGCGCCTTCCAGTCCGCCCAGGCCAGGCGCCGCCCGGGAACCAGGCCCAGCCTCGCCGCCTCGGCCACGAACCGCTCCGCCGCCTCGCGCTCGCGCGGGCCGACCTGGAATCGCAGGAGCCGTCCGACATACTCGCGCGCCAGGTCGGCGGGCCAGCGGTGCTCCGGCGCCCGCATCTCGACGATCCAGTCCAGGCGCGTCAGGTTGTGGCGGAGCTGCCGGTCCAGGAGCGCCCCCGCTGCGGCGATCCGCGCCGTGTCGGCGTCCCGCGCCCGGCACACCCACGCCGCGTACACGAACGGCAGGCCCGTGAGCATCTTCCACGCCTCCCCGAGATCGAGCTGGTAGGGATAGCGCACCGCCGGGGGCGAATCGGTCACCACCTTGTCGCCGATGAGCAGCATCGCCGGCGGCCACTCCTCGGGCCCCGCCGCCGACATTCGTTCCCGCGCGTCGAAGTCCACGAATGCCGGCCGGCGATCGTGCAGCCGGTCGAGCAGCACCCGGCACAACGCCACCGAGCTGTGGCTTTCGGTGTCGGTGTGCACCTGCTCGATGCGTTCCAGCGGCGTCGCGGAGTACAGGCGCACGGTCATGGTCGGCCCGTCGCACCCGATCATCCCCGCCGGCACCACGGCCAGCGGCTCGCCGGGTCCCGCGGCGTCGATGATCGACGCCAGGCCCACGTCGGCCTTGCCCGACCTGACCAGGTCCGCGATGTGAGAAGGGGCCGCGGGAATGAGCTCGGCCCCTGCCGCGACGCTCAGGCCCTCGACCAGCGGCCGCGTGTTGAGATATCGGACGTAGGCGATGCGGATCGGGTCCATATCCGCGACGATAGGCCCGGGACTTGCCTTGCTTTTCCGCGAATCCCGCTCTAACCCGTTGGAGCGCCCGGTGGTTCCGAGTACACTGCCGGGAGAGACAAGACAGACGCGCACCCTCCACCCGCGGGGAGGCGGCCGAGGGTGTGCATCAGTGCCGCGGCGGAAGCGCCCGGAGGAGGAGAGAGAGATGCGTCGCGCCCGTGTTCTCATTGCGCTCACCGGCATCGCCGCCGGCATGGCCTCGGCCCAGTCCCGGACCGACGGCGTCTGCGACCTGATGATCCCCGACTCGACGAACGATCGGGTCATGCTCTTCAGTTCGTTCGACGGGTCGCTCATCACCGACAACTTCATCGATCTCACGCCCCAGGGCGCAGAGACGCCGATCAACGCCGTCCAGGTCGGCCAGGAGATCTGGGTCAGCGATCAGGTCGCCGACTCGATCTTCCGCTACTCCCTCGACGGGACGACGCACCTCGGCACGATCTCCGGCGGGATGGACAACATCCGCGGCATCGAGTGGGTCGGCGACACCGTCTACGTGAGCAACTCGGGCACCAACAACGGCGCACCCGGCCAGGCCGTCGTGACAATCGACGTGAACACCCACGCCGTCACCGGCTCCTTCCTCGTCGGCGACGACGAGGCCGGTGATCCCTTCGACGTGCTCGACTACTTCGGCAACCTGCTGATCAACGACATCGACGGCGACGACATCGACACCTTCACGACCGGCGGCGCGTTCGTCTCCGCGTTCCACGAGTCCGATGGCGCAACCGGCATCGACTTCCCCGAGCAGATGACCCGCACCCACATGGGCCACGTCCTCGCCGCCGGCTTCAGCTCCCCCT
>Ga0196977_1001142_pt1 | contig 10622 bp, 9 predicted proteins | sample S3v_1013CmetaG_FD_148634 | JGI IMG/M metagenome (GOLD analysis project Ga0196977, IMG submission 148634) | Soil microbial communities from Anza Borrego desert, Southern California, United States - S3+v_10-13C | ecosystem: Environmental > Terrestrial > Soil > Desert | place: USA: California...
ATCGGAATCACGCGCATCACGATCGCGTGCGTGCCACGTTGTTTGAAGATATTGACGCGAAAACGGGCGTCGCCGGGAACACTAAAAGATAAGTCCGCCGAACCACTCTTCTCTAAACTATCGAGCGCCGTTTGTTGATTGCCGATGATCAGTTTTGAAATTCCCGCAGTGTGGGCCGGTGTGAGTTTTTCCAAACCGGAGACACGAACCGGAACCAGCTTTCCCGCAAGCTCAATTTGCGGCGGGCGTCCGGGACTGAAAATCAGGTCGCTGACTTTGTCGGACGCGGCGAGCATTTCACGCAGGATGGCCATGAAATTTAACGGCGGCGGAGTCGGAGGTTGGCTGGTTACGTTTGGGTGTTGGCTACTCATTTTGATTCAGGAACTTTTCGCAGTGCTCGTGCGTCAAAAGATTGTGCGTCACGATTGACGTTTTCGAACAAACTACTTTGGTAGTACGTACATCAAAGTCGACGTTAGAACAGGAACGCGGCGAGCAAAAATTTGGACCGCGAACCTGATTTTAGAAGAAAGGCGCTGGACACATGGCAACGTACAGAGATCCTGTTACATGCTTTGCACCACTTGAAGTAATCGAGCGCCTGCTGGAAATTCGTGTTGAAGCGGGTTATTCGCCTGCCGTATATCTTCTTTCCCCCGATGATTTGGCAGACTATCTCGATGCGTACGGCTTCGATGTGTATGCTTTGTCGGAGGCCGAAGCTGAGTTTCACTTTGGCGATTATCGTGCTCCACTAGCACCGGGCGGAGATCACGCCCACTGCTCGCTGACCGCACACTAGAATCACAAATCGCTGCTGAATTAGCAACGCGGGGGCTGCTGTCACATGGGACACGGCTCCCGCGTTTGTTATCTAAGCGCTTTGATAATAAAGAAGGTGACGTCGTCGGTCGCACCGGCATTGTCAGTCCACTCCAAAATCGCCAATTGCAAACTCGCAATCATCTCGCGCGCTGGTTTGTCGTAATTGTCTTTCACTGCCTGCGCCAGCCGTTCGCGCCCAAATTCTTCCCCTGACGGACTATTCGCTTCGGTCGCGCCATCCGTGTACAGCACCAGCACGTCGCCCGGCTCAAACTCGAGGTAATATTCGTGATATCTGGTCTTGGCAAACATTCCCAGCGGTTGCTCGCCTTTATCGATATATCGTGAGGTACCGGCACCATTCAACAGCAATGGCGGATTGTGACCGGCATTTGAATACGCCATCGTGCCTTTTAACGAGTCGAGAATACCGTAGAACGCCGTAACGAATTGATTGCGCTCGATCGACTCCCAAAGCAGGTAGTTCACCTTCGCCATCGAGATATGCGTGGCGTAACCGATGTGCGACGCTGCTCGCAAACTCGCGCGCAGGAAGGCCATCAGAATCGCCGCGGGCACACCTTTGCCAGACACATCCGCGATGACGATGCCGATCTGGTCCTCGAAGATTCTTACCCAATCGTAGTAATCGCCCGAAACTTCTTCGGTAGGAAAGTTGTAGGCGCTGATGTCGTAGCCCGCAATTTCCGGATCGTGCGGCGGCAACAGTGCCAACTGCACCTGGCGCGCGACTTCGAGTTGTCCCTCTAGCCGCTTCTTCTCGATCAACTGCTCGTGCAGCATGACCTTTTCGATGATGATGGCTACTTGCGACGCCAGCATCATCAACACTTCGAGATCGTCTTCAGAATAAGCGTTGAATTGATCGCTTTCGAGATCGAAGACGCCGATGACCTCGTCATTCGAAATAATCGGCGCAACCATCTCGGAGCGCGTCTTATCGCGTGCGTTGATGTAGACGGGATCGTTTCGCACGTCGGGAGAAATGATCGGCTGCGCGCTCAGTGCGACACTGCCGATAAATCCTTCGCCCAACTTGAGGTGCAAGTCTGAGAGTTCGTCGATATCGTAGCCGCGCACCGCTTCCGACTTGAACTCACACGGCTCTTCGCCTTCGGGAACCAGTTCTTTGTCGCGGCACTGGAGGACAAAAATTCCGGCAGCATCGTAGGGAATCAACGAGTCAAGGGTGTCCATCACCAGGTTGAGGACTTCCTGGAGATCTAAAGAACGGCTAATTTTCTTCGTTATGTCGAGCAGCATTCGCAGCTTGTCGATGGTGCTCAACTGCGGCGTTGCTTCCTTCAATCTCTCGCTCATCTGCAAACTATTCTATCGCAACATCCTTAAACTCCCGCCAAAGGTGAGTAACTTTCATCCGGTACTCAACCAGTTCGCGGCTCACGCGAAAGTGTACCCCAATTTCGCGTGAACTCTTGCCCTGCAGCAGGAGTCTTTTCAATGCGGCATAAGGAACGAGCGCCGCCGCGCCGACGCCGTATGCTTCTTCCTCGTCGGTTTGGCGGTAATCGCGATTCATCACCTTGCCGCGTTCGTCTTTGGTCACGACCGACAGGCGGTTTGGTTGATGGGCGAGGAAAACATGACAGATCTCTTCCATCAATGTGGCTTTGGTGCGTGCAGCACCGTGATTGGGATTGAGAATGACGAGTTTCATGCCGTCCGGCAGGGTGCAGGCGCCGCCGGACCATGCTTCCGACGCTGGTCCAAGCAAGTGTTCGCGCGCGCGCTCGCTGAGTCCCTTTAGCTGTTCGAACTCGACCACCATCAGGTTTGCAAATTGTGCGAGTTCGAAAGGATTGAGAGACACGTCTGGTCTAGCGCGAGCAAACTCGCGCAAGGCCATGGCTTTCAGTTCGAAGTTGCGCCACTTCTCGCCTGGAGGTAAAGGACCGAGTAACACCGGAGGTTAACGCCGCTTCTTCGCGGACTTATCAGAGTTGCGACTGAACTGCGTGTATGCGACGCGGAAGAGTTCCGATAGTGCGGAGGCAGTTTCCGGCGTGAGATTACGATCGGCACGGAGATGCGCTTCGACGATCTCGGGGACGGGTTCCTGCGGGTAATAGACCACCGCCGCTTGCGACGATTCATCCTGCGGTGGGCGGCCGCTGAGAATTCGTTCGACCGGGACTTCGAGCCACGCCGTGAGTCGCGCGATATTGTCTGCGTCGGGTTTGCCAGTACCGTTTTCAATGCGTGAGAGAGTCGAAGCAGAGACTGAGGTTTTGTCGGCCACATCGCGGAGGCTGAGGCCGAGTTCTTCACGCCGCCGGCGCACCGCACGTCCCAACTCTTCGGTATTTACCAGTGCTTTGGCAGGTCGATTGGTGCGTTTCATGGAAGCGAACGTACCACAGAGCGGTTTTAGAGGCAAGACTCTGTTTTATGCTTGAAACGAGCCGCAGATTTCACGGATGAACACGGACAGTCCCATTCAATTTACTCGTCCGTGTTCTTCTGTGTTTATCTGTGGCTGATTGACGAAGCGAGATCGCGCGCTTTCGGCACTACGTCGACAGCTTTCGCCACCTGCGGATCGTCGGTCGTGATGAACACGCGATCACCCATGACACGCCCGTACGCCGCCGTGACCAGGTTGAACCGAAGTTGCAGTTCTACGAACGGCCGGTAGCGATCCACGACAGCCGCCGAAGTCTTGTACTTCGGATCGCTCGTCACAAAGTCGCGAAAAGCCTTGAACATCGCGTCGGTGATCTTCAATTCGCCGGGCTGAAGTTCGTGCTCGAAGTCGATGCGACCGATGCGGTTGGTTTCGAATCCGCGAATACGTCCGTTTGCGAACTCACGCGAGAACGCGAATATCGGATTCAACAGACGTCGTTGCGCGAGGTTAGTAGTTCGTGCACTAACGCTTTCATCCGGCGAGATTCCGCCACCGCCATAAACCGCGCGGCCGGTATCTGTTTTACTTTCCGGACCAGCCGGTTTCGCCGGCTCTGCAGGCCGTCCAACGCCCGCGCCGTGAGTGTAGTAGTCGTAAAAGCCACCATTGGAATAATCGCGTTGAATCAAGCGACCCGAAGGCGTGAAGTATTTAGCTGAAGTCAGCGTCAGTCCCGCGCCATATTCGAGCGGGATGATGCTCTGAACGAGTCCTTTACCAAAACTCGTCTGACCGACAATCACAGCCCGATCGTGGTCCTGCATGGCTCCGGCAACGATCTCCGAGGCTGATGCGGTGTTCTCGTTGATGAGAATCACAAGGGGTGTCATATCGGGCGAGTTGTTTCGCGATTCGTAAGTGTTATCGCGGAAACCGTTTCTTCCCTTCTGCGTCAGGATCAACTGGCCGTTACGCAGAAACACCTCAGCAACGTGAATCGCCTGGTCGAGAAAACCGCCCGGATTGTTTCTAAGATCCAGCACGAGCGACGTCATGCCCTTCGCGTGGAGGGCGGTCAGCCTATCGTATAACTCGTCAGTCGTGGTGTAGTTGAAACCACGCATCATATCGACGTAACCGACACCGGGTTTCAGCATGTACGCGTCGGGAATAGAAGGCTGCGGCACGGCGTCGCGAACAATGTCAACCTTTTCGATCCGTTTGTCCGCAGCGCGTTCGAGTGTGAGCTTGACGGCGGATCCGCGTGGTCCACGAATTTTGTCGCGGACTTCGATCGAAGCCTTGCCGCTCATCTTCACGCCGTCGACTTCCACGATGCGGTCGCCGTAGCGGAGACCGGCTCTCTGAGCCGGAGAACCGTCGAAAGTCGCGGTAATGTAGGTGTCGACCTGATCGCCGTAAGCGTAGTTTTGAATCGAGGCGCCGATACCGTAGTACTCGGAGCGTTGATCTGTTTTCAGCTCTTCAAACTCGGCGCGGTCGTAGTAGTTGGAATGCGGATCGAGCGACCGCAGCATGCCGATGATCGACGACTTGAAGACGTCGTTGAAATTCAGCTTGCGGCCGTCCACGTACTGGTCCTGGACCACCTTGAGCGCTTCGTCAAAATCGCGCTCGACCTCGGCAGTTTTGGCATTCCCAATGCGCGCCGGTCTGCGATTGGGCAAACCGTTGCCGGGCCTCGCGCCGCTGGAAGTACCACTCGGCGGTGCTTGAGTTTGTTGTGCTAAAACGAACCCCGGAATGACCAGAGTAACGACTAGTAGGACGAGTGTGAGTTGAGCCCAAATTCTTTTCACTGCTAACCTCTTTGCTCCACGACAGTTCAGGGCTGCACTATAACGGATGCAGGATAGCCGGGCAAGGTTGTGCTCTTGCTTGACGGTTGTTTCCGACGCTCCGTAGAATGAACCTACCGATGAGACAAATCGTAAGACGGACAGTTGAATTCCGACGGTACTAAAGGAGTCTTTACGAAATGAGCAGTCCGTATCACAAAGAAGAACCTTCTTCACCGGAACGCATCGACGACTTGATGCTGCGCGACGACGATGACGGCGACGCGCACTACGATCAGGGCCGCACAGCCTCTTCGGTGCGCGATATTGCTTCGCGAATTCCGGAGTCGTTGAGCGCGATCGGCCGCGACATCAGCAGAACTATCGAAAAAGCGATCTCAGCGAAAGACGATTACGTGGTGGCAGTGAAAATTTCGCCGGAAGCGCAGGAAAAGTTGGAGGCGTTGGTCCAGGCGGGAGTGTTCCGCAGCCGCGCCGAAGCAGCAGGATTTCTAATCGACGAAGGCATCAAGACTCAATCGGCGCTGTTTGAACGCGTGAGACAGAAACTCTCAGAAATTGAACGACTGCGGGCAGAGCTCCGTGGCCTAATCGCCGATAAGACTATTTGAGACTTCCCAAACGAACGTGCTCGCCGTTCGGGCACAACAAATTAACCACCCCCCAAAGCAGTGCTTTACCAGTCCTCTCAAGCGGTAAAGCACGTCTTTGTTTCTAACTAGAGAAAACAAATCGTGGCAGACACGTTTCATTTACCGCCTACATCAATCGAAGAATTTACTCTGGACAATGGTTTACGTGTGGTTTTGAGTCCCGATCGTGCGATTCCAGTCGTCTCCATAGCCGTGTATTACGACGTCGGCTCGCGCAACGAACGCGAAGGCCGAACCGGTTTTGCGCATCTCTTCGAACACATGATGTTTCAGGGTTCGGAGAACGTTCCAAAGGCCGCCCATTTCCAGTACATTTTCAACGCCGGTGGGACCATGAATGGGACCACCTCAACCGAACGAACCAATTATTTCGAGACGCTGCCGTCAAACTACCTGCCGCTTGCTTTCTGGCTCGAGAGCGATCGCATGCGGTCGCTGAAAGTGACGCAGGAGAACCTCGACAACCAGCGTCATGCTGTGCAGGAAGAGAAGCGACTCCGTTACGACAATCAACCGTATGTGAACGCCTTTCTGCGCATGAACGAGTTGATCTTCACGAATCCCGCTAACGCACACTCGACTATCGGTTCGATGGAAGATCTCGACGCCGCGACCATCGACGACGTGCGTGAGTTCTTCCGGATCTATTACGCGCCAAACAATGCTGTGATTTCAGTCGTCGGCGACTTCGACAACGCCGAGGCGCGTGCGCTGATAGACAAATACTTCAGCAACATTCCGTCGCAACCGTTACCGCCTCCGGTCGACGTGTCGGAAACTGAACACGTAGCGGTGCCGGAAGAGACGTTTCACGATCCGCTGGCTCCCGCGCCCGCCTTTGTTCTCGGCTGGAAAATTCCGGTGAGACGGACGCCGGACTTTTATGCGTTGTCACTGGCGGGCACGTTGCTGTTTGAAGGCGACAGTTCGCGGCTTTATCAGAAACTGGTGAAAGGCGATGAATCAGTCGTGTCGATCGAAGGCGGCGTCGACGAACGCCGTGGCCCATCAGCGCTGTACATCTTTTCGCTGCCCAAACCGGGTCAGGAAGTAAACACGATCCGCAGCCAGATTTTTGACGAGATCAGTCGAATTGCGACAGATGGCCCAACCGAAGCGGAGATGGAAAAACTACGCAATTCGCTCTGCAACGACGCTGTGCGTGGCCGGCAGTCGACGATGTATCGCGCGCAACGGCTCGCGGAGTTTGCGCTTTACGATTCAGATCCGCACCTGGTTGATTCCGAGCTGGAACATTACCTGAACGTGACCGCCGCGGACATCAAACGGGCAACCGCCAGATACCTTGATGGTCCAAACCGCGTCGTGCTCGACATTCTGCCCGCGCCGGCGGAAGGTGAAGATGCAACAGCCGCTTCACCGCAGCCGCCCGCAGATGCACATCAGCCCGCGTCGCCGGCCCCACAGGTTCCGGGAGTCCCGGCGACCGAGCCGGAATCGCCGGTACATGCGGACGTTTCCCAGTTGAAACCAGCAGATACTCCGGAGCAGCCAAAGGATCCCGCGGACGTAACGCCGCCAACTGAATCAGGACCAGTGCACGTCTAACCTATGAGTCAACCAGAAATGTTTCGTAGCCAGGCGCCCGCGCCGCTACCACCAAGACCAATCACCATTCCCGCGGCACATGAGACCGTGCTCCCCAACGGACTCACGGTCGTTGTTGTCGAAGACCGACGTCTGCCGTTGATCAGTTACCGGCTGGCCTTTCGTGTTGGGAGCGCTTTCGATCCACCCGAAGTGCCGGGTCTTACGGATCTACTCGCCGGACTATTGCCGGAAGGAACCGAATCAAAAACGAGCCGTGAGCTTGCGGACGAGGTCGCGCGCATGGGCGCGAGTCTATCGGCGGGCGCGAATTCGGACTACACGATCGTCGCGGCTTCCGCATTGTCACCTTTCAACGACCGCATCCTCGAATTGATGGCCGAGATCGTGTTGCAGCCGTCGTTTCCGGAGAACGAAGTAGAACTCGCGAAGCAAAATACGAAGGAGAGTTTGCGGCAACAACGTGCGCAGCCGTCGTTTTTAGCAAGCGAGATGGTGTCGCGCGTGATGTTTGGCGAGCACCCGTATTCGGTTGTGGCGCCCACGCCGGAATCGATCGATCGTTCATCGCGCGACGAGTTCGTCAGGTTTCATCGCGAGAAGTTTGTGCCAAACAGTGCGGTGTTCATCGTGGTCGGCAACGTTCAGCACGAAGAGATCGTGAAGCAAGCTGAATCGTTATTCTCCACGTGGGAACGCGGCGCCGATCTCGTCACTAACTTTCCCGCGCCGCCCGTGCGAAACAAGCGCACGGCCTATCTCGTGGATCGTCGTGGCTCGGCACAGTCGAACATCGTGATCGCCAACAGTGGAATCGTGCGGACCAATCCGGACTACTTTCCCATGCTGCTGATGCATACGGTGCTCGGCGCAAACGCTTCTTCGCGGCTGTTTATGAACCTGCGCGAAGAGAAGGGTTACACCTACGGCGCCTACACAAATCTCGATGCGCGCCGGACTGCCGGTAGTTTTCGTGCAACTGCCGAAGTGCGAACGCCCGTCACTGGGGATTCGCTGAAAGAGTTCTTTTACGAGTTGAATCGCATCCGCACCGACGTGGTTTCCGACAAAGAGATCAGCGATGCGAAGTCGTATCTGACCGGCGTGTTTCCGATCCGGCTCGAGACGCAGGAAGGACTCACGGATCAACTGGTGCAGATCAAGATGTTAAATCTGCCGAATGACTACCTGCAACACTATCGCGAGCGCGTGCAGGCGGTGACTGTCGCGGACATTCAAAGAGTTGCGAGCACCTATGTAAAACCGGACGAAGCAGCCGTGATTATCGTGGGTGACGGCGCGAAGGTTCTCGATCAGATCAAACCGTACGTCGAGGACATCGAGGTCTACAGCACAACTGGCAAGCGAAAATCTTTGGACGCGCCGGCGAGTACCGACATTGTGGGCTCGTGGTCGATCGAAGTCGAGACGCCGCTCGGGCAAAACATTCCCGCCACGCTAACGCTCGAACGTGAAGGCGCCGGTTTTATCGCGAAGATTCTTTCAGAAATGGGCAATGCTGATTTGGGCGTGGTGGATGTGAACGATAATTCGTTTCACAAGACTGCATTATTGGAAATGGACGGGCACTCAGTGGAAGCGGAAGTCGTTGCTCGTTTCCACGGCGACCAGACCGAAGGCACGCTGAAACTGGAAAACTCGCCTTCACTTCCCTTCACTGGGAGCAAAGACTAGTAAAAAGCAACCCTCGTTAATGCCTTTTTCATCATAGGCCCGAGGTTAAACGGATCGCCGCAAGCATAGCGACGACCATAACACTCGGTTCCTCCTGTGATTTACGCCCGGTATGTCGGCCATGCCGGGCGTTTTGTTTTCTTCGCGGCTGTCAATCGCGTTCGTAGCGCAGGACGATGCCCTCGCCGCCAACGGTCCAACCGATCCCTTTGTTGAAATGTAGCGAGTAAAGGTTTTGCTTCGTTGTTGATTGCTGGATCGTCCACGTTCGTCCCTGGTCGCTGGTCCGCAGAATAGTGCCGCCGCGCCCAATCGCCCAACCTTCATCGTCGTCGAGAAACTGCACGCTCAGCAGCGTTACGTTTACCTTCGTAGGCGCTGCCGACCACGTTTCGCCGCCGTCGGTCGTAGTTAACAACACGCCGCGTTCGCCAACGACCCAGCCTTTCTTATCGTTGCGAAAGTCGACGTGATAGAACGTGCCGTTTACACCCGCGTTCTGTTTTGTCCAACTCTGTCCACCATCGCGCGTGAAGAGAATGGTGCCGCCGTCGCCCACAATCCAGCCTCGTTTATCGCTGACAAAATCGATGTGGATCAGTTCAAGCCGGCTCGGCGCTCGCTGGCGCCGCCACGTTTCGCCGCCATCCTCGGTATAAACGAGAACACTATCGATGACGCGATCGCGTTTGCTGACTGACCCTACGACCCAGCCTTTTTTCTTACTCGAGAAACGAACGCTGTAGAGCTCGATATCGGCCCCGTCGAATTCTTCGGGCGAGAAAATCCTCAACTGGTTCCACGTCGCACCGTTGTCGCGAGTGACGAAGATTGAATTGCCGGCGAGGAAGAAGCCGGCCTCCTTATCGCGGAAGTAGATGTCGTTGATCGCCGCGGTCGTGCCGACGGTTTGGCGCACCCAGGATTGGCCGCCATCCTCCGTGCGACTCAGGTATCCGCCGTCGCCGCCCACCCAGCCGCGTTTGCTGTCGATGAAATAGACGGTGTTGAGATCGTTTCCGCCGGTGTTGAGTTTGATCGGGGTCCAGCTTGTTTGAGCTTTCGCGGACCCCGCAATTGCGAACCCGAAGCACACGGCGGCGAAAAAAACAAAGTATCTGGAAGCTCGGCTGTTCATTTGTGGCTTTTTACCTTACCACAAATCGCGCCGATCACGCAGATCTGGACACGCGGTAGACGCGTCCCTCAAAGACAACTACCACGCGTTCGCCGAGCGAGAAGAAACTCGCCAGCTTCGGATGCTGCTTCAGCAAGTCGAAGTATTCGTCGCTGCCGAAGGTGAGCTTCGTTTCGGGAAGTTTCGTTTCCGCCTTGAATTCCGAGTCAGTCCACACGTCGTCGATCAGGTAGAACGTTTTGCCGTTCACACGCCGCACGGCGTCCGTGCGCGTCTCGTCTTTCAGCTTGGCCGCCTCCTGCTGTTCGCGAGCACGCTTGCTTTCCTGGACGGCTGCCACGCCGGAGTTGAGAGTAATCACCGGGGCGGCGTTTGGGGGTGGGGCCTCTGTTTGCAGCGACGAGTTAGCGCCCGACACGGTGACGGCGTCCTGGGCCGCACGGCGACCACCAAGCATAGAACCAAAATTAGTGGATCGTTGCTGGGGCGTGAGCGTCGTCAGATTCGCTCGGCTCACCTCTGCGCTCTCC
>Ga0196977_1001143_pt1 | contig 10595 bp, 7 predicted proteins | sample S3v_1013CmetaG_FD_148634 | JGI IMG/M metagenome (GOLD analysis project Ga0196977, IMG submission 148634) | Soil microbial communities from Anza Borrego desert, Southern California, United States - S3+v_10-13C | ecosystem: Environmental > Terrestrial > Soil > Desert | place: USA: California...
ATGCGCTCGGCGAACTGCTCGAAAGGCAATTCCAGCAAACGCAATTCATCGCCGCTCACCTTCACCTGGTACACGCCTTCGGTGCAGAGCACGTTGATCTTGCCTTGATAATCGCGGTACAATTCGCGCGCTTCGCCGGGGACATTCTGCTGCGCGATCACGCCTTTCGCTTCGGAGGCCAGCGTGACCTTCGCCGCTTTCAGGCTTTTCTCCCAGGTGAGCAGCACGTAACGCTCATCGACGAACATGTAATCCTCGATGAAAAAACGCCAGTTGCCGATCACCGTGTCGGGACCTTTCGCGCGCACCGTCACGCCCGAATCCATCTGCGGCGCGAATTTCAATTGCACGTCGAGGCGCAGCGTGTCGTTCTTCGCTTTTTTCAGGAGGCTTTCGTCGAGGCGGATGCGTTTCGTCTCGCAGCCGTAGAAAATAAATTCCAGCGTGGGCGCGGGCGAAGTTTCCACGAGGATGGCGTAACGGCCGTTGCGGCCGGCGAGCGTCATGTTCTTCGCGTCCTTCACCTTCACCACGGCGTCGGGCAGCAGCTCGCCGGTTTCCGCGCGCGAGATCTGCCCGAGCACGAGCAGGCGGCTTTCCTGCGCGCGAAGCGGGAAAGCGCAGAGGAGAAAAAGAAAAAATAGTACGGGGCGCAGAGGGTTCATAAACGACGCTTTTCCGGAAGACGCGGTTGGGAGGCAAAGTTCACAAAAGATCGTTTACAGTACATCGGTGGTCGGAGCGTAACGCTCCGACCACCTGAGATCCTAACCTGCGATCCTTTTAACTTTGCCTCCAATGCAGGATTGCTATAAACTGTTTAATATCCCTCCCGACGCGAAGGAAAAAGCCATCCGCCGCGCCTACCGCCTCAAGGCGAAGGAGGTGCACCCGGACGTGAATAAAAGCCCGGAAGCCGCCCTGCAGTTCCGCCTGCTCAGCGAAGCGCTGGAAACCTTGCTCGATCCGCAGCGCCGCCGCCTGCACGATCTGCATTTCAATTACAAGAGCCGCGCCCGAAAAAAAGGCGAGCAGAATTTGTACTCGATCAAAGCATCCGCCTCCGAGCGCGCGCGCTCCACGATCTCCGAATGGCAAAGCTCCATGCAGGTGCAGCAGCAGGCCGCGCAGCGCCGCACGCAGGAGCTGCAGAAGAAATACAAGCGGAAACGGCGCAACCTGCTGATCCTGCTCCTCGTGCTCGTGTGGGCGCTATGTGGGATTTACTTCCTATTTTTCTGAAAACTTTTTCTCCTACTCTCGATTCATGAGCGAAAAACTGAAGCACCCCAAGGGCCTGCCCTATCTCTTCTTTGCTGAAATGTGGGAACGTTTCGGCTATTACCTGATGATCGGCATCTTCGTGCTGTACCTCGAAGATCCGAAAGCAGGCTTCGCCATGGAGCCGAAACAGTCGGCGGATATTTACGGCACCTTCATCGCGCTTGTTTTTCTCACGCCGTTCCTCGGCGGCCTGCTCGCCGACCGCATCATGGGCTATCGCCTCTCGATCACCATCGGCGGCTTGCTGATGGGACTGGGCTATTGCCTGCTGGCGGTGAAAGGCTACACCATTTTTTACCTGGCGCTTTTCCTGATCATTCTCGGCAACGGCTTTTTCAAGCCGAACATCTCCACGCTGCTGGGCAATCTTTACAATGAAGATCGCTACCGCCCGCTGAAAGATGCGGGCTACAACATTTTTTACATGGGCATCAACATCGGCGCGCTGATCTGCAACTTCTGCGCGGCGGTGCTGCGCAACGAGTTCGGCTGGTCGGTGGCCTTCTTCGGCGCGGGCGTGGGCATGTTCATTGGCGTCGGGATTTTCTGGCTGGGCATGCGGCATTACAAGCATGCCGACGTGCTGAAGGCCGTCAGGCCCGAGGATCAGCCGCTGTCGCGCATCTTCGGCCTCACCATTCTTCCCGCCCTTATCGCCGGCGCGCTCGGCTGGATCATCCCCGGAAATATTTTCGGCAGCGATTCCACCGATGCTTTCATTTTCGGCTCGCTCCCGGTCGTTTACTTCTATTTCTCGCTCTGGAAAAAATCCTCGCCCGGGGAGAAAAAACCGATCGGCGCTATGCTCGCTATTTTCGGCGTGGTCGTGGTGTTCTGGGCCGTGTTCAAGCAGAACGGCACCGCGCTTACCACCTGGGCGAACAAGTACACCGACCGCAGCCTGCCCGCTGCGATCGAGAAGCCGATCACCAAGCTGCAGTTCGCAGATACGGTGCCTTACGTCAAGGATTCGATCATCCTTACCGATCATCATTTCAGGAGACAGAAACGGGCTACGAAGGTGATCGACAAGAAAACAGGCGAGCTGAAAGACACTATGGTGTACGCGAAGACCTTCAGCTACCCGGATTATTTCAAGAACCAGCCGCCTTCGCAGCTCCCGCAGGACGGGGGCAGCGTATTGACGGTGAACACGGAAATTTTTCAATCCGTGAATCCCTTCTGGGTCGTGGCGCTGACGCCGCTCGTGGTGCTGTTCTTCATCATGCTGCGCAAGCGCGGACGGGAACCTTCCACGCCTTCGAAGATCGCCTGGGGATTGGTGATCAGCGCGCTGTCCACGCTCGTGATGGTGGGCGCCGTGTACGCGGGCGACAACGGCGCGGTAAAAGTAAGCGCATGGTGGCTGATCGGCGCGTACGGCGTGATCACCGTGGGCGAGCTATGCCTGAGCCCGATGGGATTAAGCCTGGTCTCGAAGCTCAGTCCACCGCGCCTCACTGCGCTGATGATGGGCGGATGGTTCCTCTCCACCTCGATCGGCAACAAGCTTTCAGGCATCCTGGCCTCGATGTGGGACACGTATGAGAACAAAGCGCTCTTCTTCCTCGTCAACTGCGCACTGCTCGGCGCTGCTGCGCTGCTGCTGTTCTTCCTGCTGAAGAACCTGAATAAGATCTTCAAAGAATACGGGGGATAAAATAATTCCGGAGATACGATTTCGGATTTGTCGCACACGCTGCGCGCAATCACGTGGATTGGGCCCGTGCGCAAATCCGGGATCATACCGAAATACTTTTTCTCGCTTCTCCTTTCACCACTTTCCCCATCGCATTGCGCGGCAGCGCATCCACGATCTTCAGCAGCGTAGGAATTTTGTACGGCGCCAGGTTCGCACGCGCGAACTCTTTTAACTCTTCCAGCGAAAGCGTTTTGTGATCGCGCAGCACCACGACCGCCGCCACGCGCTCGCCCCAGGTCTCATCCGCTACGCCGAGCACGCAGCATTCGCGGATCGCGGGATGGCGCAGCAGCACGTCCTCGATCTCCAGCGCGGAAACTTTGTAGCCGCCGGTTTTGATGATGTCGGTGGAAAGCCTTCCCACGATGCGGAACGCGCCGCGCTCGAAGCTCACCATGTCGCCGGTCTTGAACCAGCCGTCGTCGGTGAAGCTTTCGCGCGTGGCTTTTTCATTGTTGTAATAACGATCGAACAAATTTTTTCCGCGCACCTGCAGTTCCCCGCTGCTGCCCTCACCTTCTAAAATTTTTCCTGCTTCATCCGCGATGCGCACTTCCACGCCCGGCAGCGCCTGACCCACGAAGCCCGCCCTGCGCTCCCCGCGCAGCGGGTTCGAAAGCGCCATGCCGATCTCCGTCATGCCGTAACGCTCGAGCAGGATGTGCCCGCTGACCTGCCGCCATTTCTCCAGCACCGCGACCGGCAAGGCGGCGGAGCCGGAGACCATCAAGCGCAGTTTGCGGCAGGCTTCCGAGCGGCGTTGCCGCTCTTCGGCAGATGCTTCTTCCCAGCTCTGGATCAGCTTCGCGTAGATCGTGGGCACCGCCATGAAAACGGTGTACGGCGTTTCGATCAGTCTTTTCCAAACTTCTTCGGCATTGAACGCCGGCAGCATGTCGCAGCGCGCGCCGCTGTAAAGCGCGCAGAGCAATTTGTTGACGATGCCGTGCGTATGATGCAGCGGGAGAAAATGCAGGATGCGATCGCTGCCCGTCCATTCCCAGGCATCGGCGAGGCATTTTACCTGCGCTTCCAGGCTGCGATGCGTGTGCACGGCGCCTTTGGGCTTGCCGGTGGTGCCGCTGGTGTAAAGGATCATCGCGTCGCCCGCGGGACCGGGAATAAAATGCTTCGGTTCAGCGGAATTTTTCACCAGCGTTAAAAAGGGAATGGAAATTTCTCCCGGCAGCAGGTGACGCAATTCTTCCTGCACGAGCACGCATGAGACTTCACTGTCGCGAATGACGTGCGCGAGCTCGGCGGGCGGGTGCGAGGTGCAAAGCGGAACGTACGCAGCGCCGCTTTGCCAAATGCCGAGCATGCCGGAAACGTAAGGCGATCCCGGGCCGGCGAGCAGGGCGATGCGCTGCCCTTTTCCTTGACCGAGCGAAGCGGAAACAGCGGCGGCGGCGCGCAGCAGGTCGTTGCCGGTATGCTCGCCGTGCGCGTCGGAGATCAAAACGCGATCGGGAAATTGCGCGATGTGCTGCAGCATGTTCAAATAAAAAAACCGTTCCACGAAAGAAACGGTTTTAAGTTTTGCCTGGAAAAATCTATTCGTCGCCTTCCCCTTCTTCCTCTTTTTTCTTCTTGCTGTCCTTCGGCGCTTTCTTCGGGCCTTTTTCGCCGCCCACGAAATCGAAATGCTTCTTCACTTTGCCTTTCTTGTCGATCAGCTCCATGTAGCCTTCGATGCCGTAGCCGTCGATGGTGCCGGAAACTTTTACTTCGTTCTCTTCCTTATCCTTCGCGGTGGCTTCGAAAACGATATAGACCGTTTCGCTGCCTTCTTCGGTGTAAACGGAATCGGTCATCAGCTCGTATTTGATCTGCCCGAAACCGAAAGCATCCATCACCGTATTGCTCTTCAGCTTGCCGCTGCGGAATTCCAGTTCGTCTTTCGCAGGCTTGCCGGATTTTCCTTTTTTGGATTCGGTGACGGTGACGTTATAAATTTTGTTCGACAGGTTGTCTTTCCCCTTCTTCTGCGCAAACGCCGCCGATCCGATCAGCAGTCCGGCTGCGGCCAGCAACACCTTGAGGTTTCGCATGTGGTTCTCTGGATTTGGTTGGTTCCTAACAAAGATAATGAAAGGAAGGCAAAAAGCGTACCGGGCTTGCGCCGCCCCGGGTACAAGCAAAAGAGGCTGCCCGGGGAGACAGCCTCTTCTGCTTTTCATTCAGCTTTACTCAATGCGCGATCACGATCTTCTCCGCGGCGATAAGCTTGTCGCCTTGCATCGCTTTCACGAGGTACAGGCCGTCCGGTTCGTGAAGCACGATTTCCACCAGGCTGTTGCCCTGCGCGGTGTTTTTCAAAACGGTTTGGCCGAGCGTATTCTCCACGGTGATCGTGAGCAAATCTTGCGGATCGCCGTCGAGGCGCAGGGTGAAACGGCCGCTGCCGGGATTGGGCACGATCTTCATGCCGGGCATTTTCACGGCTCCCGGTACAGGAGCGGGCAAGCGAAATGTGCCGCAGTAATTGTTGTGCGCGCGCAGCACTACGCCTGTCCCGCCATCGATGTTCACCGCGTCCTCTACGTTGATCTCGTGCGCAAAACATCTCACGATGGAAGTGCCGGTGATGTCGACGCCGTTCTTGATGTTGATCACGCCGGCCGCATACGTCTCGTTGTCGCTGGCATGATCCGCTGTGATGTTCAGCGTAGCGATCGAGTTATCGACCAGGAACAGTTTGCCTTCGCCGGGCAGCAGCGAGACGTCCATGTTGTTGACGGACACGCAAAGGCGATCCCCGAGAATGTCGACGACCGTTTTTGGCCCGTTGAAGTTCAGCGTGAATTCGGCGGGGCCGCCCAATGATTCTTCATAATCCTTGTTCATGATCCACATGTAGTTTTTCCCGGCTTCATCTTCCAGGTAAGAGAACGCGAGAAAATCGGTAGCAGTAGGATTGGTCTGGTAATCGAGAGCCGAACTCGGTGCGGGAGAAATGGTTGCGCTGGTGTCGAAGATCGCTATGGTTGCCGGGTCGTTTTTGAACAGGTACCATGCCATTTGAGGAGGATATAATTGCCCCAGCCAGGCATTGACGTCGGGAGTCTCCCGCGCCACCTGCGGCAAGGCCGTGACGTGATAAGACGTCCTGTAGTCTATGCTCGTCAATATGCAGGAATGATCAAGCAGCCGGCCATGAATGGTCTTCAGCTCATCTTTCGTAGCCGCCGGCACTTCTGCATCCCAGACATATTTGTACGTTGTCGGGTTGCCATAATTCGGCGACGCAATTTCCCTGGGCCAGTAAAGCAGGCCACGCGCGCCATACAGCAGCGCAGAGTAAATATTGTACCGCCATATGCGGATATCCTCTATGCCGTCATGGATGGACAACGGCGTGGGATGAGGAATGGCACAATCGACAGGGTTGACATCAAGCTGGTAGCTGTTAATGACCATAAAAAAAGGCAGGTCGTGAGCGACAGCTCTTTCCGCAACGATATGCAGGTTGTCAAAATAATGCCTTGTGTAAAAGCAATACGCCGGCTTGGTGATCAAAGGATAATAGTCGAAAGACAGTACCCGCGCATTACCGGTGGCAATGAGCCCGTCGACGTAACTTGAATAATCGCCTGCAAACACCGTTGAAGGATTGCAGTCGTCCAACTCGTCCACATTTTTATAGCTGGGCCACATGTTGACAAACGGAATTTTTTCACTGTCGTAAGCAACAATCTGGTCTGCAACCTGCCCGATCACGGTAGCCGCCTGCAAGCAAGGCTCGTCAACGACATCGTAACCGAGTACAGCCGGGTGAGCGTTGTAGTGTGCCAGCCCCAGAGCTACTTTGGGCGCATCATAAACAGGCGCGTTCCTGTCGACGTGAAAATTACCCGATGCGACGATCATCTGCATGCCCGAGCGCTGCACCCGGTCAAGAAAATCCAGCGGTGGAGAAACGGTGGTCGTAACCGTTTGCCTTGCAGGATCCACCCCGAGCAGAAGGTTGAAATTATACTTTGTCATTTCTTCCAGGTACTCGTCATCATACCCGATGTTATCGGCCGAACCTACACCATCGATCGGTGTGCCGTCCTTGTCGTAGCCGTACATCCCGATGTAAAACTTCTTCTTGTATTGCTGTCCTTCGGCCTCGCCGAAGAACAGCAATCCTGCCGCAAGCAGCAGTGCGATGCGGAGCGGCGTTCTCATTTCGTACCGTTGTTGGCGGTTTCCAAACCGGCGATGCGCTTGCCCAGCTCATCGTTCTCTTTTTTGAGCTGGAGAATGTACAGCGTCATCTCCTCGATCTTCTCCATCATGCGCAGCTGCATGTCGCCCATGTCGAGACCTTGCGCGTCCACTTCTCTCGCGGGAGGAATGTTCGGCAGGTGATGGTGGGCGGCGATGAAGTCGCTCACTTCGCTCAGCGGCATCAGCTTGTAATCTTTGTCGAACACGTAATCGCACCAGCCGCCGCCCAGGTTTACTTTCACCTCGCAGGCGCGAATCGTGCCCGCCACGTCGAGCGCAAAGCTCGGGTCCGGGTTGCTCATACCGATGCCGACGTGTCCTTCAACAATCAATCCTTTCGTGGGCGGCGCGGGAGGCGTTACTGAATTGAAGCCGATCGTCATGCCGTCGTGGAAAAAATTGAAATCGGCGCCGTAGCCCCAGCTGAAATATTTCGACGTCGAGTTGTAAAACAGCGCTTCAGCGCCGTTTACCCATAAGGCTTTGTCGGCGGCGATGCCGTTGTTCAGGTTGAGGCCGCCCGCCATATCCATCAGGTAAGCAGTGCCGGGAGACGAAACACCGACACCGACCTTTCCATCAGGTTTTATCCACATGCGCGTAGCGGGCGTCGCACCCGTCTGGAAAAGGATGTCGTTGCTCCTTGAAACAATGCGCAGTGCGTCGTTGGTGGCGCCTGCGGCGATGCCCAGGTAGCCCGTAGTACCGGGCGCGTTGCCAGACAAAATCCAGGGGGTGGCGAGCTGGGCCTTAGCCTGTATGCAGAAAAGAAGCGCGAGGGCGAGCACCGGGGAAAAAAATTTCGTTTTCATCAGATTGTTTTTTTGAAGTGAGAATTGATCGTTTTTACTGCGCAGTTTCTGCGGCTAAACTAGAACCGCGCAGCACCTGCGCGCAAGCCGACCTGCCCCCGGAATTTGGTCCCCGGTTCATGATTTTTTTTCGCGGAAAGCGAATAAATGCCTTGCTTTTCAAGGCTTTTGCATCAACCCGCAATTTGGTCTCCATGCAGAAAACGAATGAAATTATACTTCGCCTGCGCGCAAAAAAAAGAGGCTGCCCGTGCAGGCAGCCTCTTGAAGGCAGAACAAAATTATTTCACTTTAGACACGCGGATCGTCTTCTGCTCTTTCCCTGATTGCACGACAATGCAATATACGCCTGCAGGAAGCATGGAGATATCGATCGATCGACCGTGGTCGCCTGCGTCGAGCCATTGCTGCTCGTAAATTTTGATCAGCACGCGGCCCAGTTCATCGCGCAGCGTAGCATTGACGAGATCGCTTTCGCTCAATTTCAGCGACAGGTTAAAACGGTCGCCGGCCGGGTTGGGAAAAACCGCTGCGATCATTTCTTCCTCAGCCGGCGCAGCTTCAAGGTCCGGGCGCGCCGAACGGGCCGGACAGGTGGGACAGTCCTGGCACATCGAAGCGATCTGCGCATGGAACTTGCCGCCGTTCTGCACGTAGACGCCATCTTTGATGGTGATCTTCTCCCCCGCGATCAGCGTCACATTGCCGTCCGCATCCACCTCGAATGTGCCGGCCGGATCCACGGTGATCGTTTCAGTGGCGACTTCTCCATGCACGACATTCGCATACGATGCATTGCCCAAGGTCACGTCCGCATTATCCGGCTGCAGATCTTCGACGACGCAGTCGTGAAGCACGTACAGGCCGTTGTTCATGTCGCACACCAGGATGTTTCCCGAAGGCAGGTCGGCAAAGACACCCCAGGCACCATAATAGCCCGTGCCGTAGTAGTTCGCGCCCGGGTTCGTGAGAAATTCATCTGTGTACGGGTGGAAGTCGCCGTAATTATGTTCCAGGTATGTATCGTAGTACGCGACTTCCTGCACGTTGTTCATATCGGAAATATCCAGCATCCACAGGCCGTTCGAATAATGCGCCACATAGCAGCGATCGTTTCCCTTGATCACGTGATTGTGCTGCGCCGAACGGACCGTATGGCCGGAATAGCGATCGGTTTCAACCGGGTTCGTCAGTGTGGAGATATCCCAGAAGATCGCCTGCCCTTGCTGGTGCTCATCGGAAGTGACCATCTTCGTTCCGTCGGCCGACACGTAAACGTCGTGAATGACGTGATTGAGATAGAGCACCGGAATGGACGGGCTCTGATCCGTAGGATACGGCTCCTGGTGAATGAGATCATACGGACTGAGCGGATTGCTCGTATCGTAAATGCTCACGTAGGTGTCCGGCGGCGTTCCGGGAGCGCCGATCGATGCGGTATACAGCATGTTGTTCCTGAAGTACACGTCATGCATGGAGTACGTGTTATCTACGCCTTCGTACAACGTGGCGATCAAAACAGGATTTTCAGGATCTGCGACCAGGTCGAACATAAACCCATCATGAGGCTCTGAGCCGCCGTGCGTGCCGGAAACCAGCAACTTTCCCGTGACCTCGTCGAGCTGGATATTGTGCGCATGCGAAGCATAGTTGGAGTTGTACGTCCCGGTATAATAGCTGGCATGGATCACGCTCACGCTGGAAGGCAGGCCGGTGATGTCGACAATCGTCATTCCATCACCTCCTTCGCCGACGATGTACAGGTAGCTGTTGGCGGTAGCCGGATCGGTATAGGTGACAAAATCCCGCTGATCGGCGCCTGGCCCCTGCACGAATGCGGCTTCATAAGGATTCAGCGGATCGGTTACGTCAACAATGGAGACCCCGCGATTGGAAACGGTGTTGTCCCAACCGGAGACGCCGATCAGCGCATATTCTTTCCCGTCCGCTACATGTCCCCAGATATTCGAATACGCCCAGGGGTGCCAGGGAACAGCAATATTGCTGTTGTTCCGGTAAGCGCTCGGATCAAAATTGCTCAGCTTCACCATGCGGTGCTGCGCAGGGAGCGAATAGCTGCAGAGCAGGCCGAACAAGCACAGGCAGATTAGTTTCGTTTTCATGGTCAGTCGTTTTGCGGTTCGGCTCATTTGCCCGAATCCTTCCTGAGGCTGTCGAGCTCGGCCTGCAAGGCCTGGATACGCTTGTCGGCGTCGATCATGTAGAGCGTCAGCTCTTCGACTTTCAGCAGCAGCTTCGAATGCACTTCACCGACTTTTATGCCGTTGGCTTCCACGTCCGAGGCGGGCGGGATCTCCGGGAGGTGCTTGTTCAAGCTGATGAACTCCTCCACCTCCGAAAGCGGGCGCAGGCGATAATCTTTCTCGAATACGAAATCGCACCACATCGTTTCGACGATCACTTCTTTCGCGCGCACCAGGCCGCAAACCTCCAGCTTGTTCTGCGGGTTGCTCACGCCGATGCCCACGTTGCCTTCGACGATCAATCCTTTCGTCGGCGACGCGGGGGGCGTTACTGAATTGAAGCCGATCGTCATGCCGTCGTGGAAAAAATTGAAATCG
>Ga0196977_1001144_pt1 | contig 10581 bp, 13 predicted proteins | sample S3v_1013CmetaG_FD_148634 | JGI IMG/M metagenome (GOLD analysis project Ga0196977, IMG submission 148634) | Soil microbial communities from Anza Borrego desert, Southern California, United States - S3+v_10-13C | ecosystem: Environmental > Terrestrial > Soil > Desert | place: USA: California...
CGCGGCTGCTCGGGCTGGTGCCGGCGGCGATGGCGACGGTGCTGCTGCTGGCGACGCCGGTGCCCGACATCCTGATCTCGGGCGACGGGCGCCAGGTCGGCCTGACCGGGGAGGGCGCGCGGCTGCTGGTGCTGCGCGAAAGCCGGAGCGCGTTCACCCGCGACAACCTGCTCGAGCTGGCCGGCGTCGCCGGCGATCCGCTCGCGCTCGCCGACTGGCCGGGCGCGCGATGCAGCCGCGACTTCTGCGTCGTCGCGCTCGACCGCGCCGGGCGCGAATGGCAGGTGCTGCTGAGCCGCACGCGCAACCGCATCGAGGAGCGCGCGCTGGCCGCGGCCTGCGAGCGCGCGGACATCGTCGTCTCCGACCGCTGGCTCCCGCGCAGCTGCCGCCCGCGCTGGCTCAAGGCCGACGGGCGAATGCTCGCCGAGACCGGCGGCCTGGCGGTCGTGCTCGACGGCCGGCGCGTGACGAGCGTCGCCCAAGGCCAGGGCGAGCACGGCTGGTGGCGGGGCCGCCGACCGGAGTGACTACCAGGCGAGAGTCCCTGCGAATCAGGGACCGGGTTCGGCACGCGCGGCGCCGGCGGCTCGAGGTCCCTGCTTTCGCAGGGACTCACGCCGTCAGTGATAGCGCCGCAGCAAGCCGGCCAGCTTGCCCTGCACCTGGACCTCGTGCGGCGGATAGACTTGCGGGTCGTAAGCGCCGTTGGCCGGGTCGAGCCGGATCATGCCGTTCTCGCGCCGCAGGTACTTGAGCGTCGCTTCCTCGTTGCGGACGAGCGCGACGACGATCTCGCCGTCGCGCGCGGTGTCGGTGCGGCGCACCAGCGCGTAGTCGCCGTCGAGGATGCCGGCCTCGATCATCGAATCGCCCGACACCTCGAGCGCGTAGTGCTCGCCGGCGCCGAGCAGCGCGGCGGGGACGGGGAGGGTGGTCTGCCCTTCGAGCGCCTCGATCGGCACGCCCGCGGCGATGCGGCCGTGGAGCGGCAGCTCGATCACGTCGTTCGCCGGCTCGGGCCGCGCGCGCGGCGGGGTCAGCTGGACGACGGTGTCGTTGGCGGGAGCCTGGCGCGCCGAGGCGGTGACGTTCTCCGGCTGGCGCAGCACCTCGAGCGCGCGCGCGCGGTTGGGCAGGCGGCGGATGAAGCCGCGTTCCTCGAGCGCCGAGATCAGCCGGTGCACGCCCGACTTGCTCTTCAGGTCGAGCGCTTCCTTCATCTCCTCGAACGACGGCGAGATGCCGGTCTCCTCCAGCTTGCGCTGGATGTAGCGAAGGAGCTCGTGCTGCTTGGCGGTCAACATGAAGCGACTCTCCCCAATTGTTCCATTTCGGGAACGAACACGGAACAATTAAGCAACTCCACCGCCGCCGTCAAGCCATTCCCCCATTGTCGAGCCAATAGACCTCCACCGGGTCGCCTGTTGCCGCGGCCGGGGCCCCGATCGGGCGGCGGATCAGGCAATCCGCCGCGGCGAGGGCGGCGAGGCCGCTGCTGTCCTGCTGCGCCAGCGGATGGACGACGCCGTCCGCATAGCGCGCTCTGACGAGCTCGAGCCGGTTGCCCACCGCCGGCAGCGAATCGCCGAGCGAGGCGCGGAGCACGACGGGCAGCGCCTCGCGCGCGCCGCCCAGACGCCGCAGCAGCGGCAGCAGGAACAGGCACGCGGTGACGTAGCTCGACACCGGATTGCCCGGCAGCCCGAGGATCCACTGCGCGCCGCGGCGGGCGAGCAGGATCGGCTTGCCGGGCCGCATCGCCACGCGCCAGAAGTCGATCGTCGCGCCCCACGCCTCGAGCGCCGGGCGGACGAGGTCGTGGTCGCCGACCGACGCGCCGCCGGTGGTGACGATGACATCGGTTGCCTCAGCTTCGGCCAGCGCCTCGGCGAGCGCCTCGAGCCGGTCGGGCACCGGGCCGAGCCGCTCGACCCGCGCCGCGAGCGGCGCCGCCATCGCCGCGATCATCGCGCCGTTGCTGGCGGGAAGGCGGTGGTCGTCCCACGCGGTCGCGGCGGTCGCCAGCTCGTCGCCGCTGTCGATCACCGCGACGCGCGGCCGGCGGCCGACCTCGAGCGTGCCCGCGCCGTGCCCCGCGGCGATGGCCAGCGCGAGCCGTGCCGGGCCGATCCGCGTGCCCGGGCCGAGTACGACGTCCCCGGTGGCGAAATCGAAGCCCTTGCGGCGGATGTGGCGCGCGGAGGGCTCGGCGCCGGCCATCGCGGCGAGGCGGTCGCCGTCGCGGAGCGCTTCTTCCTGGACCAGCACCGCCGCGGCGCCCTCCGGCATCAGCGCGCCGGTGCTGATGCGCACCGCCTCGCCCGCGGCGAGCGTGCCGGAGAATGGCCGGCCGGCGGCGCTCTCGCCGACGATCCGCCAGGCGCCGTCGACGGGCTGATGGACAGCGTACCCGTCCATCGCCGACAGGTCGTCCGCCGGCTGCGTCCGCGCGGCCCGCAGCGCCGACCACACATGCCGCCCGACCGACTCCGCCGCAGGCACCGCCTCCGGGCCCAGCGGCTGGGCGAGGTCGAGCAGGCGCCGCTGCGCCTCGTCGAGCGCCAGCGGCGGCGTCATGGCGCGCGCCAGTCGCCGCTCTTGCCGCCGGTCTTCTCGAGCAGCCGGACCTCCTCGATGACCATGGCTTTGTCGAGCGCCTTGGCCATGTCGTAGATCGTCAGCAAGGCGACCGCAGCGGCGGTCAGCGCTTCCATCTCTACGCCGGTCCTTCCGGTCAGCGAGGCGCGCGCGGTGGCGCGCATCCCGTCCGCCTCACAGGCGAACTCGAGCGCGACCGCGTCGAGCGCCAGCGGGTGGCACAGCGGGATCAGCTCGCCGGTCTTCTTCGCCGCCATGATCCCGGCGATGCGCGCGGCGGCGAGCACGTCACCCTTCGGCCCGCTGCCTGCGCGGACCGCCTCGAGCGCTTCGGCCGACATGCGGATGCGGCCGCTGGCGGTGGCGCTGCGGGCGGTCTCGGGCTTGCCGCCGACGTCGACCATCCGCGCCTGGCCGTGCGAGTCGAGGTGGGTCAGCTTGCTCACCGGACCCGCCCGCCCGCCGCGCGAAGTTGACGCAGCTGACACTGTCCAGGGGACACTTCCGGCGGGGCCCCCAAGGCGTTGCCGGGCCCCGGCGGGGCGGCGGAATTCCGCGGGAGGGACGGACGCGTCATGCCCCGCCTCATGGCAGATCGCGGGCGTGTAGGACAGGCCCGGGCGGCTAGCGCGTGCGGGTGTTGCTCCAGACCACCTGGCCGAGGCCGGCGAGCCCCAGGATCGCGCCGTAGACCGCCCATTGCGGATCGCCCGCCATGAAGCTTTCGAGGAAGGCGAGGTTGAGCCCCTGCAGCACCCAGATGCCGCCCATCGCCATCATCAGCAGGCCGACCAATGTGCTCACGACCCGCATCACGCCGTTGAAGATTCCCCGCATCGCCTTGTCTCCCGATCGCCATGCGGCGCGCGCCCGGTGCACGAGGAAGCACCGCCCGCCCGCCGATGCAAGAGGCACGCTGGCCATTGCCGCCGGGCGGGCGCCGCGTAACAACGGCCCGATGGCGGCGAGGCGAACGGACGGCGAGGGCACCCCGCGGGGAGGAGCGATGCTCGATCGCCTCGGCCTGGGTGCTTCGCCGCGGCGATGCTGGCGACCGCGGTCGTCGGGCTGCTCCGGCCGAGCTTCAACTGGGACATGATCCCGTACGTCGCGCTGGTCGAGGACGGCGCGGCGGGCGATCGCGCCGAGCGCCACGCCCGCGCCTACCGGCTGGTGCAGGCGGCGGCACCGGCGCGCCACTGGGCGCGGATGACCGAATCGAACGCCTATCGCGCCCGGCAATATGCCGAAGCCCGGGCGTTCGATAGCCAGCTCGGGATGTACCGCATCAAGCTCGGCTATGTGCCGCTGGGCGGGCGCTGGCGGCGGTGATGCCGACGATCACCGCGCTGCGGGCGGTGAACTTCGTCGCGCTGGCGCTGCTGACCGGGGTCGCGCTGGCGTGGATGGCCGCGGGCGGCTTCGGCCGGGCGGGGTTCTTCCTCGCGCCGGTGACGATGCTCGGCGAGGTGCCGGCGGCGCTGCGGATGGTCACGCCCGACCTGTTGTGCGTGTCGCTGGCGGTGGCCGGGCTCGCCGCGCTGCGCCGCGGCCCGTGGCCGCTCGCCGCCGGATGCTGCGCGCTGGCGACGCTGGAGCGGCCGGACTTCGTGCTGTTTCCCGCGGCGTTGCTCGGGGTCGCGCTCGTCGCCCGCAGCGGGGTCAGGGCCGCCGCCGGCTGCCTCGGCGCCGCCGCGCTCGCGTACGCGGCGACCATGCTCGCCGGCGACCATCCCGGCTGGTGGGTTCATTTCAGCGTCTCGCTGATCGAGCGGCCGGCCGATTTCGCCGCCGCGCCGCCGTTTTCGCTCGATGCCTATCTGCGCGCCTTCGCCCGGGCCAACTACGGCAACCTCGCCACGCAAGGCTGGCCGGCGCTGGCGCTGCTGCTGGCGGCGTGCTGGCTGTTGCTGCGTGAGCGGTGGGCCGACCGCCAGGCGGACCTGCTGTTCGCCGCGCTGCTGCTGTCGCTGGCCGCGCGCTGCGTCGTGTTCCCGATGCCCGACGACCGGCTGTACCTGCCGACGGTGATGATGCTGGCGATGCTGGTGGCGGAGCGCTGGGGCCGGGGCCCGCGGCGGCCGGCCGCGCGCTAGATCGTCGGCGCCGCGCTTTCGGCGCGCCCGGCGCCCCAGCGCGCGGCGCGGCGGCGCGACCACTCGCGCGCGGGCGCCTCGACGCAGCGCCAGGTCAGCGAGGCGAGCAGCGCGAACGGCTCGCGCGCGCCGCCGAACGCCTCGCGGCCCGGCCAGCCCTCGGGCCGGAGCAGCAGGAAGGCGACTTCCAGCAGTACGTAGGCGCCGACCATCGCCAGGTGCAGCGGGTAGATGCGCCCGAGCCGCAGCAGCATGTAGCGGCCGACCGGGAACCCGTTCGCCAGCCGCTCGCCGTAAGCCGCGCTGAGCACGAAACCCGAGAGGACGAAGAAGAACTCGACCCAGAGCCCGAAGCGGTCGACGGCCGGGTTGTCGAACAGCGGCCCGCCGCCCTCGACGTGATAGGCGGCGACGCCGAGCGCGGCGAGCCCGCGCCACGAATCGAGCGCGACGAACCGGCCGCCGTCGGGCAGCCGCGACACCGCCGCGGTGCGAACGGTCACCCGGGGGCCGGCCCGGAGCGGCTCACGCCCCGAGCAGCGCGCGGGTAGCCGCGGCGACGTCGTCCTGCCGCATCAGGCTCTCGCCGACGAGGAAGCAGCGCACCCCGCTGAGCGCCAGGCGTTCGAGGTCGGCGTGGCGCGCGATGCCGCTTTCGCCGACCAGCAGCGCGCCCTCGGGCGCCAGCGGGGCGAGGCGCTCGGTGGTGGCGAGATCGGTGCGGAAGGTCCTCAGGTCGCGGTTGTTGACCCCGATCAGCCGCGAGCGCAGCCGCGCGGCGCGCTCCAGCTCGGCCTCGTCGTGGATTTCGACCAGCACGTCCATCCCGCGTTCGAGCGCGGCGGCCTCGATCTCGGCCATCTCGCCATCGCCGAGCGCGGCGACGATGACCAGGATCGCGTCGGCCCCGATCGCGCGAGCCTCCGCGACCTGCCACGGATCGACCGTGAAATCCTTCCGCAGCACCGGCAGGCCGCACGCCGCGCGGGCATCCATCAGGTAGTCCTCGTGGCCCTGGAAGTACGGCGCGTCGGTCAGCACCGAGAGGCACGCCGCCCCGCCCTGCTGGTAGGCGAGGGCGTGCTCGGCGGGGCGAAAATCGGCGCGGATCAGGCCCTTGGAGGGCGAAGCTTTCTTGATTTCCGCGATCAGCCCGAAGCCGCTCGCGGCCCTGGCCTCGAGCGCGGCGCGGAATCCGCGCGGGGGCGTCGCCTCGGCTGCCATGCGGTCGAGGTCGTCGAGCGTCGCCAGCCCCTTGCGGGCGGCCACTTCCGCGCGCTTGGTGGCGCAAATCTCGGCAAGCTTGTCCATCGGTCCTTCGAGACGGGCCTTCGATACGCCCGCTGCGCGGGCTACTCAGTCCCTCCTCAGGACGAGCGGGCATTCCATTAGCCGCTCATCCTGAGGAGCGGAAGGACCGAGCTTGGCGAAGGCCTTACGCATCTCGAAGGATCATCGCGCGTGCGCGATCCAACAGTCGAGCAGCGCCTTGGCGAGGCCCTTGTCGATCGCTTCGGCGGCTTCCTCGGCGCCCGCGCTCCAGCTTTCGGCCTCGCCGGCCACCATCAGGGCCCCGGCGGCATTGAACAGCACCGCGTCGCGGTAAGGGCCCGGCTCGCCCTGCAGCAGCGCGCGCAGCGCCGCCGCGTTCTCGGGCGGAGCGCCGCCGCGGATGGCCTCGACCGGCGCGTGCGGCAGCCCCGCCTCGGCCGCATCGACGCGCTTCATGCGGACTTCACCACCGGCGATCTCTGCGAGCTCGTTGCCGCCCGCCAGGCTGAGCTCGTCGAGCCCCTCGTCGCCGGCGACGACGAACGAGCGTTCGGTGCCGAGGCGGGCAAGCGCCTCGGCGTAGATCGGCACGTAGGCGGGCCGGGCGATGCCGACGAGCTGGCGCTTGACCCCGGCGGGGTTGGCCAGCGGGCCCATCAGGTTGAAGATCGTCCGGCGGCCGAGCGCGCGGCGGATCGGCATGATCCGGCCCATCGCCGGGTGGTGCTTGCCGGCGAACAGGAAGCAGATGCCGAGGTCGGCGAGCGTCTCCTCGGCCGTGTCCATCGCCCGGTCGAGGTCGAGCCCGAGCGCCTCGAGCGTGTCGGCCGCGCCGCATTTCGAGCTGGCGGCGCGGTTGCCGTGCTTGGCCACCGGCACGCCGCACGCCGCCACCACCAGCGCGACCGCGGTCGAGACGTTGAGCGTGTGGTGCCCGTCGCCGCCGGTGCCGCACACGTCGATGGCATTGGCGGGGGCGTCGACCGGGATCATCCGCGCGCGCATCGCCCGCGCGGCGCCGGCGATCTCGGCGGCGGTCTCGCCGCGGTCCGACAGCGCGATGAGGAAGCCGGCGATGTCCTCGTCCGACGGCGCGCCGTCGAGCATCGCGCCGAAAGCGGCCTCCGCCTCGCCCTCGTCGAGCGGGCGGCCGACCGGCGGCAGGACGGTCACGCAGTCGCTCGCTCGGGCGCCTTCGCTGCGATCCCACACAGCTCGAGGAAGTTGGCCAGCAGCGCGTGGCCGTGCTGGGTGGCGATGCTCTCGGGGTGGAACTGCACCCCGTGGATCGGCAGCGCCGCGTGGCGGAAGCCCATCACGCTGGTGCCGTCGAGCCCCGGCGTCTCGCTGGTGGCGTTGACGACGAGGCTGGCGGGAATGTCCTCCACGACCAGCGAGTGATAGCGCGTGGCGGTGAACGGGCTCGGCAGCCCGGCGAACACCCCCGTGCCGTCATGGTCGACCGCGCTGGTCTTGCCGTGCATCAGCCCCCCGCGCACGACGCGCCCGCCGAAATGCTGCCCGATTGCCTGATGGCCGAGGCACACCCCGAGCAGCGGGCGCTGCGCATCGGCGCAGGCGGCGACGAGGTCGAGGCTGATCCCCGCCTCGGTCGGCGTGCACGGGCCCGGCGAGATCAGAAACCCCTTCGCCCCGCTCGACAGCGCCTGCCCGACCGAGATCGCATCGTTGCGCACGACCTCGACCTCGGCCCCCAGCTCCATCAGGTAATGGACCAGGTTGAAGGTGAAGCTGTCGTAATTGTCGATGACCAGGATCATGGCGGCGCGCCTAGCAGGTCGCCACCGAGCGCGAAACTGCCTTGCAAAAAGTAGTGAAAATAACTATAATTGGCGCATGAAAACCAGCACCGTGACCGCCACCGAAGCCAATCGGTCGTTCTCGAAGCTGCTGCGCGCCGTCCAGCGGGGAGAGAAAGTCGAGATCACCTCCCATGGCCGCAAGATTGCCGTGCTTTCGCCCGCCGAGCTCGAAGGCCCCTCGCGCGAGCAGCGGCTCAAGGCGCTCGAGAAGCTGAAGGAGCGCTGGGCGAAGCAGGAATTCGTCGTGATCGGCCCGTGGACCCGGGAAGAGCTTTACGAGCGGGACTGACGGTTGCCGCCGTGCGCCTTCGATACGAATGTCTTCGCCTACGCGGCCGGCATCGCCGAGTCCGCCGCGGATCGCTCCAAAGTCGCCATGGCCGCGGCATTGTTATCGAGTGCGCTGCCGAACGAGCCGCTTGTCGTCCCCATTCAGGTCTGCTTCGAGCTGCATCGCCTGCTCATTCGCAAGCGTGGCCTCGAGCCCGATCGGGCTGCCGCGCTCGTCCGCGAATATACCGAGGGCGCCGTGATCGTATCCAGCGATGGGGCGGTCCTGGACGCCGCTTTCGCTCTCGCCGGGCGCCATCGGCTGCAGACTTTCGACGCGGTCATATTGGCATCAGCCGCGCGCGCGGGGTGCGAGATCCTTTATTCCGAAGACATGCAGGACGGGTTCGAGTGGGAAGGCGTGATGGTGGTCAATCCTTTCGCCTGACCGCCTACTGCCCGAAACCCGCCTCGCCGGCGACCCGCGCGGCCTCCCTTGCGGCGGCGATCAGCGCGCCGGCCTTGGCTTCGCATTCGCGCTGCTCGTAGGCCGGGTCGCTGTCGGCGACGATGCCGGCGCCGGCCTGGACGTGCATGACCCCGTCCTTGACCACCGCGGTGCGCAGCACGATGCAGCTGTCGACCGAGCCGTCGGGGGCGAAGTAGCCGACGCCGCCGGCGTAAGCCCCGCGCGTCTCGGGCTCGAGCTCGGCGATGATCTGGCAGGCGCGGATCTTCGGCGCGCCCGAGACGGTGCCGGCGGGGAACCCGGCAAACAGCGCGTCGAGCGCATCCTTTGAGGGATCGAGCCGGCCGACGACGTTGCTGACGATGTGCATCACGTGGCTGTAGCGCTCGATGGTGAAGCTGGCGGTGACCTTGACGCTGTCCGCCGCGGCGACCCGGCCAACATCGTTGCGGCCGAGGTCGAGCAGCATCAGGTGCTCGGCGCATTCCTTGGGATCGGCCAGCAGGCTCGCCTCGGCCTCGCGGTCCGCCTCCTCGGTCTGGCCGCGCGGGCGGGTGCCGGCGATCGGGCGGATCGTCACCTCGCCGTCGCGCACGCGGACGAGGATCTCGGGGCTCGAGCCGACGACGGCGAAGCCCGGCAGGTCGAGAAAATAGAGGAACGGCGAGGGGTTCACGCGCCGGAGCGCCCGGTACAGCGCGAACGGCGGCAGCGGGAACGGACAGGTGAAGCGCTGCGCCAGAACCACCTGGAAGATGTCCCCGGCGGCGATGTATTCCTTCGCGGCGAGCACCATGCGCTCGTAGTCGGCGGCGGGCATGGCCGGCTCGAGCGCCAGCTCCGGCAACGCGAACTCGCGCACAGCGGGCGGCGCATTCTCGCCCAGCCGGCGCAGGGCCCCGTCGATCCGCTCGCCGGCGCGTTCGACAGCCCGCCCGGGGTCGGTGCCGTCGGCCCACAGCGGGGCGATGCAGAACAGCTCGTCGCTCAGCCCGTCGAACACCAGGATCAGCGTCGGGCGGGCGAACAGCATGTCAGGCACGTGCAGCTCGCTCTCGCCCCGCGCGCGCGGCAGGTTCTCGACCAGGCCGATGGTTTCGTAGCCGAAGTAGCCGACCAGGCAGGCGAGCGCCGGGGGCAGCGCCGCCGGCACCTCGATCCGGCACGAGTCGGCCAGCGCCCGGAGCTCGGCGAGGCTGTCGCCGGGCAGCGGCACGAACGCATCGCGATCGTGGCGCCAGGCGCGGTTGACCTCGGCGGCATGGCCGGTGGCGCGGAACAGCAGGTCCGGATCGAGCCCGAGCAGGCTGTAGCGCCCGCGCACCGAGCCGCCCTCGACCGATTCGAGCAGGAAGTCGCCGCGCCCGGGCTCGATCAGCTTGAGCGCCGCGCCGACCGGCGTCTCGGTGTCGGCGACGAGCTTGCGCCAGACCAGCGCCGGCCGGCCCGCGGCGAGCTGCGCGCGCGCGGGTCCGGCGTTCTCGGGCAGGGCGCCGGCCAACGGCGCGCCCTCAGTTGTTCTGGCCGGTGAGCTGCGCCGCCACCGCCTTGATCGCGGTCTCGTTGCGCTCGACGCCGACCTCGCGCTGCGCGGCGTTGACGAACTGCTCGAGGTATTCGTCGCCGGTCACCTGGCCCAGCTGGCGCAGCGTGGCGAGGATGATCGGGTCGTTGTCGGCCACCGTGCCGGCCTCCACGTCGTCGAGCTGGATCACGTACCAGCCGCCGTCGTCCGGGGCCTCGAGCTTCTTGACCGTGCCCTGGGCCATGCTGAAGAACAGCGCCAGGCCCGGCGGGACCTGCCCGGTCCGGCCAAGCTCCTCGCGATTGAGGTCGACCGACTGCGGCGTCGGCACCGCCTTGTTCTCGGCCGCCACCGCCGCGGCCATGGCCGTGCCGCGGCCGAGCCGCTGGATGATCCGGTCGGCCGCCGCGCGCGCCGCCTTGGCGCCCTCGTCGCGGCGCCACAGCGCGACCACCTGCGGCCGGATCTGCGCCAGCGGGGCCGTCGCCGACGGGGTGATGTCGGTCACGTCGAAGATCACGAACG
>Ga0196977_1001145_pt1 | contig 10581 bp, 7 predicted proteins | sample S3v_1013CmetaG_FD_148634 | JGI IMG/M metagenome (GOLD analysis project Ga0196977, IMG submission 148634) | Soil microbial communities from Anza Borrego desert, Southern California, United States - S3+v_10-13C | ecosystem: Environmental > Terrestrial > Soil > Desert | place: USA: California...
CGTTCAAAGTGAAGCACGCGCTCACGCTCAACACGCTGCTCGGGTCGTGGTGGCAGAAAGCGATGATGGGTTGCCAGTACGCGTGGTCTCGCTCGGGCGCAATGACGATGCCGCCGTCGCAGATGGGCGCCTTCACGAAGTCCGATGCGTCACAGGCGACGCCGAACCTCGAATATCACGTGCAGCCGATCTCGCTCGACAAATTCGGCGATCCGCCCCACCGCTTCAATGCGTTCACCGCGAGCGTGTGCAACCTGCGGCCGATGTCGCGCGGCCACGTGCGCATCGCGTCGGGCGACCCACGCGCCTATCCGGCAATCGCGCCGAATTACCTGTCAGCCGAAGAAGACCGTCAGGTCGCGACCCGGGCGATCCGGCTCACGCGACGCATCGTCCTCGGCACCGACGCGATGAAAAAGTACGAGCCGGAGGAATACACGCCCGGCGCCGGGTTCCAGTCGGATGACGAGCTCGTCGAGGCCGCCGGAAGAATCGGCACGACGATCTTTCATCCCGTCGGCACCTGCAAGATGGGCCGCAATGGCGACGGGATGGCCGTGGTCGATCCGGAATTGCGCGTGCGCGGGATGGAGGGCTTGCGTGTGATCGACGCGTCGGTGATGCCGACGATCACCTCGGGGAATACGAACTCGCCGACAGTGATGATCGCCGAGCGGGGCAGCGAGATATTGCTAAGACGTAATTGATTCGCGGGTGACGATGCTTAGTGCTTGCCCCACTCCAGCACTTCGACTTTCACCTTCGCGATACCGGAGCGGATCATGCCGAGCTCGCGCGCGGTGCTCTGCGACAGGTCGATGACCACGCCCTTCCTGCGCGATGCGCCGAACGGGCCGCGATCCATGATGCGCACGTCCACGTAGCGGCCGGTTGCGACGTGCGTCACGCGGGCGAGCGTGCCCAGGGGCCACGTCGGGTGCGCCGCGATGTTGGAGGCATGGCGGAAGATCTCGCCGCTCGCCGTGCGCATGCCCTCGAATCCGCGCGCGTAATAGGAGGCAAGCCCGGTCTGGAGCGTCTTCGCGACTGCAGAAGCGGCTGCGGTCGAGGATGCGACTGCCGTCGCCACCGACGACGCGATCGACGCGGAGACAGGCTCGTCGGAGCCCAACGGCTCGGCGTGTACAGCGGGTGAAGCGCAGAGGATGAGGGACGCAACCAGCATGCGCGCTGCCGTTTTCATTTTTCGCTCCCCTAAGGCAGGCGCGATTCTAACCCGGGAGCGGACGCCGGCAACCCTGCGCCGCCGGTAAGACCGTGCGGCAGATCACCGTTTTTGCCAATTGGACGGGGCCCATGCTATGAAGAACCCCTCTCCGGCTGCTCGAGGTGGGTTGATAGTGCAGGCCACGCACGCGTTTTTTTCCCTGCACCGTCAGGGGTTTGTGCGGGTCGCCGCGTGCGTCCCGCGGATGTCCGTCGGCGATCCGAAGGCCAATACCGACGAGACGCTCGCGCTCATGCGTCAGGGCGACGAGCGCAACGCCGACCTCATGCTGTTCCCCGAGCTCGGGATCAGCGCCTACGCCATCGACGACCTGCTGCTTCAGGACGCGCTGCTCGACGGGGTCGAAGAGGGCATCGGCCGTCTGATCAAGGCGTCCAGGCGGCTCAAACCCGTTTTCGTCGTGGGCGCACCGGTGCGCCGCAACGGCCGCCTCTATAACTGCGGCGTCGTGATCTCGCGCGGCGCGATCCTGGGCGTCGTTCCGAAATCGTTCCTGCCGAATTACCGCGAGTATTACGAGAACCGGTGGTTCGCCCCCGGCTTCGGGCTCGAAGGGCTCGAAGTCACGCTGGCGGGGCAGGTCGCGCCGTTCGGCACCGATCTCGTCTTCGCGGCGTCGGATCTCGACGACTTCATCTTCCATGTCGAGATCTGCGAGGACTTCTGGGCCGCCGATCCGCCGTCGACGCAGGGGGCCCTCGCCGGCGCGCTGATCCTGTGCAACCTCTCGGCGTCCAACGTCGTCATCGGCAAGGCGCGCGACCGCGTGGTGCTGTGCGCTTCGCAGTCGATGCGTTGTCACGCCGCGTACGTCTATTCCGCGGCAGGCCCCGGCGAGAGCACGACGGACCTCGCGTGGGACGGGCAGGCGAGCATTCACGAGCTCGGTGTCGAGCTCGCGTGCACCGAGCGCTTTCCCTCGCAAAGCCACATGGCCGTCGCCGACGTCGACGTCGAGCGGCTGCGGCTCGAGCGCATGCGTACGCTCACCTTCAACAGCGCGGCTGCGGCAGCCGGCCATCCGGAGACGGGTTTCCGCCGGATCGCCTTCGAGCACAAGCCCGCGTTCGACGACGTCGGGCTCGAGCGCCACATCGACCGCTTCCCGTACGTGCCCGATGATCCGGCGCGCCTCGATAGCGACTGCTACGAGGCGTTCAACATCCAGGTGCAGGGGCTCACCAAGCGTTTACAGGTGACGAACGGCGAGCGCATCGTGATCGGCGTTTCGGGCGGGCTGGATTCGACGCATGCGCTGATCGTCGCCGCGAAAGCGTTCGATCGCCTCGGGCTTTCGCGCCAGAACATCCTCGGCTTCACGATGCCCGGCTTCGCGACGTCCGAAGGCACGAAGTCGAATGCGTGGGCGCTCATGAACGCGCTCGGCGTCTCCGCGCACGAGATCGACATCAGGCCCACGGCAATGCAGATGCTGCGCGACATCGGCCATCCGTACGCGCAGGGGCAGCCCGTCTACGACATCACGTTCGAGAACGTGCAGGCGGGGCTGCGCACCGATTATCTGTTCCGGCTCGCGAATCAGCGCAAGGCGTTCGTGCTCGGCACCGGGGACCTGTCCGAGCTCGCGCTGGGCTGGGCGACCTACGGCGTCGGCGACCACATGAGCCACTACAACGTGAACGGCTCGGTCAGCAAGACGCTGATCCAGTACCTCGTGCGCTGGGTGGTGAAGACGCGCCAGTTCGACGAGGCGGCGTCGCAGACGCTCACGCGCATCCTCGATACCGAAATCTCGCCCGAGCTCGTGCCCGCCGACGCAAGCGGCGCGATCCAGAGCACGCAATCGATCGTCGGCCCCTACGAGCTCCAGGATTTTCACCTCTTCTACATCACGCGCTACGGGCTGCGGCCGTCGAAAGTCGCTTTCCTCGCGTGGCACGCCTGGAAAGACGCGCGCGCGGGACAGTGGCCGCCGGCATTTCCGGACGAAGCGAAGCACGCCTACACGCTGGCGGAGATCAAGAAGTGGCTCGGCGTGTTTCTCTTCCGTTTTTTCCAGATCAGCCAGTTCAAGCGCTCGGCCCTGCCGAACGGGCCGAAGGTGGTGTCGGGCGGCAATCTCTCGCCGCGCGGTGACTGGCGCGCGCCCTCGGACGGGAACGCGCGCGTGTGGCTGGACGAGCTCGAGCAGAACGTACCCGATTGAGCGCGCGGCCGCGGCGCATCCTGCCGGTCATCGTCGTCTCGCAGTTCGCCGGCACGTCGCTGTGGTTTGCCGGCAACGCGGTCCTCGGTGACCTGCAGCGTGAGTGGGGCCTCGGGCCCGACGCGGTCGGACACGCGACCTCGGCCGTCCAGCTCGGCTTCATCGCGGGCACGCTCGTCTTCGCGCTCGTCGCGCTGTCCGACCGCTACTCGCCGCGCCGGGTATTTTTCGTCTGCTCGCTGCTCGGTGCGCTCGCCAACGCGAGCCTGTACGTCATGGGCGCGGCGCTCTATCCGCTGCTTGCATCGAGGTTCCTGACGGGGTTCTTTCTCGCAGGCATCTATCCGGTCGGGATGAAGATCGCCGCCGGCTGGTACCAGCGCGATCTCGGCCGCGCCATCGGCGCGCTCGTTGCGGCACTCGTCGTCGGCACCGCTTTCCCGCACCTCCTGAAGGCGCTCGGCCAGACGCTGCCGTGGGATGCGGTCACGATCGCCGTTTCCGTGACCGCCGCGATCGGTGGTGTGCTCATGCTGTGGCTCGTGCCCGACGGTCCGCACAGCGCAAAAGGCGCCCGCTTCGATCCCGCCGCGGTGGTGAAAGTCTTTCGTTCCGCGCGTTTTCGCGCTTCGGCGTTCGGCTACTTCGGCCATATGTGGGAGCTCTACGCGTTCTGGGCTTTCGTGCCGGTCGTGCTGACCGCGCACGCCGACACGATCGGACAGGTCGAGCTGAACATCCCGCTGTGGACGTTCGCCGTCATCGCGGCCGGCGCGGTGGGTTGTGCCGGCGGCGGCGTCGTGTCGCTCAGGACCGGCAGCGCGCCGGTCGCGTTCTGGCAGTTGCTCGTCTCCGGCGCGTGCTGCGTGCTCTCGCCGCTCCTGTTCGATGCGGGGACGCCGCTCTACCTCGCGTTCCTGCTGGTGTGGGGCGTCGCGGTGGTCGGCGATTCACCGCAGTTCTCGACGCTGAACGCCCGGAACGCGCCGCCGGAGCTCGTGGGTTCGGCGTTGACGATCGTCAACTGCATCGGCTTCGCGATCACGATTCCCGCCATTCAACTGCTGAACTGGCTGGCGCCGGCGATCCCGCCGCAGTACCTGTTCGTGCCGCTCGCGATCGGACCGCTGTTCGGCGTCGCGGCGCTGATGCCGCTCAGGCGCGAAGGCGCCGGCGTCGGCCGTGACGAGCCACGCCGTTGACCTGCGGCGTCACCGCTGGCCGAGCGCGGCTCCGCTCACCGAGTTTCCATTCGTCAGCTCGGTTCTGAAAAGCACGCTCGTAAATGCCGCATTGGTGCCGAGCAGACGACCTTCGACGCTGGTCATGCAGGCGCCGCCGCCGCACGTGGCGGGGACGCTGCTGGTGGTGTATGGACCCTGACCGCTGAAGCCGTGACCGCCGCGAAGGGCACTCAGGCTGAAGCCCGCGGTCGTCGCGCCTGAAGCTATGTTCCCGATTCCGCCTCTGGGTTGGATCGTGAAGATCTGATCCGGCATAGCCACCGTCATCTGGACGCCGGCGCGCAGGCTTGCGAAATTGATCACCACCGACCCGCTCATCGTGCCGGGTGCCGTCGCGCCGTTGCCATATGTCGGCGACGTGCTCGCGACGAAGTTGTAAGTGAACGTGCCAGAGGCTGGAAACGCCGCGCTCGGCGCGCCCCAGACCAGGTGCGCGGCACGGTTGGCGCCGCTCGAGGGCAAGCCTCCGATGAAAGCGAATATGTTTCCGCTGACGTCCGTGATGGACGCGACGGTCGGATTGATGGTTCTCGCCTGAACGACGGTTCCCGCGAAATCATCGTCAGCGCTTCCGTCACCGACCCTGAGCGCGTTAGCGGACCCGCTGGTCACGGCTGTGGGGATGGCAAGCATCGCCATGCCATGCTCGGTGCTGATGCCGACTTGCTGATTCGTCTGTGTGCCGAGCGCAAGTATCTGGGCGGGGCTCGTGACATTTGTCGTGCCACCGCTGCCTGTCGTCGTGCCGCCTGTCGTACCCACCGTCGAACTGCCGCCGGGCGAGGTGGTCTGCGGGGTGCCCACGATCAAAGGCGGTGGCGGTAGCTCTATCAAGCCGCCTGTCCCGGAGTTCCCCGGCGTCGGGCCGCCCGTCGTGACGACGAGGGTGTTGCCGCCGGTGGAGCCGCCCGCAGTGTTGTTGACGATCGGATTTCCGGAGGGCGGGTTCGCAGGCCCGCTGCTGCCCGCCGCACCGGAAGCGCCGCTATTGGCCGCGCTCGAAAACAGTGGGGCATTCAGCGTCTGTGTCCCGACGAGAATCGAGACACCGGGATGGAGTTCGGCGACTGCGACCGCTACACCGCCCGAGTAAGCAGGATCGAAGGCGAAGAAATCCGCGAGAGCGGAATTGGCGCTGATGCCCGGGCTGGCCCCCGCACTGCGTGCCTCTCGCCCTGTCATTGGACTCGCGCCGGATCCAGTCATGTCCCCCACGAACACACCTGCCGCATAGCGTGGGTCGAAATCGAAGAATTGGCGAAGCGCATCAGCGGCAATCGCGGGATTGCTGCCGACTGAGGAAGCGCCGGTCATCCCGGAAAGCGGTGTCACCTTTTGAGCACCGGGCTCGTTCGCAATCAGCACGGTATTGCCTGCGCCAAGCCTTTGAGCCGACCCGACGAACGTCCACGATGCCGGCCCACCGTTGCGCTGGTCGCCGCCGGGGCTGAGCTCGTGCAACGAGACCGGTCCGAGCGCAGTGACGAGAGCGCGGCCGTCCGGGGAGATGGCACCCTCGAAGGGCCCTGACACCACGACGCCCCCGACGTACGCGCCGAAAAGCCCGCTTTGCGGCACCCCGGAAATGTCTGGAGCAACGGGCGCGCTTTGAGGAACGACGCGGAACTCCCCACGGTTGAACTCGATCCAGAACGTGCGATCGGTTACGCGCAACTTAGCGTCGGAGGACGGGCCTGCCTCGAATAGGACACGTTCGCCCAGACTCCCGTCGGGATTCAACAAGTACAGGGCACCCTGGCTGCCGGGGGGGAAGAACAGCGGGGGAAGGGCGCCCGGCGGTTCCGCTGAAGGTGCTGAAGGAGCGGCGTCAGCACTTGCAGACGTGCTGGCCGGCTCGCTGGGCTTTGCCGCGGCCGCATCGCGCCGCTGTCGGGCAAGCGCGGCGGGAGAGCTGTCGTCCTCGCCTCCAGAGCCGAGTATCAGCGGCGGAGGGAGATCAGCCGCGGGGATTTCGTCCAGGATCGATTCCGCGCCAGCGGGGTCGGGCGCAGGCGCTGGCGCGGCAGACGGCTTAGGCGCCGGCGCGGGAGAAGGCGCCGGCGCGGCAGAAGGCGGTGCCGGCGGTGACACATCATTGCGCTCGAAAAATATAAGTACGGCGTGGTCACTCCACCGATCGGTCGCGACTTCGTTCGTACGTCTTGTCCGCTCCTCGCGAACTGCTTTTTCTTCCTCCGGAGTCATGGGTTGATCGGCGGTTGATTGGGCAGCGGCTGTACCAGGCAGTATTGCCGCCAGCATTGCCGAAGCAATGAAGCTCCTCGATGACGTTTTCATCAGCGGCTCCTTCAGAACGCGTAGCGCAGCGCCAAGAACAAAGCGGTGCGCCGGTAACGGTTGAGCTCGAGGTTCGAGCGGTTGTAGGTGTGGGTGAGCTGCGGGATCAGGATCCACTGCGGCGCGATGGCGTAAAGGGCCGCGAGGCGGAAGTCGAACTGGTCGTCTTCGCGGCCCACCAGGAACAACGGATCCTGTCCACCGTAATCGCGCTCTTCGTAAGCGATCGAGGCCGAAACCGCGAAGCGCTCGCTGAACGCCTTGTCGACACCGAAGCGGATGCCTTTCAGGCGATGCCCGAAGAACGGCACGTTGTCGGCGCGCTCGTCTTCTTTTCCCGCATAGACACTGGTGAACACGATCGGTGCGCGCTCTTTGCCGAGCGCATGCGCAACGGCAATGCCGGCGACGTAGCGATCCGCGTCGCGCAGCCCCTGTGACGGATACGCGAGGCGCGCCACCTGCCCGAACGCCGACACTTCGGTCCCGGCCGCCAGCACGCGACGCCACTGAATGCTGCCGCCGGACGTCGTACGGAAGCGCTGGTAGTCGACTTCGAACTGCTGCGCGGAGAGGACGCCCGTCCACTCGTTTGGCCCGCTGGTGAACCTCAGTCCCGTCGAGCCATCGAGCGTGCGCAGATCGAACTCGCGATGCGAGCTGTTCAGCCGCTGGGACGCGCCGGCGGCAGCGACCACTGCGAGATTCGCCGTCAATGGATACTTGAGACCGACGCTGCCGCCGACCGTCGCAAAGCTGTCGCTCTGCTTCGTCGCGGCCGTGCTCAGCGTGCCGATTGCCCCGCCGAACACGGGCAGCGCGATCTGCGTCGCTCCGGTCGCGCTGTTGACGTTCGTGTCGTAGCCGACAGATACCTCGAGATGGCCGCCGAAGCGTGTCGCGCCGGCTTCTTCGGCCGCAGCGATGATGCTCAGGTACTGGTTGATGCGCTCGGCGATCTGCGCCGGCTGCTGACCTTTCTTCGCGCGGTCGAGGGCCTCGCGCGCCGGCTGCGCCTGGCCGAGCGCCATGCGCGCGCGAGAGAGCATGAGCAAGGCCGTCGCGTCGTTGGGATCGCGCCGCAGAATCCGGTTGATCGGGAACAGCGCGCGGGCCGGCTGGCCGATGTCGAGCAGCGCCTGTGCGAGCAGGTAGTTGTATTCACGGTTCGAGGCCAGCTTGGCTTCGAGCGGGTCGAGCAGCTTCAGCGCTTCCTGCGCTCGCCCGTGCAGGAGGTGCTCACGGGCAAGCGCCAGCGACTCGTCCGCTGCCCGCGCGGTGAGGGAGAGAAACACAAGCAGCAGGACGAGCGCGATGGCCCGCATGTTCTTTCCCCCTGTTGAGCAGGTCTTCGGCGATTGTAGTGACGCCGTCCCGCCGTTTCCCTACTTGAATATAGAGGTTAAGCTGACTTCTTGGAGGTAACCGATGGTGGACTGCTCCAGTGACTCCGGCAAGCGCTAATCTCAAGCACCTGCAGCGCCTGTGCTGCAGCGGGCTCTCCGGCGAAGCGCTCGTGCCCGAGCTTTTGCGGGGCTTGCGCAGCGTCGTGCCGTCGCGCTCGAACGCCTTCATGTGGTGCGACGAGCGTTGCGAGATCACGAACAGTTGCAGCGAGGACCCGGTGTTCTGGGACATGATGCCGGTCTATTTGAACGAGTTCCACGATCGCCGGAATCGCGAAGTGCTGCCGGCATTCAGCGACTTCATGAGAGAAAGACCGACCGTGACGCACGCGCGCCGCGTCGTGGCCGATGACCGCCGGCTGTACGGTTCGGCATGGTATGCGCACATTCTGCGGCGGCTCGCGTGGCGCAACGTGGCCTACACGAAGATACGAGCCGGTGCCTACCCGCTGGGGATGCTGCTGCAAGGTCTCGATTCGACGAAACCGGAAGTGACCGCCAGGGAAGCCGCGCTCATGCTGAAGCTCGCGCCGTTCATCGCGCACGGATTGACCCACACGGACGCAGGAGATGCGCACTACGCCGACTCGGACACGCACGGGCTCCTGATATTCGGGCTGCGCGGCGAGCTGCTATTCCAGACTCCGAGCGCGAGCGAGCTTCTGTTCCGCACGACATTTGCGCGCGGGTCGGCGCGCGCATACCGGCGCGCGCTGGAGAAGCCGCTCCCGCCGTTCGTGCGAAAGCTGTGCAACGATCTCGAAGCCGTATTCGCGGCTGGTGAGGCATTGGCAAACGCACCCAGCTACACACATTCGAATGCATGGGGTCGGTTTTTGTACCAGGCGCGATGGCTCGACGGGCCGGATTCCACGACGCGCGCGATCGCCGTCACGATCGAATTGCAGCTCCCGGTCGAGGTCGTACTGCTGAGGCGGATCGCATCGTTGGGTCTGCCGCCGAAGCAGGCGGACGTGTGCTTTCAGATCGCGCGCGGAGCGAGTCACGCGGCGATCGCGAAGACTCTCGGCACGAGCACGCACGCCGTGAACTGGCACCTGCGCCAGATTTATGCGCGCCTCGACGTGCACAATGCCGCCGAGCTGAACCGCAAGTTGCTGCGCGAAAGCTCATGACGGTACGGCGCAGCCGTCGACACGCGAAGTAGCGGCGCGCGTTTTGAGACAGACGCACTGCGGCGGCTCTGCAAAGCCGAGACGCTAATCCAGGCGGATCCCCGCGGCTTTTACGACTCGCGCCCAGCGCGCGATCTCGTTGCGAACGAACTCGCGCGCTTCGTCCGGCGTCGCGGTGAGCGGCGCGGCGCCCTGCGCGAGCAGCTTCTCGCGTATGTCGGGCAGTTGCACGACCTCGACCACGGCGCGATTGAGCCGCGTGACGATATCGCCCGGCACGCCGGCGGGCGCCGCAAGCGCGTACCACGTGCCGGCATCGAATCCCTTGATGCCCGATTCGGCGACGGTCGGAATCTCCGGCGCGCTCGCGCTGCGCTTCAGGCTCGTCACGGCGATCGGCCTCAGCCGCCCGGACTTGATCGCGGGCAGCGCCGTGAGCGCGTTGGCGATCGTCATCGAGACGTTCCCCGCGATCGTGTCCGCGATCGCGGGCACCGTGCCCTTGTACGGGACATGTAAGAGGTCGATGCCGGTTTCGGTCTCGAGCAGCTCCATCGCGAGATGCGGGCTGCTGGCCGTGCCGGGCGTCGAATAGGAAAGCTGGCGCGGCTTGGTCTTCGCGAGCGCGATCAGACCCTTCAGCGACCGCGCTGGGACCGAAGGGTGGACTGCGATGTAGAACGGCGCCGACGCGATCAGAGCGATCGGCGTGATGTCGCGCGCGAGATTGACGGGCACTTTCGAATACGCCGACTGGCTCACGGCCGCTGCCGCGGTCATGCCAAGGAGCGTGTAGCCATCGGGCGCCGCGCGCGCCGCGACCTCGACCGAGATATTGCCCGCGGCGCCGGGACGGTTGTCCACGAGGAAGGCACGGCCCATCGACTCGCTGAGCTTCGCGGTGACGAGGCGCATCGTGATGTCCACGCCCGCGCCCGCTGGAAAGCCGACCAGCACGCGCACCGGCTTCGCCGGATACGTCTGTCCGAGCGCGCTCGCGCACCAGATCGCGAGGATGATAGAAACGCCGGCTATTAGCATGCGAGTCCACATGGTGCGATGATCGGTGCTTCGATTGTAG
>Ga0196977_1001146_pt1 | contig 10579 bp, 10 predicted proteins | sample S3v_1013CmetaG_FD_148634 | JGI IMG/M metagenome (GOLD analysis project Ga0196977, IMG submission 148634) | Soil microbial communities from Anza Borrego desert, Southern California, United States - S3+v_10-13C | ecosystem: Environmental > Terrestrial > Soil > Desert | place: USA: California...
AAGCCGAATCGCTGGCTGCGGTGCTGGTGCGGCCGTCACGCGCCGAGGATGCGGCGCGCCGGGCTGCCGGACGCTTCCAGATCGTCGACCGGCTCGAGGCACTGCTCGACCTCGCGCCCGCGGCCGTCGCCGAATGCGCCGGTCAGGACGCGCTCAGGGAATACGGACCCGCGATACTGCGGCGCGGCGTCGATCTCGTGATCGCTTCCAGCGGCGCACTCGCGGATCGTGCGTTCGCATCCCTGCTGTGCGAAGTCGCGACCCACGGCGCGCGCCTGTGGATCCCGCCCGGCGCGGTCGCCGGCGTCGACGGTCTGCTCGCTGCGCGCACGGCCGGTTTGCGCGAGGTGCTCTACACCTCGGTCAAAGCGCCCTCGGCATGGTCGGACACACCCGCCGAAGCGACGCTTGCCGGCGAGGCGCGCAATCGGCGCACGGTGTTCTTCGAAGGCAGCGCGCGCGAAGCGGCGCTCGCATACCCGCGCAATGCCAACGTCGCCGCGACCGTGGCGCTCGCAAGCCTCGGTCTCGATGCGACGCGCGTGCGGCTCGTCTCGGATCCACAGGCGGCCGGTCCCATCGGCACGATCGAAGCCGCGGGCGATTTCGGCGCGTTCCGGTTCGAGACGCTCGCGTATGCCGCCGCGTCGAATCCGAAGACATCGGCACTGACGGCGCACAGCATCGCCGCGGCGCTGCTCGACGGCGTCGCGTTCGAGCCGCCGGCGCGCCTGCTCTGCTGAAGTCGCGGCTTCAGGCGTCGAAGAGCGGCGTGCCCGGAACCCCTGCCGGCGGCGGCGCCGGCTGAATCTCCGCGGCCTTGCTCAACGCGCCGACGCGCACGCCGAGCAGCCGGATGCGGCGCTCCAGCGGCACGCGCTTCAGGCATTCGCCGGCGGCGCGGCGGATCGCGGCAGGATCTCGTGTCGGCACTGGAATCGTGCAGTCGCGCGTGAGCGTCTTGAAATTATCGAAGCGCAGCTTCAGCCCGATGGTGCGGCCGACGTAGCCCTTGCGCTCGAGATCGCCGGCGACGCGCACGCACAGATCGGTGAAGATGCGGGAGAGCTGCTCGCGATCGCGCACCGGATGCAGATCGTTCTCGAATGTGGTCTCGCGGCTGATGGATTTCGGCTCGCTGTAGGTGACGACCGGCCGATCGTCGCGCCCGTTCGCCGCATCGTGCATCCATGCGCCGTAGCTCTTGCCGAACTGTTCGATCAGAAACGCGGGCTCGGCCTGCGCGAGCTCACCGATCGTGCGGATGCCGAGCGCCTCCAGCCGCGCGCTTGCTTTCGGTCCTATCCCGTTCAGCTTGCGCGCCGCCAGCGGCCACACGCGTTCCGGCACGTCCGCTTCGCGCAGCACGGTGATGCCGCCCGGTTTGTCCAGCTCGGAGGCGATCTTCGACAAGAGCTTGTTCGGCGTGATGCCGAGCGAGCACGACAGTCCCGTCGCTTCGCGCACCGCGCGCTGAATTTCCATGGCGAGTTGTCGCGCTGCGTCCCAGGCTTCGGTTGTTCGTGCTTCGACAGGCTCAGCACGAACGATGTCAGACCGGGCACGCACGGCGTCACTACCGTTGGCCCTGAGCTTGTCGAACGGCGAACAGGCCACGAGCTCCGTGAGATCGATATAGATCTCGTCGATTCCGCGGTCCTCGACCTGCGCCGCGATCTCGCGCACGGCGTCTTTGAACAGGCGCGAATAGCGGCGGTACTCGTCGAAGTCCGCCGGCAGGAGCAGTGCGTCAGGCGCGAGCCTGGCCGCTTTCATGAGCCCCATGCCGGAATGAAGCCCGAAGGTGCGCGCCTCGTAGGTCGCGGTCGTGATGACGCCGCGCCCTGCGTACTCGCGCAGCGTCGGGAAACGGTCCGCCGAAAGCTCCTCGACGATGCGCCGGCGCCCGCCGATCACGAGCGGCCTGCCGCGAAGCTCGGGGTAACGCAGGAGCTCGACCGACGCGTAGAACGCGTCCATGTCCAGATGCGCGATGAATCGCGTGGCCATCATGCGATTCTATCGGCGCCGGATGCGGCCGCTGCTATTTCGCGGGCTCGTCGTTCGGCGGCGGTCCGATCGCGTCCTTGTCCGGCGGCGGCTTGCCGTCGTAGACGAGATTGCGGCGGCGCTGGAGATAGGCGTCGCGCACGAACTGGTATTCGTCGAGGGCCGCGGCGTCGATGATCTTCTTCGCGTCGAGGAGCTCCGAGCGGCGCTGCACGAGGCGCGTGCCGCGGATCTGGTTCTGCGCACGCGTCGGATCGATGGCCCTGACGGGATCCGTGTAGAGATCGACGCCCCAGCCCGCGGTATCGCGTACGGTGCTCGGACCGAACAACGGCAGCATGATGAACGGTCCCTGCCCTACACCCCAGACACCGAGCGTCTGACCGAAATCTTCGCGGTGCTTCTCGATACCCGCTTCCGAAGCGATGTCGAAAAAGCCGAGCAGGCCCAGCGTGCTGTTGATGGTGAGCCGGCCGACATCGCTGTAGGCGTCCGTGAACTTGCCCTGCAGCGTGTTGTTGAGAACGTTACGGACCTCGCTCACGTTCGAAAACATGTTGCCGACGCCGGTGCGCACGAAATTCGGCAGGACGAACCGATAGCCTTTCGCGACGGGCTCGAGCACCGTCTTGTCCACGCGCTCGTTGAATCCGTAGATCGCGCGGTTCACGCGCTCGAACGGATCGGCGGGATTCGATTTGGGGGCCGCGCAGCCAGCCAGCACGAGGACACCGACCAGCGCGATCGCCGCATGCGCGAACTGCGAGTCACGCATCGAACCACTCCGGCAGCTCGATGTAGCGTTCGGTCGCGGCATGCCAGCCGATGCCGAGCGCCCACGCGTCGCGCGCATCGGCTGCTGCGCGCGCGCTGTCCACGTCGTAACCCATTGCATGCTCTTCGTTGCTCGAGACGCCCATGAACCGGTCGCGCTCGTACTTCGCGCTCCAGGGACTCTGCTTGCAAAGCTCGCGCCATTGATGCTCGACCATCAGTCGGTCGGCGATTTGCATCACCCGCTCGCCGCAGCGCGCGACGCCGGTGTTCGCGATGACCTGCTTTCCCGCGGCGCGCGCGGCGCTCGACAATCGGGCGTAAAAACCGAGCGTTGCGTCATGAACCAGCGGATCGACTTCATCGAGGAAAATGCCCTGTACCGCGAGGCCGGCGGCCGCGTCCAGCGCCTGCAGTACGGTGCTTGCGTCGCCGCGGCCGAAACCGGTGGCGACGTAGGCATGCACCTCGATACGCGCATCGCGCAGGAGCGCGAGCACCTGCGGGCTGAGGTTGCAGTGGCCCGCTGGCGCCGCCGTCCACGGCTGCGCGATCAGGAGCGGCGGTGCGGCCGATGCAATGCGCCGCGCGCCGGCGTTCGGCGCGCCCTGTGGCCCGTCGGTGAGCCAGCCGTAATAGATGACGAAGGAACGTGCCCGCTGGTGGGTCATCGACCCACCCTAGGGATCATTTCTGTTCGAGGATGACGTTCTTCTCCTCCTCGAGCACCTTGCGCACCGCCGGACGCTGCACCATCCGGTCTTTCCACGCGGTGTAGTTCTTGAGCTCCTGCAGCGGCAGCCCCGCGCGCAGACCCCAGCCGTAGAAGACGAGCGCGTAACCATCGGCGACCGTGAACTGATCGCCCAAGATCCATTGCTTGCCGGCGAGCAGGCCGTCGATCTCCTTGAGCGCCTCGAAGAACGATTTCCTGTTCGTCTCCTTCACCGTTGCATGCGCCGCCGGGTCCTCGGCGTAACGCTCGGGACGCAGCGTGTGCGTATAGAGCGGATGCACGCTGTTCGAGAACCACGCCATCGTCGAAATGCAGCGTGCTTCGCCGATTGCGTCGGTCGGGAAGAGCTTCTTCTCGGGAAATCGCTTGCCGACGTAGGTGAGGATGGCGGTGTTCTCGGTGATCACCTGGCCATCGACAGCGAGCGCCGGCACCTTGCCGCGCGGATTGATCTTGAGATAGGCCTCGGTCTTGTGCTCGCCTTTCGGCAGCAGCGTCGGCCGCTTCTCGTACTGCGCGCCGCTTTCTTCGAGGCCGATGTGCGACGCCATCGAGCAGGCGCCCGGACTAAAATAGAGCGTGAGCATGGGAAGACTCCGGTGAAGTTGCGGGCCAACAGTCTAACCAGCGCGCCGCCTCCACACAAACCACCGCAAAGGACCGCAGATGACTCGATATCCGTTATGCAAAGACGCGGCGGCCGCCGCGCCAGGCTCCGTTTTGCGCCGACGGGCGTAGTCGAGGCGCGTCGTGGATATTTTTCCGAATCACGCAAAGCGCCGGCTCACGGAAGGCAAAGTCGCGGTCGGCATGGGCCTGCGCCTGGCGCGCACCGCCGACATCGCGACCATCGTCAAGACTTGCGGCTTCGACTGGGTCTTTATCGACATGGAGCACAGCTCCATGGATCTCGACACCGCGGCGCAGATCGCGACGGCGTGCCTGCCCGTCGGGCTCACGTCGATCGTGCGCGTGCCGGGCAAGGAGCACCATCACGCCTCGCGCATTCTCGATGCGGGCGCGCAGGGCATCTGCGTGCCGCACGTGGACACCGCCGAGGAAGCGCAGCGCGCGGTCGCCCACTGCAAGTACCCGCCGGTCGCGCACCGCTCGGCGATGGGCACGCTGCCGCAGTTCGCCTATCGCAGCGTCCCGGTTGGGGGAGGCGACCGCGGCCGCGAACCAGGAAACGCTGGTCATGGTCATGCTCGAGTCGCCCACCGCCATCGAGAATGCCGAGTCGATCGCCGCCGTTCCCGGCATCGACATCCTGCTGATCGGCACGAACGACCTGTGCATGGAGCTCGGGATTCCCGGCCAGTTCGAGCATCCGAAAGTGGAGGACGCCTACCGCAAGGTCATCGCGGCCTGCAGGAAGCACAACGTGCATCCCGGTATGGGCGGTGCTTACGATCCGAAGCTCCTGGAGAAGTACATCGGCTATGGCATGCGCTGCGTGCTGTGCGGCGGCGATATGACGTTCCTCATGGCCGGCGCGCGCGAGCGCGCGAGCTTCGTACACGGCTTGAAGGTCTGACGTGCGCCACGAGACGTCGTTGCGAGCGCATGCGCGGCAATCCGCGTCGCGCTGCCGCGCGCTCCTCGCAATGACAGCGTAATCGAAGGAAGCACATGCTCAAGATCGGCGTAATGCACGGAGACGACATTGGCCTGGAAGTCGTCCCGGAAACCGTGAAGGTGATGCGTGCGGCGGCTGCGGAAGCGGCGCTCGATATCGAATGGATCGAGCTGCCGCTCGGGAAGCTCGGCCACGAGCTGCACGGGCACACGATGCCCGAATCCACGGTGAACGCGCTCAAGGACACCGACGGATTCGTCTGCGGGCCCATCGGGCACAACGCGTATCCGCGCAACGATCCGACGTGGGTGATGCCGCCCATGCGCAAGCGCTTCGACCTGTACGCGAACGTGAAGCCGGTGAAGTCGTATCCGAATCTGCCTTCGCTGCACAAGGACGTCGACATCGTATTCCTGCGCGAAACGACCGAAGGCATGCAGTCGGGCAGCACCGTGGTCGCGGGCAGCGGTGAGTTCCGGCCGAACGACGAGATCTCGATCGGGCACCGGGTGGTCACGCGCAAGGGTGCGAGCCGCGTCGCGCGTGAAGCCTTCGAGATCGCCCGCACCCGTTCGCGCAAGAAGGTGACGGCCGTCCACAAGGAGCCCGTGTACCGGCTCGTCGACGGCATGTTCGCCGAGGAATGCCGCAAGATGGCGACGAATTATCCGGACTGCGAGCTCGACGAAGTCCTGGTGGACGGTTTTGCGATGAAGCTCGTGATGACGCCGCAGCGCTTCGACGTCGTCGTCACCACGAACCAGTTCGGCGACATCCTGACGGACGAAGGCGCGGGTCTCGTCGGAGGCCTCGGGCTTGCGCCGGGGCTTGTCATCGGCGACCGCTACGCCATGGCGCAGGCGACGCACGGCTCCGCACCCGACATCGCGGGCAGAAACATCGCCAACCCGTACGCGATGATCATGTCGGGCAAGATGCTGTTCGAGTGGCTCGGCCGGAAGAAAAAGGAGTCGAAGGCGACGCTCGCCGCGAAGTTCATCGATCGCGGCATGGACATGACGATCGCGGACGCGCGTCATCTCACCGCCGACCTCGGCGGCAAGGCTTCGACCACTCAGATGGGCGACGCCGTCGTCGAAGCGGTGCGCAAAGCGGCGGCGAAGTTCCGAAGTTAGCCATCGCGAAGCGCCGAGTCCTCCTGAGCGCAGCGCAGCGAAGTCGAAGGACGTGGCGATCTCGTGGCGCACGTGAACAGCCGCCGCAGCTTCCTCCAATCGGCGGCCGCCGGCGCCGCCCTTCTCCTCCCCGCCTGCCGGCGGGCCGCTGATGATGCGCCGACACCTGCCGTAGCGCCGGCGGGGGCGCTGCGCATCGACCTGCGCCACAGCGTCCGCGACGGCGCGCACGCATTCGAGCCGCTGCGATTTCGGCGCGAGCCGCACTGGCCGCGTGGCGCCGACGTCGAGCTGCCGGACTGGGGCGAGTTCCGCGTCTCCGCGATCGGGCCGGGCAACACGCTGCTTTACCGCGAAGGCTTCGAGTCGAGCATCGACGCCGAGGGCCGCGCTGCACTGACCGAGCTCAGCGTGCGCGTACCGATGCCGGCCTCGGCCGCGCGCGTTGTCATCGAAAAACGACGCGCGGGAAACACCTTCCTGGAAGTCGCGGCGTTCGATGTCGATCCGCGCGCCAGCGCGATCGACGCTGCACCCGCAGCGCTGGACGCACGTATCGACACGCTGCTCTCGAGCACTGGTCCAGGTTCGAAGGCGAAACTTGCGATCCTCGGCGATGGCTACCGCGAGACGGAGTACTTGAAATTCGTGGCGGACGCCAGACGCGCCGTGGAGTACCTCTTCTCAGTCGAGCCGTTCGCGCGGCGCGCAAGCGACTTCAACGTCGTCTCGGTGTTCACGGCGAGCGGCGACAGCGGGATCACGGATCCCTACCTCGAGCGGCGTCGCGATACGCTCTTCCGCTGCCGCTACGGCGAGGGCACTGCGGAACGCACGCTGTTCGCCGGCGACAACACGACGCTGCGTGAAGCGGCCTCACTGGTGCCCTACGATTTCCTGCTCGTGCTCGCGAACGCTCGCCGCTACGGCGGCAGCGCGTATTTCGGCGGACCCGCCGTGGTCGCGATCGACAGTGCGGGCGCGCGCTATCTCGTGCTGCACGAGCTGGGCCACGCCATCGCCGGCCTCGCCGAGGAGTACTACATTCCGGACGGCGACGGACCGGTGTACGGAGGCAATGTCGAGCCCTGGCAGCCCAACGTGACGCTCGGCCTGTCATCCGGGAAGTGGCGCACGGACGCCGCGCGGGCCACGCCCTGGAACAAGGCCGAATACGATCGCGAATTCGCAAAATACGTACGGGCATACCGGCGGCTGCGGCAGCGGCGTGCCGGAGAACAGGCGGTCGAAATGCTCATGCGCGTCGCTGGAGAACGACAGCGTGCGCTGCTCGCGAAGAATGCGCCGCTGCGCACGGTCGGTCATTTCGAAGGCGCGCACGGCCACGCGAGAGGTGTCTACCGCGCCGAGGTCGACTGCATCATGTTTTCGCTGCAGACGCGCTACTACTGCAGCGCGTGTGAAGCGGCCCTCGAGCGCTCGATCACGGCGCTACTGTAAAAGCGGGAGGTGGTGGTACGGAGCTTGCGTCCGGGAATTCGTGCCGATCCTGCGTCCTGCAAGATCGCATCGTTTCCATAGAGAGGACACACTTATGACCAGGCCACTTCTCATCGCGGCGAGCATTGCGCTCGCGTTTTCGATATCAGGGTGCGGTCGCGACGACGATCGCGCCGCGCAGCAGGGCAACACCGGGTCCGGCGCAACGGCGAACACCGGCGCCACGTCCAGCCCCATGTCGCCTCCGCTCCAGACGGGTGAAACGCCGGCTGCTCCAGGCGCGCCGGCGAGCGGCGTCGGCGGCACCAGCGGCAGCGCGAGCGGCAGCGCAGGCATGGGCGCGGCCGGTGGTCCGGATTCGGGCACACCGGGCGCGTCGGGCACCGATGCGGCGGCCGGCGCCGGCAGCACGACCGGCGGAACGGCGGGCGGCGCGGGCACCGGCGGCGGCACGACCGGCGGCGCGGCGGGCACGAGCTACGGCACCAGCAGCTCGAGCAGCACGACGCGATAGGTTTTCACTTCATCCGGCGCAGCGCCTTCAGGCGCTGCGTCGCGTCCCCCGCGAGGTGCGACCAGATGATCGCATCGCGCACCAGCTTGTCGGCGAGTGCGTCGATGTAACCGCTGCCCGCCTGCGCGTGAAACTCGAGATTGAGCTGCGTCACGCGCTGAATCACCGTCGTCGAGTAATTCATCGCGAGCACGGCGTTCACGCCCTGCAGCTTGTGATCCATCTCCCAGCCGGTGCGCAGCACGAGCGAGCGCAGCGCTTCGGTGAGCGCGTGCATCTCGTTCAGCTTTAGCTGCACGACCTGGTGGTCGAACAGCGGCTTGCCGGCGCGCCGCTCGTTCTTCGCGTACGTCATCGCCGACTCACACGCGGCGTCGCACACGCCCAGCGCGTTCGCGGCGAGCTCGAAATCGCCGAACTCCGCGGCCGCGCCGGTGCGCACTTTCATGCCGCCGTTCACTTCACCGACGACGTTCGCGTGCGGCAGCCGCGCATTCTCGAAAATGAGCTCGGCGTTCTGATAGAAGCGCCAGCCGGCCTTGTTGAAAACCTTTCCGATCCGAAAGCCGGGCGTATCTCGCGGCACCAGGAAGATCGTGCTGCTGCCATCGCGGATCGAGACATCCGGATTGCTGCGCGTGCTCACGAAAAAGAGCTTGCCGACGCTGCCGTTCGCGATGAACGTCTTCTCGCCATTGAGGATCCACTCCTCGCCTCTGCGCTCGGCGCGCAGACGATAGCCGGCCTTCGGCGCGTCGAGCGGCGGGTAGCGATTGTCGGATCCGGCGTTCGGTTCCGTGGTCGCCGAGCCGATGACGAATCGATGGTCGGCCAGGAACGGCTCGAGGAAACGCTGCTTCTGGTCCTTCGTGCAGAACTCGGCGATGAGGTGGCTCCATTTCCAGTTCTGACTGAAGGCTTTCGACATGGCGCTGTCGCCTTTCGCAAGCTCCGCCATCACCAGGCCCTGAGTGACGAAATCGGTGCCGGGGCCGCCCCAATCCTTCGGCACCGCGAGGGTCCGGAAGCCGAGCTTCGAGCCCGCTTCGATGAGGTCCCAGCTCCACGTGGCGAAGCCGCCTGCGATCTGGTCACGCTCGAGCGAACGCGGGCGCAGCACTTCGCGGGAGAACTCGCGCGCCTTGGTCTGCCAGCCGCGCTGCTCGGCGTTCAGCGAGAAATCCATTTTGCGTTAATCTCTTCTCTCGAGCCGTTTCGATTGTCGCATACGAAGGAGTCGTCAATTGCCCGACAAGCCCGACGAAAAAGTCCTGTCGCTCGCCCGCGCCGCCGGACTCGATAAGATCATCGCCGAATTTCCCGAAGAGCTCGTCGCCGCGGCGAAGGTCGCAGGCGACGCGCGCAGCGCGTTCGCGGCGCCGGATGACGCCGCGATCGAACCATGGCCACCGATGAAGACGGGAGGTGCGGCATGAGCGACGCACACTGGTTGACCGCGGCCGAAATCGGCGCCGCTTACGGCGCCGGGAAGCTCTCGCCGGTGGAGCTCGTGCGCGCCCTCGTCGGACGCATCGAGAGCCGCGACAAGAAGTTGAACGCGTTCATCGACGTCGGCGCCGAGCGCGCGCTCGAAGACGCGCGCCAGGCCGAGCGCGAGATCCGCGCGGGACGCGTCCTGGGGCCGCTGCACGGGGTCCCGATCGGATTGAAGGACATCATCGACGTCGCGGGGTTGCGCACGAGTTGTCACTCCAAAATCATGGAGAAGCACGTCGCGAAGCGCGACGCCGAAGTGGTGCGGCGGCTCCGCGCGGCGGGCGCGATCCTGCTCGGCCGGCTCTCGCTGCACGAGTTCGCGTTCGGTGGACCGGCGTTCGACCTGCCCTATCCCCCGGCGCGCAATCCGTGGAATCCCGGGCACATGCCCGGCGGCTCGTCGTCGGGTTCGGGTGTCGCGGTGGCGGCGGGCATGCTGCCGCTTGCGCTCGGCACCGACACCGGCGGCTCGATTCGCAATCCCGCGGGCTGCTGCGGCATCGTCGGCCACAAACCCACGTACGGTCTCGTCTCCCGGCGCGGCGTGTTCCCGCTCGCGTTCACGCTGGATCACATCGGGCCGCTCACGCGCACCGTGCGCGACACCGCGCTCGTGCTCGATGCGATCGCCGGCTACGACGCGGCCGACCCGGGCAGCGCGCCGTCGCGCGAATACGACTTCACGCGCGATCTCGACCGCGGCATCGCGGGCCTGCGCGTGGGTCTCGTGCGCCACTTCCACGAGCGCGACCTCCAGGCGGACCCCGAGATGGCGGGCGGAATCGAAGCGGTCGCCGGCGTGCTCAGGAAAGAAGGCGCGGTCGTTCGCGACGTGACGCTGCCGTCGCTGCGCGAGCTCTCCGGCGTACATC
>Ga0196977_1001149_pt1 | contig 10564 bp, 9 predicted proteins | sample S3v_1013CmetaG_FD_148634 | JGI IMG/M metagenome (GOLD analysis project Ga0196977, IMG submission 148634) | Soil microbial communities from Anza Borrego desert, Southern California, United States - S3+v_10-13C | ecosystem: Environmental > Terrestrial > Soil > Desert | place: USA: California...
TGGATTAAGTCACTGTTTTAGAAAGGGCGACATCATGATCAAGGCAATTCGTGGTAGCACCAAGTGATAACTCTACCGATCCGAGTTTGAGAAACTCATTGGACCTTACCGGAGAAGGTGTGGTCATCGATATTGGGACGGGCGACGGGCGCTTTGTATACCAGTCTGCGCGTCAGAACCCGAAGAAGTTCTACATCGGGATCGATCCGAACGTCAGGCCGCTCGAGAAGATCTCGGAGAAGAATTACCGGAAGCCGGCACAGGGCGGCGCGCCTAACGTTCTGTTCATTCAGGCTGCGGTTGAGGATTTGCCGGCGGAACTGGAGGCCGTCGCGGATGAACTGCACGTTCATTTTCCGTGGGGCAGTTTGTTGCGCGCCGTTGCGGTGGGTGACGTGGTCGTGCTGCAGAACCTGCGCCGGATTTGTGCACCCGAGGCTTTGTTGGAAGTCGTGATCGGACTGGATCCTGCGCGCGACCAGTCTGAAATCGAACGTCTGGGTCTTGTTCCGCTCTCACTCGAATTCATAGACCAGCAACTCGTTTCCCGTTATCTCGCCGCCGGATTCGAGATCACCGAACGAGGCATTATCGCCGCGACCGAGTGGCCGGAGTTCGATACCTCCTGGGCTAAGCGTCTTCACCAAAACGATCAACGTCCTGTAACTTATCTCATCGCCCGCGCTGTCTAGTCGCCCGCGCTATCTAGTCGTTAGTTGCTCTTACACTTCCCGCAGACAATCGACACGCTTTCGCCAACAGCAATGTGTTGAAATGCACGTTTGGAGAGAGGAGTTAATTATGGCGAGGAGTGCTGCGGGCAAGGCTGCGTCTCAGCGTGGCCTTTCTGACGAGATCTCGAAAGATAACCAGCCGGCGAGCGATGTTGTCGAACATTTGCAGCGTCAATTGGCAAATGCGTTTGTTCTCTACGCGAATTACAAACACTATCACTGGCAGACGTTTGGACCGCTGTTTCGCGACCTGCACTTGCTGTTTGACGAATTTGCGACGGCAGTGCTGGCGACGATTGATGATTTTGCGGAACGCGTGCGGATGATTGGGCAGGACCCCGTTTTTCGTCCGGATGAAGTTGAGCGCATTGCGAGTGTGAGCGTGTCGGGTGATGTGGGCACCATGCGCGAGATGATCGCCGAAGCGGATGCCAATCTTTTGACCGTCATCAAAGAGATGCGTGAGGCCGCGCGGGTGGCAGACGATCACGATGATCCGGGAACGGTCGATCTCTTTTCGCGCCACGTGCAGGTCCACGAAAAACACGAGTGGTGGCTGCGCGACATTCTTGAAAACGGCGACGGCCTGACAGCCTAAGCCACCAAGAGGCACAAGAGGCACAAAGAAAGAGGACCAGGAAACGAACCTGGTAAGCTTTTTCTTGTGCCTGTTGTGGCTAAAAGCGCTGGTCGTCGGCGGATGGTCCGTAGAGCGCGGGAACTTTCTGGCCCATCAGACGCAGGTAGACGGTCATCTGGCCGCGGTGGTGGGCCCAGTGGTTGATCGTCTCCTGGATCATCATATAGCGCGACTCTTCGAGAACAACTTTTCCGCCCGCCAGCAGCTTCCAGCTAGTTCGCAGATGTTCATCCGTGGTCTTTTCGAGCGCCGCACGCGCACCCTCAGCGGCCTGATCGAGTGCTTTGATTAATTCTTCACTCGTCTCTTTCGGCGCCGGTTTCATGCCTTGGCCTTCAGGCGGCGCGACATCGAGCTCGTCGCGTTCGATCTCCATCTGAATCCACATCGGAATCGTCGCGACCATATCCGCAAGATAACCAAAGATCATCGATCGGTCGTGCGGCTTCCAGTCGTACTTGCCACTCGGCACTTCCTGTAGCGCCTTGCGCGAACGTTCCACCTCGCGATCGAGCTCTTCCCGAAAAAACTCCGTCAGTTTCATCACTGCCTCCAAATCCGTACTATGATTTTTTGTCGCCGATATGAGAATCTAACCACCAGACACCAGTTGATACAAATCGGGATGCTGCTCCAGCACAACATAACGCACTCGTTTCAATCACCACTCCTGCGCGTATTGCTCGTGGCGATCGCGATTGGCCTCCTTTATATCCTGTGGCGCGAAGTGCGGAAGATTCCCGCGAAGCTGTTGACGCTGATGGCGACGGCGTTCGTAGATATGGTCGGCGTGTTGATGATCTTTCCGTTGCTGCCGTTCTACGTGAAGAACCTGGGCGCGGGCGGAGTCAACTTCCTCGGTATTCATTTCGGCATCGGCATTATCACCAGCTTCATCGTCGCGTCTTTTACGGTGGCCCAACTGCTCAGCGCGCCGATGTGGGGACGCTTTTCCGATCGTGTCGGTCGTCGTCCGGCGTTGCTAATCGCTCTAACCGCGTCGGCAATCGCATATTTGATCTTTGGGTTTGCCGATTCACTGTTGCTGCTGTTGCTGTCGCGCGTGGTGCAGGGAGCAGGCGGCGGAACAGTCGGAGTGATTCAGGCCTACGTCGCCGATTCAACCGCGCCACAAGATCGCGCCCGCGCACTCGGCTGGCTCTCAGCAACGACAAATCTCGGCGTCGCACTCGGTCCGGTCCTCGGTTCATTTGCGATCACCCTGGGCAAATACGATCTCATGCCCGGTCCCACGACTCTCCAGATGGGCCACGCCGGACCCGGCATCATTGCCGCAGCGCTCTGTTTGATTAACATCGGTTTCGCCGCGCGCTATCTAACCGAATCGCGCAATCCGGACGATCATGTTCACATCGAAGGCGAAGAGCGCCGTACGTCGCGACAAGTCATCTGGCGCGTGATCTCGCATTCCGGCGAACCTTCGTCACGTTTGATCTGGATTTACGCAATCGCGATGGGCGCGTTTCAGGGGAGCTTTGCGGTGCTGGCGCTGTTTCTGAACGCCCGCTTCCAGGTGACCGAGCAAACGATCGGTTACTTCTTTATGTACGTTGGTTCGATCTCGGTCTTCACGCGCGTGCTATTGCTGGGACGGATGGTCGATTGGCTCGGCGAAGCAAAACTCTCGCGTCTCGGCTTGGCGCTGCTGGCGATTGGCGTCCTTGGAATGCCGTTGGCAGGTAGCATCTGGACGCTTGCGCTTGCTGTGGCGTTGATTCCACTCGGCACGGCTTTTACGTTCCCGTGTGTCACCGCGTTGCTGTCGCGCATCATTAAGCCACGCGAACGCGGTTTGTTCATGGGCATGCAACAGACTTACGGCGGCGTAGCGCGAGCGATCGCGCCGCTGTTTTTCGGCTGGTCCTTTGACCAGCTTGGCATCTCGTCGCCCTACTTCATCGCGTCGGCGATCATCATGGCCACGATCTTCCTCGGTCTTGGTTTAGACAAGTACGCCAAACACGAAGAAGCGCCAGCACGTCAGGAAGAGGGAACAGAAACTACTCGTTCAGGTTGTCCAGCGCCACAAACTTCCAGCCGGCCTTTGTCTGCCGGAAGTGATAAATAACAACTTCGTTGCCTGCGGCGTCCGGACACGCTACAGTAAATGCTTTTACGTTTGCCGGATCCACCTCTGGCTTTGCTTTACCGAAGCAGGCTGCGGCATCGGTCTGTTCGTTGAAGACTTGCCGAAAACGCTTCGTTAGCTGGGCTTTCGTTTTGATACTCGGTATGCCGTAAGACATACCTACGGGAAACTGCGACAGCCGCGCGACCGTTTGCACGTCGCGATTAGTCACGGCTGTTTTGAATTGCTGCCAGAAAGTTTGTCTTGTGTCCGGTGCCTGAGAAAGCGGCACTGCAGCCATTACGCAGAATATGCTCAAAAGGAGACTGGTCATGCGCACTCCACGTTACACGTTGATTGCTGTGTTGCTGATGTTGGCAGCCGTTGCGACCGCCGTAAGTGTATCCCAAGTCGATTCGGTTGCGGCAAGCTTCGCGCAATCGTTCACGATCGAACAGATCAAAGGTTACCCATTTCCGAGTGAGCTGACAGCCTCGGCTACAGGCTCGCGAATCGCGTGGGCCTTCAACGAGCGTGGCGCGCGAAATGTCTGGGTGGCGGAAGGACCGGACTTCAAGACACGGCGCTTGACCAACTATCAAACGGACGATGGACAGGAGTTGTCGAGTCTTTCGATTTCGAGCGATGGCAAATACGTGGTCTATGTTCGCGGCGGCGATCACGGTTCGAATTGGGAGAGTTCGGTCGGCGTGAATCCGTTGATGAGTACGACGCAAGCCCGCGTTCAGATATGGAGTATTCCGTTTGCGGGTGGAGAACCAAAGCTACTCGCCGAGGGCGACGAGCCGGTCATTTCTCCGAAAGGCGATCGCGTGGTGTTTTTGAAAGAGCGGGCCGTCTGGTTCGTTCCGGTAGACGGCGCGAGCGCAGCCAAACGACTCTTCTATGCCCGTGGCGAAGCGGGTTCGCTTGAGTGGTCGCCTGATGGGTCGCGTCTCGCTTTTGTCTCCGGCCGAGGAGATCACTCGTTTATCGGAATCTACACCAACGACACGACACCGATTCTTTATCTCGCGCCGGCAACTTCGCGCGATTCGAGTCCGCGTTGGTCACCTGACGGCAAACGGATCGCGTTTGTGCGTCGACCGGGAACTGGTGGAGCACCCGAACCGGTGCTCGAACAACGTGCTCAAGCGTGGTCCATCTGGACCGCGGACACCATGACCGGTGAAGCACGACAGTTGTGGAAAAGCCCGTTTACGTTGAAAGGCTCACCGCCATCAACCCACGGCGGCACGAATCTGCACTGGGCCGCGGGCGCACGGATCGTGTTTCTTTCGTATCTCGACGGTCAGCCACATCTCTATTCCATCGCCGAAAGCGGCGGAGAGCCGTTGTTGTTAACTCCCGGCAACTTCATGGCGGAGTACATTTCGATCAGCGCGGACCGCAAGTACATGTTGTTTGCCGCTAATGCCGGCACTGATGCGGATGATATCGATCGGCGGCATATTGTGAAGGTTCCGGTTGATAAAGCTGAGCCGGTGGTGATGACGCCGGGCAAAGGATTGGAATGGACGCCGTTTACTACCGGTGACGGCAAGCACGTGATCTATATCAGCGCGACGGCGCAACGACCACCGCTCCCCGCAGTGATGCCGGGCGAAGGCGGCAAGTCGCGGTTGCTTGCTGAAGATCGTATTCCGGGAGATTTTCCGGCGACGCAGTTAGTTACGCCGAAAAAAGTTGTTTACAAAGCGCCTGATGGGCTCGACGTTCACGGGCAGTTATTTGAAGCCGCGGGTGGGGCTGCGAAGAAGCCGGCGATCATTTACGTGCACGGTGGTCCACCACGGCAGATGTTGCTCGGCTGGCATTATTCTGACTACTACACGAACGCCTACGCACTCAATCAGTACCTGGCGAGCCGCGGGTATGTCGTGTTGTCAGTCAACTATCGTTTGGGAATTGGTTATGGTCATGATTTTCACCGGCCGCGGAATGCGGGCGCACAGGGCGCTTCGGAGTACCAGGACGTGAAGGCCGGCGCTGAGTATTTGCAAAGATTGCCACAGGTCGATGCGAAGCGGATCGGGATCTATGGCGGATCGTACGGCGGATTTTTGACGGCGCTGGCGTTGGCTCGTGATTCACAGATCTTCGCCGCGGGCGTCGATATTCACGGCGTGCACAACTGGAACGCGGAACGCGCTGCGTCGTTGCTCGAGGACCGTTACGAGAAGATCCCTGATGCTGAGCGCGCGCTCGATGTGGCATGGCAATCGTCGCCAGTGTCGTCGATAAGCACGTGGAAGTCGCCGGTGTTGTTGATCCATGGTGACGACGATCGCAACGTGCGTTTCAGCCAAACGACAGACTTGGTGAGACGGTTGGAGAAGGCGGCTGTGCCGTTTGAAGAACTCGTGATTCCGGACGACACGCATCATTTCTTCCTGCACGCGAATATGGTGAAGGTGAATACGGCGACGGCTGCGTTTTTTGATCGAGTATTTGGGATGAGAGGACAGTCAGAATGAACAAAACGTTGGCATTGTTGTTTACAGCGGTTCTGGTCTTCGCAGGATGTTCAAAACGCGAGGCCGGTACGAACCGGAATTCAGAAGAAAAAATCGATCAAGTAGAAAAAATCAAACCGGCGCCGGGAACCGGCAACGTGCAGGGCAAGGTGCTCTACAACGGCAAGCCGGTCGAGAACATCGACGTGCGTCTGTGCGAAACGTTTTCCCGTTTCCTGAGCGGCTGTGGTGGAAAGGTCTACACCGCGAAGACAGACAAAGATGGCGACTACGTGATTGCGAACGTGCCGCCGAAAGAATATGAAGGTCTCACGGTGCGTATCTTCGACACCGATGGCTATGTCTTCGCCACCAGCGGCGTTGCAGGCATCAGCGCGACGAAGTACAACGTCGAAGCCGACAAGACTCTGTTCGTCAATCCCACGCACTTGTTCAAAGGGGATCTCAAACTCGTCAATCCGAAAGCGGGATCGGCTGTCAGCGACCCGAACGTTGAGTTCACGTGGGACGCTTACCCGGATGCCGCGTACTACAAACTAACCCTCATACCGGACAATCACCTGAGCGAATCGCGCTACTCGAACCAACGCGTTGACGGCACTTCATTCAAGGCAACGAGGCCGCTGGAGAAGGGCGGTTATCAATGGAAGGTTGAGGCTTTTAACGCGACGGATAAAAAGCTGTCGGAGAGCGACGATCGAATTACGTTCAACGTTCAATAAAAATTCTGAGGTGGCCCACTCGGGCCACCTCAGAGGCTACGTTAATCGCTAACGCCAGGGTTAATCGCTGGCGCCCAGGGGGTCACCGCTGGCGCCAGGGTTTATCTCTTTGGCGTGCGCGCGTCGGCGATGTTCGAGTAGGCCGAGTTGCCTGTCGCGTTGAACGCGCGAACTCGATAGCGATAACGCGTGTTTCCGGTCAGCCCGGTGTTCGCAAAGCTGGTGACGTTTGCGCCCACCTGCGCTATCTGCACAAAGTTCGTGCAGTTGTTGCCGCTACAGCGCTCGATCCTGAATCCCTGTTCGTTCGTCGAATTGTCCCTCCACACTAAATTCACCTGAGTCGCCGCGACGGGCGTTGCCGTGAGATTGCTCGGCGCAGTCGGCAACGGCGTCGGTGTAGGCGTGGGCGTTGGCGTCGGTGGAATCGTTGGACTTGGGCTCGGCGACGGAGTCACTGAAGGTGTTGGTGTCGGTGTAGGCGGAGCACCACCGCAGCCAGGAAACTTGAACGATCCGATGCGCGTGCGCCAGTTGAAACTAGTCGTGGTCGCGTAATATTGACTCGTAAACCAGAACGTGCAGTCGTCAATGGGATCGACGGTCAAAGCGCTGTAATCACCCCAACGGCTGTTGGTGCCTGTCTGACTTCCCGTCCCCGCGAAGAGCGTCGCCTCAGTCTGCGCCAGAACGTTCAGCGGGTCGGTAGCCAACCGTCCGGCATAACGCAATTGTGGAAAGATCGACGCACTCGACGCGCTGTAACCGATTGCGAGATTGCCGTCGCGGTCCATCGCCGCACTACCCAGCCAGCGCCACGTTGTGTCGGGTTGATAAGTGCTCTCCTGCGCGACCGTAACCGGACCAGCAGTTACGTTACGCAACTCAAACCAGCGAATGCCCGCGACACCTCCCGAACTCACCGTGTAGTTTCCCACCACAGATTCGTGAGTACCGAAGTTGCGATACGTGGTCCTGAACATCAACCGGTCGGCGATAGCATCGAGTCGAGACGTCGTGCCGGCTTGTGGCACGCACGACCGCGTGAGCCCGCAAAGCTGTGTAAAGCCCGCCGCGGGCGTACTCGCGAACAGCGCGAACGTCGAGTTCGCGGGTGTCGCAAAGTCAGCATGGAAATGGAAGATGCGATACGCGCCGCCGCCGGGCCACTGAATAAACGTGGCCGGAGCTCCGGGTGGCGGCAAATTGGCGCCGTCAAGATCCGCGGGAAGATAGGTTTCTTCAAGTGGTCCGCCCGTGATACCCGGCGTGACGAACGTTGCCGGAAGTCCCTGAAGCATTCGCGCGCGATCGAAAGCAAAAGGTTGTGGTCCAAGGAACGACGTACCGAGCGAATTGAACACGTTCATGCTCATGTAATAAGCGTCCGGCCAAACGCTCAAATGCGGATAGTCGAAGAAGTTTGAACCGAGGTGAAAGTCATAACGATGATAGGCGCCCGTCGCGTCGCTCGTGGCGGAGATAGCGACGCATTCGTCCGTCGGAACGGAACTACCGGCAAACTGCGAGATGACCCAGCGATCGGCGAGTTGATCGTAAAGCACGACCGGGTCGCCGTTGCCGTTTGATTCACAAACCCCGCCGAAACCCTGCCAAATGGTCGAGATACCGGATGGACCAAGTAACGACGCGCCGGTGTTTTTGTCGAAGACCTGAAAGCCCTCGTTGACCATCTGCACGTACTGCGTCGCGCCGACTTCGCCAACCGTGTCGGGCGGCGCGCAATTGCACGCGACGCCGGGATACTGAATGCCGTTGAAGTTCATCTGCGCGGCCGGCATGTTGGCTGTGAAAATTTCAGTGGCTTCGATTGATGGTTGAACCACCTGATCGGGACTGTCTTTGTGAAAGTGGGGAATCTTCGGATTGACATTGGCTTCACGTTCGGGACGAAAGTCCAACGGCTTCTGTTTCATTTCGCGCAACGGCTTTGAAGTGTCGTTGCGAACGGAGAGACCGCTGGCGATCTCCTGTTTTCGACCTTGAACTGGATTCGCTACGGCAGGGGTTGCGGCAGCTGCTCGTGCGCGCCTGGCCTCGATGATGCGAGGAAGTGCTGTGAGCGCAACGATCAGTAGGACTCCGGTAACCAGTAGTACTAGCTTGACTCGTATTTTCATTTGGTGTCTCCAATTCGGAAGTTCGAAAACAGACGAGTGTCGTCTCGGGATGGGACGTATGCGTGCGTGTGCTAAGAAGAACGACGGCACGCTATCACAGCCCGCGGGCAGGGGCAAGAAAATTGGCGATGTTTAAGCAAACTGGTTTAATAGGACGTATGAAACAATTCATAATCGTTTGTCTCTTGCTGTCTTTAGGTGTCTCCCTTCATTCACCGGCACAGACGTCAGACGCCGTCAGAATCGGTGTCTTTCTTTCACTAACCGGAGCGACCGCGAGTTACGGCGTTTCCGCTTTGAACGCGATTAAACTCGCGACGGAAGAAACCAACCAAAACGGCGGCATTAACGGCAAAAAGATAGAACTCGTCGTCGAAGACGATCATTCGAACACGCAGGAAGTGCGGGGCATCGTTACTAAACTAATCAAAGAGGCGAAGGTGGACGCCTTGATCGCGGAGCCGGTCAGTGTGCGAGCAATGGCCGCGGCGCCGATCGCGCAAGCGAATCAGGTCGTGATGATTTCATCTGCCTCCGTTAAGCCTGAACTCACAATGGCAGGTGATTACGTCTTTCGGGCGTGCTTTATCAGCTCTACTGAGGGCGAGGCGATTGCAAAGTTTGCCGCTAACAAACTAAACGCGAAGACCGCGGCGATCATTCTCGATGATAAGAACGACTACGCAGTGGTCCTTGCAGGGTTCTTCCGCGAATCATTCAAACGATCGGGCGGCAAGGTCGTCAGCGAACAAAAATATGCCGCCAGCGATCAGGACATTTCAGCGCAGTTGACTGCAATCAAGACTGCGAAACCCGATGTGATTTTCGCGCCCGGTTTTTATACGACAGCACCGCTCGTAGCCCGGACTGTTAAGCGATTGGGTATCAAGTCTACTTTGATCGGTAGCGACGGTTGGGACTCGCCGGATCTATTGGCCGCCGGCGCCGAGCCTTTTGCCGGCGTTTACTTTGCCAACCATTTCTGGGTCGGAAGTAACGAGCCGCTGGTCCAACGGTTCGTCGCGAACTACCGAACGAAGTACGGCCAACCGCCGGATGCGGGTGCGGCGACAGCCTACGACGCAGCACGGCTGTTGTTCGACGCGTTCAAAAGAGCAAAGTCGACGGATAAGTCCGCCGTGCGTCATGCGCTGGCCGCGACGAAGAATTTTCCCGGAGTGACGGGCAGAATCACGATCGACGCAAATCGCAATGCACAGGTGCCGGTTTATATGTTAAGGATTGACAAGAACGGAAAGTTCTCGCTGGAATAGTGCATCCCGAACAGTTATCAACAGTCAGTTAGTAACCCTAACTAAGGAGCAGACGTAATGAGAGTATTTCGTATGACCGTCGCTGCGGTCGCCTTCGCGGCCTTCGCCATCCTGGCACACACGCAAACCAGACCAGCCACGCCAGCCGGCGCGCAGCCGCAAACAAGACCGGCCGCGGGTCCCGCGAACGTCGCCGTGATCGACTCTTCGGCGTTCAGCGATGAAAAGAACGGCATCGCGCGCGTGATGGCGGCCATGAAACAGATGGAAGCGAAGTTTCAACCGCTGCGCAACGAACTCCGCGGTATGCGCGAACGGCTAAATACCATGCGGTCCGATCTCCAGAAGAAACAGGCGATCCAGGACGCCAAGATAACCGCGCAACAAGCCGAGGCAGCCGATCAACTCGACCTCCAGATCAAACGCAAAGCTGAAGACGCTCAAGCGAGTTACCAGAAGGAATCGC
>Ga0196977_1001150_pt1 | contig 10557 bp, 10 predicted proteins | sample S3v_1013CmetaG_FD_148634 | JGI IMG/M metagenome (GOLD analysis project Ga0196977, IMG submission 148634) | Soil microbial communities from Anza Borrego desert, Southern California, United States - S3+v_10-13C | ecosystem: Environmental > Terrestrial > Soil > Desert | place: USA: California...
GGCAAGGTCGTCAAAGCGGCCAACATCCAGGTGCAGACGTTCTAAAGCGCCAGTCCGATCTGCGTGCGTGCGGTCTCCTGATGAGGGAAGTGCAGCACGAGCACCTGCAAGCCGCTGGCGCCTGCGATGAGCTCGAACGGCGGGTCCTCCGGCGGCGCGAATACGAGAGCGAGCGCTCTGTACTCGGAGTCGTCATGCATGAGCGCCCCGCCTGTCACCACGATGTATTGACCGCCGCTCGCTGAGGCATCAGGCGCGAGCGCGCGCGCACCCGCTGGGAGCGATATCGAGTACGCCGCAAGTCCCATATCATCGTGAATGCGCTCGAACGCGTGCACATGAGTCTGTAACGTCTGCCCAAAGATCGGCATTTCCGAGACCTGCCCAGGCTTGCGGCCAACCATCGACTTCAGTGCGTTGGTGTGCTCCGGGAGGTAGTGTGCGCCGGGGTCGCGCCGCGCATAGAGCGAGATGAATCCGAGGCCGTGCGCTCCCGCGGTCATCGGGCCGTACGGCGTATATGCGCGTGCGAAGTGGACCATGTTGAGTCCGAGCGCGCGTCTGCCGAGAGTTCCGCCGCCGCTCACGACCACGTGAAATTGATCGAGGGCGTGATAGTGGGTCCGGATCACGCGTCCGCTGGTGCTTTCGGAAAGAAACGCCATAGGGGCATTCTCGAGGCCCTCGGTTGGCGTGAAAAAATCGGTGCGCCAGGCCAACCCGCCCGGCACGCTGCGCTGCTTACGTCCGGCGCTGGCGGTGCTGTACGCAGCGATCTGCGGCACGGCGGTCCCCATGGCCTCAGTCCGCCCTTGCGCCAGAGAGCTGGATCAGCTCTCGGTAGCGCTCGGTCTGTTTACGCGTGAAGGCTGCGAATTCGACGGGATCGGCGAGATCGACGTCCGCGCCCGACGCCGCAAGGCTCGCGACCAATTTGGAGTCACTCATCGCTTTGCGAATCGCCGTGTAAAGCACGCTTACTACGGGCTTCGGCGTGCCGGCCGGCGCGTAGAAACCGTGCCACGCGCCTAAATCGAAACCGGGGATGCCCGACTCAATCATCGTTGGCAACGTCGAGAGAGAGGAGGTCCGTTTTGCGCCGGTGGTCGCGAGCAGCCGCACCTTGCCAGTCTGGATCACTGGCGTAAGCGGTTGGTACGGATAGAAGATGAGCGTGATCGTGCCGCTCGAGATATCGCCCAACATCTGGCCTATATTGTTGTACGGGACGTGCTTGATATCGAGGCCCGCTTTGTTGTTGAAGAAAACGCCTGCGAGATGCACGCCCGTGCCGTTGCCCGTCGAGGCATAGTTCAACTGGCCCGGTTTGCCTTTGGCGTAGGCGACGAGCTCTTTCACGGATTTCACCGGCACCGCCGCGCTCACCGCGAGCACGTACGGCGAAGTGGCGATGCGGGCAATTGGGCTGAAGTCTCGTACTGCATCGTAGGGCAGCTTCTTGTAAAGATTCGGGGCGATGCCATGCGTAGGCGCGTTGCCCATCAGAATCGTGTAGCCGTCGGGCTGAGACTTCGCGACGAGGGTGGCGCCAATCGTTCCACTCGCGCCGCCGCGGTTATCGATCACGACCTGCTGCCCGAGATGCTCTGAGATGCGCGGAGCCACTTGACGCGCCGTGCCGTCGATGTTGGATCCAGCGTTGAAAGGCACGACCAACCGAATGGGCCGCTCAGGGTACATCGCGGCTTGAGAGACTGGCGCGATGAGCGCCAATGTAACGATCACGACCGTACCTGCGAAACGCGCGCCGGCGTGCGCGCGACGGACTTCGTGCATAGCATCTCCTCGGAATTCGACCCGATAGCGTGCATCCGGCGGGCCGCGTTTGTGGTATTGGGAATCTAGCAGCCGCTGCGAGGCGGTGGGTAATACGTCTTATGTATAGTCTGCATATTGATACGGTATGACCTCGAGCGTGGCCGTATGAGCAGCTTCGACCTTAGACGCGTGCGCTACTTCGTGGCGGTCGCGGAGCTCGGCTCCGTCACGCGCGCGGCGGCGGAATTGCACGTCGCGCAGCCTGCACTGAGCCACCAGATCCGTCTCCTGGAGGAGGAAGTAGGGTCCGAGCTCTTCACGCGCGGACCACAGGGCGTACGTCTCACGGAGCTCGGTCGCACGCTCGCAGAAGAGGGCCGCGCGCTGCTCGCGAACGCACGACGGCTCCGCGAACGTCTCGAGAGCGGGCGCGGCGAGCCCCAGGGCAACGTGGTGATCGGACTTTCGCAGACGATCGGGCCGGCACTCGCGTTGCCGCTACTTGAGCTCGCGGCAAAGCGCTACCCGCGCGTGCGCGTACGCGTACGGGAGGTAATGAGCGGCGATATCCCCGATCTCTTGCGTGCCGAGGCGCTCGACTTTGCGTTCTCCTACGCAATACAGGCAGGGCGGGGGATACGAACGACGAATGTGTTTTCCGAAGACCTGTTTGTGGTCGGCACCGCTCAGCGCGCGAAGAAGCATTTCGGAAAACCTGATCTGCGGGAGATCACGTTCGGCGATCTCGCACGCGTGCCGCTGTACCTTTCGGCGCGATCCAACTCGTTTCGCGAGGAGCTCGAGCGCATTGCAAGGACGCGCCGTGTGAAGCTCGACGTCGCCGCCGAGGTCGATTCGGTGTCGATCAGAAAAGAAATCGCGCTCGGCGGTGCCGGTTTTACGATTCTCTCCGGTGCCAGCATCCGCCGGGAAATCGAGGCCGGTGGCATCTTTGCGGCGCGTATTGCACAGCCGCACCTGCGCCGCAGGATCTGCTTTGCGCGGGTAAGCGTGAGCGCGCTTTCGCACGCGGCGGAAGCCGTCGCCAGTCTCGTCCCGGAAAGTCTCACGACCCTGGTCGAGAACGACATGTGGCCCGGCGCTATGCTGCCCGTTAATGGCATTCCGAGTCTCACGTGACGCGGCATAGCGCTGTCATATAGCGTCCATACATAAGACGTATTTCCTGGCACGTCTCGCCCGCTGCTAGCATCCGCCACCGATAGCTTGCCGGAGGGTGTGATGCTTGAGATCAGGAAACTCGGAAGGGCGTGCGGCGCAGAAGTCCTCGGGGCTAATCCTCTTGCCCCGCTGAACCCCTCGGAAATCCGCGAGATAGAGCAGGCGTTCCTGGACCATTTGGTGCTGCGTTTTCGCGACTGCTCGATGAGTATCGCGCAGCTTCGCGATTTCGCACGCCAGTTCGGGCCGCTTCGCGAGCACGTCGCGAAGAACTACCGCGACCCGGAGGTGCCGGAGGTCGTCATCATGACGAATCAGGACGAGCGCGGTAATTACGACCGAGTGGGGGCCGAGCGCGGCGTGGGGTGGCACTCTGACGGAACTTTCGAGGCGGTGCCGCCGAAAGCGACGGTGCTCCACGCCATCGCGGTACCTGATCGTGGCGGCAACACGATATTCGCGAACATGTATCTCGCGTACGAGACCATGCCGGCTGATCTGAAGAAGCGAGTGGATGGCAAATCGGCGATCTTTCGATTGCGCGGGCGTAAGCAGCACACGCAGGGCATCGTCTCCGGCGAGGATCTCAGGCGCATGAACGACGTTATGCATCCGGTGATCCGTGTTCATCCCCAGACCGGGCGCAAATCGGTCTTCGTGAATCCGCATCACACTGTTCGTATCGCGGACATGTCGGATTCGGACAGCGAGGCGTTGCTGGAAGAGATCTTCGCCTGGTGCATCCGCGAAGAATTCCAGTGGGAGCAGGAGTGGCGCGCGGGCGATACGATCATGTGGGAGAACCGCTCCGCGTGGCATTCGGGGCGGCCCGACTATCCGAAGGACCAGCTCCGGAGGTTCCTGCGCACGACGATCTGCGAAGGCATCGGCAGCTCGGCGGCCACAGCGCATTGAGGGGGGCGACAGCAATGCGCGCAAATAAACTGCGGCAACTGTGGGCTCAGGGCAAGGTCGCGTCCTGTCTATGGATCGACCTTGGCTGGACCGTCTCGGTCGAAGCGCTAGCGCGACTTCCGTACGACGCATTCGTGCTCGACCTTCAGCACAGCCTCATCGATCGCGCGACCGGCGTGCACGTGCTGCAGACGCTTTCGCTGGGAGACGGTGTGCCGCTGGTGCGCGTTACGCAGAACGATCCCGCCGAGATCGGTTTCGTGCTGGACGCGGGTGCTTACGGGGTCATCTGTCCCCAGATCGAAACGGCGGAGGACTGCAAGCGTTTCGTGGCCGCGTGCCGCTATGCGCCCGAAGGACGCCGGAGCTGGGGCCCTACGCGCGGGCTCCTATACGGCGGTGCGGACTACTTCAAATCCTATCGAGAGAACATCCTTACGGTCGCCCTCATCGAGACCGTGAAGGGCGTGCGCAACATGCGAGAGATCGCCGCGACACCCGGCCTCGACATGCTCTATGTCGGCCCTAACGACCTCACCATCGACCATGGTGGCCAGCCGACATATGTCGCCACCGACCCTCGCGTCATCGAAGCCATGGAATCGTCGATCGCCATCGCGCGCGAGCATTCGATCGTAGCGGGAACGTATGCGGGCACCATGGAAGTCGCCCGCGCTGCCATCGCCAAGGGCTATAGCCTCGTTTCAGTGGGCTACGCGGCGAAGCTGATGGTAAAGGCGGCCGCGGAGCTCCTGGCGCAGACCTTTCCGCATACGCCTGCCAGATAAACAACCGCTGCAACATAGGAGTTCTGAAATGACCTTTGAAGCAACGCAGGGCGCGGCTGCGTGGAGGTCCGCCGATCTGCAGACGGACCAACGCTGGATTTTTTCAATCGATGACAAGGGGCGGCGGCATCTGGAGCAAAGCGTACGAAGGGCGTTCGATCCAGCCAGGGATCTGTTCGACTACCGTCGCAGCGACTTCGACTTCGAGCCGGTGTTGCCAGTGATCAGGGCAGCCTTAGAGGAGGCAAAAACGGGCAGGGGTGTCGCATTGATCCGCGGCTTGCCCCGGGAGGACTTAACCGAGGACGAATTCAAGGTCATGAGCTGGGCGCTTGGCCTATACATGGGCGTTCCTCGACCCCAAGGCAAAGCGAGCCAGTACATGTCCGCTGTGCGCAATGTCGGTACTGACTACCGCAGCTCCACTGGGCGAGGGTATTCGTCCAACGCCGAGCTTGACTTTCATACAGACTCTGCCGACGTCGTGGCGCTCAGCTGCTACAACCAGGCAGTCTCAGGCGGCATGAGCATGGTGACGAGCTCGGTCGCCGCATACGCCGTTATGCGCGATACATTCCCTAACCTCGTGGAGTTGCTCCACGAACCGGTTCACTTCAGCCGACAAGGCGAGCAAGCTGCGGATGAAGCCGCGTCCTATCCGCATCCGATTTTCGATTTCGCGAACGGACGGATTTTCAGCCGCTGGAACCGTAACCGCGTGACCGCCGCTCAAAAGCTGGAAGGCGTACCCCGAATACGTGAGCGCCAGCAGCAAGCGCTTCTGCAGTTCGATGAACTGCTACGCCGGCCAGATCTGATGTACACGATGTTTCTGAAGCCCGGCGATGTCCAGCTCCTGAACAGTCACGTGAACCTCCACGCACGCACCGATTTTGTCGATCATGAGGAGCCGGAGAAACGTCGCCTGCTATTCAGGCTCTGGTTAGCTACGCCTGACAGCGTTCGCCTTCCGGAGAGCTGGCGCGTGCAATACCGTTCGGTGGAACCGGGTGCGGTCAGGGGCGGCATCTTCGGTCACTACTACGATCGCGCTTGCATTGATTTCGATACGCGCCAAGCCGCCGACCTCGGCATGAAGGTCGCGCATAGCGTCCCCGCATCGGCGGCCGCGGTCCAGTGAGCTCACCAATGTCGATGCTACGCTCGCATGTAACCTCCGGTGAGATCGTGGTGGCACCGGGCTGCTACGATGCCTTAAGTGCCCTGCTCATCGAGCGGGCAGGTTTCGCAGCCGCTTATCTGTCCGGTGCAGCGCTAGCCTATACGCGGTTCGGAAGGCCCGATATAGGCCTGATAAGCATGTCGGAAGTCGTCGATACGGTTGCTGTGATTGCCGAGCGCACTTCGATCCCCCTGATCGTGGATGCAGATACCGGATTCGGCAATGCGCTCAATGTTCAGCGCGTGGTGCGACTGATTTCCCGCCATGGTGCGCAAGCCATTCAGCTGGAAGACCAGACGCTTCCTAAGCGGTGCGGACACCTGGCCGATAAGGCGCTCGTGCCCTGTGGCGAGATGGTCGGTAAGATCAAAGCGGCGCTGGATGCGCGAGCGGGTCCCGACTGCATGATCATCGCTCGGACAGATGCGATAGCCGTCGAAGGTTTAGAGCGTGCATTAGAACGTGCGGAGGCTTACTTCGATGCCGGCGCAGACATTCTTTTCGTGGAAGCACCTCGAAGTGACACCGAGCTCCAAGAAATAACTTCGCGGTTTCGAGGCCGCGTGCCATTGCTCGCGAATATGGTCGAAGGTGGCAAGACGCCAATTAAGGACGCTTCGCAACTTCAGGCGCTCGGTTTCTCTATTGCGATCTTCCCCGGCGGCACTGTTCGGGCGCTTGCACATACTCTCGGGCGCTACTTCGAGGCGCTCAAGCTTCACGGCACTACAGCGCCTTGGCGCGAATCAATGTATGACCTGCAGACTATAAATGATCTGGTCCAGACGCCGCAGATGTTGATGCTTGGCAAGCGATACGCGGCGCCGAACGCTGAACAATCGGGCTGATGCTAAGGCCTGTCGGCGAGGCCTTCAGTTTCAGCTCCGCGACCCCTGGTCGCTGGTTACCGAACCCGCCGACCCTTGCCTTAAGCTGGTGTGCCGGGATTTGGGGCAACGTCGTTAAAGCCGCGGGAATTGAGGTGCAGACGTTCTAGTGCTGTAGTCCGACCCGCTGTATTCCCCCCGACCCGCTGTATTCCCTTCGACCCGCTGTATTCCCCCCGACCCGCTGTATTCCCCCGCCGCCGCAGATTGACTCACGACACGCCGTTGCGACGCGCGGCGATACGCGATTACACGCGAGGCGTGGCCTCCGGGTGCGCGGCCGAACACGATATGGACTGCCGGTTGCGATGTAGCCCGTCGTTGCACAAGATTGAGTTCTCAGTAAGGTGGAGCAGCATCGATGAGGGCTAGGCGAGCTATGCCGATGGGAGCATCCAGGCGTGGCTTCAAGCTCACGCTCGCGTTCGTGCACAGACACGCCGCATGAAGCGCTCGACCTGGCTGGACATCCTGACGAGCATGGCCGGCATCACCGCGCCGGTTTCGCCGCGCATGCGCGAGACGCTGTCATCGGTTGACCAGGCCTTGTTCGACAGCTGGCACCTCGGCGAGAAGATTCTCCTCGTGTGGACCCATGCGCACGGCGAGCTGCGGTTTCTGGCGATTCCGCACTACTCGCTGCTCGAAGCCACCGACAGCGGCTCGATGAACGCACTGCTGGCCGGCCCGAAGCACGTGAGCGCCGGCACGTTCGACGCGACGTGCCGCGCCCTGGGATCGCGCGCCGAGGTCATTCGCATTGCGATGTCCGACGAAGAGCAGGTTCCGGTCGAGCTCCTGAGCAGCCTGGTCACGCGCTACGGCGTGACACTCGTGCACGAGCGGGCTGTCGTCTTGCTCGATATCGTCGGGTTCTCGCTCCGTACACCTTTGGAGCAGGTGGCGATGCTGAACAGCCTCAGTTATTCGGTCAACTCGGCCTACAGCCAACTTGCCTCGAAGGATATCCAGATCAACTTTGCGCGCACGACCACAGGGGACGGCTTCTATATCTGGAATCGAGCCCGTACACGTGACGCCAACGTCGCGCTGTACAAGCTGATGATGCTGATGCTGGCGGACAACGCGGTGGCGCATGCAAAGGCCGGCACGTTTCCAGTGCCACGGCTACGCGCCGCGTTTCACGTCGGTGAGCACTATGAGTTCTACCAGGTCGAGGCCCTGAATCCGACGACGTTCGGCTACATCGTCGGACCTGTAACGGTGGAGCTTGCGCGCATGCTTTCAAGCGCCGAGGCCGGGCAGATCGTGCTGGGGAAGTTCGACGTCGCCGGACAGTCCGGGCAGGACAGACTCGAAACCCCCGGATTCGTCGACGTGACAGCCGAGTCTCTCGACCACCTGAGCGGCCTCAGCGTAGCCGGTGATCACATCCGGACGATACGCTGCTATCTGACCGGAGCGAGCACGCCGGCCGGCGGTTTCGAGACGGTGGCCTTCAACGTGACCGACAAGCACGGCCTGAGCCACACCGTCTATAACGCAAAGATAAACATTCACCTCGAACGCACCGCGCCGATCTATCTTGGCATCCAGCATAAAGACGTGACCTGGCCGGCGGTTACGCAGTGACGAAAGTGATCGCACAAGGACACACGATGAATCTCACGCACCTCGAAGTCATCCCCGGCGGGGAAAGCGTTTCGCCGGATCAGGCCATCAACGCCGCGCCCGGCACGCTGCTGTATGCGCGCTACGATCTCGCCAGGATCAGAGCGGAGTGGACGCCGCAGGACATCGCGCGCGGGCCCGCGTCGCTCTGGCGCTACGCGCCGCTCCTGCCGATTCGCGATCCGAAGAACATCGTCTCGCTGAGCGAAGGCTGGACGCCGCTCATCCGTACAGAGCGGCTCGCAGGGGAAGTAGGGTGTGACAACCTGTGGATCAAGGACGAAGGCCGCAATCCGAGCGGCACCTTCAAGGACCGCGGCGCCGCGGTCGCCGTAAGCCGCTATAAGGAGCTCGGCGTAAAAGCCGTCGCGCTCCACAGCTCCGGCAACGCGGGCGGATCGTGGGCGCTCTACGCCGCACGCGCGGGCCTCGCGTGCACGACGATCCTGCCCACCGACGCGCAGTCCTCCTCCCGCCGTCACTGCGAGCTCGGCGGCGCGCATACGTATTACACCGAGGACTGGCACAACGCCGGGAAAATCGTGGCCGACGCCGCCGCGAAGTACGGCTGGCTCAACGTGAACACGCTGAAGGAGCCGTATCGCACCGAAGGCAAGAAAACGATGGGCCTCGAGATCGCGGAACAGCTCGGGTGGCAATTACCCGATGCCGTTATCTACCCGGTCGGCGGCGGCCTGGGCGCGATCGCGATCTGGAAGGCGTTCGAGGAGCTGCTCGCGCTCGGCTGGGTCAAGGGCCGCATGCCGAAGCTCGTCATCACGCAGTTCGCCGGATGCGCACCGGTCGTGAAAGCGTTCGAGGAAGGGAAGTCGAAAGTGGAGGAGTGGGGCGCGCTCGACGTGCCGCCCGGCGGACTCAAATCGACGAATCCGCCGGCGGGCGATGCGGTGCTCGCGATCATCCGGCAGCACGGCGGTGCGGCGATCAGCGTCACGACCGACGAAGCGATCGTCGAAGTCGGCAGGATCGCTCAGGCCGAGGGCATCTTCGCGGCGCCTGAAAGCGCCACGATCATCACGGGTCTGCGCAAAGCGCTCCAGCGCGGCATCGTCGATCGCGGTGAGCGGATCGTGGCCGTTTCAACCGGATCCGGACTCAAATCGATTCCGACGCTGCCGGTCGTCGCGGAGCACCGGATCAAGTCGGCAGCGGAGATCGCCGAAAGTTGATGGCTACATGGCCTGAATCACGGCCATGATGTTCGCGTGGCGTTGTCGCGTCAGACGCGGTTCGGGGAAGCGGCCGTCGCTGTCCTGCGCCTCCTTCAGAACGAGATTGCGGCCTGCTCGTCATGTCCCGCGTATGCGCGAATCCAGGCGGCCGTGGCTGATCTGATCGGTTGGTTCGGCCGGCGCGGCATCTACTACGGCTGGGTCATCGTCGCGGCGATGTTCCTGACGCTGTTCATCTCCATCGGATTCCGCTTCGCGTTCGGCGTCTACTATTCAGCGATCCTCGACGAGACAGGCTGGGGGCGCGCGGAAACGGCGGGCGTGGTCTCCGCCGCGATGATCGTCTATGCGTGCACGGCGGCGCTGAGCGGCTACCTGTTCGATCGCATGGGCGCGCGCGTGCTCTTCCCGATCGGCGCGCTGTGCATGGGCGCGGGGCTCATGCTCTGCTCGACAAGCCAATCGCTCGTTGGTTTGACCGCCGCCTACGGCATCCTGTTGGGGTTCAGCTACGCGGCGCTCGGATTCATCCCGCACATGGCGATCGTGCCGCGCTGGTTCGACCGGCGTCGCGGTCTCGCGTCGGGACTGACCCTCGCCGGCACCGGTCTCGGCTCACTCGCAGTCGCCGCAGTGAGCGCAGAGTTGATCGTGCACGTCGGGTGGCGGGACGCCATGTGGTGGGTTGGCATTGCCGCAATCGTGGTGCTGATCCCCGTGAACATCGCGATCCATCGACATTCCGCGGAGCGCGTCGGGCTGGTACGCGATGGCGCGCCACCGGCGGCCGCCGCGCGTGCCGCGCCTGCCAGGGCGAGCGCCACCGTCGACGCCGCGGTGCGCACTCGGCACTTCTGGCTGCTCGCCATCGCCGTCGCCCTGATCGGTGTGTGCACCATGACCATCGTCGTGCACCAGACACGCATGCTGGTGGACATGGGCTACGGCCTGACGCTGGCGTCGCTCATCTTCGGCATGCTCGGTGTGGTGCGCGCCGT
>Ga0196977_1001151_pt1 | contig 10549 bp, 9 predicted proteins | sample S3v_1013CmetaG_FD_148634 | JGI IMG/M metagenome (GOLD analysis project Ga0196977, IMG submission 148634) | Soil microbial communities from Anza Borrego desert, Southern California, United States - S3+v_10-13C | ecosystem: Environmental > Terrestrial > Soil > Desert | place: USA: California...
CGTGGGCACGTTCGGGGCGGCGCTGGCGGTTTGGGCTTGGCGGGGTGATCGTTCGCGTGGCCGGCGGCGGTGCCCGAAGTGTTGGTATGACATGAGCGCGGCTGGAAAGGGCTCGGCCGGCCTCGTCTGCCCGGAGTGTGGGCACGACGCGGGGAGCGTGCGACGACTCTACCTGCCGCGGCGGCGCAGGCGGCTTGTGTGGAACGGGGCTCTGTTGGTGGTCGTTGGGATTTACGGGCAGAACCTGCCGCGTGCGTTGCGTGTCGGTCCGATGGGGTTGGTGCCGACCACCGTCTTAGTCGCGGGGATGAACTGGCTGCCCGAGACATGGTATCCAGCGTCGCCGCGGGGTTCGGAGGAGACGCTCCAAGACCGGATCAATGGGGCTCACCTCTGGGACTGGCAGGTCGCCTGGGCACGGCACCGCGCACGGAGCGCAGTCACGCCGCGCCTGTCGCGCTCTCGTGCGTCTGTGATAGCGTCGATGCTTGACAGTGAGAGTGTCCAGGACAGGGCGCAAGTAATTGTCGGAATGGCGAGGCTGCTGGGCGAGGCAGACTCGCCCCTCGGTGCGGCGAGCGCGTCCGAACTCGAGCGAGGCTATTCGGGCCTGCTTTGGTTGTGGGAGGCGCCGGCCAGGTCGGCAGAGGGCCAGCGGATCAGGTTAGTTGTCGGCTCCGTTGTCGCGCAGCTCGTCGAGAGAATTGAAGCGGGATCGGCGCCCGAGGCAAGACTCTGCATGCAGCTCCTGCGGAACGCGGGGCTGTATCCAGCGGAAGCGGTTCAGGCGGTGGTGAACAGATTGCGACGACACGAAAGGGGATCGGCAGACCGGATTGCTTGGTACCTAGCTGGCGCTATGTCAGAGTCCGATGCGCTCGACGGTGTGGCCGCGATCGCCGCAACCGGCGACCCCCAGGTCCGGAGCGTCGCGATCCAAGCGCTCGGCTGGGCGGGCACCGAAGCGTCGTGCGAGGCACTGCTGCGGATCGCCTTGTCCGACAGCGAGCCCGCGGCCGTTCGTCTTGCGTCGGCCGCGATCGCCGGCGCCGGCGGGAGCGGACACGGCGCGGTGCGACAGCTCATCAGCGATCAGGATCTCCGGACCGATATTCGACGGGGGCTCGCGGACGGATGGTCGAAGACGTACCAGGCGATCCCGGCGGAGCAGCTGGCGGTGCTGCTTCCGCTGCTCGACGCGACCTCGCGTGCCGCCGATCTCGACCGCGTCTTGTCGGTCCTTCTCTATTCTCGCGACGCGCCTGGATTCCCCGTCGATGAGGTCGTGCGGCGCGTCCAGCCGCTCCTCTCCCATGCCGACGCGAGTGTCTGCAGCGACGCAATCAATTTGCTTGAGTGGCTTGGGGTGCAATACCCGGAGTGGGAGCCCGCGATCCTGGCGATGTTGCAAACGGCGAGTTCCTCCGGCAGCGGAGCGCCAGACGCCGAGCCCGGCGACTGGTGATGCTACTTTCTGCGTTGCTTGAGGCGGAGAGTAGGTTGGAGAACAGGGAGCCGCCCGAGGAGGTGCGGGGTACCCGGGTGCGGGTATGCTCGCCCTATGGCGAACGATGGATGCGTGCGGATTGCGATGTGGTCGGGGCCGCGGAATATTTCGACGGCGATGATGCGGTCGTTCGGGAATCGCTCCGACGCCGTCGTCGTCGATGAGCCGCTCTACGCGCACTACCTGCTGGCGAGCGGGGCGGAGCATCCGGGACGCGAGGAGGTGATCGCACGCCACGAGACGGATTGGCGGAAGGTGGTGGGGGAGCTGACCGGGCCCGTACCCGGCGGGAAGCGCGTGTGGTATCAGAAGCACATGGCGCACCATCTGCTGCCGGGGATGGATCGGGCGTGGATCGCGGGGCTGACGAACTGCTTCCTGATCCGCGAGCCGCGGGAGGTGATCACGAGCTTTGTGAAGGTGGTGGAGCGGCCGACGGCGCTGGACCTGGGCCTGCCGCAGCAGGTGGAGCTGTTCGAGGCCGAGCGGGGGCGGACGGGGCGGGTGCCGCCGGTGGTGGACTCGCGGGACATCCTGAAGGATCCTCGCGGGGTGCTCACGGGGCTATGCGAGGCGGTTGGCGTCGACTTCGACGAGGCGATGCTCCGCTGGCCGCCGGGGCCGCGCGCGACGGACGGCGTGTGGGCGAAACACTGGTATGCGAGCGTGGAGCAGAGCACGGGGTTTGGGCCGTACACGCCGAAGGACGAGCCGGTGCCGCGAGGGCTCGAAGGTGTGTATGAGGAGTGCAGGGCGCTGTACGAGCAGTTGGCGGCTCACCGGCTGGGAGGATGAGCCTCGGCGCGACCGATGCGAGGAACGGACCTGTCGGCAGGGCGTCTTACGTTCGCACGGGTTCAGAGGAGACACGGAGATGCAACACGCTTCGAGGCGTCAATTCCTGTCCGTCGGGCTGGTTGGCGCGGCCGGCGCGGTGGCGGTCGCGGGCGGGGGCGCGCGGGCCGCGCCCGCGGCGGGCTCGGTTGGGGACGCCTACCCGACGACCGACCCCGAGCTGGCCCGTTCGATGGTCGGGGCGTCGCACGCGCAGGTCGACCGGGTTCGCGAGCTGCTCGCGCTCGATGTGGGGTTGGCGAAGGCGGCGTGGGATTGGGGCTTCGGAGATTGGGAGACAGCGATCGGGGCCGCATCGCACACGGGGCGGCTGGATATCGTCGAGGTCCTGATCGGGCACGGCGCGCGGCCGGACCTCTTCACGTTCGCGGCCATGGACAACGTGGACGCGGTGAGGGCCATCATTGAGGGCGTGCCGGGCGCGAGGGAGCTCGAGGGGCCGCACAGCATCTCGCTCTACGCGCACGCGGAGGCCGGCGGCGCCCAGCGGGTCCGTGAGTATCTGGACTCCGTCGGGATTGCGCCGTCGACGTTCGGCGCGGTGGCGCAGGACGCCGCGGCGAACATGCTGGGGGCGTACGCATGGGGTCCCGACGAGTCGGAACGTTTCCTGGTGTCGTGGAACGAGCGTCTGTCGATGCTCGTCATCGAGCGGCCCGGCGGCAGCAAGCGCAACATGGCGCCGCGTTCCGGCAATGTGTTCTTTCCCGTGGGAGCGCGCCGGGTATCCGTAGCGTTTACGGTGGAAGGGGGCCAAGCCACGGGCCTGGTCGTCGAGGGCTTCGGCGAGACTGTTCGGGCGGCGCGGGTCCAGGCCTGAGCCGCCTGCAGCGGTGGGGAAACGGGCGCGGAGGCGATGCAGAGGCCCCAGAGAGGCAGGAACGCGAAGGGATGAAGGGGACAAGAACGCGAAGTGGAAGCACAAGCTGGCTGGGCTTCTTGTTCTCTTTCGAGTTCTTCGCGCTCTCGCCTTCAACACTCCTTAGCCCTCTGTGCGTATTCTGCGCTTCTTGCTGCGCCACCCTGCGTTCAAAGGACCTGCCCGATGCTCCAGACGTTCAATGAGAAAAACCGCGATCTGCTGGTCAACGTCAACGGCGAGTTGATTCACCGCGACAAGGCGGGGATCAGCCCGTTCGATTCGGCCGTGCAGGGCGGCGACGCGGTGTGGGAGGGGCTGCGCCTGTACAATGGGCGGATCTTCAAGCTGGCCGAGCACCTGGAGCGGCTGCGCTCGAGCGCGAAGGCGCTGGCGTTCGCGGAGATTCCAAACAGCGAACGCATCATCGAGGAAATCAGGAAGACGCTCGCGGCCAACGGCATGCGGGACGGCGTGCACATCCGCCTGACGCTGACCCGCGGCGTGAAGATCACCAGCGGCATGGACCCTCGGCTGAACCAGTCGGCGCCGACGCTGATCGTGCTCGCCGAGCACAAGGCGCCGGTGTACGGGCGGGCGGGGCTCAGCCTGATCACGTCGAGCGTGCGGCGGTTCCCGCCGGATTGCCTGGATCCCAAGATCCATCACTGCAACCTGATCCAGTCGATCCTGGCGAAGATCGAGGCGAACGTGGCGGGGGCGGACGACGCGATCATGCTGGACACCAGGGGATTCTTGGCGGAGACCAACGCGACGCACGTCTTCATCGTGACGGGGGGCGTCGTCGAGACGAGCAGGCTCGTAGCGTGCCCCGAGGGGATCACGCGTGCGACGGTGCTCGAGATCTGCCGCGCGGAGAGCATACCGTGCGCCGAGCGGGATATCTCGATGACCGAGGTGTACCGAGCCGACGAGGTATTCTGCACGGGGACGATGGGGGAACTGGCGGCGGTGACGCGGGTGGACGGCCGCACGATCGGGAGCGGCGAGGGCGGGGAGATGACGCGCAGGCTGTCTGCCCTCTATTCGCGACGCACCGCGGCAGAGGGCACTCCGGTCGCCTGAGAGCTGCCCGGGGAATGCGATCACTCTCTCGCGCGGGAAACAGAGGCAGAAGAAGTGTTGGCCACAGATGACACGGATGCACACAGATAAGGGCCAGAGCTGTGACGCGCCTGTCTTTAGCTGTGTCAATCTGCGTTCATCTGTGGCAAAGGCGCCTTCTTCGATTCCTCCTGCGGCTCGATATCGTCGCCCTCGTCGGGCAGAGGCTGGACCGGCGGGGCGTCGGCCGGCCGTCGCATTGAGGCCTCGAGCGAGCTCTCGATCAGCCCCGGCGTCCACAGCTCCGTGTGGTGCTGGCCGTCGCAGACCTCGCGGATGAAGAGGTAGACCAGCGTACCGGCCACGAAGACGTAGCTCAGGGCATACGCAGCCACGAGCGCGCCCAAGGCCGAAGACCAGAGATCGACGGCGCGGGCGGCGGCGGCGGACGTGCCGCGGAGCTCGCGCGGGTTCCCCGCGGCGTCGAGGCTGGCTTCGGCCGGGAATTCACCGGTGAGCGCCGCGGTGCCGCTCGGGCTCGCCCAGCTCGCCGCGGCGGAGCGGGCGAAGCGGTCTGCGCCCTCCGCGAGGAGGTAGACGACACCGACCGCGAGAAGTCCGACGACGGCGGCGACGAGGAAGTACCAGAGAAGCCTGAGCGGGCGCGCGCAGGCGTAGGCGAAGGCCCGCTGGGCCGCGTCGATGGCGTCGCTCCCCTCGCACGCCGCGGCGGGGAGGAGGAGCGGTCCGGCGAAGACGGAGAGACCGACGAGCAGGACCGCGGCCAGGCCGAGCAGCAGGGCGAGGCCGAACAGGATCGCGCCGAGCACGTCGAGCACCGGGAGCCCGCCGAAGAAGATCCAGCCGCTGACGGCGAGCACGAGCCCGGCGAGCGCGACGGCGATCCACGGCAGGGCAAGCGAGCCGATGAACGTCAGCCAGCGCTCCACCGCGAACCGCAGGACGCGCGGCCAGGGGTGGACGATCTCCTGCGAGAACTCGGTGGCGACCGAGCGGCAGATCGCGCCCCCGAGGACGGCGATGATGAGCAGGGCGGGGATGCCGATCAGGAAGGTGCTCACCGGGTACTGCGGGAGCATGAGGCGGGTGACGTCGGTCGTGAGGTGGGCAAAGCCCGAGAGCATGACCCCGGGCTCAACGCTTGTGAGGCCGAGCCAGATCAGATGGAGCGAGCGGAGCTTGTCGCCGGCGACGGCTTGGAGGAACGGGAGCGACCCTTCCTCGGCCCAGGGCATCCGGACCGAGCCGAGCGCGCCGAGCAGCAGGACGAGGAAGAGCGCGAGCAGAATCCGCTGGGGGCGGGCGGCGAGGGAGGCGGCCCGGAGGAGCCTGGGCCAGAGCAGGCCGGCGGCGAGGTCGTCGTACAAGGTCGGGCCGCGGCGGGCGGGCGGTGGCGCGGTCATGGGGTCTCTCCGGGCAGCGTGGAAATCACACGGGGAGAAATCGGAAGCATGGTACTGGGTTCGGGGCGTGCCCGGCGCGGGCTCGGCGTCGCCACGGTATGCTCTCGCACGGCTCGCGCGGGGAGGGTTACGGCATGAGCGGAATGGGCATAGGGCTCGGGCTGATTGTGGGTCTGGTCGCGCTGGGCGTTTTCGTCGTCATCCTGCTGATCGTGATGGCGATGTACAACAGCCTGGTGCGGGCGAAGGTGGACTGCGACAACGGCTGGGCGCAGATCGACGTGCAGCTCAAGCGGCGATACGACCTGATCCCCAACCTGGTGGAGACGGTCAAGGGCTACGCCGGGCACGAGAAGGGGACGCTCGAGGCGGTGATCCAGGCGCGCCAGCAGGCGGTGGCGATCACGTCCGACTCGGCGCACGCCGCCCAGAAGGCCGAGGCGGAGAACATGATCAGCCAGGCGCTGGGGCGGCTGTTCGCGCTCTCCGAGGCATACCCGCAGCTGAAGGCGGACGCGAACTTCCGCCAGCTCCAGGAGGAGCTGACGAGCACGGAGAACAAGATCGGCTTCAGCCGCCAGCACTTCAACGATTGCGTGGGCAGGTACGAGGAGAAGCGGCAGACCTTCCCGACGAACCTGATCGCGGCGCTCTTCAACTTCGCCAAGCGCGAGTACTTCAACGTGACCGACGCGACCCAGCGCGAGGCGCCGAGGGTGTCGTTCTCGTGAGGAGAGGGGGAATCGACACGGAGAGCACGGGGGCCGCGGAGAGCGCACGGAGAAGAGCCGAGCGCGAGCCGTGTCTGTCCGTGCAATCTCGTGCCGGTGATTCGCTCTCCGTGCTCCGCTCCATGTCCTCCGTGCTCTCCGTGTTGAAGGGATCGCTGCAGCGGGGTTGGGCGTGAGCGACGCGGCGGGCACATCAAGGTCGGAACGGCTCGCGCGGGAGATCCGGGCCTACCCGGGGACGATCACGTTCCACGACCTGATCCGGAAGAACAAGCGGCAGAGCGTGGTATTGATCGTGATGATGCTGGCGCTCGGGGCCGTGGTCGGCGGGGCCCTCGGGGCGGTTGGCGGGGCATACGCCACGGGAGCCGCGCGACCGGAGGAGCTGATCCCCTCGGCCGCGATCGGGCTTGTCGCGGCGGTGATCGCGGGCGGGCTCGGCGCGACGTGGAGCTGGTTCAGCGGCTCGACCGCGATCCTGCGGATGATGGGCGCTCGCGAGGTCGGGGCGCAGGACGACCCCGTGCTCTTCAACGTGGTGGACGAGATGCGCCTGGCCGCGGGGCTGCCCATGCCCCGCGTGTACATGATCGAGGACACCGCGCTCAACGCGTTCGCGACCGGGCGCGATCCCGAGCACGGGGCGGTTGCGGTGACCAGGGGCCTTCGCGAGAGGCTCACACGCGACGAGCTGCAGGGCGTGGTGGCGCACGAGATGGCGCACATCCGCCACCTGGACATCCGCTTCGCGATGCTGATGGCGACCATGGTGGGGCTGATCGTCTTCGCGTGCGACGCGTTCTGGCGGATCGTGTGGCACGCGGGTGGGCGCGGCGGGCGGCGGCGGCGGAGCGGGGGCGACGGCGGCGGCGGTGCGGCGATCATCGTGGTGCTGGTGATCGCGCTGCTCCTGGCGATCGTGGCTCCGCTCATCGCCAGGCTCATCCAGATGGCCTACAGCCGCGAGAGGGAGTATCTCGCCGACGCGGGGGCGGTCGAGCTGACCCGGAACCCGGAGGGGCTGGCGTCGGCGCTCCGGCGGATCGCGGGCGACGACGAGCCGCTGGTCGAGGCGGCCAACCGCGGCACGGCGCACATGTTCATCTCGAACCCGCTCAAGAAGATGCGCGAAGCGCACCAGAGCCTCGATTCAGCGTTCGCCTCCCACCCGCCCATGGAGAAGCGGATCGCGCGGATCCTCGCCCTGACGCGGTGACGAGTCCCCGCTTGTAACGCGGAGAACGCAGAGAACGCAGAGAGGAACGCAGAGGCCGCAGAGAAAGGCGCAGAGGCCTGAAACGTGTGCTGATCCTTCCTGCCTCCTCCGCCAATTCGTTCGACTCCGGGCTCTCTGCGCTCTTCTCTGCGGCCTCCGCGTTCGCTTCTTGCCCCGTTTGCATTGGCCCCGCACCTCTGCAATGATCTGCGACCCATGCTCAAGGCCATCTACAAGCAGCTGCCGTGGATGCTCGCGCTGTTCGTGCTCGGGCCGATCGCCGGCCACCTGACCGCCGGCCTGCGGGCGGCTGACGGCTCCGGAGACGCGACGCTGCTCGTGGGAGCGAGCCCGGGCATGGGCGTCCTCGCCGGGGTGGTCACGCTGGCGTTCGCGGCGGCCGCGGGCGTATTCGCGGCGAGGGTGAACGGATGCCGGTCTGGCCTCAACTCGGCGGGCCTCGTCCTGGCGTGGGCCGCGTCGCAGACGGCGACGGTCAAGAGCATCCTCAGGCTTGCGGAGGGGCCCGGGCCGCTCGTCCCGCTGGCCGCCGAGGGGCTGGTGTTCTGCCTCGCGGCGGCGCCGGTCGCCGCGGTGATCTGGCAGGCCGGGCTCGGCCGGGGGCTGCACGCGGCGGCACACCCATTGCCGGACGGCTCGCCCGCCCTGCGCGCGTGGCTCACGCGCGGGCAGCACGGCGCCCGCGGGCTGCGCGGGGAGCACGAAGCGCTCGCCGCGGCGCTGCTCCGGGCGGTGATCAGGCCCGCGGGGCTCGCGGCGATCGGGATTACCGTGGCCGTCGGCGCCGGCGTGTGCTGGCTCGTCGCGCAGGACACGCTGAAGGGGCAGGCGATATTCGCCGCCGCGGCGGCCGGCGTCGTCGCGGTGCCGCTCGGCAGGCTCGCGGGCGAAGCGCTGGGCGAGCAGCCCCCGATGGCGGCGTTCTTCCTCGGCACGGCGCTGCTGGCCCTGCTCGGGCCGCTCACCGCCTACGGCGTGCACGGCGGGAACGTGATACCGACCCTGTACAGCGGAGACCTGATCGGCGTCGCGGCCCCGGTGACTCTCGACTGGGCCGCCGGGGCGTTCCTCGGGATACCCATCGGAGAGGCGTGGTTCGTGTCGATGTTCCGCCAGCATCCGGCCCCGGCCGCGGCATCGCGCTAAACTCCCCAAGTGCAGCCTTGCGGCGGCCGGTGGCTCCTCGGAACCGAGTTCGGGGCGAGGACAGCTCGGCCCGAGCTGGGCGGCCAGGCCCGCCGGGCCGAGGAGTGCGCAATGCCGGCATCACTTGTCAAGGGGATCCCCGTGACCAGGCCTCGCTCCGTCGATCAACCAATGCCCGATGTGCAGGCGATGCCGGACGTGCGGCAGGTGGCGATCGACCGCGTCGGGGTCAAGGACGTGACGTACCCCATGCGTCTGCACAAGCGCGGCGGGGGCGAGCAGACCACCGTCGCGAGAATCAACATGTACGTCGCGCTGCCGCACTACCAGAAGGGCACGCACATGAGCCGCTTTCTGGAGGTGCTGAACGAGCAGGTCGGCGAGCCCGTGTGCCCGGAGCGGATCCCGGAGATCACGAGGGCGATCCGCGAGCGCCTGGAGGCCGAGGAGGCGCACTTCGAGGCCGAGTTCACGTACTTCATCCCGAAGCCGGCCCCCGTGACCGGCCAGGTGGGGCTCATGGACTACCAGGTGCGCTTCGCATGCACGGCGAACGGGGAAACCGATTTCGTCATGACGGTCGCGGCGCCGGCCGCGAGCCTGTGCCCGTGCTCGAAGGAGATCTCGAAGTACGGCGCCCACAATCAGCGGTGCCGGATCGAGGCGGCGGTGCGGACCAGCGGCATGATGTGGATCGAGGATCTCGTGGAGCACCTGGAGGCCGCGGCGAGCGTCCCCGTGTTCGCGGTGCTCAAGCGTCCGGACGAGAAGTGGGTGACCGAGAAGGCGTACGAGAACCCCAAGTTCGTGGAGGACATCGTGCGCGACCTGGCCGGCCATCTCGATGACGACGAGCGGGTGACCTGGTACACGATCAACTCGGAGAACTACGAGTCGATCCACAGCCACAACGCGTACGCGCAGCTCACCCGCGCGAAAGTCACCAAGGCGTAGCCGCATACCGGGTGGGGGTTATCGACGCTCCCGCCGGCGCTGCCGCGGGTGCGGGCCCGGCGCCCGCTTCGGCCGGGCCGGGCGGCAAGCGGCCGCGGGACGTCTCTCGACCCCCGGCCGGGGATGGCAATGAGGGGGCTCGGTCGCGGCGACCGGCGACCGGCCCCGGCCGTGCCGCGGGACTTCGCGAGGATTCGCAACAGCGCGGGGCGTCTCCGCCGATCCATAGCATCCGGGACGCACGGAGGGCCCGGCTCGCACATGGCACGGAACCTGACTCCCAGGGCGGCGTTCCGCCGCCGGCTGATGCTGCTGATGGGTGCTTTCACCCTCGCCGGCGTCCCCATGGCCGGGCAGCTCGTGCGCCTTGGAGTCGGGCGGGCGGAGGCGAGCCTGGCGGAGGCGGAGCAGAGGCTGTACCGGGAGCACTGGATCCCGACGTACCGGGGCCGGATCTTGGACCGGCAGGGGCGGGTGCTCGCGCAGAACCGGCCGGCCTACGAGATCGCGGTGGAGTATGAGGTGCTCTGCGGCGACTGGGCTCGGGAGCGCGCCAAGCTTCACGCCCGCCGCCTGTACTCCGGGGTGTGGGGGCTGCTGGACGAGGAGCATCGGCGGCGGCTCGCGGCCCGGTTCCTGCCGCTGTACGAGGCCCACGTCGCGGCGATGTTCGAGCGGCTGGCGCGGACGATGGAGGTCGAGCCATCGGAGCTCGAGCAGCGGCGGAACGAGATTCTCACGCGCGTCGCCGAGCTGACGGACACGATCTCA